>JAEEGG010004111.1_pt1 | contig 35551 bp, 33 predicted proteins | sample 9134161 | NCBI WGS metagenome assembly JAEEGG01 (sample SAMN16246543, study PRJNA631951) | gut metagenome | biome: gut microbiome; feature: rumen; material: CR-attached | host: Bos | place: Iran: Karaj | collected 2018-10
TCAGGAACGATGTCAACGAAAACAGTAAAGTGTAAACCTTATCAGGAAAACAACTGACAACCAACTCAGGAAAAGAGCAAAAAACTGTCAACCGAAATCAGGAAAAGACACATCGAATCGGACAATCGGACAATCGGACTGGCAAATTTTGTGCAACTGGAAAAAGTTATTGCTCCAGCAGGATGCAGAGCACCACGCTCCAATGGGCCATTGAACCGAGGAGGACGAAGATGTGCCAGATAGCGTGGAAATGGCGCTTGTCGTCGTGGGCGAAGAACCACGTGCCGGCAGAATAAAGCAGTCCCTCGGTGACAAGAAAAGCAATCGACAAAGGAGAGAGGTGCGACATCACCGGCTTGAACACCAGCAGCACGCTCCAACCCATCACAAGATATATTGCCAGCGAGAGCCTGGGAAAGCGTCCCATGGCAAACACCTTATAGAATATACCGCCGATAACGGCTATCCACTGCACGGCGAAGATGGTCCATCCGAGCCAGCCGCCCACTACTGCCACACAAATCGGGGTGTAGGAGCAGGCTATCATGACGTAGATGCCGATGTGGTCGAAGATGCGCATGACACGCTTCGCACGCCCCGGATGCACCCAATGGTAGGAAGTGCTCAGGGCGAACATGATAAACATGCCGACAATGAAAAACACCACTCCGAAGGCCATCTGCCAACTGTGATGCACCGCAGGCCACACCATCCAGATGGATGACAGGGCAAAAAGCGAGCCGAGGAGGTGGGTTATCGTGTTGGCACGCTCGGATTTGATAGGTAGGCCACTCATAATCCGCGGCAAAGGTACGGTTTTTAGTTTAAAGTTTATAGTTTAGAGTTTAAAGAGTTTGGGAAAATGAGGGAAAGTGGAGATAATTTATTATCTTTGCATTGAAAAACATAAAAAAAGGAGGAATAAAAATGGTTGTAGGAGACAGAATCCCCGACTTGCTGGGTATCGACCAGAACGGAAAGGAAGTGAGACGCAGTGATTATCCGGGCAGGAAGCTGGTGCTGTACAGCTATCCCAAAGCAAATACCAGCGGCTGCACCGCAGAGGCGTGTTCCCTGCAGGAGCACAAGACCCAGTTGGCGGCAGAAGGCTATGAGATAATCGGAGTGTCGAAGGACCGCGTCGAGTTGCAGAAAAAGTTTGCCGATGCCAACGGTCTGGAGTTCCCGCTGATTGCCGACACCGACACGACGCTGCTGCAGACACTCGGATGCTGGGGCGAGAAGGTGGCATGCGGCCGTCGCACGATAGGCACGCTGCGCACCACCTATCTTGTCAGCGAAGACGGCATCATCGAGAAGATATTCACCCCAAAGGAAATCAAGACGAAGATACATGGCGAGCAGCTGCTGGACGCCATAAGGAAATAACGCTATGGGAAGGAAGAAAACCGACGTGCGCCGCATGAAGAAGAAGGACCTGATGCGCGAGATGGTGGAGCTGTTTCAGCGCTATCCCAGCATGTCCTTCGACATCAGGACTATCTGCCACACACTGGCGCTGACGTCCACACCGGCCAAGATGCTGGCAAAGGATGTCATCGACGACCTGCTCGTGGGCGACTATATCAAGGAAAACCCGAAATACAGCTACCAGCTGAATGTGGCATCGCAGGTGATGGACGGCATGTTCCGCCGCAAGGCAAACGGCAAGAACACCGTGACACCCGACGACGGAGGCGAGCCCGTTCTCGTGGCGGAGCGCAACGCAATGCGTGCGATGGACGGCGACAAGGTGCGCATCACGATGATGGCACGACGCAAGAACCACGTGAGGGAAGCGCGCGTCATCGAGATACTGGAGCGTGCCGACAAGCAGTTTGTGGGGACGCTGCAGGTGAACAGGGAATACGCCTATCTGCTCACGGAAGACCGCACGCTGGCCAACGACATCATCATTCCCCGCTCCAATCTCAAGAAAGCGAAGAACGGCGACAAGGTGGTGGTGAAGATTGTGGAATGGCCCAACGATGCCAAGAATCCCATCGGAAAGGTGGTGGACGTGCTCGGACACACAGGCGAGAACAATGCGGAGATGCACGCCATACTGGCCGAATACGGACTGCCGTACGTCTATCCCGCCGCTGTGGAGAAAGCCGCCGAGAAGATACCGGCCGAGATTCCGCAAGAGGAAATCGAGCGCAGGGAGGATATGCGCGACGTGCTCACCTTCACCATCGACCCGCGCGATGCCAAGGACTTCGACGACGCGCTCTCCATACGCCAGCTGAAGGAGAATCTCTGGGAAGTGGGTGTGCACATCGCCGACGTGAGCTACTACGTCACCGAAGGAAGCATCATCGACAAGGAGGCTCTGAAGAGGGCCACGAGCATCTATCTGGTGGACCGCACCATACCGATGCTGCCGGAGCGTCTGTGCAATCTGATATGCTCGCTGCGTCCCGATGAGGACAAACTGACCTACAGCGTCATCTTCAAGATAAACCAGAAGGGAGACGTGAAGGACTGGCATCTGGCACACACCGTGACACGCAGCAACCGCCGCTACTGCTACGAAGAGGTGCAGGAGATACTTGAAGGAAAGGACGGCGACTACGCCGAAGAACTGCGCCAGTTGGACAAGTTCGCCAAGGTGCTCCGCGCCAAGCGTTTCGAAGCCGGCAGCGTGGATTTCGACCGCACTGAGGTGCGCTTCGAGATAGACGAGACGGGCAAACCCATATCGGTGTATTTCAAGAGGAGCGAGGATGCCAACAAACTCATCGAGGAATTCATGCTGCTCGCCAACCGCACTGTGGCGGAGAGCATCGGCAAACCGACGCAGCAGAAGGGAAAAAACGCCGCCGAGAAGACATTCGTATATCGTATCCACGAGTCGCCCGACCCCGAAAAACTGGCGAATCTGTCGAATTTCGTGATGAAGTTCGGTTACAAGTTCAAGGTGGGCCACGACACCAAGGGAGTGAGCAGCAGCATCAATCACCTGATGGCGGACGTGAGGGGAAAGAAGGAGCAGAACGTTATAGAACTGCTCACGCTGCGTGCCATGATGAAGGCCCGCTATTCCACCCACAACATCGGCCACTACGGACTCGCGTTCCCCTTCTACACGCATTTCACGTCGCCGATACGACGCTACCCCGACCTGATGGTGCACCGCCTTCTGACGCGCTACACCACCGGAGGACGCAACGCCAACCGCGATAAATACGAGGAACTGTGCGACCACTCCAGCGATATGGAGCAACTGGCAGCTCAGGCCGAGCGCGCCAGCATAAAATACAAGCAGGTGGAATACATGAGGGACCGCCTGGGAGAAATCTTCGAGGGCACAATATCGGGCGTGACGGAGTACGGCCTCTATGTCGAGGTGAACGAGAACAAGTGCGAGGGTCTGGTGCCTCTGCGCGACCTGGGCGATGACTACTTTGAATTCGACGAGAAGAGCTACTGTCTGCGGGGACGTCACACTCACCGCCAGTATTGCCTGGGCGACCAGGTAAAGATACAGGTGGCGAGGGCCGACCTCTATCGCAAGCAGCTGGATTACAAGCTCATCAGAGACTGATGTCCCAGAAGCTCACACTGACACAGACGCAGACGCAGCGCCAGACTCAGGAACAGAGACTCTGGCTCACGCCGCAGCAGCTGCTGGCGGCAAAACTCACGTCGCTTTCTCTGGACGAACTCCGTGAGAGAGTGGAGACGGAGTGCATAGAGAATCCCTGGCTGGAGAAGCGACGCACAGTGAAGTCGCAGGGACGCTCGTCGCTGTCGTACGACGTGGGAGAGCGCGGAGACACGCAGTCGTTCTACGACAGTCTCACGGAGCAGATGGGCGAATACGAACTTACGGACGAGGAGCGCGAGATACTGGAATACCTCATAGGTTCGCTGGACGGCAACGGTTTTATCAGCAAACCTATGCATCAGATTGTGGACGAACTGGAGATATACCACAGCATCCCCGCCACGGAACAGGAAGTGACACGCCTTCTGGGCGTGCTGCAGCAGTTCGACCCGCCGGGCATCGGGGCCCGCAACCTCAAGGAATGCCTCCTGCTCCAGCATCCCAGCGGGAAGCTTCGCACCGTCTTTGAATCCTGCTGGGACGATTTCACCAACAAGCGCTGGGACAGAATCCAGGAGAGAATGCACCTCACGGATTCGGAGGTGGAGCATCTACGGCGCGAAGTGCAGCGGCTGAATCCCCGTCCCGGAGGCAATCTGAACGACGTGATGGACCGTCAGATGCAAACAATAAAGCCGGATTTCATCGTGGAAATAGATGAAGACGGCATGATACATCTGTCTCTCAATCAGGGCGACGTGCCTTCCGTGAAGGTGAGCGAGGAGCTTCCCGGCGAGGAGGGTGAGGGCGAAAGTGCAGCATTTGTGCGCTCCTACAGGGAGAAAGGGCAGCTGTTTGTCGATGCCTTGGCACAGAGACGGGACACCATGCTCTCCGTGATGAAGACCATCATCCGTATCCAGAAACCCTTCTTCCTGGAGGGCGACGAGGCGCTGCTGCGTCCCATGCGTCTTGAGGATGTGGCGGAAAAGACGGGGCTGGATCTCAGCACGGTGTCCAGAGTCACCTCGTCGAAATACGTGGAGACGCCATACGGGATGTATCCCCTGAAATGGTTCTTTTCGGGCAGCAGCATTCAGGACGGAGAAGAGGTGTCCGTGCGCAAGGTGAAACAGGCTCTGCAGGCACTCATCGAGGCGGAGGACAAGAGCGCTCCCCTGAGCGACGACCGTCTGTGCGGCCTGCTGCAGCAGCAAGGATACGAGATAGCGCGCCGCACGGTGGCCAAATACCGCGAGGCGCTAGGTTTTCCCCCAGCACGTTTAAGAAGATGAAAAGACCGCGTTCCTTTGATGTTTTGACGCTTGCGCGCATCGTGTCGCTGATGTTCCGTCCATCCTACTATCCGCTGGTGGGATTCGCTGCGATGCTCACTATGACATATCTGTCGCTGCTGCCTTGGTTGTTCAAACTGTGGCTGTTGGCGATAGTGTATATCTTCACCGTGCTGCTTCCTTGGCTCGGCGTGTTCCTCTACCGTAAGATGCACGGCTGGTCGCCTGTCGAACTGAGTCACCGCCGCCGCCGTTTCGTGCCCTACCTGCTTCACATCGCATCCTACATGTGCTGCTACTCCATCATCGAGCGCCTCCACATGCCGGCATTCGCCGGTGCGCTGATAGGAGCCTCGCTGCTGCTGCAGTGCGGTTGTGTGATAATCAACATATGGTGGAAGATAAGTATGCATTCCGCCGCTGCCGGTGCCGCCATCGGTGCGTTGGTGGCCTACGGACTCATTCTCGACTACAACCCCACGTGGTGGCTCTGTCTGCTGCTTCTTCTGGCCGGATGTGTGATGTCCTCGCGCATGGTTCTGCTGCAGCACACGCTCGCTCAGGTGCTTGCCGGGTGCGGCCTCGGCATCCTGTGCGGTTTCGTCGGCGTGATATTCTCCTGATACGCTTTCAGAACTGCTTCATCCATTCTGACGCGTAGGGCAGATAGAGGTCGTGCCCTGCAGCGTTGAGGTGTGCCTTGTCGTTAGGTGCCTGAAAGTATTTGCGACGAAACTCGTCGTCGAGCACGCGGATGGGGCAACTCTTTTTGAAGTTGTCGAGCACGGGCACCTTTTTCTTTTTACACACGCGCAGGATGGCAGCGTGAATCTCCTTGAAACCGGGACGGTCCACCGCCCAGGGGGTGACGTATCCCACCTTTGCCTTCGGGCACTGCTGGCGGATAAGGTCGATGAGTACTGTCAGCGAGTCGGCAAACATGGCAACGGAATCTCTGTTGTCCCCGCACTTGTCGGCATCGTTGTGACCGGCGATAATCAGCACTATGGCGGCCTCCGGCGACAACTGGCGATAGCGCACCATCATCGAGGGACCGAAACCGTCGCGTGTACGGTCGAAGGCCACACAGCCGCCGTTGCGACCCACGTTCTGATACTCATAGCCGTTCTGCTCCGCCCACTTGGCATGCCAGCTTTCGGATTGCGGAGCGCGGTGGTTTGCCACATAGGAATCACCGATGACGGACAGCACTTGCCCCGAAACAAACACACAGGAGCACATACAAATGATAGTGAATAGCGTCTTTTTCATCTTTTTGCAGGCAAAGTTATGATATTTATCGCAGATATCGCTCTTTTTTTGTACTTTTGTCACTGAAATGACAACAATCACACTACAATTACTCCGTAAGCTCCTTCGCGAGCGGCCCAGCGACGGTCACAAAGGTACGTTCGGCCAGGCGCTCATCATTGCCGGGCAGTGGGGTATGGCGGGAGCCTCCGTACTGGCTGCAAGGAGTTGTCTCCGCAGCGGTGTGGGCAAAGTGTGCATCGGCATTCCGCGCTGCAACAACGACATCCTGCAGACCTCCGTTCCGGAAGCCGTCTTGCTACACGATACTTCCGAGGTGCGTTTCTCACAGGCAATCGATGTGGATGAATACGATGCCGTTGCGATAGGTCCGGGACTCGGCACTCACAAGGATACGGCAGAGGCTCTTCACGAGCAGCTGCTCAGGATGGACAACACTCCGCTCGCCTTGGATGCCGATGCGCTCAATATACTGGCCCGGCATCCCGATTGGGCGAAAGATGCACCCGACGGCACGATTCTCACTCCCCACGGAGGTGAATATGCACGGCTGGGTGCAGCCGCTGTCGACCTCTCGCGCTTTGTGGTTGTCCTGAAGGGGCATCCTACCCGTATTGTCCTTCCCGGCCGTTCGGATAATGAGGTATACGTTTGTCCGTGGGGAAACAATGGAATGGCGACAGCGGGTAGCGGCGATGTGCTCACGGGCATCATTGCAGGACTCCTGGCACAGGGCTATTCTGCGATGGAAGCATCGGTTCTCGGCGTCTCTCTCCACGCTCTGGCGGGCGATGCGGCGACGGAAGCTCTCACGGAATACTGCGTCACGGCATCCTCACTTGTGGACTACCTGCCGGCGGCGTTTAAGAAAATTATACAGCGATGAAAAAGATTCTAGTGACGGGTGCCAGCGGCTTCATTGGCAGCTATATCGTGGAGGAAGGTCTCCGCAGAGGTTATGAGGTGTGGGCGGCAGTGCGTTCCACCAGCAGCAGAGCGTATCTCCAGGATGAGCGCATACGTTTTGCGGAGATAAATCTGGGCAACAAGGAGGTGTTGAAGGAGCAGCTGCGGCAGTACGGGCGCTTCGACTATGTGGTGCACGCAGCCGGTGCCACGAAGTGTCTCAGAAAGGAGGATTTCTTCCGTACCAATACGGAGGGTACGCGACATCTTGTGGAGGCCCTTATGGAGACGGACCTCGTGCCGGAACGCTTTGTCTTCGTGAGCAGTCTGAGCGTCTTCGGCGCTGTGCGCGAAGAGCAGCCGTACAAGCCGATACTCCTCACCGACGAGCCTCATCCCAATACAGCTTACGGTGAGAGCAAATGGGCCTCGGAGGAGTTTCTGCGCACGCTCTCTGTGGACAAGTTCCCTTACATCATCCTGCGTCCCACGGGTGTTTACGGACCGCGCGAGAAGGACTATTTCGTGATGGTGCAGAGCATCAAGGGACACATGGATTTCGCTGCCGGATGGAAACCTCAGGACATCACCTTCATCTACGTGGCCGACGTTGTGCAGGCAGTTTACAAGGCTCTCGATGCACAGGGGGTACTTGGTAAGGCTTATTTCCTTTCCGACGGCGAGGTATACACCTCCCGCACCTTCTCGGATCTCGTGCAGAAGGAACTGGGCAATCCGTGGGTATTGCACGTGAAGGCTCCGCTCATTCTCATGCGTGCCATCTGCGCCGTGGGTGACTGGTGGATGCATCGCACGGGAAAGCTCTCTGTGCTCAACAACGACAAATACAACATACTGACCCAGCGCAACTGGCAGTGCGACATCGAGCCCGCTCGTCGTGAACTGGGTTTCCTGCCGGAATGGCCGCTGGAGCGCGGTGTGCGCGCCACTGTAAAATGGTATAAAGAGGCCGGATGGCTTTGTTAAATAAAACGTTTTTCGGAGTTTTCCTCTCAACTAATACGAATATTTTATGTTGTTCCACTTTTTTTTCGTATGTTTGCAGACAAAAACAAAATAACAGATACAGTTGTGATAAAGGACTTTAACTTCTACGCGCCTACCAGGGTTGTGTTCGGAAGAAACGCTGAAGGGAAAATCGGTGAATTAGTAAAAAGCTGCAACGCAGGGAAAGTGCTGGTGCACTACGGTGGCGGTTCGGCAGAACGCTCGGGACTGCTCAACGTGGTGCGCAAACAGCTGCGGGAGGCCGGGATTGACTTCATCGAACTGGGCGGAGTGGTGCCCAATCCGCTGTTGTCGAAGGTGTATGAGGGCATCGAGCTGTGTCGCAGGGAGAAGGTGGACTTCATCCTGGCTGTGGGCGGAGGCAGCGTCATCGACTCCTCGAAGGCCATAGGCTACGGTGTGCCCTACGAGGGCGATGCCTGGGACTTCTGGGACGGCAAGGCCACACCGCAGCAATGCCTGCCCATCGGGGCCGTGCTGACAATACCGGCAGCCGGTTCGGAGATGTCCTCGAGCAGCGTCATCACCAAAGACGAGGGACTCGTGAAGCGCGGCATCACCAGCGACTTGTGCCGCTGCCGCTTCGCCGTGATGAACCCCGAACGCACCTACACGCTGCCGCCCTACCAGACTGCGGCGGGAGCTACAGACATCATGATGCACACCATGGAGCGCTACTTCACGAGATACAACGAGATGACACTCACCGACGCTATCAGCGAGGCACTGCTGCGCACGGTGAAAGATGCCGCGCTGGCCGTGATGGAGCGTCCTGAGGACTACCGCCTGAGGGCTCAGATAATGTGGGCCAGTTCGCTGGCACATAACGACCTCACGGAATGCGGGGCGGACAGGGACTTCGGCACCCACCGTCTGGAGCACGAACTGAGTGCCCTCTTCGGAGTGACGCACGGCGCAGGTCTGGCAGCATTGTGGCCCAGTTGGGCACGCTACGTGAAGGACAGACATCTGGCGCGCTTCGTGCAGTTTGCTGTCAACGTGATGGGTGTGGAGAACGACTTTGCACATCCTGATGAAACCGCCGAAAAAGGCATACGCGCCATCGAGGACTTCTACCGCAGAATCGGTATGCCCACCAATATACGCGAACTGCTGGGAGGCCGTGTGATAACGGACGAGGAGATAGAGGTGATGGTGGACAAATGCTCCCGCGGCGGTACCATAACCGTCGGTTCGCTGGAAGAACTCCGTGCGGAAGACATGCGGCGCATCTATCAGATGGCCAGAGCCTAACTTTCAAGAGACAGACGACCTTTTGCCATAAAAACAACAAAAAAATACATCTACAATGAATCAAACATCACAAACCGGCAGCAAAGCCTATCTTTTCTCCATCGTACTCGTCGCCGTGCTGGGCGGCCTTCTCTTCGGTTACGACACAGCAGTGATTTCCGGCGCAGAGAAAGGTTTGCAGGCATTCTTCATGGAGGCCAAGGACTTCACATACAGCGACGGCTGGCACGGATTCACCTCCGCCTCCGCACTGATAGGCTGTATCATCGGTTCGGCACTGTCGGGCTTTCTGGCCACAAACATCGGCCGCAAGCGCTCGCTGATTATCGCAGGACTGCTGTTCTTTATCTCCGCACTGGGGTCGATGGATCCTGAGTTCCTGTTCTTCAACTACGGGACACCTTCCCTCTCCCTGCTGATTGTTTTCAACATATACCGCGTAATAGGTGGTATCGGTGTTGGTCTGGCTTCGGCCATCTGTCCGATGTATATCGGCGAGGTGGCACCCTCCAACATCAGAGGAATGCTGGTGAGCTGGAACCAGTTTGCCATCATCTTCGGCCAGCTCGTGGTGTATTTTGTGAATTTCTTCATCCTGGGCGACCACATCCAGCCGCTGGTGGAAGAGATGGGCAAGGGCATCGCTGCCATCAATCCCGCCGCACAGTGGACGGTGACCACGGGATGGCGCTATATGTTCGGTTCGGAAGCCGTACCCGCAGGACTCTTCGCTCTGCTCATCTGTTTCGTACCCGAGACACCGCGTTATCTGGTAAGCATCGGTCGCGACGATGTGGCCGAACGCATCCTCTCCAAGATCAACGGTTCGGGCAAGGCTGCCCAGATACTGCAGGACATTAAGGATACAATGGTGGTGAAGACCGAGAAACTGCTCACTTACGGTTTCGTATGTATCTTCGTGGGTATCATGCTCTCTGTGTTCCAGCAGGCCGTTGGTATCAATGCCGTGCTCTACTACGCGCCGCGCATCTTCGGTGACATGGGTATGGACGACCCGATGATGCTGACCGTGTTCATGGGTATCATCAACATCTCATTCACACTTGTTGCCGTATTCACCGTGGAGAAGTGGGGCCGCAAACCGCTGCTCATATCCGGTTCGCTGGGTATGGCGCTGGGCGCTCTGGGTGTAGCCCTAAGTTTCGGCCATGAGGGTATGGGACTCTTCACGGCAGCCAGCCTGCTCATCTACTCGGCATCGTTCATGTTCTCGTGGGGTCCCATCACATGGGTGCTCATCGCCGAGATATTCCCCAACACCATCCGCGGCGGCGCTGTAGCCATTGCCGTTGCATTCCAGTGGATATCCAATTTCATCGTCAGCTCGACGTTCGTGCCTATGTTCAACATGCACCTCACAGATGGCGACGACTTCGGCCACTGGTTCACCTACGGTCTATACGGCCTCATCTGTCTGCTTGCCGCCTTCTTCGTCTGGCGTATGGTGCCCGAAACAAAGGGTAAGACACTGGAGGAGATGAGCGCGATGTGGAAGCAAAGGCTTCACAAAGTTTAGCGTTTAGAGCTTTTGACAAATGGAAAACTGGAGAGAGTTTTTTGAAGGAAAACAGCTGAAACGGGATCCGTCGGAGAGGATGCTCGGCGGCGTGTGCGCAGGACTGGCGAAATACGTCGGCGGCGACGTGGTGGCTTGGCGACTGCTGGTGGCTGTGCTGGCAATAGTGTTTACCGTACCGACGCTGATTATATACATCATCTGGTGTATCGTGGTGCCAGCTGACAAGGAGGTTAGGCCCAAGAGCCGCAACGGATGTCTGCTGACGCTGCTCGTGCTGCTTGTGGCAGGACCCGTACTCGTGATGCTGCTGCCCCTGTTGCTCTCCGTACCACTCCTGCTGGGACTCGTGGGATGGGGCATACACGCAGCACTGTGGGACGGTATCATGGACAATATGGCCACACTGATGCAACCCGTCGGCACAATGCTCGTGGTGTACGTCATTTGCGCCGCTGTGATGACAGTGCTGCTCGTGATGCTCATGTCGCGCCTCACAAAGGGAGAACGCAAAGGCACCAGAACACTTGCCGTCCTCCTGCTACTCATACCGCTGCTCACAATAATGTCGGTGTGGAGCATCGCCGTAACGAAAAGCGTGAAGTATTGGATAAAAAACCTGCCCATAGAGGCGGTGGAATGGGATGATGACTATGAGGGCGATGAAGAATCGTTCGACAGCGCAACAGACGATGATAATTATCTCAAGAGCTGGGGATGGAATCTCATCAGCAACAACTCCTCACGCTCTACGGCAATCGGCGAATACTATAACGGGATGCGTGATTACCGCTATCTGGAGGCACACAAAGAAAAAGGTAAACTCATCTACACCGTGGAGCACTGTGACAGCACACTTGAAGGCGGTGTGTACAAACTGCAGGCCGCAGTGAGAGCCGACGGACGAGGTGCCTGCCTCTACGTGCGCATCGGAACTTCCGCCGCCACTCCCGACGCAAAGCCCTCATTCGAACGTATGATGCCCATACCCGACACCGGTGACGACGGTGGTTATATGCCCGATTGGACAGGGGATGCAAAGGGATGGACTCTGCTGACTATAAGCGACATACCGCTGAAAGCCGGGCAGACAATATACTACGGCATCACCACCGACCCGCAACTCACACAGGCAAAGAACTCTCTCGACTGGTTCTCCGCCTGCGACTTCGAACTCATTAAGGATTAACGGGCGGAAAGTGTTATAACCGTTATCTCCGACGGACAAGAGATGCGGAAGGGAGCTGTGCAACCCAGTCCTGCATTGACATAGAGACTGCGCGAACCCTCGTCGTAGCGTCCGTCACACTCATCGAAGAAAAGATTGGAGAGCGACCATCCCAGGATTCTCCACTGCGCAGCATGTGTGTGGCCGGAGAGAGTGAGGGATGCGTGGGATTTCGGCAGCACTTCGGCACGCCAATGACCGGGATCGTGAGTGAGCAGTATGGTGAAGATGCCGTCAAGACCCTTCATCGCAGCAGGAAGATTGCCTTTCTGTATGGTGGCAAAACCCTGATGCCCTGTAATATTATCCACACCTGCAACAGCGATGGAATCGCAGCCGCGATGCAACAGCACACTGCTGTTGCGCAACACATGCCATCCCAGATCCTTTTCCTCAAGAAGCGTCAAAGCATCGGCAGCTGCAGAGCGTTCCCTGTCATTGTGATACTCCCTGCAGTAAATGAAGAAATCGTGATTGCCCAGTACACTCACGACGCCGTCCCGGGCCCGTAAACGTTGCAGCACAGGAATAAAGCGCTTAATCTCATGGAACGAACCCGTGGTGACATCGCCCGTGAAACAGATAATGTCGGCATTCCCGGCATTCATCATATCGACAATGCGCTCAAGAGCTTCGGGATGCTCATTATAGGAGTCGACATGCAGGTCGGATATGTGTATGAGACGCAATCCGTCAAACGATGGCGGCAGGGATTTGCTGGAGAATGTCACATGGTTGACCTCCACACGATAACGTCCCACATAATGGCCGTAAAGAAACATCGCCCAGAAAAGCAATACAACAGCCATATTCGTATATGCGAAAGGTGCATAGTGAATATGCCAGCCTGCCAGCTTGCTCACTATCCATGAAAGAATCCACAGCGCATGAATAACGATGGTGAAGAACACACCGGATAATATTGCGTAGAAAAGTATGGAGCGCCACCACATAATATAATAGGTAATAATCGAAACGACAGCACAAAGGTACGTTAAAAACGCGAAAAGATTTTGCAAAACGAAGAAAAAAGTGTACCTTTACGGCAAATTTCCATCCAAAACGCCGGGAAGACACATGAACAATCCACAGAGGACATACGTTGCGATAGACCTCAAGTCGTTCTACGCCTCTGTGGAGTGCGTGGACAGGGGACTTAACCCATTGACCACCAATCTCGTGGTGGCAGACATCAGTCGCACGGAGAAAACAATATGTCTGGCTGTGACTCCGTCGCTAAAGCAGTACGGTATCAGCGGACGGGCACGTCTCTTCGAGGTGATACAACGAGTCAGGGAGGTGAACAGCGAACGACTTTTCCAATCACCCTGCAAGCGGTTCACGGGTAAGTCTGTGCACGATACGGAACTGGTGGAGCATCCCGACTGGGAGGTGGATTTCCTGACTGCCCCGCCCCGTATGGCGCGCTACAAGGCCGTCAGCCGGCAGATATACGACATCTATCTGAAATATGTGGCTCCTGAGGATATACACACCTACTCCATAGACGAAGTTTTTATTGACCTTACCCCCTATCTGCGCTACAATAAGACAAGCGCTCACGATATGGTGATGACAATGATACGCGATGTGCTCTCACAGACGGGTATCACCGCCACTGCCGGAATCGGTACGAACATGTATCTCTGCAAGGTGGCAATGGACATCATGGCAAAGAAGACGACACCCGATAAGGACGGTGTACGCATAGCAGAACTGGACGAGATGAGCTACCGCCGACAACTGTGGGACCACAAACCCCTGACTGCCTTCTGGCGTGTGGGGCGAGGCATAGCACAGAAACTGCTGCCACACGGCATCGATACAATGGGAAAGATTGCACGCTGTTCCGTGGAGAATGAGGAACTGCTCTACCGGCTCTTCGGCGTGAATGCAGAATTGCTCATCGACCATGCATGGGGATGGGAACCGTGTACGATAGATTTGGTAAAAGCCTATCGTCCTGAAACAAATTCATTCAGCAGCGGACAGGTGCTCCATTGCCCCTACGATACGAAAAAGGCGCGCGTCATCGTGCAGGAGATGGCTGACGGCATGGCACTGAAACTCGTAGACAGACATCTGGTGACAGACCAACTTGTGCTGACAGTCAACTACGACCGCGAGAATCTCACCAACCCCGACATACGTAGCCGCTACGACGGGGACATCACCAAGGACTATTACGGCAGACTCGTACCCAAACACGGTCACGGTACCGCCCGTCTGGAGCAAGCCACTTCATCGTCGACACAAATCATTGACTCCTTCCTTACACTCTACGACCGTATCGTGAACCCCATACTATTCGTACGGCGACTAACCCTCACGGTGAATAATGTTGTTAAAGAAAAGGACGTAACCATCGTTCACGAACCCGTGCAACTTGACCTCTTCACAGACTATGCAGCAGAGGAACAAAAGAAAAAGGAAAACGCCAAGCGACAGAAAAAAGAACGAAGCATACAGGAGGCACGCCTGAAAATAAAAAGGCAATTCGGGAAGAATGCCATATTAAAAGGAATAAATTTCGAGGAAGGAGCCACGGCCCGCGAACGCAACGCACAAATCGGAGGACATAAAGCTTAGTTGAGAGATGGGAAAATACGACGATATAATCAATCTGCCGCACCACGTGTCAAAGCGTCATCCACAAATGACGATGGAGATGCGTGCTGCCCAGTTTGCTCCGTTTGCAGCACTGTCGGAAGATATCGAGGAGAAAGCTCCCGACTAATCCTGCATTCCGCCCCCTTTTACCTCGGCGCGATACTGCCCCGGTGTCATTCCTGTGGCACGCTTGAAGAATTTTGTCAGAGACGCCGGACAGGAAAAATGCATCCGTTCGGAAATCTGTATTGCGGTTTCATCGCTATAAGCAAGCCACACTTTCACCGCTTTCACCGCAGTTTGGTTTATCCAGTCCATCACCGTGCGACCGCTCGTCTGCTTTATCAGCGTACTGAGATAGTGGGGAGCCACGCACAGTTTGTCCGCATAGAACGGTATCTTACGCTCCCTGTCGGCATACTTGCTCACCAGCGATATAAAACGCTGCAGGATGTCCTGGCTCCTTGTGACGGGACGCGCCACCTCTGCCTGACCGTACTGCTGCCTTGCATAATACAGCAATGAACACACAATCTGAGTAGCACTCTCATGCGGAATGGGATTCTGATGCACGATGTCCCACAACAACGAGAAATACTGATTCACTATCGTGCGCTGTTTCTCAGGGATATGCAGCCTGATAAAACTCACGCCCTCCTCTGCCTCTTCACCTGTATCTGCAGACGTCTTCACTTGAGGAGTCGGCACATCGTCAACAATACCGTCATACCGGAAGGCATCAAACTCGAAATCATCGGAATTACCCTTTTTCTCCACCAGCGTATCGCCATAGAACACCACCAAATCGCCCTCCACAAAACGATACTCCATGAGGTTGAACAGATAGCTCGCCCATCCTTTCTTCACCCATACTACGCGCTTCTCCTGCAAGAGATAGGGCTGGGTGGAAAAAAGAAACTCACGACCTCTGATATTGAACCTGCGAAGCATCCAAAACCTGTCGTGCAGGAAGATGTCTCCGTGACCCTTCCAACTGTCTGTGTTGCGGAAAAGTTCCAATGAGATTGTATCTATCAGCATCTAAATCACTTCTTTCTGCGGCAAAAATACGTATTTCTTACAATACGGCAAAAAAAAGAACCAATTTGCTAACTCCTACATGGCGAAAAGTGACTAATTTTGCAAAAATTTTAGTAAAAAGATTGTTTCCTACATTAAGTTTAACCAAATTTGTTTAAGATGAAACGAGTAAATTTGTTGCTGGTCGTTTGCTGTGTTCTTGCACTTTTGCCTATTCGCACTTTAGCCGGCGGACTTATGACTAACACCAACTATCACATTGCTTTCGACCGCATGTTGGCACGAGGAGCTTCCTTCGAGATAGATGCTGCATACAGCAACCCGGCAGGCCTTGCCTGGGGGCACGAGGGATGGCAACTGTCGTTCAACGTGCAGAAACCTTTCCAGTGGCGCAACATTGAGGCCAACGTATCACAACCCTATGCTACAGCCATCGGTATGCAAAACCACCTGTTCAAGGGTGAAGCCGATGCCAATCCTTTTGTTCCCGCTCTGTTCGCAGCCTATAAGCACAAGAACTGGGCTGTGTCAATGATGGCCGGTATCGTGGGTAGCGGTGGCCGTGTCACCTACGAAGAGGGTGTGCCCATGTTTGTCGTACCCGTTCGCGGTATGATGTTTTCCCAAGGTCTTGCTCCCTCACAATACACCATGGATGCTTTCATGGAGGGTAAGCAGTATATCTACGGCATTCAGGCCAACTTCACCTATAAGTTCAGCGAAAACTGGTCGGCTGCCGTCGGTCTGCGTGCAAACATCTACACCGGTTACAGCAGGGGTAACGTGATTGCCCGTTCCGCAGCTGCTCCCATCGATTTGGTAAATCTCCAGATTGACGTTGACCAGACAGGTTGGGGCGTATGTCCTATGCTCAGTGTGAATTACAAGTACAAGCGTCTGGTCGTAACCGCCCGTTACGAGTTCCGTAGCAAACTCAACATCCCCAACTCCACCAACACTCTCAAGGCTGGTATTATGGGTAACACAACAGATATCAACGCAATGTCGAAGATAGTGGGTAATCAGGCTACTATTGCTGCCCTGAAAGCACAATACGGCGACGTTGGTGAAAAAATCGCTGCATATCTCGACGGAGAGAAGATTCGCTACGATATGCCCGGACTGCTTTCTGTTGCTGTGGGATATGAGTTCATCCCGAAGAAATTCCGAGGCACGCTGGAATATCACTGGTTTGACGACAAGAACTCGAAGATGCAGTACAACCGTCAGGACGAACTGACACACGGCACCCATGAGATACTCGTCGGTCTGGAATGGGATATCAACAAGATATTCACCGTATCAGCCGGTGCACAGCGTACGGATTACGGCCTCTCCGACGGATACCAGGCAAACACCTCCTTCGCATGTGACAGTTACTCCGTTGGTGGCGGTGCAGCATTCAATGTCACCTCGCATCTGCGCATCAATGCCGGTTATTTCTGCTCTATCTACAGCGACTACACGCGAGAAAAGCCCATCCAATACTCCGGTATTCCCGTAATGGAGACCTACTCCCGCACCAACCATGTCTTCGGCGTGGGTGTAGACTATAAATTCTGAGCAATTACCCCTCACTCTAAACACTAAACTCTGAACTTTCACTTTTTTTTCTTATCTTTGCAGCAGTTTCATGCATAAAAGATGAGAACAATACCCATAATGGACATGTCAAAGGGGCTTCATCAGCACCTCGGCATGGAGATAATTTCCGATGAGACGCATGCCACGTGCATACGTCTCATCGTCAGTGAATGCCACCTCACTCCCTTCGGCACTTTGAGCGGAGGTGTGATGCTGGCCTTGGAAGAGACGCTGGCAGGTATCCTTTCATGTGAGAGGCTCGACGGACAGATGCCTGTGGGTATCTCCGTGACAGCCAATCATCTCGCAACCGCCCGTGTGGGTGACGTCGTCATCGCACGCGGAGAAGCTCTCCACATCGGAGCCACCACACATGTGTGGCAGGTGAAGGTGTGCAAGGAGAGCGGGAAACCCGTCAGTGTTGCCACTGTAACAAACCTCATCAGATAATAGCGAACAGGACGAACATTTGAGACATGGAGAGTGTGGCACTTTTTCGTCTACCCGGTGAGAGGCAGTATACCAGACTTGCCTCCTCACGCCCTCCGAAGATACTGCCGTCTCTCGATGTTATCGGGCAGGAAAGCGGTTTCCTAATCGCACCGTTCCACCGGAGTGACACCTGTCCCGCCGTACTCATTCAGCCGGACGAAACCGCCACTACATTGCTTCCCGAAGATACCGGCGCACACGAGTCCGCCATCTCCGAGGCACAGCAGATACCGCCGTCGTATCGGGAGGACTTCAACCGTTTTCACGGAGTCGTCCTGGACGGGCACTTCTCCAAACTGGTGCTGGCCCATTCCGTCGAACAATCGTACACGGCGTGCAAAGGTGAGCTGCAAAGACTGTTCATCCGCGCCTGTCTTCAGTATCCCGATTTCATGGTGATACTTTTCTCCACGCCACAGACAGGACTGTGGCTCATCGCTTCTCCGGAAGTGCTCATTGAGGGTCACGACACCACATGGCACACAATGGCAATGGCCGGTACTGCGGCATACACCGACAACGACATTCCCTGGAGCAACAAGAACCGCGAAGAACAGATGCTGGTAGAACGTTTCGTGCGCGACACCTTGGAGCACTTCGCTTCCGACATCTCCACCGACGGTCCCAAGACATTCCCTGCCGGGCATCTCAAACATCTCCGCACGGATTTCTCTTTCAGCATCGCCCCCGCACGTCTGGGGGAACTGGTCTGCGCCCTGCACCCCACACCTGCTGTTTCCGGTCTGCCGCGCAATGAAGCCGTCCGTTTCATTCTCGAGCACGAGCATCTGGAGCGAACCTACTACAGCGGATTCTGCGGCCCTTTGAATCTTCACGGAGAGACGCATCTCTTTGTCTCTCTGCGCTGCGCAAAGTTGGACACCGCTGCCCGGAAAGCTATTCTCTATGCCGGCGGAGGACTGATGCCGCAGAGTCTGTGTCAGGAAGAATGGACAGAGATATGGCAAAAGATGCAAACGATAAACAACGTTCTACACCATGTACAGTGATCACCTGCATATCGGCATTCTCACAAGTCTGATGGCCTCACACGGCATACGTCATGTGGTGGTGTGTCCCGGAAACCGCAATGCTCCGCTGGCGCACAATTTCTCCACGTGTCCAGACTTCATCTGTCACCCCGTCACGGATGAGCGCTCTGCCGCTTTCGTAGCTCTAGGACTGGCAGATGCTCTCGACCAACCCGTTGCTGTGTGCGTCACCAGCGGTTCAGCCCTGCTCGCCACACTGCCCGCTGCTGCGGAAGCCACATACCGTCATCGTGGCATAGTTGTCATTTCCGCGGACAGACCCGCTGCCTGGATTGGGCAACTGGACGGACAGACACTGCCGCAGAGCGGAGCACTGACCCCGTTCGCCGTCCACAGCGTCACACTGCCCGAGATACACTGCGAAGAGGATCACTGGTACTGCAACCGCCTCATCAACGAAGCATTCATCGCTCTTGAGCGACAGGGCGGCTGCTGCGTGCATATCAACGTACCCACCGCAGAACCTCTCTTCAATTTCACGATGGAGTCCCTGCCACAGGAGCGTGTTGTGCGATATACCGCTTGGAACAAGTCGCTCGCCGGCAGATTCTCTGGTCGCCGGCTCCTGCTTGTCATCGGGCAGACGGTTCACGCCTTGCCAGCAACATTGATTGAGGCGCTTTCCCGTCGCATGACGGTGCTCTCCGAACAGCTCTCCTCCGACACCTTCTGCTGCACCGACCAGATGATACATCTCATTCAGGCGCGGGGTCTCTCCGAAGAACTCATGCCGGAGACTGTCATTTATGTGGGCGGCAACACCGTCAGCAAGAGACTCCGTCAGTGGTTGCGCAGCCTTCCGGAGAGCGTCGAACAGGTGCTGGTAAGCCCGGACGGTGTGCTGCACGATGTGAGCCAACATACGTCGCTTCTCGTTGAGGGTTGTGCCGAGACCGTCATCAATGACCTTTGCGAAGCGCTGCCGCAGTCTTCCTCTACGTTCCTGGAGAAATGGCAGCAACTGCGTCTGCAGGTTGAGACCTCACACCGACGCTTCACCCCCGCCTATTCATCCATGCGTGCCACACAGCTGCTCGAGCAGACAGCCGCAGCTCCCTCCACCTTCAGTTATGCCAACAGTATGGCTGTGAGATACGGATGCGTTTACGCCCATCACTTTATCCATTGCAATCGCGGTCTCAACGGCATTGAGGGCACACTGTCCACCACCGTCGGCCTTGCTCTGGCACATCCCACAGAACGCATCTACTGCGTCATCGGCGACCTGAGTGCATTTTATGACCAAACGGCACTGTCCCAACAGGAGCTGACCGGCAATCTCCGCATCCTGCTTCTCAACAACAGCGGCGGAGCCATCTTCCATTCATTCCCGCAACTGGCTTCAAGTCCTGCACGCGACACACTCGTATCAGCCGCCCACCGACTCACGGCAGAAGGCCTGTGCACGCAGTGCGGCATCACATACATCAAGGCATCCGATGAGGCATCGCTCAAAGAGGGTATCACCCGTCTGGTGCACGACGAGGGCACACGCCCCGTACTTTTGGAAGTCCTCACCGACCCCAATCAGGACATCCGTGTATATAAAGAATATCACCAATTCATCATAGACAACTATGGAGTGGACAAGCATTAAAACCTTTCGGGAGATACTCCTTGAAGAGTCCGACGGCATTGCAAAGATAACCATCAACCGTCCCCGCGTGCGCAACGCATTCACCCCCACCACCACACGTGAACTCTCCGAGGCATTCGCCATCGTACGCGAACTCTCACGCATACGTGTCGTACTGCTCACCGGTGCGGAAACACCCCACCGCGAAGGCCAGAGCCGCGAGGAGTGGCTGCGCGAGCAGGCCTTCTGTTCCGGAGGTGACATGAACGTCAAGGGACGTGGCGGTTACATCGACGAAGAGGGGACTCCGAGACTTTCTGTCCTGGACGTGCAGATGCAGATACGCCGCCTGCCCAAACCCGTCATAGCCATGGTGAACGGATTTGCCATCGGAGGCGGTCACGTGCTTCACGTGATGTGCGACCTGACTATTGCATCCGAGAATGCACGCTTCGGACAGACGGGCCCGAAAGTAGGTTCCTTCGATGCCGGATTCGGCAGTGCCTACCTCGCCCGCATCGTCGGTCAGAAGAAGGCGCGTGAGATATGGTTCATGTGCCGCCAGTACAGCGCAGCAGAAGCCGAACGCATGGGCATGGTGAATAAGGTGGTGCCCTACGAGGAGCTGGAGACGGAGTGCGTCGCCTGGGCACGCCACATGATGGAGCTTTCTCCCCTTGCCTTGCGCATGATTAAGATGGGACTCAATGCAGAACTCGACGGTCAGGCCGGCATACAGCAACTGGCAGGCGACTGCACCGCACTGTACTATATGCTTGACGAGGCTCAGGAAGGCGGCAAGGCATTCCTTGAAAAGCGCAAACCCAACTGGGACAAGTTCCCCCTCGTTCCGTAAACATCATCGCCTTGGACATCAACTTATCTCTCCGCACCCTCCATTTCAAGCGTCCCGCACGCACCTCCCGTGGTGCTTACAGCGAGCGCCGTATCATACTCCTTACCGCCACCGACAAGGAGAGCCGTCGCATCGGTCTCGGGGAATGCGCCCCGCTGCCCGACCTCTCCTCCGACAGGGATGCCTACCCCACTCTCTCCTCCGTTGCCCAGCTTATCCGGCAGGCACTGGATGCAGAGGATTACACAGAGTTCCTGCGCCCCTATCCGGCACTGCTCTTCGCCCTCGAAAGCGCCATACACGACTATCGTCAGACTCCCTCGCTCTACGATACTCCCTTTGCCCGCAGCGAGGTCGGCATACCGTTCAACGGCCTCATCTGGATGTCGTCGCCCGATGAGATGCTCGCGCAGATTAAGCAGAAACTCCTTCAGGGATTCCATTGCATCAAACTGAAGATAGGTGCCAACAACTGGGACGAAGAACTCGCCCTCATCCGCAAGGTCCGTTCGCGCTACTCCCCGGAGAGCCTCGAACTGCGTGTCGATGCCAACGGAGCATTCACTCCCGACACTGCGATGAAGCGTCTGGAGGCTTTGGCCGCACTTGGCATTCATTCCATCGAGCAACCCATTGCGCAATACCAGTGGAAGGAGATGGCCGCGCTCTGTGCCGACAGCCCTCTGCCCATCGCCCTCGACGAGGAACTCATCGGCGTCACCTCTCTGGAAGAAAAGCGTCTCCTGCTCGACACCATACGCCCGCAATACATCGTCTTGAAGCCCACGCTTCACGGGGGTATGTCCGGCACTATGGAATGGGTCTCTGAGGCGCACAGGCGCGGCATCGGTTCGTGGATGACATCTGCCCTGGAAAGCAACGTGGGCCTTCGCAATGTGGCACTGCTCACCGCCGTCGTCTACGGCTCCGACATACGCTTCTCCCAAGGTCTGGGCACAGGTGCCCTTTTCACCGACAACATCGAGATGGATATGGAGGTCCGAGGCAGTAAGATGTGGCGAAGCCCTGTGGAAAGATGACAAGTGTAGAGGATTTCATTCGCGAATGGCGTTCCCCCTCAGAGCGCGTTCTGCTCCACACCAGCGGCAGCACCGGCACACCCAAAACCTTCTGGGCGGAGAAGTCGCGCATGCGTGCTTCTGCCCGGATGACGTGCGACTTTCTGGGCTTACACTCCGGGGACAATGCTCTGCTCTGCCTCTCCACCGACTATATTGCGGGCAAGATGATGGTGGTGCGTGCCCTCGAGCGCGGACTCAACCTGCTTTGTGTCGAGCCGTCCAACCGTCCTCTGGAGGCGCTCCAGGAGCAATATCCCGTTCTCCCCGCCATACACTTGGCCGCAATGGTGCCCTCTCAGGTCTTCTGCAGCATCGACCATCCCCTGCTCCGTCAGATACAGCATATCATAATAGGAGGCGGGGCCGTTTCGCCCGAATTGGAACAGACGCTGCGCTCGTTTCCCAATGCCGTATGGAGCTCGTACGGTATGACGGAGACTCTTTCCCACATCGCCCTTCGTCGCGTGAGCGGAGCGGAGGCTGAGGAGTGGTACACACCTCTGCCCGGTGTGTCGGTAAGTCTTAACAGTGATGGCTGCCTCTGTATTGATGCTCCCGCCCTGTCGCCCGAACCGCTTATCACCAATGATATCGCACAGCTGTCTCCCTCCGGTTCCTTCCGCATACTGGGCCGACGTGACAATGTCATACAGAGCGGCGGCATCAAACTGCAGATAGAGGTTCTTGAGGCAGAGCTGCGTCCTTTGCTCGATTCTAACGACGGCAAACCTTTATTCTGCGTCACCTCGCGTCCCAGTGCCAAGTTCGGTGAGGAGGCTGTACTGCTTGTGGTGCCGGAGCTGTTACCTCTGGCCTCGGAAATCCACCACTCCTATATCAAGGCTGTTATCCCTGTGACGGATATTCCGCTCACCGCCACGGGAAAGATAGACCGTGCCCGCGCCAAGTCACTGGCTGCCACCGAGTGTGGGGGACTCTGAATACGCGTGGCCCGAGTGGCCGATATGGCCGAAATAAGAAAGAGCGCTGAGAATTTTCAGCGCTCTAACTTTTAACTTTTAATTTTTAATTCTTAACTTGCGCAGCAAGCGCAATTTTCTTCTTGTTCACATTGAGGGGAGTGCAGCGGGGGAAGGCGATGGTGTAAGCCGTGTCGAGGGCCTTCAGATTCACCTTATAGTAACTGATATCCGATTTTACCGCCACTATGGCGCGGAGCAGTTCACGATGTTTGCGACGATTTTGACCAAATGACCGCGTTACAACTTACGATAGTTTCCGTCATCCTCATGCACCACAAGTCTTTGCTTGCGCCAGTTCTTCAGCATCTGGCGAACGGTGTTGTGGTTCACATTGGCACCCTTCACTGCCACCGAGTGTTGCATAGCCTGCTCGAACGTAAACTGGATGTCCTGTTTTGTTACTTTGCGACTTTGTTACTTTGTGACATTAAGGTATTTTGAATATGCGAAAACATGTAGAGTAGATTTTTACTATTATATAATAATAGTAATCTATAATACTACCCTTTTGTGTGTACCTAAAAACGCTTATTGTCACAATGTGGCAATGTGACAATGTAACAGATGGTGTCTGCCATTGTAAAATATTATTACCTCTCACATTGCATCATTTTGCACATATTCCTTGTAACATCGCAGAAAATGCGTCTGATTTTCTGTAAATTACAAATTTAAGATAACTACTCAAAGTGCTCGCAGACTGTTCTCAGAGTGCCCTCAGACTCCCCAGTGCGCCTGCGAAACCGCAGAAGAAGACCACACTTTTGTAAAAATAAATGAGTAGTCAGTGTGGTTCAATTCTCGCTGTTCGGCCTACGAAATCGGACAAAAGGACTGGCGAATTTCGTGTCTTTATTTCCCCTTGCGGAAATCGCGCGGAGAGAGGCCCGTCTCGCGCTTGAAGAACTTCGAGAAAGTGGCATAATCGGGAAAATGAAGTCTTTCCGCAATTTCATAAGTTTTCATGTCTGTCGTGTTCAGAAGCACTTTGGCGTGTTAAAAAATGCGAAATCCGTTAATCTGACAAGTTTATCCAATAATTTGACAAGTGATTATCGAAAAATACGTCGTACTTTTGCAGCGGAAAAACAATTATCAACCCATAAAAGAATACCACTATGAAGAAACTGATGTTCTTATTTGTGTCGCTTTTGACACTTACAATGACAAGTTGCGGAGATGACGATGAGGAGAAGGATGAACCTATTATAAACCATTTCCATGCATGTAATCCCGCATTTACGTATTTCTCAGCAGAAGGAGGTTCTGTGGATATAAAATGGGAAGCTGCGAGTGTTCCCACAGTATATGAATTCTATTCCGCATCGTGGTTCGTGAAAGAAGGTCACGAGGCAGATTATAGGAAATATGTTGACGGAGAAGACACAAAACAACTAAACTGGACAAAAATCTTCGAACCTGCTTCTTGGCCTGGAGAAAAGATGGAAACCAGCATAGATGGAAGCGTTATATCCGGTGAATGGTTTACTGTGGAATATGTGGATAAGCCCACGTATATCATGGGGGCTCATCCTGAAATAAAGGTCACATTGTCTCCCAATACAACTGGAGCAAGAAGATATCTTCGCATTTATCCTCCTGCTCCCAATATTAGCGATGCCTACATCTTCCAGGACTGCGAAGAGACGGAGGAATAAAAGCCAAGAGTCAAGAGTCGAGAGTCTAAGGACGAAAGTCTAAGGACGAAAGACTAAGGACTAAAGGTCAAAAGCCACTTCACAAAATGCGTGAGGTGGCTTTTTGTATTTCGGACAATCGGACAAGTGGACTGGAATATTTTGTGGTCCCCGAAAGAAATTAATCCTCTGTGATGTCCTCCTCGTCGTCCTCGTCGGCATCTTCCCAGGCGAAGTCTCCGAAGAACTCGGGGACTTCTTCCGTAAAGGTGTCGAGGGAGCGGCGGTCCTTCTTCGTGGGACGGCCTGTACCCTTGGCACGGCCCACAAAACCGCTGATGCGGCTTATTTCCAGCAGTTCGTACTGCTCGGGCGGCGTGACATTCTCCAGGACCTCCGGCACCAGTTTTGCACCGACACGGCGCTCAATGGTCTGAAGCACACGGAACGACCATGTGACAGGCGGTTTGCGCACGTCGATGATATCGCCCACATGAATCACACGGGAAGGCTTGACCGTGACACCCTTCATGCTGACCTGACCCTTCTTGCATGCTGCCGCAGCAATGGTGCGCGTCTTGAAAATACGTGCGGCCCAGAGCCATTTGTCTATGCGTGCTTCGTTCTTGTCCAAAAGGAGAGGGATGTTATTCAGTTACTTCCTGCGGCTCCATCGGAGCTTCTTCCTGCGTCTGCTCAATGAGATACTCAAACTCCGAGGGAGACAGTCGCGGAGAGGCAACGCCCTCCGGAAGTGATTTCAGTTCAAGAGGATAGCGGGCCCCGGTGTGATTGATGAGGTCCTCGTAGGAGACCGTCAAGACGAAGTCCTTCTCCGTGACCTTGTTGTAGTCCATCGCTCCGATGCGGAATGTGACATCCACCTGAGAGGGGAACGTACGTAAGACTTTATCAGCGGGGAAGTTGACACCGACAATCGGAATGGTGATAGTCTTCTCCGTGTAGTAGTCCACGTGGGCGGTCATGTGAATCTTTTCGGGGTCGTATTTCACACCGCGCATAGGACGCAGGTGTATACTTTCAACAAAGTCGTTCTCTATGCCGCTGACGTGAATCTCGTCGGTGAAGGCGTATGTCATGGTGTCGAGCACCAGTGCCGGGGCGTAAACGACTACGCTGTCGGGAGAGAATGTCACACCGTGGAGATAATACGACTCCGTGGTCTCGACCGAACCCATGAGACGAACCGGCAGACGACGGTGCAGGCCGCGATTATAATAGAATTCCAGTGTATCAGGGGTGATACGCTGTATGACTGTAGAGGTCAGAATCTGGGTGTTCAGGGCATGCTGCACATCGCTGATGGGCACATAGCCGCATCCTGTGGCTCCTCCGTTGTCGTAGAGCGAAAACTCAAGCGTGATGGGCTGCATGTGGTGGCGCATGTAGTTGATGAGCTGGGTGCCGCGGTCGCGCAGCGTCACGTGAACGGACTCGGGAAGCGGAGTGGTGAGGGTGACACCACGGGGTATGCCTACAAGGGATATAGGCACATTGAACTCCATCTCAAAGGTGTCGTTGAGGCGTTGCAGGAGCCAGAAGCCCGTAGCAATGACAAGGGCACCCGTGAAGATGAAGAGGTCGCGCATAAAGTCGGTGGAGAACACCGCCTTTATGTGCTGCCACAGTTCACTTGGTCTGAGACTGTGCTTGGGCATATACAGAGTTGCGATCTACGCGGATGCGCACACCGTTGGCAATCTCCACTTCGAGTGTATTGTCGGCCTCGTTGATGCCGCGAACGATGCCGTAGATGCCGCCTGCCGTCACAATCTGGGTGCCGACGGTGATGCTGTTGCGCCAGTTTTGGATTTCTTTCTGTTTTTTCTGCTGTGGACGAATCATGAAAAACCACATGATGGCGAAGATAGCCACCATCATCAAAATCATGGGCATGCTGCTCTGCTGCCCTGCTGCCTGTAGAAGTGTCATATTTATTTATTTAGTGTTAGTTTCTTGGAAATGGCATCCAGCGTGGCGTTGATATAACGCGACGAACCGGGTGCGGAATAGTGTTTGGCAATCTCAACGTATTCATTGATAGAGACGGAGAGGGGAATGGAGGAGAAAGACTGTATCTCGCAGAGCGCAACCTGCAGGATGACTCTGTCCATCAGGGCGATGCGCTCCATTTTCCATCCGCGGGTGCTCGTCTCGATAAGTTCCAGGAGCTCTGTCTCGTGTCGGAGGCAGTCCCTCAACAGCTGCAAGGCGAAATCCTTGTCGCTCTCGTCCCGATACTGGGGCAGGAGAGGCATGTCGGGCGTGGTGTCCTCCTTGAAGCGGTTTATCGTCTTCAGCACGAATGTGTCGATGATATTCTTGTCGTCGTTCCAGTAGATGCTTTCGTCCTCGAGGAATTCATCCAGCTGCTCGTTGTCGACAACGATGTTCTTGTAGATGTTGCGCCACAGCTCACGGTCTTTCTCGTAGGTCGTCGGTGTGCCGGCATTCAGATAATCGTCCACAACATCCAGTGCAAGTCCCTCATTCAGGAGATTGCGTACCAGCTCTTCTTCTCCCGACCAGTCGATGCACTGATGCTCCTTGTATGCTTTCAGTGCGAGGTTGTCTTCCAGCTGCTTCATGAAACGGTTGTTCACGAGCCGGGTGGAAGGAGCTTTAATACCCAGGCGCTGGGAACGGGTCAGTGCGGCGTCGTAGTTGCGCCTGACGAGGCGTCCCATCTCCAGCAGAAGACACAGCAGGGAGAGATACAGGTCGTAGGCCTTGTCGAGCGATGCCGTCAGGTCCTTCTCAAGCGTGTCGGCGGGACGGTTTGCGTTGGTATAGTGGGCATAGATAAGTTGCACCACCTTCTGTCGTATAAGTTCTCTGTTTATCATAATAATATGGCGCCCGCGATAGCACAGAGGGCGATAAGTCGTATAGGATTGATGTGATAGACGCGTTGTCCGATGAATGCAAACAGGAAAAGGAAGACGGAAATGAAGAATTGCCATGCATCCTCGCCGGGAGACGAGAAGTTCTCACGGGTCATCAGCAACAGTGACGCAGCGATAAGCAGACCCACCACAGCGGGGCGGATGCCGATGAAAAGACTCTCCACGACGGGGTGGTCCTTGTATTGCAGCAGGAACTTGGAGATGATGAGCATGAGAATGAACGACGGCAGCACCACAGCGAAGGTGGCCGTGAAACTGCCGAGAATACCCATCCACGCGGGGTATCCGGCCTGCACCATACTGCTGTAGCCCACGTAGGTGGCCGTGTTGATGCCTATGGGGCCCGGTGTCATCTGCGAGATAGCCACGATGTCGGTGAACTGACCTGTCGTCAGCCAGTGGTTTGACGTGACCACTTCGCCCTGTATCATGGAGACCATGGCATAGCCGCCGCCGAAGCCGAACAGGCCGATAATCAGGAATACTATGAACAGTTGTATCAGTAGCATGACGGAAGTGCTATTTTAAAAGTTGACCATAGGTGTAACCGCCGATAGCTGCCAACAGTATGACATAGACGGGAGACACTCCCAGAAGCCAGATGGACAGGGCGCAGACAGCAGGAATCCACATCGTGGAGAGTGTGATCTGAGCTGCACGGGCCATACGGAACACCGGTGCTGCGATGAGAGCCACCACAGCCGGGCGGATGCCGCGGAAGATGCTGTTCACTATCGCGTACTCACGGAAACGCTGGAAGAACAGCGCGATGAGCAGTATGATGATGAACGAGGGCAGGGCGGTGCCCAGTGTGCATACCAAAGCACCGCGTGTGCGATACAGTTTATATCCGATGAAGATGCTCAGATTCACGGCAAAGATTCCCGGGCACGACTGTGCTACGGCAATAAGGTCGGTCAGCTCCTCCTGAGTGACCCATTTCTTGCGGCTCACCACCTGCTCCTCAATGAGAGGAATCATGGCATACCCTCCGCCGATGGTGAAGCATCCTATCTTGGCGAATGTGATGAAAAGTTCCAGCATCACTTTTTTTATTTAGTCTTTATGTGACTTCAGCCACTCGCGCGCATTGACGAAAGCCTCTATCCAGGGAGTCACCTGATCCTCCTGCACACGTTCCGTGGGATACACACCGCACTGCCAGGGCAGGAAGGCACGCTCCAGATGGGGCATCATAGCCAGATGGCGACCGTCTGCGGAGCAGATACCGGCCGTGGAGAAGTCGCTGCCGTTGGGATTGGCGGGATAACCGTCGTAGGAGTATTTCAGCACCACGTTGTAGTCGCTTTCCTTGCCGGGCAGGGAGAACTTGCCTTCTCCGTGGGCCACCCAGATGCCGAGCTTGCTTCCCGACAGGCTGCCGAGCAGGACACTCTTATTGTCCATAACGCTGAGTCCCACGAAATTGCTCTCAAACTTGCGGGAGTCGTTGTGAAGCATACGTGCCTCGTTGTTGCAGCCGATGAGGTTGAGCTCCATCATGAGCTGACATCCGTTGCACACACCCAGTGAGAGGGTGTCCTTGCGGGCGTAGAACTTGTCCAGCGCCTCCTTGGCTTTCGGATTGTAGAGGAAGGCTCCGGCCCATCCCTTTGCGCTGCCCAGCACGTCGGAATTGGAGAAACCGCCGCAGAACACGATGAACTGAATCTCCTCCAGCGTCTCACGGCCGGTGACGAGGTCGGTCATCATCACATCCTTCACATCGAAGCCTGCAAGATAGAGCATCCAGGCCATCTCACGCTCACCGTTGGTGCCCTTCTCGCGTATGATGGCGGCCTTCGGACGGGGAGTGTTGTCTTTCTCCGGCTTGATGCCGTACTGAGAGTATTTGCCGGTGAAATTCTTTGGCATCTGCCACTTGAGAGGCTGTTTCTTGTAGTTGTCGAAGCGCTCCTTTGCCTTGCCGTTCTTGCTCTGGTATGTGTCCATGAGATAACTGCTCTCATACCACACATCGCGCAGAGAGTCGATGTCAAAGGTGAACGTCTCGCTGCCTTTCTTCACGCTGACGGTGCGCTCTGCAGAGGGTTTGCCGATATATACGTAACCCACACCGGCATCCTCGAGAGCCTTCTTCACTTCCGTGCGGTTGGCGTCTGCCACCTGGATGACAATACCGGGATTCTCGGCAAACAGTATCTTCACGATGTCCTCTTCCTTTATCTTGTCGAGCTCTACGGCGATACCGTTCGTGGTGTTGGCGAAGCACATCTCAAGAAGACAGGTGATGAGACCGCCTGCGGAGATGTCGTGACCGGCGAGGATGAGACCCTTCTTGATGAGTTCCTGCACGGTGTTGAAAGCGTCCCTGAAGTATTCGGGGTCGGTCACAGTGGGAACGTCGTCGCCCACCTTGCCCAGGCTCTGCGCGAAGGCGCTGCCACCCAGACGCAGCTTGTCGAACGAGAAGTCGATGTGGTAGAAACCGGATGCCATGTCTTTCTGCATCACAGGGCTTACCACCTTGCGTACGTCGCTCACCTGGCCGCCGCTTGTCACGATGACTGTGCCCGGAGAGATGACCTTCTGGCCGGAAGGATATTTCTGTGTCATCGAGAGGGAATCCTTTCCTGTGGGAACGTTGATTTCCAATGCGCAGCAGAAATCCGAGAGAGCCTTCACCGCTGTGTACAGACGTGCGTCCTCACCCTCCTGAGCACGGCAGGGCCACATCCAGTTGGCGGAGAGCGACACGGTGTCGAGGCCTTCCTCAAGAGGAGCCCAGATGATGTTTGTCAAGGATTCGGCCACAGCCAGTACGCTACCCTTTGCGGGGTCGGCAAGTGCTGCCTGAGGAGCGTGTCCCAAAGCTGTTGCGATGCCTTTGTGGAACTGATAGTCGAGGGCCACCACGCCGCAGTCGGACAGCGGCAGCTGCAGTTCGCCCTGACACTGCTGGCGTGCCACCTTGCCGGTGACGCTTCTGTCCACCTTGTTGGTGAGCCAGTCCTTGCAGGCAACAGCCTCCAGGCGGAGTACATCCTCAAGATATGTATTTAGATTCTTTGCATCGTAAGCGGCGTCTTTGTAGTGGTGCTCCACCGTTTTGTCCACCATCACCGTCTTGGGCGAATGGCCGAACATCTGGCTCACCTCCAAGTCGAAGGGACGGCGTCCGTCAGCCTGCTGGAATGCAAAGTGTGCGTCGCCCGTTGTCTCGCCCACAATATAGAGCGGGGCACGTTCGCGCTCGGCGATTTGACGCACGTGGTCGATATGTTTCTCGTCAATGAGCAGTCCCATGCGCTCCTGACTCTCGTTGGCAATAATCTCTTTGGCAGAGAGGGTGGGGTCGCCGATAGGCAGTTTCGACATATCGATAAGGCCGCCGCACTCTTCCACGAGTTCTGAGAGACAGTTCACATGTCCTGCGCTTCCGTGGTCGTGAATTGACACCACGGGGTTTACCTCTTCTTCACATAGCGCGCGCACGAGGTTGTTTGCACGCTTCTGCATCTCCGGGTTTGCACGCTGCACGGCATTCAGTTCGATGCCGGATGAGTAGCGTCCTGTTTCCACGCTGCTCACGCTGCCGCCGCCCAGTCCGATGCGGTAGTTGTCACCTCCCACAACCACGACTTTGTTGCCGGCCTGCGGCTTGCCTTTGAGGCAGTCGCGCTTTGTGCCGTAACCCACACCGCCTGCCAGCATGATAACCTTGTCGTATGCGTAGAGCGGTTCGTCGGGCTCCTGGTGCTCGAATGTCAGCACGCTGCCGCAGATGAGCGGCTGGCCGAACTTATTACCAAAATCGGATGCTCCGTTGGAAGCTTTTGTGAGAATCTGTCTGGGAGTCTGGTAGAGCCATTCGCGCACGGGCAGGAGACGCTCCCATTCGCGCTCCTCCTTTGTGCGGGGATAGCTTGTCATATACACAGCCGTACCGGCTATCGGCCACGAGCCGACACCACCGCCCATACGGTCGCGTATCTCTCCGCCGGTACCTGTAGATGCTCCGTTGAACGGTTCTACGGTGGTGGGGAAGTTGTGTGTCTCTGCTTTGATGGAGATGACGCTCTCAATGGGTTTCACGCGGAACCAGTCGCTCGTGGCGTGGTTTTCGGGTGCGAACTGCTCCACTACGGGACCTTCGGCAAATGCCACGTTGTCCTTGTATGCAGAGATGATATGGTGAGGATTTTCCTCTGTAGTGCGTTTAATCATCTTGAAGAGGGACGATTCCTTCTCCTCTCCGTCGATGATGAATGTGCCTCCGAAGATTTTGTGTCGGCAGTGCTCCGAGTTTATCTGTGCAAAACCGAACACCTCGCTGTCTGTCAGCGGTCTTCCGAGTTGGCCTTCCACCTTGTGGAGATATTCAATCTCCTCAGGTGAAAGTGCCAGTCCTTCCTGCTCGTTGTATTCCTCGAGGTTCGTTATCTCGCGGATGGGAGCAGGTTCAATGTTCACGGTAAAGATATTCTGATCGAGAGCCTTGTAGAGACGCTGCAGCATCGGATCGTAGTCTGCGTTTTCGTCAGCCACCGGCCAGTATTCTTCAATGCGGCGGATACCGTTGAGCGCCATGTTTTGTGTTATTTCCACTGCGTTGGTGCTCCATGGTGTTATCATTTCGCGTCGTGGACCTACAAAATATCCGTCGAGCCGCTGCTCTTTGAGTGCTTCTGCCTCTCCGTAGAGCCAGGAGAGCTTTTCTGTCTCCTCCCGGGAGAGCTGTTGCGCACTTTCTGTGGCGATGATGTTTCCGTCGTTTGTTCTGAAGAATGTAATCATAGATATCTTTATTACCTTAAATATGTTTTATTGTCTGCTGCCGAAGGGGAAGCTGATACCCAGGCTCACGTTTGTAGAGCTCTTAGTGGGAATGTACTGCTTGGAGAACTTGCTCATGACGCGGTCCATACCGGCGAAGAGGCTGAAGCCCTTGGTGTGGATGTTGATAATCCAGCCGAAGCTTGCTCCCAGAGAACCGAAACCGAGGTTGATACCGCCTTCCAGCCACTTCACGGGATGTATGTTGGCAGAGAGACGGGTGTCGTTCCATGAGTATGCTCCCTGAATGCGTGTTGTGTTGAGGAAGCCCACGTCAAGCTTGTCGTAGAACGGCATCTTGTAGTTCGCACCGATGTTGAGTGTGGCACCCAGCATACGTGCACCGCCCTCGGTACCCTTGTCCTGGAAGTTGTAGAGCTTGGAAATGCCGGTGGTGAAGTCGTCAAACTGACTGCTCAGGCTCTCTCCGTCGCCGTCCTTCACCTTGATGTTGTTGAAGCCGTGGAATTCGTAGCTGTTCTCCACGCTCTGAGCCTTGTGTATGTCGCTCCAGCTGATGAAACCGAAGTCGAGCAGAGAAGCGCTCACCTTAAGACCCTTCACGAGGTCGTTCTTCTCCAGATCCCATTCTACACCGAAGTCGAATGCCAGACCTACGCCGCCGATACCGCCCTTTGTGATGTCCATGTTTTTGAGCTTGATGATGCCGGGTTCACGCGGTTCGCCGTTGTCATAGGGGTCGGTATTGTAATCACCCCAGGTGAATCCCTTTGCTGCAACTTCCATCTCAGCGTCGGATGTCATAATCCACTTGTCAGGTCCGGCAAGCTCCATCTTGAGGTTGTTGGCCTTCATGTTCATGCGGGCACCGCCCAACAGGATCTTCATCGTTCCGCCCACTCTCCAGGCATCTGTCACCTGATGACTGTGTCCGAAGCCGATTTCCATCCATGTGGTGCTCTGTGCACTTACCTTGCCGATGTCGTAGTTCCTGTTGTCGAGTGTCTTTGCCATCTCGAAGAGTTCGTACGGTGCGCTGAAGCCGGTGGTGGAGCGCATGCTCAGGTTGAAGAAGTTGTAGCCGTTCCACTTATGGAAGCCGAAGTTAATAATGTCGAGACGCATATCCACAGCGAACTTCTCGCGTGAAGAGAAGTTCTTCAGCACTTCGTCAGCGCTGAGGTCGGGATGCATGAACGAGGCGAGCTTTCCGTTGGGCAGTTTGTAGAAGATATCCGTGTAATCGAGATTACCGGAGAGTGACATGTTGATGTTAGCCAGGATGGGCATCGACACGAATCCCTTTCTTTCATAGTCTTTGGCGGGATTGAGTTCGTAGCCGTAGGTGTATCCGTCCATGAAATACGCGCTGTTCAGATTTTGTGCCATAGCGCTACTGGCGACACTGATGCAGATTGCACCGAGGATATATTTGAAAGTCTTCATGACTGATATTCTTTTTAGTGTTTTACTGTGTTAAGTATCTCGTTCGCGTAATTTAGTTGGCATCATATCCGATTCCTCTCACGCCCATCTTCATGTTGATGAGCTTCACCATCATGTCGGAGAATATCTTTACTCCGGGTGTTGAGGGACTCTTCGCAGTGAAGTCGAAGTAAATTCCGTCGAAGTAGTTGAAGTCTCTCTTAGTATATCTGCTCATGTCGCCTCCGTCCTTGGCGCGCACGGTGAATGTTACGTTTGTGGTCTTGTCGCCGGGCACTTCCACGAAGTTGTTCTCATTTATCACAACCTCCACGTCGGGCATCACAATACCGTTCTCGTCCACAGCTTTGGGCTCCAGACGTACAACCAGAGGCACGTCGCCTGTGATGTCGGTGTTCACAACGAACTCGTTGAACAGGATGTCCTTGATGTCGCTGTTGATACCGTCGGCAATGTCGTTGTCGTTCAAGGAGAAGTTCACATCCGGACGCATGGGAGCGTAGAAGACGTAATCGATGGTGATATCGCTGGTTGCAGGAGCTTCGGCCTTACCTTGATAGTCGATGAGTTCAATACGGAATTCATCAGGCAGTTCTTTCACCAGTTCCTGAATGTTGTGGTATGTGCCGGGACCGGCGCCTCTGAGTTTCACCCATTTGGCTCCTCTGTACTCTGCGGGCAGATAGGCGTCGGGCACGCTCTCTGCTGCGACATAGAATTTCTTTGCCTTCAATCCGGAGCAGTCGCCTTCCAGCAAGAGGTCGGTGTTGCTGTTTGTTTCGGCAATCTTGCCGTCCTCGCCGTCCTTTACGCACACCATTCTCAGACGTGTCTTGAAATCTACGCCGCTGGTCTTGTCTATCTTGAGCAGAACAACGGGGTTCTTGATATCGAAGCACGTACCCGGGTTTCTGAGGAAGTCGGGGAGATCGCCCAAGTCTACAGTAGTTGATATGGTTCCGATGGTGATGTCGGTTGTCCAGTCGGATGCAACGGGTACGTTGACAGAGGTCTGGTGTTCGCCCTCGCCCTCATAGCAATACATATTGTCCCGTCCCGTTTCGGGGTCGACGATATACTGCAGGTTCTGGCCGGGATTAAGACTGAAGAGGTTCTCCAGTTTTGCATCGTCCGTACTGCCGTCCGGCAGCCATACGGTTTCCTTACTAAACTCCAATGTCATGTCTCTGTTGTCCCAGTCATACGAGTCGTCCTTGCACGAAGTGACAACGGTCAGGGCTATCAGCCCCAGCGCATAGATGTTTTTTTTCATAGTGTTATAGTTTAGGGGTTAATGCTTATTTACAAAGCCAGCGCGCTGGCTCCGAGTATCGCTGCGTCGCTGTCCTTCAGGTTTGACAGTAAGATTTGTGCCTTTCCTTTGTATATAGGAAGCACGTTTTCCTCAAATGCCTCTCTCACGTGCTTCATGAGCG
>JAEEGG010004114.1_pt1 | contig 35544 bp, 22 predicted proteins | sample 9134161 | NCBI WGS metagenome assembly JAEEGG01 (sample SAMN16246543, study PRJNA631951) | gut metagenome | biome: gut microbiome; feature: rumen; material: CR-attached | host: Bos | place: Iran: Karaj | collected 2018-10
CTGAAGGGCACCGCTTGCTACTGCATCAACTACAAGGAGAAGTGGGAGGACGGCGAAGAGCACTTCGAGGAGATCGAGGTAGTTTGCCAGAAACTCGAGAACGGCCCCGTCGGCTTCGAGAATCCTTGGAAATAAAAAAAGCCTAAAATCAGAAAGCCCCTCGACATCACAAACAATGCCGAGGGGCTTTGATTTCTCCAACACCTAACATTGGCTTGAATGTTACCTGTTGTGTTAGGTGTAACGTTAGGTGTATGTTAGGAGTTACGTTAGGTTTTTGGAAGCACTTTCGGCTCCTAACCTCTTTTATTTCAATCACTTGTCATTTTTGAGCGTTAGGTGTTGAGCACTTAGAGTGAGAATAGTTCTTCGATGCAGCGAGAATAGTTCTCTGTCATGGCGAGGATAGTTCTCTCTCGGTCATGAAGTTGAGTTGTTTAGGAGTTTAGAAGTTTAGAATTTAAGGTATATGATAATATAAATAACTTATAATTTTTATTCTTTCTTATAAAAACCTAAACTTCTAAACATCTAAACTTCTAAATGTAATTCAGATGGACTTTCGAATCTGTTAAAAATATTCGCAATCATTCTTTTGGGCGAAAATGTCGCTAAAACGTGATGTTTTGAGGGCTTATACTTTACACCGACTAAAGTGGGACTTTACTCCGAGTAAACCTCCACTTTACTCCGTCTAAACTCTGGGTTTACTCCGAGCCTTCTTGGAGCTCTGTTTTGACGAAATTTTGATGTCATATAAATTCGGAAGCAATAACCTGTATGCCCGTCTTACGATGATGATAACATTAGATTATTTCCTCTTGATAACCAGCATGGTGAGGTCGTCACTTTGTTCTGTGTCGCCTACGAATTCGTGGACGGCACGGCTCATTCTCTCTGTCAATGGCTGGGGTGCAACTTGCCCCTCAGCGATAGCAGCCTCCAACTCTTCCATGATGCGTTTTCTGCCGAACTGCTTGTTCTCGGCATCCATCGCCTCGTCCAGACCGTCGGTATAAAGCAGTATGGTGGTATCGGACTGGATATAGATGGTCTGCATCTGGTAGACGGTGTCGTCGATAGCGCCTACAGGTAGTAGGGGTTCTACATCGAGCTGTTGGGCTTCGTTGTGGATGAGGATGGGGGCCTCATGGCCGGCATTGCAATAGAAGAGCGTGCCGGATGACAGGTCGAGTATGCCAATGCAGAGTGTGACGAACATGTTCTGCTCGTTGTTCTCGCAAAGGGCTTTGTTCATGCGCGACATGATATGGTTCGGCATGCGCTCGTTGTTGGAGTAGGCACGGAAGAGGCTACGGGTTACTGACATGAGCAAGGCGGCTGGGACACCTTTTCCGCTGACATCGCCGATGCAGAAATACAGCAATTGGTCTTGTATGAAGAAGTCGTACAGATCGCCTCCTACGGCCTTGGCGGGTGTCATCATACCGTAGATCTCGAACTTCGGGTGCTCGGGGAAGGTGTTGGGTACCATGGACATCTGTATCTTCCGACCTATGTTCAGCTCGCTCTCAATGACGGTTTTCTCGGCGGTGGTGATCTTGAGTTGCTCGATATACTGTGTGAGCGACTGCTGCATATTGCCGAAGGAATCGCGCAGCAGACCTATTTCGTCGTCGTGTTTCAGCTCCGGCAGTGGGGCCTGGAAGTTGCCTTTGGCCACCTCGTCGGCACTCTTGGCAAGCATATGGAGAGGTTTTGTGGCGCGACGGATGCTGTGACGGCTGATCCAATAGGCTGCCAGCAGACCTGTGGCAATGATGGCCAAAAGGATGACGACGATGACGATAGTCGGTATCAGGAAGCCTTCCTTGGGTACGACGATGAGGTTTGACCAGTTGGTGTGCTTGACAGATGTGTGGAAGATATAGCACTTCTGACCATCGATTTTGATTTCCTGATAGCCTTTCTCGCCATTGGCGATGCTGCGGGTGAGTTGGTTGTAGAGCGTATCGGACGATTCCTTGATGGCCTCGAAGAAATTGTCTTTGAGGATGCGCTCCTTTTCGGGGTGGTAGATAAAGGTGCCCTTGCCGTCGATAAGCAGATTGTATGCCCAGCGGTTCTCGTCGTTCTCGCTTGTTTTAACAGGGACGAGTGGGAGGTAATCGTTGATCAGGGTATCCATCTTCTTCAAACGGTCATAGAGCCATTCGATGGAGAAGTCGGCACCAAACACGCCGATTTTTTGCTTGTTCTCGTCGCGGATGGGCACGAAGTAGGAGCATATCAGGGTTTGGGTGACGGCATCGTCGAAATAAGGATCCGACCAATAACCTTTCTTGGCCTGCAAGGCTTTGTGATACCATTCTTTGTTGAAATAGTCGTGTGTTTCAGAGCCGACCTGCATGCGGTTGATCTTTCCATTTTGGCGATAGACATAGGGCTCGAACCATTTGCCTTGATTGGGGAAGTAATAGGGTTCGAAGGCAGCAGCGAAACCTATAATCAGTTTGTCGTTAGGTTTCAGCTCTTCTTCAAAAGAGGTATATATGGTTTCGGGTGAGCCGAGTTGGCTCATGATGTCGACGACGCTGATGTTTGTGGCTACCTCGACGCTGTTGAGGCGTTTCTCTATCGATTCGTTGACTACCTGTAACTCGCTGAGGAAAAAGCCACGGGTCATGGTTTGCAGCGCAATGGTGGCCGACAAGATGACAAAGAGGGCAACGAATATGATCGTTACCAGTTGCACCAGCATGATACTCCGTGTCAAGCGTTTAGAGAAAGAACCGTATGTCTTGTCCATACCCAGATATTACCTCTCGTGCGCAAAGATAGTGAAATTTTAGATAAATAATACGGATTTAGAAAGAAAAAACAAAAAAAACAATAAGTTGTTTGTTGATTTGGGGTTTTTTAGTTAAATTTGCAACCAAAACCCAAAAACTATGATGTTATGGCATTAACGGCAGTATTAGAATTTGGCGACAATAGGACAGAGCGCTACAACAGGCGCTATCTGGTACAGGATTGTCAATTAGAATTTAACCGATTGTATAATGAGTTTGGTCCTTCTGGTTCGGTGAAGGACAGGACTGTAGAAGTGTGTGTGGTAGCCCCAGGCAAGGAAGATTTGAACCTGTTTGAGTGGTTTGCCTCGCAGAGTGTACTCGATGGGCGTATTGTGATCTCTACGATGACCGATAATAACTTCGATCAGGAGGGAACGCAGACGCTATGTTTTGAAGGGGGGCAGTGTATGGCCTTGTCGGAGATCTACGACATCGACACCATGCGCCGACGGATGCTCAAGCTCCGTATTACAGCAGAAACCATGACAATCGACGGTATTAACTTTATTCGCAGTTAAAGACTATGGCTATTAAATATTCAAATGAACAGCAAGCTGTGGTTGTTGTGGATAATATCCTCGACAACGCCAATATGATCTATAAGACGAATTGTCTGGTAGTACAGCATTTCCAGTACGACTGCTGTCGTAAGTTGAATCAGGCGGGAGAGATTTATGGACCGATGGAGCCGGTGATCCTGAATTTTACGGTGCGGGTGACCTCACCTGCCCATTCGAGTATGTTCTATAAGTTCCTGGCTTCAAAGTACCGTGCCAGCTTCTCCTTCCTCTTCAATGCCAATTTCGGTGCTTTCGACCGATTGGAGGGCTATGAGGACGGTCTGGTGGTAAAGGGTTATGTGACCAGTGTGAAGCAGAAGTACAGTGGCGCTAAGAACAGTGACGGAATGAGTAGTCAGATGATGCTCAACGTGGAGGTTTTAGTAAGCTCAACAGTCTATATGGGTACAGAGCGGAGCATTGTTGAAGAGTACATCAAGTGAAGTGATAAGTGAGAAGTGAAGAGTGAAAAAATATGGCAAAATTAACACTAACCATCATCAGGGGAACTGATGATAAAGGAACCGATTTAGGTAGTATCTCTATCACTACTGGTGCTGAGAGAGTAGGCGGTGAGATAACGTATAATACGATATACTGGGAGCGGGATCTCCTGGATGAAAATCCCACGTGGGTACAGTCCAAGACGGCAGACGAGGTGACTTTCAAACTGAATATGGGCTCCATCCGCTTTGACAAGAAGATGTACAGCCCCAACGAGATTATTGCTGACATCCAGTTCTCGGTGGTCTGTCCTACAGACGGCCATGAGCGGAAGGCCTTTATCGACAGGGATGCGTTGATAGCTATTTTTGCCAACAAACAGGTAATGCTGGTTTGTGACGACATCGAAGTATGTAACGATTATTATGTACACGACATTATTCCGAGGCGTTACAAGGATGAGATGTACGTGACGCTACAGATTTACAGTCCTGACAAACTGCTGACACTGGAACCCTATTGTCGTACGTTCGTAGCTAAGAAACTGTCTGCCATCCTGAACACAGAACTGAAGAACTATACGTTGCCCTATAACGCGACGACGACGGTGACTAAGAACTGCACGGACATGAAGTTCCTGCAGAAGGAATCGAAAGAGCATATCTTCCCATATCTTGTGCAGTATAACGAGAGCTTCTACGACTTCCTGGCCCGTACGGCCAACCGTTGGGGCGAGTTTATGTATTATGAGGACGGAGAGCTCACCTTTGGTTATAAGACACCATCTCCACTTGGACAGCTTACCAGCATCGACGGCTATTCGCTCCTGACCTGGCACGACCTGACGGAAAAGCAGCCGGAGCAGAGCAATGCAGGGACATACGCAGGGGAGGCGCCTTACGATAACAATATCCTGAATAGCGTCATTACCAAGAATAAGTATGATTCCGTGAAGAATACCATCTTCAACGATTCGGAGAATGGTGCTGATATCTACTGGCTGGGTAAGGTAGGACAGTTCCTGACCAACGATAAGTCGCTGCTGAATTTCCTCGTAGATGGCACGATAGACGATATTGTAGCCTATGGACAGGTGCAGAACAGGGTGGATAAGAACAATGGGAAAATTAACGACACGTACTTTAAAACCTCTGATAACTACGTCAGCGACCAATTTGGAAAGGATGGTAACGAGGTGAAAACCCTGAACCTGTTCTCAGAGATCGATCCGATTGTGAATGCCAATATTTACAGTACGATTCTGCAGGGTGAGTTAGCTGCGGGCAAGAACGCCATCAAAGTGGAGTACGACACCGCCTTCCCCCAGATAAAACTTGGAATGGATATAACGGTAGACGGCAAGCATTATATTGTGGTGCAGATAGAAGGCTACCAGCCTGAGGTTATCTTGAAAGGCGACAATAACTACTATGAACATGCTTATAACACCTCGGAGGTGAGATACAGGATTACGGCCATTGCTGCGGATAGTTCGCAGACGCTCCCTGTGTTCTATCCAATGGTGATTCCTGCCGGACACGTACGTAAGTCGGGGGCACAGGTGGCTGTGGTGGTAGATGTGAATGACCCTTTGCGTGCCAACCGCGTGCGTGTGAAGTATCCTTGGCAGTTGTCCAAGCAGTATGAGTCTATCACTGCCAAGGATTTGAAGGGCATGTCAATGAGCGATGCCACCCCGTGGCTGTTCTATGCCTCACCCTCTGGTCCTGCAAGCGCTGGTGTGCACGGTCGTCACTATTTGGCCGAGAAAGTGCTGGTTGACTTTGCCGGCGGTAATGTGGAGCGTCCGTTTGTTGTGGGTGCCGTGTCGAAGGAGATTCCTAATGCCCTAAAGACTGGTTCTGCCACATTGGCGGCTCCCAATGGTGAGTTAGTGAATGTGCATGAGGGAACAGGTAAGGGCGTCTCGTCGTTCCTTACCGGCATGAATCCAGGATTCAAGATGCTCAGGGGCTTTGGCGTGTTTAACTTCGGTGAAGACTGGAAGCATAGCGAGAGCTTTGAGGGTGGTGTAGATATTGGCGACCGTTACGGCATCTGGAGCATCAAGGGCTCAACTCACGATCGTAATATCTCCATCAAGTCGCCCTGGGGTGATGTGAAGATTGATGCTTTTACGGGTATCACCATCAATGCGCCCAACGGTGATGTGAAGATTAAAGGTAAGAACATATCGCTGGAGGCAGGTAATAACCTGACGCTCATCTCGGGTAAGAACATCAAGAACCAGTTGCTGCCGTCGATTGATAGGGGGGCTGGAACATGGTTCTCAGAGTTAGGTCAGCAGGTGGCAGCTGCCGTTACCACCAAACTTGTTTCGATGGGTGTGAGTGCTTTCGACCTTTCGCTACTCCGTAATGTGTTTGAGGTGTTCCTGCGGCCTGATGAGGGTCTGCTTAAGGTCAAATCGAACCGATTCCTGAAACTTGAATCGGGCAAGGGCTCGGCCAACTACCCCGATACGGCCTATGCCAATAAGAGTAAGATGGTTGCTGCAGCGAAGAAGGCCAGGACGGGAGCGACGAATACGATATTCTTTGAGACCAACCTGTTGCCCGACGTATTGAAGCTTTTCGATCAGATAAATACTTATATCGAAGGCTTCTCACGTGACTTGCTGGCTGAATTTAATAGTGCTTGTCAGAAGAAACATGCACTCGATCAGAAATGGAGCCAACTGAGGACTGTTACTGCGGTTGTTGATGGTAATAGGAAACCGATAGAGAATTATGATAACTTGATTGCAGACACTTGGAATCAGGATGTCACGGCAGATTTTGCGTTGTTGGCGGAGAACGATATCCCCTTTACCGATCAAGTGAAGATAGAGGGTGTAGAACCTGATGTCCAAGCGTCCAGACAAGCCAAAAGGAATGCATTCCGTGATCAGCTCAATGAACTGAGACAAAAGGTATATGAAGTGAAGAAACTGGCCAACAAGAAGATAGAAGGAGATGCTGCTGGGGATTTGCTGGATGTGAAAGCCTATGGTTTCGCCAAGGACACTATCGATAAGCTGAAGGCAACGGTTCATCAGGATGTCTTAAAGAAAATAGGTGAGTTTACTGACGAAGAGAAAAAGCTGAATGATGATAAGACTTTGAACACGTTCCATGTTCGTGAAAGACATATCGTAGCACGTAAGATGGCACTGGCTTTGCTTGATGAGCTTGGCTTTAATGATACCGTCCGCGTCAATGTAAACAATGTGCTGCCACCAAAGCCTGCTTCAGACGATGATCTTGTTGGATTGGAATGGGATAATTATGTGGACAGTATCAAGAAGTTGCCGAAGTTGGCTACCGATGACAGTCTATTCGTGAAGAAGAATGTGGCTGCGCTCACCCAGGCATGGAGCAACTTCGCCGTCTGGAGACCCTTTACCGAATGGTTCGCATGGGGCGATAATGCCAAAGGCGAGATTCTCTTCTCTTCGGGCAAGGGTACCTATATGCTTGGCAATCATATCGAACCGAGACTGGGAGGCCATGCCTCTGGTATTCTCGATGAGGATGAACTCTCTGAACAGAATAGAACAAAGTTGACCAGTTTACGTGGAAAATTAAAGGCACTATAATATGGACTATATATTTGACGATTGGAAGAGCCTGCTGGAAAAGTTCCAGAACAGTGTTCAAAAAGACCTCGAAGCAATCCATCAGCAGAAGGAAGAGGTCCAGCAGATGAAGACCGATATCTTCAACCGTCTGGATGAGGGTCAGTACTATCGTGATGATAACCGTATCGTCATCTCCGCCCCTGAGATCATTATTGGTAATGTGAGCAAGAGTGGCGACCTGATTGACAGTATGGGAAAGGTCGTGGTGAAAGGTTGTGATGTGTCGGTGGATGGCGTTGGTGAGAATGGAACTATCATCAGTCGTGCGCCCAGAATCAGGCAGCTGGCTGTTAACCCAGGAATCGATGGACAGGAGAATGTGGTTTGCACCACCTCGGAGGTGGTGACCCAGGCCTGTGAGATAACCCTGGAGGGCAATGATGCCACAGATGCTTTCTCGCAGGTGCCTGCCTCGGCAGGAAAGGGCGGTATTCGCATACATGCCGATAAAAGTATTGCTGTAGAAGCTTCATTAAGCAGTGAGAAACGTAAGGAGTCCGTAGAGTCGGCCATCTCTGGACTGACTACCCAGATTAGCGACCTTGAAGGTCAGATGGCTACCCAGAAATCCATCATTGACAATTGCTTCACTAAACTGAAGAAACTCTACGAACAGGAGGCAGAGCTGAATGATGTGGAGGATTTCTTCAGTCGACTGAACGGCCCTGAACTGGATGAGGTGCAAGAACAGATCAGCGACAACCTGAGCTCCCTGTACCATTCTACGCAGAATTTTATCCATACAGTATCGGCGCTGGCTGAGGCTAACCGTAAGAAGAAAGCCTTAGAGACAGAGAAGAATGCCATTGTGACGGGCGACGACTTTATTAAGAAGACCACAGGCGCCTCGATGACTATTGTGGCAGAGCATATTGATGTATCGACAGCAGATGCTGATGGTAACCTGCATACCAACGACGGTGCCGGTATCAGTATCCGCACCCCAAATGTGGATGTCAGCATGATTGACGACAGTGGGGCTCTGGTGGAAGGCAGTCACTTTGATGTGCATACGGAGAACGTGAATGTGAAGACACTCAGTCCTGCCAATGAGGGTAAGGAACTGCCAGCTGTAGGTAGTGTGAGCGTCATCTCCAAGGATATTACCCTGGAGGCAGTAGACTATCAGATGGACGATGAGAAGAAGGTGAAGGAGAAGCAACTGACGGACGATGGTAAGGTGAACATCACCGCCAAGACCGTTGAGGTGAATACCACTAACCCGAAGGATGTTGAACGTGATGAGAGTGGCAAGTTGACGAAGGGTGAATATACGGCTGAGGGCGATGTTGTGATCCGTTCGAAGACCATTAATATGGAAACTCTCGATTACGAAGTGGCTGATGGCGCTCTGAAGACGAAAGCCCTGACGAAGGACAGCAGTATACAGATGCGCTCAGAGAAGATCGGAGCACTTGCTGCCGATGCCGAGGGCAAGGCCACAGGCAGTATCAGTCTTAATGCAAAGGCTGTCAGCGTGAAGTCGATGGATGTAGACAAGGAGAAACTTACCGACTCGGCTCTCGCTGCTGGCAGTATGATGACACTTGTCTCAGAGAAGATGTATGTGGGTGCCCAGTCGAAGGATGTTAAGAGCAAGAAGTTGCAGGGAGTCTCTGAGGAGATGGGACTGTTTGCCGACAAGACCTTCGAGGCTCAGCAGGGCGATGGCAAGGCTGTGCTTCAGCTCGATGGTGGCAATGCCTCTGTGGGCGGTAGTAAGGCACAGGTATATGGTGCGACAACCATCAACGGTAAGACTGAGGTGAAGGATGAACTGAAGGCTCCGAAGGCTACTATTGATAACCTGGAGGCCAAGAGCTCGTTTAAGTCGAGCAATATCAGCGATGGTGTTGCTGTTCCTGGTGCAGGTGGAGGTGGTAGCCTGAGTGCGAAACTGAAGACAGAAGATGCACCGAAGAGTGAATAGGGGTAAGTGATAAGTGAAAAGTATAAGTGAAAAGATATGAAACGTGCGATTATTAGTAGGTATAGCCAGCTTAATGATAAACTGACGGGTTTGGTGGGCATGATGAATTTCCGCTACCTGAATCTTTGTATCAAGGCCGAGGAGGTGTCGCTGATACCCGTCAAGCCTGTGATCGAAGGTGAACAGTATAATCTGGAAGACCTGGCTGTTACAGCCAAGAGGAATGACTATGAGATGATGCTCGTTCCGAAGCTTGAAGACGATCTGTCCTTTATAGCCGAGGGTGTTGTCAAGGTACACCCCGAGTTCAAACAGACGGTTGAGAAGATGGAGATGGATGTGCCCAATATGAAGGGTGAGATGGAGAAGCGTGAGGTGTCGTACATCGTGCTGACCATGCCAGAGGTGAATGACGATCGCTTTGACGAACTGATGCAGTTGACGGATGCTATCAACGACTACACCAAGCAACAGATAGACATCGCCGTTGCCAATACAACGACTCAGATAACCCCCTTGTTGGTTGACGAGTCGCCTGGTGATGCCGACGGCATCAAGGAAGCCATCGACAAGCTACAGTCGGAGAAGCATGAACTACGCGACAAGTTGTATAACGAGAAACAACAGGAGATTAAGGAGGCCTATAAGAACTGGCTGGCCAGCTATGCGAAGGCTGAGATTGCGAGTATGGAAGTGGAGGATGCCCACAGACATGACGTAAGTACAAATATGAGAATGACTGATCATGAAGAAAACAGTAATTAGTTTCTTTATGGTGGCTGTCGTTGCAGCTATCTTGGGTTGTTCAAAGTCGCAAGACATGTACGACCCAGACTGGCATACCAAGGATGCCATGGAGGTTTACAAGCAGAATTTCCTCAATTATGTCGGTGGTAAGATATCCCCTAATCAGGTATGGGGATTCGATAAGTCCTATACGAAGACACGTGGCGCAGAGTCGGGCTATTTCATCGATGATATCTATGCCGACCGTTTTTACAAGGACTTTGTGAGCGAGGCTATCGGTCTGCTGCCTGAAGAAACGAAGGTGACTCCCTCTACCTATGTGAAGACGAATTACGAGTTTATAGCTAATGGTAAGTTTACCTTCGACATCTTCTTCTCGAATACGAAAAAGGATATTGAGATAGGCTATTATTATTATAACCCGAAGACGCAGACCGCCGCTAATCGTACGGAGGTGAAGCTGGTTAATCAGTATGTCACCGATCTTGCTTCTAAGAAGTATTTCCAGTGGACTACCAAAGAGGTGCCTCAGGAAGAAGATTGGCGTGATGTGCAATCTGATTACGGTATGAGAATCTGGAATTCGGGTAGGGCGGTTCGTGCCCGTCAGTTCTCTGTTGATGTGAGCGATGTACCCGAGGGCTGCTATTTCGGTTTCTATGTGAGGAATCCGGAGAAAAATGTCACCGTTTATACGAATCAGTACCTGAATAGCGATCCCAATACCACCTATATCGCACTGATAGACAAGGCTGATAAGGATTCGGAATTGCGTAACTCGTATATTATAGGTATAGAGGATGAGCTTAACGGCACTACAGACTATGATTGTAACGATGTGATGATAGCTATGGACAGAGTGCCCACCATGGTCGATGCTGTTGAACCATTAGTATGGCGCCGTATTATTGCTGAAGACCTGAACGTACATGGTGAGGCAACCGACTTTGACTTCAATGACATTGTTCTTGATGTTGTTATTAAGAACGGTAAAGCCAAGTGCATCCTTCAGGCAGCTGGTGCCACATTGAAGATCCGCATTAACAAAAATGATGCCCTTGAGGTGCATAAGCTGTTTAACGTGGATACGAATGTGATGGTGAACACCAATGCTGATAAGAAAGGATTCAGTAATTCTGCCAAGAGGGATCCTGTAGCCTTTGATCTGGATGGCACATTCACCGATATCAAAGACATTACAATTGAGGTGTATAAGTCGGATACATGGATGGAACTGGTGGCTCCACAGGGTGAGGCTGCTTGCAAGATAGCTGTCGATATTGACTTTGTCTGGCCCGATGAACGTGTCAGCCTCAAAGACCTGTACCCTGACTTCCCGAAATATGTACGGGACAATGTCGATGTGGACTCCTGGTGGAAGAAGTTCTGAATATCAAGAATAAAGGTTATTATATATAAATGAGGTATATATGGAAATAACAATCAACGAACAAAATGACAGAATGGTGGTTGCGCTATGCGGTGATTTTGACAGCGCATCGTGTGTCGAGGCTGAGAAATCTTTCGAGCCACTTGTCAAACAGCTTGACTTCGATCTCGTTGTGGATTGTCAGCAGCTCAATTATATCTGTTCAACGGGCTTGCGCCTTCTTCTGATGCTTTATAAACATCAGCGCGATATCGGTCGGCGTGCCATTCTCATCCATATGAACGAGGATGTCAGAGACGTGTTATACCTCGGTGGCTACTTTTCACTCTACGAGGTAGAAGAGTGATGAGAGAAATAAGACACCCGCTGAGGAGGCGGGTGTCTTATTTGTGTTCGAAAATTATTCTGTCATTCGCATACCAGAAACAACATCGTAACCAGCGGGGTTCTCGTCAGGAGCTTCGTCCGTACTGTGTTGCGTGAGGTAGCGCTGGTAACCATCGTCGATCTCACCGTCTTTCTTCAGCAACAGCTGTTTGAGCTTATCGAGATAATCCTCGCGGAGCTTGTCGAGAGCGGCGGAGATTTCCTTGGCTTCCTCGGGCGTGGGCTGAGTGATCTTCGTGAGGGCACTGGTGGTATCGGCATAGAGTGTTTCAATGCGCACCTTGGCCTCGTCGTAGAGGCTCTTGACGGTCTGCTTGAGGAAATCGCGACGATTGCCGTCGACCTCGGGCATCTCGTAGAGCAGGTAAGACAGCTCTTCGCCGTCGGCTTGCTTGATGGTCTTACGCTCAAGTTTGAACTCGGGGTGGGCATTCATCACACCTGTGATGATAGAGTTGACCACATCGTCGTTCTTCGGGATGATGGCCAGATGATAGTCATCAGGGGTACCCACCTGAGATACTTCTTCGATGTTAACCGTCTCGACACCTACGGGCACGTTGACGGGCATGAGCGAAGCGGGCTCGGCTTTGACGCAGAGGTTCATATAGCGGAACGTGAGCAGGGTGGTATAGCCAAGCATCTGCTCTTCGGTTTGTTTGATTTGGGATCTCTGAAATAAATTCATATCTGTAATAGGGATTTGGGTTTAACGATTACTTTCCTTCTTATTATTCTTCTTTACCCTTTCTTCTTCCTCTTCTTTTTCTTGGGGATGATACATACCTGCTGGCGGGACATGTCATCATCGATGGGGACCTCGATGGGCTCTTCGTTCAGTTTCTTCTCAACTTCCTCGTTGCCTACGCCAGAGAGCTTTTCACCCTTGTTGGGATCGTTCTTGTCCTCTTCGGAATCGTCGATCTTAGCAGAGGCGCCCGACTTATTCTTGGTATCGACCATGACGCTGTCGGTGAAGTTGGGAGCCTTCAGAGCCTTGGAGATGGTGACATTATCGCCAGTGATGCTGGGCGACTGGAGCACGTTAATGGTAGTGTCGCCATGGAGGGTGTTCTTACCACCAGAGAGGGTGGTGTCGCCACCATTGATCGTGAGCAGACCCTTGCCCTGCTTGAGTTCGGCCGTTTCGTCGCCACGCAGAGAGAGTTTCTTCTTGGCAATGATGCTCTGATCCTCCTTAGAGAACAGAAGTACCTTCTTTCGACCATTGATGCCGGCTTTCTCAGCAGTTAACTGGATGGTACCACCTTCAGCCGCTTCCTTGAGCTCGGCGGTCTTCGGGTCGATATCCACAGAACGAACATCGACTTTCTTGGCGTTGATGGATAGACTACCCGTGGCCTTACCGTCTTTGTTGGTGGTACTGAGGGTAAAGTTTTCGGCACGCATGACGATATTGCTATTTTCGACAATGCCGCCAGCGACTAACTTGCCGTCATCGATACTTGACTCAGCACTGGTGAGCTCGTAATCCTTGGTATAGAGGGTGATTTTGCCTTCGGGCTTATAGGTAGCCTTCGTGGGCTTACCCTCATCGTTGGACTCGTAGCCACTGGTGTTAACGGTAGAGAGACCGATACCCTTGGCGCGGATGGTAATCTTACCGTTGTTAGTGAGACCCTTGTCGATGAACTTCGCACCGTTGATCTCGCTGTCGATAGTCTGGAGCTTAATGTTCTTTGAGGTGATAACGACGTCGCCATTGGCCTTGTACTCGATATGTTCGGGATTTTCTTGGTCCACCTTCCTGTTGGCAGTAGTGATGAACACCTTGCTCATGTTGACCGACATCTGGCCTGTAGCATCGAGATCGCCTTCGCCTTCGAGCGCGCCCTGTACCTTCATATCATTGGCAGCGATGGTGACACCAGCGCCCTCGTTGGTACGGATGTTGCCATCGGCATCGTTCGACGTGATGCTGACTTTCTCACTGGCAATGGTAATAGATGTGCCAGTAGAATTCTCCTTGAACTTATCTGCGTCGGCAGCACCGGTTTTAACGGCGTCTTTCTGGGCTTTGAGCGAATTGAGCTTACGCACCACTCCCTTCAACTCGGCAATCTTCAAGGTGTACTCGTAGAGGTTCTTGGAGAGTTGTATGGCCATTTCGTCAAGGAGGATGTTGAGCTCATCAGCATCGCGGTAGTCTATACGGAGCGCGTCCTCTTCTTTTTCGAGGAGTTTTTCGCGTTTCTTGCTAATATTATCGAACTCTTCGCGAAGGGTCTTGAAAGCGTCCAGATTATTGGAGATCTCGGTCTCGAGGTTTCCTTTCCGGGTAGTGACTTCAGTGATTTCAGTTTCGAGTTCATTCTGGATGGCTGTCCAGGATTTTTGAGCGGTCACCTGTATAGTCTTCTCAGCACGCATGGCGATACCACCGTTTTCTGCGGCTTTCGGGGTGCGGAAAGCACCGTCGGCGGGTACATCATCGCTCTGAAGGACAATACCGCGCGCCTGACTGACAATCTGTGAGGTGCCCTTTACGTCGTGTTCCTGACCATCGACACCTGGATCTTCGGCTATCTGGGTGATCTTCGGGGCGCGCATGCCGATGGAACCGGCATCACCCGTACTCTCTACGGAAATATCGTGACCGCGGATGATGACCTTGCCCTTACCGTTGGAGGAGAGAATGCCACCGAGGTTCACATCGCCGATAATAATCTCAGGAGCTGAGAGAACGATGCGGTGGTCGTCGTATATGAAGCGTCCAGGAAGCTTTTTTACTTCGTCACTGTTCAGCGCGAAAAGGGTATCTTTCTTCGCTCGCACTGCGGCCAAATCGGCCGCGTCGGCGTCTTTAAGCTCAGTAAGAGCTTGTTCCCAATCTTGATAAACATTATTTGCCATAATGGTTTTCTTTTAATTGTGAATAATGGATTAACTGACTTCAGAGATGGCTTCCTTCAGCTTGTTGATGTTCTTTGAACTGCTCATGCTGTATTTGTCGATAGACCCACCGAGAGTGTAGGTAGCGCCCTTTTCGCTGGAGAATATAATCTGGCCGCTCTTGTCGTTCCAAACAGTGCGCGCCCAGCCACCCATAGGTTTGTTGGGATCATAGATCTTCTTGCACATGCCCTCAAGGTCACTGATCTCACCGGCAATCTTCAAGGCTTCCATACCGACCTTCTTGAATGTGTCGTTGACCCAGACATTAGCGCCCAAAGCTGCAACCTTGTTCCAGTAGCTGTTGAGGAACTTGTCGTCGTTGATGTCGGATTCCTTGTAGCTCAAGCTGATAATCGATCCGTATTCGGGTACTAAAGTTGTAGTATCCTTTTTGTTCTTGTCGCTCTTGTATAGCTTCCACAAGAAAGTAGCAATGATTCGGCGCTTGAGAATCTTGGCCTCGTTGAACGGATCATCCTTGCTACTCTCATCACCTGCTTTCAAGAAGTTGTCCTTCGGATCAGCGTTCTCAGCACCATAGCGGGTGTCCCACTTATCCTGTGTCTTCTTGGTGAGACCATTAGTGGCGTCGAACACGGCTTCCTTGAAAGCTTTGTCGATCCACTCAGTATCGTCGTCTTTGTCCTTGCGGAACAAGCTTTGGTTGACCAAACGTATGGTTTCGTCGTCGAAGAGGGTCTTGAAGAGGTGTCCCTTCTTCTGGAGAGCTTCAACGGCGCTAGCAAAGCTGTCGACGTAAGTCTTCATATGGTCTGAAATCTGCCCAAAGCCTACCTCGGTACCGTCCTTGAAGATGAAGACTGTTCCAGTCTTGTACTTGGCGGTGTCAAAGGCATTCATCTGGAATGATGGAGATGCGTCGCCGGTTGGCTTATAAACACCTGCTCCAAGTTTGAACACGGTCTTCTTGACATTCGGTCTGTCGCCCTTGCTATCATCCCAGAACACTTCTAAGCGCTCGTCGTAGGCTTTCTGTTTCTTGAAGGCTTCGGCCTTCAGCTTCTGGTAGTCGTCGACGAATGCGGAGACGCGCTGGTCGATACGCTTAATATAGGTAATGGTCTTGGCATAGAAGATCTGCTTCGATGAATTGGCCTCCATCTTCTTGAATTCCTGGAAACTCTTTGAGTAGCGCTCCAGCGGGATTTGGGCCTTGCCTTCACCAGCTTCGAGCATGACATAGTTATTCGACTTGATCAGCATTGTACCCTCGATAGGACGGAGGAATATCTCGATCACATTGCGTACGAGAGCCATGTCGATGGGCTTCAGTGAGCCTATCTGTTCGGCTATGACCTCCTTGGCAGAGTCGATGAGCATCTGCTTCACGATCTCGCCGGCACTGTCTTTCTCCTTGACGTTCGTGCCCGACTTGAGAGTGAGGTTGTTGCCCGCCTCGATGGTCACGTTCTTACCACAAATCTTAATGTCGCCGTTAGGAGCGTTGACAGTGATACCTGTGAAGGCACCGATGTTGACCTTACCGTAGGGACTCTCAATGTTGATGGCGCGTTTGTCGGACGATAGCTTCACCTCGAACATGCCGAAACGGTCACTCATTGTGATGTCGCCAGCAAGGCCGCGCTCTTCACCTTTGAGTACCTTACCCTTCAAATCAGGAATGAAGTTCTGAAGGGTCTTGATCATTGGGAAGAAACCGTTCACGAATCCCCAACCACTACCGGGAGCATTAAAAGAGATATATTGGCCGTTGGGCGACATCATCGTAATGGGGTGACCAGACAGATTTACATCGCTACCCGGTTCGGAAAGGTTCTTGGAGAATACGCTACCCACGACGTATGGACGCTCGATGTTGTCGCAGTCGAAGTTGACGAGCACCTCGTCGCCCTTTTGGGGACGGAAGTAGGTTCCACCACCGTCGGATGCCATTGGCGTAGCAACGCGAACCCATGGTGTGGCCATTGTCGTCAGTTCCTTTTCCCATTCTTCTGCTGCCTTGCTAATGTTATTCTCGGCTTTTTTAAGTTCATCCTCGGCATTTTTAAGTGCTTTTTCTGCCTCTGTCTTAGCTTTGGTCTGAGAAGTGACCTCACTATCTAAGTCGTTGATGATATCGTCGATATCTTTAGAGTTCTTTTCTTCGAGAAGCCTGAGCATAGCTTTGATCTGAGACAGCTCAGCCTCTTTCTTATTGAGCTCGGCAATATGATCCTGACGTAAAGCATAGTCGGTCTTGGAAAGAATGGTATCCTTGGGGAGTTCTGGGATGAGAGCCTCTAACTCACCAATACGTCTTTCGATGTTGGCCTTCTTCGTTTTTAATTCCTGACGTTTTGCTTCGATTTCTGCCTGAGACTTGCCTTTCAGTTCTTCTATCTCTGTCTTCAGACTCTTCAGGTCATTCAGGCTTTTCTGCATGGCCTCAAGGTCTGTTTTGGCCTTACGGGCTGCTTCCTGAACCTTAGGCAAATTGTCCTGAGCACTATAAAGGTTCTTGCGGCTGATGTCGTTGCTCGACTGCCATGGGAATACGATACGTACGCGTCCTTGGTACTTCGGGTCGTCGTTGGAAACCACGAATGCGGTTTGGGGACCTGCCTTGCGAATAGGCGGTATCTTGGCAAATGGTGGTACTGCCTGGTCGCTAACAGAACCCTCTATGACATAGGTGGGAATGGCGTAGATGATTTGCGACTGTGAGCCAAAGTAGTTGTCCTGGCTGTTGCCGTCTTCTTCGAAACAACGGTAGTTACGTGTCCACTTCTCGTTAGAGATCTGGCGGATCTCAATGACGATATAATTGCCCGTCATACCCTTGACGGAAACCTTGTTACCCAACTTGACACCGACATAATTCTTACCCATGTCGATGCAGATGATCTTACGCTGTTGTTCGGACTGGAGTTGCCAAATGTTGTCATAGTAGTCGCGGTCGATCCAGCCATCCTTTAATTTGCTGGCAAAGGGAACTGTGGTAGTACCGTCGGACTGCTGGGACTTTTTCTCGAACTTAGTGAAATAGGCCTCATTGTTCTCATCATTGGTCTCTTTCTTTTGCCTTGCGGCCGAGATCACACCATTGATGAGTGACATACCAAATGAGCGGACTGCTTCCAAAGCGCCTGCCACTCCACCATCGGTACTCCCGACAATCTCTTGGGTGGCACCAAGCATCACGGTGGAAAGGGCTTCGTCTGAACGCAAACCCATCTCACGGGCTATGCTGGTAAACTTATCCTTCTCCAAAGGGAAGATATATTCGTCGTTAGCCAATTCGGCATTGTAAGCCACCTTTTCGGGGAAGGAGTCATCAGGATAGCCGGCGTCGTTCTTGTCGATGGGGTCGTAGTTGAGGTCATCAATCTTATCGTCATCCTTGATGCTATCGCGGCTATAGAACTGCGTGTCGATGGGACCTTCGGTGTAATCCTGAAGGGTGACACTATCATAAGTGTTGATCTCGATGATTTTGCTGTCGGGCAGACCCAGATGCAACTGGCCATCTTCAAAATACAAGAACTCTCCGCAACGGTTGGCCGTGCGCACCATAAAGTCGTAGAATGACTCGTTATACTGCACCAGATAAGGCTGGATACGCTCCGACGGGATAGAAACGGATACTTTCTTGTCATTGGTGTCGGTCATCAGCATGGTATGATTGTATCTCAAGTGCTGAAGACTCTCGTAGTCGGGCTGGATCAAACTTGCATCTTGATCAAATCCGAAGGAACGGCTTTCGTAGTTCAGAATATCGGAACCGAGTTTCTTAGCCACATAAGCTTTGCTGTACTTGTCGATGGTCATGATTTTGTCCATACTGTGGATAGTCAATTTCACGTGCATCGACAGTTTACTACTTTCCATGGTAATCTGTGGATTCACCTTGAATACATAGTAGTTTTGAGCGATATCGCTGATGATGTTGTTTTCCTTATCTTCAACAATCTTCAGCGTTACATAACGATTTTCGAACAATGTGAGCACATCATCCATCGCTGGTGTGTCGTCACCTTGCGTATTGGTGTTGTTTAATGATGATCCTTCGGTTTTCTTCTGAATGTTCACCTCGGCTTCGATGGTGCCGGGTTCATAGATTTTACGGATGAACTTCAAGCCAACCATTGTCAGGGAGAAGGTGGTCTTGACGTTATTCACTTGGAATATGAGATCAACGGGGCTATTGCTTGTCAACGTTATCTCATCCAAGGTTGTCGATGGAGCCTTGATGCTGTTGCCAAAGTTTAGCTTGTAGGAATAAACCCTGAAATTGTCTGCCATAATCGTTTTGTTTTAGTCTTTGGTAATTTCGAGTAGATGAATCTCATCGTTGCCGATGAAAATCAGATTGCTAAGGAGCACTTTCACATGGAGTAATAACTGCTCCTGACCATTCACATCGTGATTGTCGCACGATTCTTGTACGTCAATGACATAACCGTAGGTGATCAGACCGTCTTCGAAGTCGTAGATACGACCAGTATCGTTAAACGAGGCGTTGAAGATGAATGAGAAGGGAGCATTCTCATTGAGGTCCATGCACTGGTAGAAGTACTTGTAGGTATCCAGACCAGAAACCACAATAGAGAACTCGAGATAGCCAGAGCGGATGTTGCCATAGGAGTTACCTTGCTCGTCACGCTCACGGAAGCAATGATAATGGTAGTCTTGAACGGTAAAGCACTGTGACTGGACTACACTACTACCGACCTCAGCCAGATTGTTGGGGAAGAGGACGGCCTTCAGATATTGGGCATGATTTTTAATCATAATTCTTAGGGATTAACGGTAAAACATGACGCCATTGATATTAATCTCATCGGCTACGAGGGAGAGTCTCAAGACACGCCGTTGGTTCTCGCCGATGTGGTATCCCTCTTCAAGTGAGAAACAGGTGGCTTCTTCGAAAAGAATCTCCTTGGTCTCAGCATCGTTTTGCATTGGTTGTGGCGGCAACTGAATCAGGATACGTCCACTGAGAGTGGATTGTTTAATAAACCACTCGTACAGTTCCATATCTTGCTTTCCTGGTGCTATCACCGTGAGCTCGATCATGTCGCAGTACTTGGAAGAATCTGGCCGATACTCATTGTGTCGGCGGAACGTGTGGCATTGGTAATCGGTGAGCAGATATTCCTTAGTGTATCTGCCAGCGTTATTATCGCCAATTTGGAGTTTTTTTAGTAATGACATATATTTAACATTTATAATTATTAGTGGCTTTTAGGGTAGGGCTACGGAGCGTTACTTAGGCTGTTCGGCATCAAGTTTCTCCACGGCCCCAGAGAGTGGATGTAACCTAAGATGGGTTGTATATTTCTTATTGAAGAGTGCCCCACTAAGTAATTCTACGTTGCCGAACTGTCCAGCAGAAAAATCGTCGGTGACCAGTTGCTGGGTAGCATCTGAGATAATGGAGCGCAATTTGCCAGGGATATTGACATAGATGCCCGACTCCTGCTTGGCCTTTTTCTTTGGGTTGGTATTATCGGCTGGCGGGACGGTCTTCAAATTTTCAATATATATATAATAAGGTACGCCCGCGAGATTTTCTTTCTCCACTACCCCCAAACGTTTAGAGAAACGGAAAAGAATATCGCGGATGGTATCTTTGTCTGGAATAACCGTCAGCATTTGCTCTGTAGTGTCACAAACGGTAATACCTGTAAAGAGGCTGGTAAGGGCGTTATCGCGCAACTTCAACTCTTCAAGCATGAGGCGCAGCTGTTCTCCATCTTTCGGCATATAGTCGGCTTGGCCACGTGTAAGCATATTCTGACTTTCACGGATGTCGTAGATCTCCTGAGCAGTCAGTTCGGCCATCTTTGCTGTACTCCCAGCAGCCAGAATCTCCTCGCTCATATATTGGTGAGGATTAGGAATAATTTGTGGACTGTTAGTTATTGGCTGTTGGTTACTGGCCGTTAGGTTTATTGCATCCGTGTTGATGGCAAGGAGGATCCCGTCATCGGACAGCCTGACATTGGAGGCTGACGTACGGGCATCGAACTTGACGGCATAACGCTTTGTGGTGTCGGCAATAGCGAAGGCTTCCTGGCGGATGGCGGTGATGCGGTAGCTGACTGAAGGCTCCTGAGCCACATTCTTGATACGTAGGTAACGCTCGGCATATTTGCAGAAATCGCCAGGGGTGTAGGTAGTCTTCTCGACCTGTATTGTAATACGGATTGCTGTCTTGGGAAGGAAATAAACAACCCCCTCACTGGTTACACCAGGCAGGTAGGTGCTGATGGCCGTTTGGGCATATAAAGGTGAATAGACGAATAGGATAAGGAGGAAGATGCTGATTACCAGCCTCTTCGACTTTAACAGTATTGTCCTTAGAGTTATATTCATATTCACCTTGTTAGTTATTTCTTTTATTCGTTAAGTCTTTTGAATGCATTGGGTAGATATTGGATTAGATCGCTGGCGATGACACTTTCCACGCCCAGTGCCTGGGCAGCGATGTCACCCGCTAAGCCGTGGAGGTATATGCCTACTATACAGGCGTCTTCCCGGCTATAACCGCGTGCTAACAATCCAGTAATGATACCCGTGAGCACGTCACCGCTACCAGCCGTTGCCATACCAGCATTACCCGTGGTATTGAAGATGATATGACCGTCGGGCAAACAAAGGGAGGTGTGGTGCCCCTTAAGTACAATGTAGGCTTGTAGGCGTTGTGCGAGGTCGCGGGCCTTCATCAAACGCTCGAAACTATCGGAGGAATGTCCCTCCAAACGGTCGAACTCTTTGGGGTGTGGTGTCATGATAATACCTTTGGGCAACTGCTGTAACCACGCCCGATGGTTGGAGAGAATATTGATGGCATCTGCATCTGCCACGATAGGACATTGTGTACGACGGAGTTGGGCGATGATGGCTACGGCCGTCTGCTCGCTGGTACCCAGTCCCGGTCCGATACCTACCGCATTGAACTCTTCAGTCTCAACCGCCTCAGAGAATGTGGTCTCCTCGCGGTCGAACTGAATGATGGCCTCTGGCACGCTAATCTGTAGGATGACACTGTTCCGCTTCGGTGTATGAGTAGTTACTTTGCCGGCACCAGCACGCAAGCAGGCTTTAGTGGCAAGGACAGAGGCTCCGCCCATGCCGTAGCTTCCAGCAATAATGAGGGCATTGCCCATATTTCCTTTATGAGCATACGGATTGCGCTTGGGTATGCGTGGACGGACATCGTTTTCTTCTAAAAGCGTATAGTTGGCATCGATTTTATCAATACCTTCCCGACTGAGACGGATATCAAGTATCTTTAAACGACCGACAACCTTTTGATTCTCCGAAAAAAGAAACGAAAGCTTCGGTAACTGGAGTGTCAGTGTCAGGTCGGCATGAATAATATTGGTACGCACATTATAAGTATTATCCTCGGTCATCAGTCCCGATGGTACATCGATGCTGACCACCTGTGCCGGTGAGGCATTGATATATTTCACAAGTGAGGCAAAGCCTCCTGCCAATGGCTTATTGAGTCCGGAACCGAATAGTCCGTCAACAATTAGCATATTTGCTTCCAACTGCGGTGGCTCAAACTCCTGAGTGATTTCTATAAGTGCCTTTGCCTTTCGCTCCTCCAACCGTTTCTTGTTGATGGCACAGTCTTCGGAAAGCTGGCCAGAAACATTGAACAAATATGCTTTTACATCATAGTTTTTGTCTATTAGCATTCTGCCTACGGCAAGCGCGTCACCGCCATTATTGCCAGGGCCGGCAAAAATGATAACGGGTGTTTGGTTGCCCCACATTTCGGTAATAGCCTGTGTCAAGGCTTTAGCTGCGCGCTCCATCAAGTCGATGCTCTTGATGGGCTCATTTTCTATAGTGTACTTGTCTAACTCGTGAATCTGAGCGCTTGTGAATATCTTCATAGGTGCAAAAATACAAAAAATATGCTAATGATTAGCAAAGTTTGGGGGATTTTTTGTAATTTTGCACAAATTTTTAGTTATTTCAGCGTATGGACATCGTTAAAATCAAAGACAAATCGTTTAAAATCTCCATTTCGGAGTCGGAGATTAAAGCTCGTGTAAAAACTGTGGCTCAACAGATTAGCAAAGATTTGGAAGGAAAAAATCCGCTCTTCTTGGGTGTGCTTAACGGCTCGTTTATCTTTGCCGCCGACTTGATGCGCGAGATGACCATTCCTTGTGAAATCTCTTTTGTGAAGCTGGCCTCGTATCAGGGAACCACCTCTACTGGTACCATTAAGGAGGTTTTGGGTATCAATGAGAACCTTTCTGGGCGTACAGTCGTCATTGTTGAAGATATTGTTGAAAGCGGTCGTACGATGAAACAGATGATCGAGTCGCTGGGTACACGAAATCCAGCATCGGTACATATCTGTACGCTGTTCTTCAAACCTACTAAATTGGAGGAGGATCTGGCACTCGATTATGTCGCTTTCACCATCCCTGACGACTTTATCTTGGGATATGGCCTGGATTATGATCAGCAAGGGCGCGGTCTGAAGGATGTCTATACTATTATTAGCGAATAGTGAAAAGAATAACAACCAAAAACATATCAGGATAATGAAGAATATTGTAATTTTTGGCGCTCCCGGTTCAGGAAAGGGGACGCAGAGTGATAAGATGATTGAAAAGTATGGCTTGAACCACATCTCTACTGGTGACGTGCTTCGTGGCGAAATTAAAAAAGGAACAGAACTGGGTAAGACTGCTGCCGGCTTTATTGAGAAGGGGCAGCTGATTCCAGACGACCTGATGGTTAGTATCCTCGCTTCAGTCTATGACTCTTTCGGACGTGAGCATAAAGGTGTGATCTTCGATGGATTCCCCCGTACTATCCCGCAGGCAGAAGCCTTGAAGAAGATGCTTGATGAGCGTGGTGATAAGGTAGCTGCGATGATTGAGCTTGATGTGCCCGAGGATGAACTGATGAAACGTCTCATCCTGCGTGGACAGCAGAGCGGGAGAACCGACGATAACGAAGAGACGATTAAGAAGCGTCTCATGGTCTATCACTCTCAAACCCAACCACTTATTGAATGGTACAAGGTGGAAGGTGTACACTATCATATCAATGGCTTGGGTGAGCTTGACCGCATTTTCGATGATATCTGCCAGGTGATTGATAATCTCTAATTGTCATAGTCAATCTGACGTATGGAAAGTAACTTTGTAGACTATGTGAAGATCTGTTGTCGCTCGGGAAAGGGGGGCAAAGGCTCTATGCACCTGCGTCATGTAAAGTATAATCCCAATGGTGGTCCTGATGGTGGCGACGGTGGCAAAGGCGGTAGCATCATTCTGCGTGGTAACCATAATTACTGGACACTGCTCCATCTGAAATACGAGCGCCATATCTTCGCGGAGCATGGCGGCAATGGTGGAAAGGATAAGTGCCATGGTACTGACGGGAAGGATGTGTATATCGACGTGCCATGTGGCACTGTCGTCTATAATGCTGAGACGGGAAAGTATGTCTGCGATGTGACTTACGATGGACAAGAAGTGCTCCTACTGAAAGGCGGTCGTGGCGGATTGGGTAACTTCCAGTTCCGTACAGCTACGAATCAGGCTCCGCGCTATGCGCAACCTGGTGAACCTATGCAGGAGATGACGATTATTCTCGAACTCAAACTGTTGGCTGATGTCGGCCTTGTGGGATTCCCCAATGCTGGTAAGTCCACGCTGGTATCATCGCTTTCAAATGCCCGTCCAAAGATTGCCAATTATCCCTTTACCACTATGGAACCCTCATTGGGTATCGTTGGCTATCGCGATAATAAGTCGTTTGTAATGGCCGATATACCAGGCATTATCGAGGGCGCTTCTGAAGGTAAAGGATTGGGATTGAGGTTTTTGCGCCATATAGAACGCAACTCCTTATTGCTTTTTATGGTGCCTGGAGATACTGACGATATTAAGCGCGAATACGAGATTCTGTTGAATGAGTTGAAGCAGTTTAACCCAGAGATGCTCGATAAGCACCGTGTGCTGGCCGTGACGAAATGTGACCTGCTTGATGAGGAATTGATGGAGATGCTCAGAGAGACGTTGCCCAACGATCTTCCTGTAGTGTTTATCTCGGCTGTGACAGGTTTGGGCTTGGAAGAATTGAAGGATGTCCTTTGGAACGAACTCAATGCCGAAAGTAACAAATTGGCTGTCATCACATCGGAAGATTCGCTTGTACACCGTGATAAGGATATGACTCGCTTCGCTCAGGAATTGGCAGATGAAGGGGAAGACGAGGATATCGATTATATCGACGATGAAGATATTGAAGACCTCGATGACTTTGAGTATGATGAGCTATTAGAAGATGCTTGATCCTCAGTTGACTTATTATCAGATAGCTGACAATGTAACGGCATTCAGTTCGACGCGCCATGGAGGTGTCGGCGAGGGAAATTATGGCTCTTTCAACGTGAATTGCTATTGCGGTGATGCCCCTGAATCTATTGCTAATAACCGACGCTCACTTTGTCGGATTTTGGGTATTGATGATGATCATCTGATTATGCCTCATCAGGTACATGGTACAGGTATCACACAGATCGGCAAGACCTTTTTTCTTCTAAAGGAAGAACTCCGCCAGGCGGTGCTGGAAGATATCGATGCTCTAATGACCAATGTCCCCCATGTTTGCATCGGTGTGTCCACTGCCGATTGCATACCTATTATTATTTATGACGGCGAGCATCATGCCGCAAGTGTAGTACATAGCGGCTGGCGTGGTACTGTTGCAAATATCGTGGGTGCTGCTGTGGAGTCGATGAAGATGGCTTACCACTCGCGCCCTGAAAAACTGAAAGCAGTCATCGGGCCAGGTATCTCCCTCAAGAACTTTGAGGTGGGAGATGAGGTTTATGAGGAATTCAAGAAGGCTGCGTTCCCCACGGAGCGTATTGCCAGAAAGGAGGAGAAATGGCATATTGACCTTTGGGAGTGTGTCAGGTTTCAGTTGGAAACAGCGGGTGTCGAACCAGAGCAAATCAAGTTGTCTGGGGTCTGTACTTACGATCAAGTAGAGGATTATTTTTCCGCAAGACGTCTGGGGATCGCATCTGGGCGCATATTGACTGGAATTATTCTCACATGATGTGACGCAAGTATTTTTACCAATTTTAAAAAAAGTTCCCGTTTTATAACATTAAATCGAATATTTTTTCTAAATTTGCAGCGGAAAAAGAAAATTTGGGGTATTCCCCATCATTAATTAACTAAATAGTTTAAGTTTTATGCAGAAAAGATTGCTCTTTCTGGTTGCTATGATGTTAACGTTATCGCTAACATCAATTGCGCAAATCACAACTTCAGGTATGGCCGGAAAGGTGACCCTCGACGGTTCAGACGGTGAAGAAGTCATTGGTGCTACAGTCATCGCCGTTCATGAGCCTTCAGGTACTCGCTACACGGCTGTGACCAACACAACTGGTCGTTTTTCTATTCAGGGTATGCGTACGGGCGGTCCTTACGAGGTGACTGTCTCTTACATCGGTTTCCAGCCGAAGACGGTTAAGGGTATTACCCTTCAGCTGGCTGAGACCTATAACCTGAGTGTAGTCCTCACTGAAGATGCAACTGAGCTCGCAGAGGTTGTTGTCAGTGGTAAGGCATCTAAGTTCGCTGGTGAGAAAACTGGTGCTTCAACGAACATCAACAGTCAGCAGATTACCAACCTGCCAACGGTCAGCCGTTCTATCACAGATGTTACCCGTCTGTCTCCTTACGGAGGTAATGGCATGAGTTTCGCTGGTGCTGATGGTCGTACGGCTAATTTCACTGTGGATGGTGCTAACTTCAACAACAACTTCGGTCTGTCATCTAACCTGCCTGGTGGTGGTAACCCAATTTCTATCGATGCTATCGAGGAATTACAGGTGGTGATTTCTCCGTTTGATGTCCGTCAGACTAACTTTATCGGTGGTGGTGTAAATGCTATCACGAAGTCTGGAACAAACACCTATAAGGGAAGCGCCTATATCTATCACAAGAACGAGAATATGCAGGGTGATGCTGTGAAGCGTCAGCAGATTGCTGGAGCTCGTGATAAGGCACAGACCACAACTTACGGTTTCACGATCGGTGGTCCGATTATTAAGAACAAATTGTTCTTCTTCGTGAATGGTGAAATGATCAAGATTCCTTCAATCGTAAATCGTTGGCGAGGTTCAGAGGATGGTAAGGCTGATGCCGACAACTATATCTCTCGTACGACGAACAAGGATCTGGAGGCCGTTTCTAACTATGTGAAGAATAAGTATGGCTATGACACTGGTAGCTGGACCAACTTCCCCGCAGATGAGAGCAACTACAAGTTGATGGCTCGTCTGGACTGGAACATTACTGACAAGCATCATCTGGCTCTGCGTTATAACTACACCAAGAACAACGTGTGGAATTCTCCTAACGCTACTTCTATGGATGGTGGTACACGTATGTCTGGTTCACGTATGTCACAGTATTCTATGTCGTTCGCCAACTCTATGTACTCCATGGAGAATATCGTTCATTCATGGTCACTTGATTTGAATAGCCGTCTGACAGACAACTTGTCTAACCAGTTCTTGGCTACTATTTCTAAGCTCGATGACGTTCGTGGTACGGATTCTTCTGAGTTCCCGTTCATTGATATCACAAGGGATGGTAACAATTACATGGCCCTCGGTTATGAATTGTTTACTTGGAACAATGCTGTTCACAACACCATTTGGAACATCAAGGACGACGTTACCTATTATATGGGTACCCATAAGATTATGGCTGGTGTAACCTTCGAGCATCAGATGGCTGACAACCAGTATATGCGTAACGGTTCTGGTTACTATCGTTACAATTGGGAAGAAGGTATGTCTGTTGATGAGCTCTTCAACCAAGCACCAGAGATCTTCTGTCTGACCTATGGCTACGATGGTGAGACAAAGCCTGCTGCACGTGTACAGTTCAACCGTCCTGGTATCTATGCACAGGATGAGTGGAACATCACTGATAATTTCAAGTTGACCTATGGCCTGCGTGTCGACGGTCTGTTCTTCAACAACAGCGACTTGATGACGAACAACGCCATCCTCGCTCTGGACTACGAAGGACGTAAGATAGATACAGGTAAGTGGCCGAAGAACAGCATTACCTTCTCTCCGCGTGTAGGTTTCACCTACGACGTATTCGGTGACAAGAGTCTGAAGGTTCGTGGTGGTACTGGCCTGTTCTCAGGTCGTCTGCCTCTCGTGTTCTTCACGAATATGCCTACCAATGGAGGTCTCGTACAGTATCAGGCACAGATTAACGCTGCCAATGCCAAAAAGATGGGCTTCACGATGGACGAGTTCGCTGGCGGTCCGATGACAAAGGTTGAGGATATGATTGCAAAACTTCAGGCTCTGGGTTATCCTACCACTGTAACACCTGACGATGGTACTGTTCCTTCTGCTGTAAATGGTGTTGATCCTAAGTTCAAGATGCCTCAGGTTTGGAAGAGCTCTTTGGCAGTTGACTATCAGTTCCCCGTTTCATTCCCGTTCACAGCAACTGTTGAGGGTATCTTCAACAAGACTATCAACGGTGTCTCTATTTCAGACTGGAGTATCCCCAGTGTAGGCGGTTTCGCTCGTCTCAATGGTGTTGATAACCGTCCTCTCTATCCAGCCGGCTATCGTACAGGTACTAAGGCGTTCGTTCTTGAGAACACCAGCCGTGGTTATGGATGGTCTGCTACTGTAGAACTGAAAGCTCAGCCTACCGATTGGCTTAGCCTGATGGCTGCTTACACACACACTGTCAGCAAGGAGGTTACTGGTATGCCTGGTTCTGCTGCTGAGTCTGCCTTTACCTATGTTCCTACTGTTGAGGGTCCGAACAACATTAAGCTGCACAACTCTCAGTATGTAACACCTGATCGTCTTGTTGCTTCTGCTACGATCCATGACAAGTGCGGCAACCACTACAACATAGTGTACGAAGGCTGGCGCGGTGGTTCTAACTACTCTTATATGATGGTGAATGATATGAACAGCGATGGTTATAACTATGACGCTCTTTACATCCCACGTGATGGTGAGGTTGGCGTTGGTACAGGTGACTTCCGCTTTGTTTCTCAGGATGATATGGATCGCTTTATGGACTATGTTCATAAGGATGATTATCTGAGCAACCATCAGGGTGAGTATGCAGAACCTTATAGTGTTTACTCTCCTTGGGTGCATCGTGTTGACTTCGGTTACAAGCATGACTTCAAGCTGAATATCGGTCAAACCAAGCACACACTGCAGCTGACTTTCGATATGAAGAACGTCCTGAACTTCTTCAACTCTGCATGGGGTGTTGCCAAGTATCTGAATCCTGAGATCGGTTCTGAGGCTCGTATCCTGAAGTACGAGGGTGTTGATGCACAGGGTTATGCAACCTTCTCTACACCTGCTTCTATCAGTGGTAATACAAGAACTTGGACTACCAACTACTCGCTCAGCCAGTGCTGGTATGCTTCTATTGGTATTAAGTACTACTTTAATTAAGAGTAAAAAGGTAAATAAGTAAAAAGGTGAAAAATATGAAACTAAAATATTTCATTCCGTCTCTCGTAGCAGTTGTGGCTGCTATGTTTACAGGCTGCTCTGACGATAATGACCCGACTTACCTCGATGAGATTCGCGTGTCGCAGTCTTATGTAGCGCTTAGTACCAGTGGCGGCTCTGTGTCTATTAATGTTGAGGCTAATGGCAGTTGGACTGTTTCTGCAGCTCCCAACTGGTTGATGGTTTCTCCGATGTCAGGTACAGGAAATGGTCAGATAACTTTCACTGCTGAGGCTGGTGAAGGTCGTACAGGTGAGGTGCTGATTACTTGCGATGGCAAGACCCAGCACATCAACGTCATCCAGGGTATTGCTACAGTATCAACAGCTACTTGTGCTGAGGTGATTGCTGGTCCTGATTCTAAAAACTATCGTGTGACTGGTGTTGTGACTAAGATTGCTAATACCACCTATGGTAACTGGTATCTGAACGATGGCACTGGTGAGGTTTATATCTATGGCACGCTTGACAAGAAGGGCGCTGAAAAGAATTTCTTAAGCCTTGGCATTGAAGAAGGTGATGAGGTAACTGTTGAAGGTCCGAAGACTACCTATAACGGTACTGTTGAGTTGGTGAATGTGACTGTGATCAAAATCAACAAGTCACTCATCAAGTGCGACTCTCTGAGCACTGCTGATCCTCTGCCTGTTGAGGGCGGTGAGATTACAGCTTTCCTGACTTGTAAGGGCAATGGTGCTGCTGTGGAGATTCCTGAGGATGCCAAGTCCTGGCTGGGTGTCGTGTCTTCTACTGCAGGTGCTAATCCTACCGTTACTTTCCGCGCTGCTAAAAACGAGGGTGGTGATCGTGAGACAACAGTAACCTTCAAGACCACTGATGGTAAGAAGGACTATACCGCTCAGGCTACCATTAAGCAGCTGGGTGCTATCGTGGAGTGCAGTATCGCTGATTTCCTTGCTGCTCCTGTAGGTAATGCTCAGTATCGTCTGACTGGTGTTATCACTGAACTGTATACTAGCGACAAACAGGGCAAGAGCTTCTATATCTCCGACTATTCCGGCAAGACGCTTGTTTATCGTGCAGAGGGCTTCATCGAAGCAGGTGCCAAAGTGGGTGATGTTGTGACGGTTGTCGGTAAGCGTGGTGCTTACAAGGACTCTCCGCAGATGGTGGAAGGCAAGGTTGAGAAGACTATCAAGGTAACAGAGGTGAGCATCGCAGAATTCCTTACTAAGGCTGATGCAAAGGATGTTTACTATATGGTAAGTGGTACGATCGATGAGATCGCCAATGATACCTATGGTAACCTCTACATTACCGATGGTTCTAACCGTCTGTATGTCTATGGCTGCTATCCAGGTTGGGGTGCCACAGGGGATGCTCGTAAGGGTGCTATCGCGACCTATGGCATCAAGGTGGGTGACAAACTGACCATCATCGGTCCGAAGTCTACTTATAAGGATGTTCCTCAGGTAAATGGTGGTGTGTATTTCTCTCATGAGTAAGCGAGATAACTAATTTTATATACAAAAAATCCCAGTGCTCCTCAAGGTACTGGGATTTTTTATTGAAATAATTGGTCTAAAACTTGTTAGCATAGAAAATAATGTGTATCTTTGCCGAAGAAATGCTAATTTTAGAATGCGATGATGAGACGAAAATCAATAATCATGGCTTTTGCGCTGCTGCTGATTTCGGTAGCGTCTATAGCTCAGGTGACTACTTCTGGAATTACTGGTATCGTAACTGCTGATGGTGAAGAGGCTATCGGTGCTACAGTCACAGCCAAGCATGTGCCTTCCGGCTCAATTTATCGTGCCGTTACCAATATCGATGGCCGATACACAATTACTGGTATGAAATCAGGTGGTCCCTACGAGGTAGAGATAACCTATATCGGTTTCCAGACGGCTCAGTTTAACAATATCCAGTTGGATCTGGGTCAGAACACTGTCTTGGACGCTACAATGAGTGAAGGGTCTGAGGTGCTTCAGGAGGTGGTGATTGTGGCTAAAGCCAACAACACCATGCGAAGCGATCGCAGTGGTGCTGTTACCAATCTGAATACGACGCAGATTGCATCGATACCAACCGTTGGACGTTCGATGCTTGACATTATGAAGATGACACCGCAGTCGAGCTCGGCCAGCGGTATGGCCATCGGTGGAGGTAACTATCGTCAGTCAAGCGTCACCATCGATGGTGCCTCGTTTAATGACTCTTTCGGTATGGAACCCTCACCGCTGCCTGGTGGTGGAACGCCTATCTCGATTGATGCGCTTGAGCAGATGACGGTGTCTATCACTCCATATGATGTGCGCCAGAGCGGATTTACTGGTGGTGGCGTGAATGCTGTGACCAAAAGTGGTACCAATACGTTTAAGGGTTCGGCCTATACTTATCTGACCAGTTCTTCGCTGAAAGGCAAGAATGTGGGCGATGTTGAACTCCCTGTGGCTGATGGTCATAACTCCACCTTCGGTGTGAGTTTCGGTGGTCCGATTCTGAAGGATAAGCTTTTCTTCTTTGTCAATGGTGAGTACGAGGATAATGTGGTGACTGGTCCTGCGGTCATGGCTGGTAATGGTAATCCTCCCTATTCGGCTACCAATCGTCGTCCCCGTCTTTCCGAACTTGAGAGTCTCTCGAACTTTATGTCTAAGACCTATGGCCTGATTACTGGCCCTTGGCAGGGTTATAATCTGAAAATGCCTGCTTACCGTATTCTGGCTCGAATCGACTGGAACATCAACGACAACCATAAGTTGAATGTGCGCTTTACAAAGTCTAACCGTCAGGAGTCAAACCCCGCCTCTGCTTCTCGTAGCATCGGTAGTAATCGTACTTCGATTATCTATGGCGGTAATCAGAACTCATACGGTAGCAATACCGACTATAGCATGTCGTCGCTCTCCAGCCGATATGTCACGGAGTTTCGCTTCACATCGTTCGCAGCAGAGTTGAATAGTAAGTTCGGTATGGTTCATAACACCCTGCGTGCTACCTATTCATTCCAGGATCAGCCTCGCAGCAACGAGTATGGTGAGTCGGCTCCCATTGTAGAGATTGTGATGGATAATGGTCAGGGGCTCTATCCCTCCTGGGCACTGACAGGCGACTTGTTTACTTTTAACAATAAGGCACAGACGAAGACCACAGTGATTACCGACGAGGTGAACATGCAGCTTGGTAAGCACAATCTGTTTGGTGGTATTCAGTACGAGCACGACTGGGCCGCTAATGGCTATGCTCAAGCTGCTGCTGGATATTATGCTTTTCAGGCAACACCAGAGCAGGTGGCTAATGGTGACTGGGCCAGCGTGTTTACGCCAGAAAACACTCGTCTGTTTGGTATCACCTATGGCAATGGTGCCAATCACTCTCCGTTTGTGGCAGAGATGAGCACTAACCAGTGGTCGCTTTATCTGCAGGATAATTGGAGCATCTCCGACCGCTTCCGTATGTCTTTGGGTGTGCGCTTAGAGCTGCCTTCATATCCAAGTCTGAAAGATAACTTCAACGAGGATTACTACAAGATCGATTTTGGCGGAAATCATTATCGTACCGATAATGTGCCCGATGCCACAGTTTCTTTCTCTCCACGTGTGGGTTTCAACTGGGATATCACGGGTGAGCGCAACCTGATCCTTCGTGGTGGTACAGGTCTCTTCGTTGGCCGTCTGCCGTTTGTATGGCTCATCTCTGCTGTGGGTAACTCCGGTATGGGACAGACATCGTATATCGCCTCGCAGACAAAGGGTGTGATTCCTACTTTTACCACCAGTCAGCAGGATATGCTCCAGCAGATTGGTGCGAAGAGTCAGACGACGATTCCCAGTAGTGCTACCATCCTAAGCGACGACCTTCGTATGCCTAAGACGTGGAAGACCTCATTGGCCCTTGATGTAAAGCTCCCTGGCGATATCGACTTCACTATCGAGGGTATCGTGAATAAGGATATGAATCCTGTGGTGGTGTCCAACCGCGATATTTACTGGGATGGTCATTCTACCATCGACCTGGGACATGGCGACGTGCGCCATAAGATGTCTTACTACGATGCCAACTCTTCGGCCTATGTGCTTGAGAATGCTGGTAACAAGGCCTACTATCTCTCGCTGAGTGCCCAGTTGCGTAAGAAGTTCGACTTCGGCCTTGATCTCTCTGCCAGCTATACCATCTCTAAGGCTAAGACCTATACCGATGGTATCGGCAATCAGGTGTCGTCTGCCTATAACAACTACCGTAACTCTGTGAATGCCGTAAACGACAATGAATTGGGCTATGCTACCTATGTAGCTCCTAACCGCTTGCTCCTCTCTGCCAGCTACACGCTCAATGAGTCGAAGAACGCCTCCTCGCATTTCTCGTTGGTATACGATGGTTATCAGTATGGTTACCTCAACGACTATGCCTTTAGCCGTTACTCGTATATCTTCTCGGCCAATGTGAACAGCGATGCACTGGCTCCTGCCAATCTCATCTACGTGCCGTCATCCCGTCAGGAACTCGATTCCTGGGAATTCGCCGAGAGTACCTATGATGGCAACAAGGTTTATACGGCAGAGATGCAGCGCGACGACTTCTGGGCCTACATCCAGCAGGACGACTATCTAAAGGATCGTACAGGAAAGTACGCCGAGCGAGGTGGTGCCAAAATGCCTTGGCATCATCAGATTGACTTCAAGTTCGCTCAGGATATACAACTCAATGTTGGCAAGACCAAGCACACCCTCCAGTTGGGTGTCGACATTCTGAACCTGCCCAACTTCCTATGTAAGAACTGGGGACTCTACAAACAGGTCAGTGAGACGGCTTTGCTCTCCTACAACAAGGGCAAGTACACCTACAACACCGTCAACGGGGAGCGCCACCTGAAGACCTATCAGGATATGCTAAGTGCTACCACGACGTACCAGGTCATGTTTACCATACGTTACCTGTTCAACTAATGAAACGACAGATCCTCGCCCAGACGGCGAGGATCTGTCGTTAGTAGGGACACCCGGGCTCGAACCGGGGACCTCTGCAATGTGACTGCAGCGCTCTAAACCAACTGGGCTATGCCCCTATACTTTTGCTTAGCGCCGACAAAAGTAGTGAATAAATTCGAATCTGCCAAATATTTCCTTGATTTTTTGTTAATAATCTGTGTATTGCCTTAATTTTTCACTTTTCACTTTTCTCTTTTCACTTCTTTTTCGTACCTTTGCACGCAAAATTGCAAAATAAACGTTTATTATGGCACAAGAAGATGTATTCAAGAAGATCGTGAGCCACTGTAAGGAGTATGGTTTCGTGTTTCCCTCAAGTGAGATTTACGATGGTTTAGGAGCTGTTTATGACTACGGTCAGAACGGTGTAGAGTTGAAGAATAATATCAAGCAGTACTGGTGGAAGGCTATGACGATGCTGCACGAGAATATTGTGGGTATCGATAGTGCCATCTTTATGCACCCGACGATATGGAAGGCCTCTGGACACGTGGATGCTTTCAATGATCCCTTGATTGATAACCGCGACTCAAAGAAGCGCTATCGTGCTGATGTGCTGATTGAGGATCAGATTGCGAAGTACGACGAGAAGATCCAGAAGGAGGTTGAGAAGGCTCGTAAACGCTTTGGTGATAGCTTCGACGAGGCTAAGTACTTAGAGACTTCTGAGCGTGTGAAGGAAACCAAGGAGAAGCGTGATAACTTGCATGCCCGTTATGCGGCTGCTATGCAGGGCCCGGATCTCGACGAACTGAAACAGATTATCCTCGACGAGGAGATTGTCTGTCCGATCAGCGGTACCCGCAACTGGACCGACGTGCGCCAGTTCAATCTCATGTTTTCTACCGAGATGGGTGCCTCAGCTGATGCTTCGATGAAGATCTACCTGCGTCCTGAGACGGCTCAGGGTATCTTCGTGAACTACCTGAACGTGCAGAAGACCGGTCGTATGAAGATTCCTTTCGGTATCGCTCAGATTGGCAAGGCTTTCCGTAATGAGATCGTGGCTCGTCAGTTCATCTTCCGCATGAGGGAGTTCGAGCAGATGGAAATGCAGTTCTTCGTACAGCCCGGCACAGAACTGGAGTGGTTCCCGAAGTGGAAGGAGACCCGTATGAAGTGGCACCAGGCCTTAGGCTTCGGTGCTGAGAACTACCGTTTCCACGACCATGATAAGCTGGCTCACTATGCCAACGCCGCAACTGATATCGAGT
>JAEEGG010004115.1_pt1 | contig 35542 bp, 22 predicted proteins | sample 9134161 | NCBI WGS metagenome assembly JAEEGG01 (sample SAMN16246543, study PRJNA631951) | gut metagenome | biome: gut microbiome; feature: rumen; material: CR-attached | host: Bos | place: Iran: Karaj | collected 2018-10
TCACCTGGGTCGACATGACCGTTGCCGTCATTGTCATCGATGACGGTGCCAAGCACGGTGAACTCTGGAGCATAGAGTCGGATGGCGAACTTGCTCTCCCAGGTGTCGGTGCCATCGGTGCAAGTTAAGGTGAAGTCGGCTTTGGTCATATTGGGCACGTTGTCGGCGATGTCCATGGCGAAGGCTTCGGAAAGTGTAGCTGTTTCACCACCATCGAGGCTGGGAATGGTCTCTGTGGCATCGGTGAGGGTGATATAGTCACAGTCGGTGTTGAGGGTGGCAGTGACGTTGTTGGCGGTCAGGGTACCCACATTTTTGATTTGCAAGTCAAGTGCGATGCTGGAACCGAAGTTGGGCTGGGCACCACCACTGATGGCATAATTGTCATAAACGACATAAGCGCAGTTGCCTGGGATGCTGATCAAGGGAAGGGATTGTGGCCAAGCATCGCAGCCCGTGACGACGAGGCTCATCTCACCGACGAAGTCGATGGGCTCGGCAAACTCAATGGTGCCATTGCCGTCTTCATCGGTATAGCCGACGCCAATCATGTCTTCTCCATGGAACAAGGCGCAACGGAAGTTCTTCAAGCCTTGACCATTGTTGTTGGTTACGGTGACATCCATCGTAGTCATGCCGATCAGGATTTCGGAGGCATAATTGACTTGGGGCGTGAAAGGCTCGTCATGCCAAGGACTGACGGCTACATCGCCCATCAGGTTGAGGTCGTAGAAGTTCCAGCGCAGGGCGCCTTCTTCCCATTGTCCCGGGGCATTGACCCAAGGTGCTGTCTCAATCTTACTTTCTCTCAAGGCCATGCCACCATAGGGAATGCGGTCATTGTAGTAGGCGTCTTCTGTTTCGCGAGCCAAGTGGATGGCGGGACCCTCGGTCTGGCCTTCGTTGAACCAGCCGTAACGCGAGTTGCCGAAGGTGGCCACGGCGAAGTTGGCGATCTTGGTCATGCGCTCCAAGATGCAGTCGCTACTGAAGTCACCGCAGATGCAGCCCGAGGTGTGGAAGAAGGTGTAGTTGTGGTCCACGCCATTCACAGCGCTGAAGTTGTTGTTGGTGATATCGCCGTTGGTCCATCCAGCCACATAGTTGGTGTTGGCGTGACCGTCGTGGTGGACGTACTGTGTGCCTTGGTTGATGGCATTGCGAAGCAGTGAACCGCTCCAGTTGCCTTCCTCTTCATAGAGGCGGGTGAAGTTGTAGTCTTCGGGAATGCCCGTGGTGGTATAGCCGTTGTCGTCGTGCGAGCCGATGAGCAGCTCAAGGTATTGGCTGCCGTTGCTTTCAGGGTCGTCGTAGAGGTGCTCACCAGCCATGATGACGTCGTGGAACTCGCCTAGGACAGGTTCGGCTTGATAGGTCATAGCTTTGTGGAGCATGTTGTCCAGCTCGCTTTGGTTGCTGAAGCACATACGTCCTATGCCAATCTCGGGCAGCAGGTCGTCTTCGCCAATCTCGCCCCAACGGTTGTCGTTGTCATCGTTCCAGGTACCGTCCAAAGCGGCGTAATAGAGGTCGGCGGGGATGTCGCTGTCGGTCTGATGGCTGCCGCCACTCAACACGTCGCAATAGAAACCACGATAGGGGATGTCGGGCACATCGCCGCCAAGGTTGACCATCATGATGCCGTTGTCCTCGTATTCTTGGATGATGTAATTACGCAGCTTCTCGGCATTGTCTTGTCCGCTCATCGTGCTGAGGATGGTCTCAAGGTCGACGACTCGGGTGCGGAGACCACGAGCCAGATAGAAGCTGACATATTCGTCAAACGAGGCGACATACTGCTGCTTGGTGACCACGAGGAGGTCGTAGCCACCCACGGTGCGACCTCTGTCGTTATAGGTCTGCAGCATCTCGGGGTTATGGGCGAGGCGCTTGGCACGTTCGGCATTGCCGCCGTTGAGCCACAGCTTGCGGCTTTGGTCAGCTTTAGAGGCGGTCGTCGTGATGCGAACGGTGGCCTTGGTGGCATAACGCACTTCACCGGTGCCAGGCACATACTGCACGGGTGTGAAAGCCGAGAAGGCGAAACCGACGCCATTTAGGTATTGTGTGCTGAGGTTACCGTAGGCTTGGGCGGGGTAGACGCTCTTCGAGGCATAAATGGCCTCGTCCTTCTCAAACTGACGGCGCACAGGGTCGGAATAGGTGCGTGCTGATTGGTAAGGGAAGAGGTTGTGGTTGCCTGTCATCGTTTGGAAGTCGGAGAGTTCCACTTCGATGCTGACAGCTTCTGTGCCTTGGGGCAGCATGAGGCTGACGCTCTGCCAAGGCAGCGAGGGCTGACCCGCAAGAGCGCTCTGCATGCAATTCGTGAATTGAACCTGTTCGTAGCCTTGGATTTGGCTAACGTAAGGCTGAGCAAAATAATAGGTCTTCTCGATGGTCTGCGCCGAAGCGTACAGGCTGACCATCAATGCTAAAAGGATGAGACTAGTTTTTTTCATCGTTATGTAGGTTGATTATTTCTTTGGGTGCAAAAATACTCATTTTCGTAACATTGAAGAGAAAAAACGGATTAGAAATACTTATTTTTGACAAATTATTGAAATAAAACCAAAAAAATGCCGTTTCATCGAAAAATATTCTATTTTTGTGCCGGTATAATCTCAATGATATGAAACAATACTTCACCCTATTATTACTGGCTCTTTTGCTCCCTGCGTTTTCATTTGGGCAGGAAAAAGAAGGATTTAAATACACCAGCAAGGAAGAAGATGCGTATTACCAGAACAGGCATTACAAGCCGTTTGAGCCTTTGAGTAAAGAAGTTTTTTCGAATTATAAAGATGATTTCTTTGGATTTGAGGAGATAGATAACTATGCTCCTTATTGTGATACACTGTCTTATACCCCGTTTCAAGACTCAATAGAGAAACATTGCCGATATTATTTTTGGCATGATTCTTTACGGCAATTTATTGGTGGAATAGATAGATACAGAATTTTAAGATATGAGAAACAAGGTAGAATAGAAGCATTTGTATACGAGGATTCGAAGTATGTGAGGAAATTTTCTGCAGAGCCTGAACTTTGGGTCGCCTATTCTTCGGATGGAGGTGAGTCATGGGAGTACTATTATACGGGTATTGTACAAAGGCAACCGATTTTTGTCAAATGGTATTCAAAACTGCCGCTGTTTAATGCTGAAGGTGACTTGCAGATAGAAGCTTGTTTGTTAAGGCAGATGTCATCATACATATTGCCGTTTGGTTCTCCAAAATTTAATGTGCCAAAAGACGGATTACTCTTGACCTTGGATTTAGTGACTTTGCGTAAAGATTCTGATGGCGATGGTTTGACTGACATTGTTGAGGCAAGATTTCGTACTGACCCCAAAAAAGCGGATACCGATGGCGACGGCATCCCAGACAATTTGGATCTAAATCCTCGATTTGCGTTGCCACGGACAGAAAAAACGGTAATAATGGAAGCGGTTATTGAGGATTATAATATAAACATCTATGCAGATACGCTGTCGGATTTACAAATTCCAGGGCCGAATTACGCCACAGATACTACCGAAACTGTGATGATTGTTTCCAACAGTCCTGATATTCAAAGCATTCAGCCAAAATCGCATAGGATAATCATTTTAACGGAGGAAGAATATGAGTTCTTGAAAGAACCATTTGATGAAGATTTACCAAAAACAACTATTTCTCCTCTATTCAAAGTGGATGACATACCTAATGCATTAGTATTTCGTATTGACTACGGTATGTCAGCGAAAAACTATTTTGTTGTGAGAATTGATAAAGGTTGGGCACTAAAAGTCATATCGGGTATAATCAGCTAAACCGTCAGCCCGCCTGAATTCCTTCAAGCGGGCTGTTCATTTTTTGAGTCTATGGGGATTACCTCACCACGATTTTCTGCACTTTCACATCGTTTCCGTTGATGAGGCGGAGCATGTAGATGCCAGAGGCAGCGTTCACATTGAAACTAGCGCAGCCATTGATGCTTTCGCTCTTCAGGATGCGGCCTGTGATGTCGATCACCTGTACCGTGGCCTCGGATTCTGAACCTGTCGAAGGATTGTTGATAATCCAGTTGCCATTGCTATAGAAAGCAAAGGTCTCTGAGATTCCTGATCCTGTCGAAGGGGTCGAAGGGTCGTCTTCATCCACATCCAAGACGACCTCCATAGGCGGCAGCACAATGTTGTCCACCCACACGCAGTCTTGTCCGCCAGTGGCACCGCCGTCCTTCTCATAGCTCCAGGTGAGGTGATGCGTTCCTTCTGGAATCATGAAACTTATATAAGTCCAGCCGGTTTCGCCTGCCCAGCGTCCGTAACGTTGGCCGTCCACATAAAACACCAAGAAGTCGTAACCTGTCTCGGTGGAAGTGCGGACGTAGAAACTGATTTCGTTGTCGCAGGCGAAGTCGTAGTCAAGGCTCATGTCGGCATGGCTGCTGTGCCCCATCGGCGTGGTGTGGGCGCAATAGAGGCCTTCGTAGGGACCGTGGCTTACAATCTCCCATCCGCCTTCGCCTTCAAGTAGCCAGTCATATTGGCTGAAGTCGCCGGTCTCGAAGCCTTCCATCTCGCTATTCACATTGACGAAATAGGAGTCGTAGACGACATAGTTTCCTGAATAAGTGGCCAGGATGAGTTCGAAGGCGGTGGCGGTTCTGTCTTCTGCGATGCTCAGAGAAAAGTCGACAGTAAATGTGTCCTCGACGGACAAATCACCTATGGCGAAGGTGTTTTGGTCGAAGAGGATTTCGGGCGCAGAGCAGAACACGCTGAAAACAGTGTTGGGCGCAAGGCTATGGCCTGTGTTCCAACCCGTGAAATGCAGGGAGAGGGTCTCTCCACTATCGGCGCGACCGTTACCATTGCCCGCCACTTCTTCCATGACAGTGGTAATCTGCCCGAAGTCAGGGGCATTGAGTGTCATGTCGAATTGACTCGCCCAGGTCTCGCTGCCGTTGGTGCAGGTCAAGGTGAAGGTAACCACGGTTTGGTCTGGCACATCATCGCTGACGCTAAAGGCAAAGGCATCATCGATGTTGACTGTGGCATAGGAACTTACGGCACCCACCGCTGCAGAGCCTTGCGTGACGGTAATAAAAGGCGATTCGCAACTCAAAGTGGCATTCACGTTTTCGGCACTGAGGTTGCCTACGTTACGGAAACTCATGTCGAGTGTATGGTTTTCGTTGAAGTCCACCTGGCCATCGGGGTCGTTGAGGGTGTAGTTGTCGAAAAGCACATGGGCACAGTTGGAGTTGTCGAAGTTGAGTTCGAGGTGCTGCGGCCAGCCATTCATGCCTGTGACGTAGAGGTCAAGGACATCTGTGTTGTTGACGGCGGCAAAACAGAGTGTCGTCTCGCCGTTGGTCTCGGTGGAGGTCAAGGCAATCAATTCGTCACCCCTGAATAGTCGGCACTGGTAGTTGTAAACGCCATTGCCGTTTTCGTCCTTTACGGTGAGGGGGATGCGGTTGGTGCCGACGGGTAGGGTAGTAGCACACTCGATTTCGGGTGTAAAAGGCTCGTCAAACCAAGCGCTGAGGCCCACATCGCCCAAGGCGTTGAGGGCATAGAAAGTCCAGCGCAGTACTCCGATTTCTCCATCCATGGTGATGAAGGGCGCGGTCTGTATCTTGCTTTCTCTCAAGGCTTCGCCGAGACCTGCCATGCGCTCGTGGCAGTAGGCATCAATAAGTTCGCGGTGGTAATGGTTCGAAGGTCCATCACCCATCTGGTTGTACCAACCATAGCGCGAGTTGCCGATGGCGGCCACGGCACCAGTCTGGTTTATGACCATGCGTTCCAAGATGCAGTCGTCGGCGAAGTCGCCGCAAATGCACCCTTGGCTCTTGAAGATGAAATAGTTGTGTTCGGTGCCGTTGGCGCCTGCAAACAGGCTTGGGGTGATGTCCCAATTGCTCCAACCCGCCACATAACTCGTGTTGGCGTGGCCGAAGTGGTTCACGTATTGTGTGCCGTTGTTGATGGCTTGAGCCAGTTCGGAGGCGTCCCATTCGTGGTATTGGGTCTCGTAGACACGCACGAAGTCATAATTCTCAGGATAACCGTAGGTGGTGTACCCGTTGTAGTTGCATTCGCCAACGAGGCGTTCAAGGTCATTGCTGGCATAATAGCCATCGCCGAGGTGCTCGCCTGCCAAAATGGGACTGCGGAACTCGCCCAAGACGGGTGATGTCAGGTAGGAGGAAGTCTTGTTTAGAATGGTCTGCAGTTGGTTGGCGTTGGTGAAGGGCAGGCGCGAGATGGACAATTCGGGTAGCAGGTCGTCTTCGCCAATTTCGCCCCATCTGTTGTCGCCGTCGTCATTTAATGTGCCATCGAGGCAAGCATAATAGCTGTCGGAGGGCACGTTGTCGTCGTAGCCTTCTTGGGCGTGGCACCATAGACTGCGGTGTGGCACCAAGTTGACATCGCCGCCAAGCATCACCATGGAGATGCCGTTTTTCTCGTATTCATCGATGATGTAGTTGCGGATTTTTTCCTTGTTGTCGCGACCTTGCATGGCAGCGTAGATGTCTTGGGTGGTAGCGATGCGGACACGGATGCCTCGACCAGCATAAAGTGCTACATAAGTGGAGAAGTTCTCCGCATAGTCTTGTGGCGTGATGACGAGTATGTCATATTCTGGCAAGGCACTATCGCGACGGGTGTAACTTTCGAGCATCTCGGCGTTTTGCGCCAACTTGGTGATGCTGTTGCTCGTCTCGGGACGAAGCCAGAGTTTACGGCTGTGGTCGGCACGTGAGGTTTGGTATTCCACGGTAACAGTCACGGTCTGGGCGTAACTCACTTTTCCTGAGGCAGGTTTGTATTTCACAGGAGTGAAACCGCCAAAAGCAAACGAGACCCCGTTGATCACTTGAGTGCTGACAGTGTTGAAAGTCTTGAGGGGATAGGATTCGTTGGATCGATAAAGTGCTTCATTCTTTTCGAAGACGAAGGGACTGTCGTCCGAGATGGGGCGCGGCTTTTGCGCAGGAAAGAGACTATAATGGCCGTCCAATTCCGTGAAGTCACTCAGCGTCACATGGATGGCAGTGGCTTCGGTGTTTTGCGGCAGCATCAGGCTGATGCTTTGCCAAGGCAACTGTGGTTCGCCGACGGTGCCGTTTTGTACAGATTGCTCAAACGAGAGCGTTTGGTATTCGCCAACTTGCTTGACGGTAGGCTCGCCGAAATGATAAGTGTGGGTAATGCTTTGTGCCGAAGCGATGATGCTGGCGGTAAGCAATACTAAGGCTAAAGATAGTTTTTTCATATAGATTACAAGATTAAGCCGCATAAGTAAGTAGAAATGCAAAAAATGTGAGGGCTTGTTTTAAACATGACGCTTTACGTTTGCCCAGCGCATCATACACTTCCCTTACTCGATGGTTATTTTCTTTATGTCGGTAGTGTTGCCACTTTCGATTTGCAAGATATAAAGGCCTTTAGGCGCGTTCCCAAGGTCGATGTGCTGTGTGCCGGCAACATGGTTCATGGTCAGGATGATTTGTCCTAACACATTGTAGATGTTGACAAGACTCTCTTCTTCTAATTCAAGGGTGAAGCAGCCCGTCGAGGGGTTGGGATAGAGAACGTTGTCTTTCTTCGTCACACTCTCTTCTACGGCGTTGACGATGCTGGCACGCGGGAAAGTGATGTCGTCGATCCAGACGCAGTCGGAACCCGCTTGGTTCTCGCGGCTCTTGTCATAGAGCCATAGGAAACGGTGGTGCCCCGCTGGCAACTCGTAACTGGTATAGGTCCAATCGTTCTCGCCCGACCACCATTCTTTTTTCTTGCCATCGATAAAGAAGGCAAAGTAATCATAATGGTATTGGGTAGAGGTCTTGAACCAGAAACTGATTTCACCGTCGTCAAAGGTGTCGGCGAAGATATATAGCTTGGTCACTTCGTCATCGTCAATGGCGCCCGAGCGAGCGCTATAGGTGCCGCTGTGCGCTTCTTCATCAGTGATTACCCAAGGCATGTCGCCCTCATGAGCCCATTCGAGGAAACTGAAGTCGCCAGTTTCGAAGGTCTCGAGGGCGGTGCCAACGGAGAAGTTATGGTGCAGTTCGGTGGTGTAGTCACCGGTGTGCAAAACCATCTCGAAATGGAATATGGTGCCGCCCAAAACCTCATTGTCGGCAGTGATAGCAAAGTCAGCAGTGAAGCCTTCGCCTATGCCCACCTCGCCGATGTCGATGGTGTCGTCTTCCAAATAGATTCCTTCTTCAAGGCAAGTCACAGTGAGATAGGCGTCGGGAGCGACGGCATGCCCTGTGTTTTTGCCATTGATATGGATGATGACGCGCTCGCCTTGGTCAATGAAGTTGTTGCCGTCGCCTTCGCTATCATCGATGACGAGGTCGGTGAATTGCAAGACTGGAGCGTTGACATACAGGGGAATATCCGAGGTCCAAGTGTTGCCTTCAGAAGCGCAGGTGAGGTGAAGCAGGACACGAGACTGGTCGATGGCAGAATTGCTGATGACGAAAGTGCCACCATTGCCAGTGACGATGTTGCTTTCCGCTGGAATAGTGCCATATTCTGAATGGCCTTGGGTGACTTCTATCTGTGGGTCGTCGCAAGTGATGTCGACGGTCACGTTGTCGATATCCACCAAACTTGGATTGGCAACGGCGAGCGTGAGGTTGATGGTCTCGCCATATTCGGTGATGCCATTGCCATTAGCGTCCTGATAGTTATAGTCAGCAACAAAGAGGAAAGGTGATTCGTCTGTGAGTCCTGTCAGCGGAAGTTGTTGCGGCCATGCGCTTTGTCCTGTGACGATGAGACGCAACTCGCCAATCACTTCGTTAGGGTCGTCAAACTCAAGTATCGCATTGCCGTTGGCGTCGGTCATTCCGCAAGCGATCAGATCCTCGTCTTTGAAGATGCTGACGCGGAAGCCTTCAAGAGCCCTGCCTTGGGTCTTGACGGTGACTATGGTGCTTGTAGTGCCTTGAAGGATGCCTTGCTGGTAGTTGACGTCAGGAGTGATTGGCTCCTCAAACCAAGGATATAATCCGGCATCGCCCAACACGTTCAGGCAATAGATATTCCAGCGCAGGCAACCGTTTTCTTCGTCTTTTTCCTCAAAGGGTATGGAGACCCATGGCGCCGTGGCAATTTTGGCTTCGCGCAAGGCCATGCCGACGGAGGGGATGTGGTCGTGGCAGTAGGCGTCCACAAATTCGCGATGGATGTGGGCAGCCATGCCGTCGCCCCATGGCACATACCAACCGTAGCGCGAGTTGCCAGTAGTCACCACGAAACCTGTCGGGATGGTGATGATCTTTTCCAACACGCAGTTGCTGGGGAAATTGCCGCAGATGCAGCCATGGGAGTGGAACAGCATGTAGTTGTGGTGTATGCCATCGTTGCCCGAGAAGTAATTGTCGCTCATCATGCTGCCAGTCCATCCCGCCACGATGTCGGTATTGGCGTGTCCGACATGGTGGACGTATTGGCCGCCCGAGGTGATGACGTCGCGAAATTCGCCACCTCTGAAGTCGTGCTGGGGCGTAGCATAATAGCGTTTGAAGTTGTAGTCTTCGGGATAGCCGTAGGTGGTGTAGTCGTAGTCGTTCACCTCGCCGATGAGTCGTTCCATATCGATGTCGCCATAGTAACCATCACCGAGGTGTTCGGCGCCAAGGATTGGGGATGTGAACTCGCCCAAGACTGGGGTCAACAAGTAACTGAAGGTCTTGTGCATGATGGTCTCAAACTGCGTCTCGTTGTTGAAGGGCAGACGGCCAATGCCAATTTCAGGTAGCAGGTCGTCTTCACCGACTTCGCCCCATCGGTCGTCGCCGTCGTCGTTGAGGGTGCCATCAAGGCATGCATAGTACATGTCGGAGGGAAGTTGGTCTTCGTCGCCTTCCTGTGCCCAGCAGTAAAGGTAACGGAACGGGACGATGCTCACATCGCCACCAAGACTTACCATTTGAATGCCGTTTTCTTCGTATTCCTGAATAATGTAGTTGCGGATTTGTTCCTGTTCGTCGCGGCCCTCCATAGAAGCGTAGATGTCTTCCAAGGCAACGATGCGGGTTCGGATGCCCTTGTCGTTATATAGGTTAAGGTATTCGCCAAAACGAGGAACCCATTCCTCGGCAGTGATGACCAACATCTCGTATCCACCCATGGCACGATTGCGATGGGTATAGGTGCTCAACATGTTTGCGTTTTGCGCCAAGCGGTTAACTGATTGTTTGTTTTCGGGTGTGAGCCAGAGCTTGCGGCTATGGTCATCGCGACTTGTGGCGGTCTCAATGGTCACTCTCACGGTGCGGGCATAACTGACCTTGCCTGTAGCGGGTACATATTGCATAGGCGTAAAACCGCTGAATGCGAAGGCCACTCCGTTGAGGTATTGTGTGCTGACCGAGCTGAATGCTCTTGCAGGGTAGGTCTCACTCGAACGGTATAAGGTCTCGTTTTTGGCAAAAGGAATCTCTTTTTCGTTGGAGATAGGACGGGGCCGCTGGTAGGGATATAGGTTGAAAGAACCTTCCAACTCCACATAGTCGGAGAATGCCACAGTGACGGTCACGGCCTCTTGGCCTTGAGGCAACATGAGGCTGACGCTTTGCCAAGGCAGGGTAGGCTCACCAACGGTGCCGTTGGGCAGGCAACCTCGAAAACCGATTTGTTGGTAACCGTCATGCTCACTGACGATGGGCTGGCTAAAATGATAAATGTGATCGATGGTTTCGGCCTGCGCGAAAAGAGCAATGACCCATAAAGTGAGGAATAGACTTAATCTCTTCATTTTTAAAAAATTTGGTTGCAAAAATACAACAAAAATGAATTCGCGCTATAGGGATAACCAACAATGTCGCTGATTTTTAGGATAAAAGCGAAATGAATGAGCAAACCATAGTTTTTTTTCCTACTTTTGCTCTTTTAAAACTCAAACAAATGAAAAAGATTAGAGCTGCCGTCGTTGGTTACGGCAATGTGGGGCGCTTTGCGCTTGAAGCCTTGGAAGCCGCCCCTGATTTCGAAGTGGCAGGCATCGTCCGCCGCAATGCTAACAAAACCATTGAACTCTCCGCATACGAAGTGGTGAAAGATATCAGAGAACTGAAGGACGTGGACGTGGCCATCTTGGCTTGCCCCACGCGCAGTTGTCCTGAGTACGCCAAACAAATCCTGCCCTTGGGCATCAACACCGTCGATTCCTTCGATATCCATACTTCCATCGTCGACTACCGCCGGGAATTAATGCCTATTAATAAGGAAACGAAGACTGTCAGCGTCATCGCCGCTGGTTGGGATCCAGGTTCGGATTCCATCGTTCGTACCTTGATGCAGAGTCTTGCGCCTAAAGGCTTGTCGTACACCAACTTCGGTCCTGGTATGTCGATGGGTCACAGCGTCTGCGTGCGTTCCAAGAAAGGCGTAAAGAACGCCCTTTCGGTGACCATCCCGTTAGGTGAAGGCATCCACCGCCGCATGGTGTATGTAGAACTAGAAGACGGTGCCACGCTTGAACAAGTGACCAAAGACATCAAGGCTGACCCGTATTTCGCCAATGACGAAACCCATGTGTTTGCCGTGGATAGCGTCGATGCAGTGCGCGACATGGGGCATGGTGTCAACTTGGTGCGCAAGGGTGTCTCTGGCAAGACCCAAAACCAGCGCATGGAGTTCAACATGAGCATCAACAACCCCGCTTTGACGGGTCAGGTGTTGGTCAATGTGGCCCGTGCCACGATGCGCCTGCAACCGGGTTGCTACACGATGGTGGAGATTCCTGTCATCGACATGCTGCCTGGCGAGCGAGAGGAACTGATTGGAAAACTGGTGTAAACCATAATGAAACACAAAACCCAACCAAAAACCGTCATCGCGGTCTTCATCGCGAAGACAGAATCGCGATGGCCCCGATGTCATCGCGGACTCGATCCGCGATCTCCTGAAAACAAAGGCAATCCTTATGTTTCAGGAGATGGCGGATCCTTGTCCGCCATGACGGGAAAGGGTGTATTATTGTCCCTCTTTGTGGTAGTTTGTTTGTTGTTGCCTTCTTGTGTCAAAAAACAAGACAAAGTGGAAGCATTGCTGTCGCAGATGACCCTCGAGGAGAAATGCGGCCAGTTGACTTGCCCTATTGGTTTTAATTTCTATGGTAAGGATGGCGATTCGCTTTGGCTCGCCAATGACTTCGTTGGCATGATGGACACGCTTCCACTCGGTTCCTGCTGGGCGGTGCTTCGTGCCGACCCGTGGTCAAGGAAGACCGTGGAAACGGGTTTGCAGCCACGCGAGTCGGCAAGGTTGCTCAACATGATGCAACGCCACGCAGTAGAAAACACACGCCTTGGTATTCCGCTTCTGTTTTGTGAGGAAACACCGCACGGCCACATGGCTGTGGGCACGACCGTCTTTTCCACGGGCATAGGTCAAGCCAGCACTTGGAACCCTGCCTTGCTCGAACAGATGGGCGAGGTGATGGGTCGCGAAGTTCGTCTGCAAGGCGCGCAAGTGGGTTATGGTCCCGTCCTCGACATTGCCCGCGACCCGCGATGGTCAAGGGTGGAGGAGACCATGGGAGAGGATCCGTATCTTTCCGGTGTTTTGGGTGCAGCGGTTGTGAAGGGCATGCAGAAAAATGTTTGCGCCACCTTGAAGCATCTGGCTGCTTACGGCATCCCGCAAGGTGGTCACAATGCTGCCACAGCGGAGGTAGGCCAGAATCGTTTGATGACGGATTATCTGCCGTCTTTCGAAAACGCTATCAAACTAGGTTTTGCTAAATCCGTAATGACTTCATACAACACCATCGATGGTATCCCATGTTCGGCCAATGAATGGTTGCTTCAAGAGGTGTTGCGCAACTCATGGGACTTCAATGGCGTTGTTTTCTCCGACCTCAACGCTGTCAATGCCATCTTTGCCACGCAACATGTGGCTGCCGATCCTGCCGAAGCCGCTGCCTTGGCCTTGAAAGCGGGTGTCGACATCGACTTGGGCGGCTATAATTACGGTGGCTATCTGAAAGAAGCCCTGCAACGCGGTCTGGTTACCGAAACCGACATCGACTGCGCTGTGCGCCATGTGCTGCAATTGAAATATGACCTCGGACTGTTTGATAATCCGTACGTTGATGAGGCATTGGCCGAAACGGAAGTGGGCAAGAAAGAAAACGCCCAATTGGCCAAGCAAGTGGCTTTGGAATCTGCGATATTGCTGAAAAACGATGGCATTTTGCCTTTGGGCGACCAAGTCAAAAAGGTCGCTGTCATTGGACCGAATGCCGACAATATGTACAACCAGTTGGGCGACTACACCGCGCCACAAGTCCCCGACCGTATCGTGACCATGCTCGAAGGCATCCGCGAAAAGGGCAGGGCAGAGGTGACCTACGCCAAAGGTTGTGCCGTGCGCGACGAGAACGACGCTAACATTGACGAGGCGGTGAAAATCGCCAAAGCTGCCGATGTGGTGGTTTTGGTGGTAGGCGGTTCCTCGGCTCGCGACTTCAAGACAAGCTATGAAGAAACAGGTGCTGCCATCGTCAATGCATCCATTTCTGACATGGACTGCGGCGAAGGTTATGACCGCTCTTCTTTGAAACTGTTAGGCAAACAGGAAGAATTGATGGAACGTGTCTACGCTACGGGCAGACCTGTCGTGACGGTCTATATCCAAGGTCGCCCCTTGGACATGAACCTTGCGAACGAAAAATCCAATGCCCTGCTGACGCTGTGGTATCCTGGCATGGAAGGCGGTTCCGCCTTGGCAGACATCCTTTTGGGCGACTACAACCCCGCTGGTCGTCTTCCCATCTCAATTCCGCGTTCGGTGGGACAGATTCCTGTCTATTATTCCCAACCTCAAACGGGCGATTATGTGGAGGAATCCGCCAAACCATTGTTCCCTTTCGGCTATGGTTTGAGTTATACCCAATTTGAATACAGTAACCTTCACATAGAGGCCATGTCATCCCGAGTCGTTCCTTCCATAGATACTCTCACTCCTACCGTCGTTCGGTATGACATGGGCGGAACGACGAGTGGATCTATGGCCGACACCCTATGTAAAGTCACCTGCACCGTGAAAAACATCGGTCCTTGCGATGGCGACGAGGTTGTTCAGCTTTATGTCCGCGACGAGGTAGCGAGTATTGCTCCTGCCTCAAAATTGCTGAAAGGCTTCCAACGTGTTCATATTAATAAAGGTGAAACTGCTGACCTGTTTTTCTATCTCACGCAACGTGATTTGGCTGTTTATTCACAGGAAAAAGGTTGGCATGTGGAACCTGGTGAATTTACGATAATGGTAGGTGGTTGTTCTGATGCGATTAATGGAGACGCGGTGAAATACGAAGTATTCGACATGGTCAATCGCGTCTCTATAAGGATTAACTAACCTTTACATTAACGATGCCGTCCCTGTCGCAGCGCACCACGATGCGCTTGTATTCGGTCTTGCCCTCATAGACACATTGGATGACGAAGGTGATGTGGTAGACCTTCTTTCCTTCGATAGGTTTGTATTCGTTGTCTTCCCAGGTGCCTGAAAGAGGGAAACTTGGGTTGTCCATCTTGCGCGTGTACTCCGTGAGGTTGTATCGCAAGATGTCATTGATGCCCCTTAGTGGGTATGGGCTCGCCTTGGCCAGTTCGCTGGGCCAGAGTTGCACCTTTTTGCGGAAGAGCAGCACCTTCTCGTCCTTGCCGCTCACCTCTGCGAAAAGGGGGTTGCGGCTGCGCAGTTCCATCACCTCAGGGATGATCTTGTCACTGTCGATGAAGTCGACGCTGTCCTTGCTCCATCCAATGTACTTGTTCTTGACGCGGAAGTCGGTGCGTGTGTCAAAGACCTTGTTGCTGACTCGCTTGGCAAAGAAGAGGCGCAGCAAGTCCTTCAACCTGTCTTTGAACATGTAACTGACGACAAGTGCAATAAGGAATGGCAAAGTGAAATTGCCGTATCTTTGTTGGAAGAAGAATGACGACAGCGTGGCAACCACCATAGCAGCACCAGCGGCGAGACTGTAGAGGATTTGCTCCACCAAAAAGGTGTTCTTGCGTTTGGTAGCGTTGAGGTAAAGGTCGCTCTCGCTGAATTTCTTGAGTAGGCTGGCGCGGAAAACGAAGTCTTCGTTGCCTTTTTCGTCGTCAACCTTCACGCTGAGGTAACCTTTTTGTTCTCGGTAATTCTTCTCGCCGAGCAACACTTCCTTGAAACGAGTTTCGACTTGAGGATACTCTTCGGGATGGTTGACGCGGATGGCATCGCGTAGGCGGTAGGTGTATTTTTCCAGCACATTGCTTAGGAACTCGTCACCATAGGAAAAGACCTGCCGGGTTCGGTCAGTGGCATTGTTGTCGTTCAGTTGGTTGAACAAGTTGCGGAACCGTTCCAAGATCTTAATTTCGTCATCAAGGAATTGCAGGCACGCGTTCTTCCTCGAAGCGGCATCGGGTTGTTGCGTGATCGAGAAGCAGGCGTCGCGGAAGGCGCTTTTGGCGATGGCGCAATACATCTTGATGGTATGGGTGAGGTCAAGCGTGTCGTCGGGTGCGGCTTGCAGGTCGTTGAAGTTGGTCGTGAGCGCCTGACTGGGCAGCAAGGTGTCGTCGTTGGCCAATTCGTGCATCTCATACGAAGGGGTAATGAGGCGCACGCCCGACTTAAGGTCGCGGTAGAAGTCGTCCTTGCTGTATTTGGCCGCATTGATGTCGAGACTATTGGGCACAAAAATCCACGTATTCATCACATAGTCACTATATTTCAAGGGTTTGGCAGTTTGCTCTGTGTTGAATCCCACCTTGAATTCCAAGGTGAACTTGTCGTGGATTTTTGTGCTCAGGTCAATCATAGTTAGTCTTTTTCGTATTCGTCGTAAAGGTTGAATTGCTCAGGGTGTTTTCCCATGACTTTTCGGGAACGGTAATAGTCCCAAATCTCGGCCAGGTCTTTCTCGTAATCGCCTGAAGGATAGATGACTTTCTCAAGAGAGCAGAGTTTTTTCTTGTAGTCGATGAAACCAATGGCAATAGGCAAATGTGCCCCTTCTGCTATGACGTAGAACCCTTTTTTCCAATGCTTTACCTTCTTGCGAGTACCTTCGGGACAGATGACCAGGTGGGTGTTTTCGCATTGGCTGAACATCTCTACCATCTGTTCCACGAGGTGGTTCTGGTGACCGCGGTTGACAGGGATGGCGCCGAGTTTCTTCAGAGGGCGACTCAAGATGCCGCCGCAGTATTGGAAGAACTCGACTTTCATCATGGCTTTGAAGTTGATGCCTTGCGCCCAATAGAAGGCCAAACCGATGAAGAAGTCCTTGATGGCGGTGTGAGGCGCCACGATGCATACAGCATTGCCGAGGTCAGGGTATGTGTTGACCATCTTCCAGCCGCCGAGCTTGAGCCTTGTTTTGCCTATGAATTGTTTAAATCCCATTATTGATAGAACAATGTAGAGACGCAAAATTTTGCGTCTCTACAAATTGTTGTTGATTACCAGATATTAGCGCGTTCTTCAGGCGCAAGATACATGCCGTTTTCGGGTTGGATGTCGAAGGCCTCGTAGAAGTGTGGCATCGAACCGAGGGCACGGTTGACGCGTGCTTCGGCAGGCGAGTGTACATCAGTCTTCACTTGGCGTTCAAGGAATTTGTCGCGCGAGTTGTTGCGCCAGATGGTGCCGTAGCTAATGAAGAAGCGCTGGGCAGGCGTGAAACCTTCGATGCTCTTGTTGGCCTTGGCCTCTTCTGTCATCTGGTAGGCGTCCCAAGCCACGTTGAGACCACCGAGGTCTGCGATGTTCTCACCGAGGGTGAGTTGTCCGTTGATTTGGTAGCCTCTCACTTGGAATTCGTCAAACAGTTTGGCGAGTTGGGCGGTGCGCTCGTTGAACTTGGCGATGTCTTCTTCGGTCCACCAGTTGTTGAGGTTGCCCTTTTCGTCATATTTGCGGCCTTGGTCGTCGAAACCGTGGGTCATCTCGTGGCCGATCACCACGCCGATGCCACCGTAGTTGACGGCGTCGTCAGCATCCATGTTGAAGAACGGAGGTTGCAGGATGGCGGCAGGGAACACAATTTCGTTCATATCAGGACTGTAGTAGGCGTTGACGGTCTGAGGTGTCATGAACCATTCTTGCTTGTCGACGGGTTTGCCGATCTTGGCCATCTTCCTTTCGGTCTCAAAGCGGATGGAACGGTGCACGTTTTGGAAGTAGGACTCGGGCGTGACTTCGTATTTGCTGTAATCTTTCCACTTGTCGGGATAGCCGATCTTCACGGTGAAGCAGTCGAGCTTGTGAAGGGCTTTGGCTTTGGTTTCTTCGCTCATCCATTCGAGGTTCTTGATGCGATCACCCAAGGCTACGCGAAGGTTGCTGACGAGGTTGAGCATGCGCTCCTTGGCTTCGGCAGGGAAGTGCTTTTCCACATAGAGCTGTCCGACGGCTTCGCCCAGGCAATCTGAGGTGGCGTTCAATATGCGACGCCAACGCGGTTGCTGCACTTCTTGTCCATAGAGGTAGTTTCCATAGAAACTGAAGTTTTCGGCATCGAGGTCGCTGCTCAGCATCGAGGCACTGCCGTGTATGACTTTCCAGCGCAGGTAGTCCTTGATTGTGCTCAGGTCAGTGTTAAGGATGACTTTGTTGAGGCTAGCGATGAAGTCAGGCATGCCCACATTGAGACTGTCGAAAGCGGGGGCGCCGGCTGCATCGAAGTAGCTGTCCCAATTGAACACAGGAGTTGACTTCTGTAATTCGGCACGACTGCGCTTGTTGTACGTACGGTCGGGATCGCGCCTCTCCACGCGGCTCAATGAGTTCTTGGCCAGTTGGGTCTCCAAGACAAGGATGGCCTTGGCTTTTTTGGCAGCTTCGATGGAGTCGGTGCCGGTGAGCTGGAACATCTTGGTCACATGCTCGACATACTTGTCGCGCATCTCTTGTGACTCTTTCACGAGGTAGTCGTCACGGTCGGTGAGGCTCAAGCCGCCTTGGTAGAGGTGCATGATGACCATCTCGGCATTCTTCGGGTCGGAGCTACCTCCGGCGTTGAAGAAACCGCCGATGCCGTCGCTGTGGAGTTTGCCCATCAGTTCGGCCAAGTCAGCCTTGTCATTGAGGCTGTCGATCATGTCGAAATAAGGTTGCAGTTCGCTGTAGCCACGAGCGTCGATGGCAACGGTATCCATGCCAGCATTATAGAAGTCACGGATCTTTTGTGCGACGCTGCCTTGTGTGGCGTTGGTGTCTTGCGACACCTCATTGATGATGTCTTTGATCAGCAACTCGTTGCGTTGGTTGATCTCGGTGAAAGCTCCGTAGGTGGAATACTCTTCCGGGATGGGATTGCTCTTGATCCAATTGTTGTTGGCAAAGCGGAAGAAGTCGTCCGCAGGGTTGATGGTGGTGTCCATGTTGCTCAGTTCGATGGCCGGAACCACTTCCTTTTTCGGTTTAGGGTTTTCTGCTGGTTGCTCAGCGCAGCCTGCTGCCAATGTACATAATGTCATCATGGCGATAATGTGTTTTTTCTTCATTACAGTTTATTTAAACATTTAAGATTCAAGATTCAAAGATTGGATACTGGCTATTGGTAGACGCTCCAGCGCTTTAGGAGATTGACCACGTCGAATCTTCGCTTTGCGGATCAAGTCCGCAATGACGCTTTGGGTAGAGTTGTCAAAAGCCAGAGGCCAGAAGCAATTCCGCATTCCACATTCCTCATTCAGCATTTTACAAATCTCCTTCAAGCTTAAGTTCCGTCTGCAATGTCCTCAAATACGGCCTTTCTTCAACCATTTTCTCGAATTTGTCCTTGTCGGTATACGCTTCAATCTCAGCAGGGCGCTCTGTCAATTCAGGCTTGAGCGAGAATTGGTTGTTGTGCAAGCTGTTTTTCAGATGATGCTTTAAGGCGCTCATGCCTTCGGTGTCATGCTCAAAGAGGAGGTTGTCTACGCTGAAGTGGATTTCGGAACCGCTCATTAGTCTAGGGGTGTATTTCCCCAATGCCGCTGCGAAATGAGGCGATACTGTCTTGTAGCGGTTGACAAAGTCAGCCCATGCTGCCGTCAGTTGCTCCTGTGTAAAAGGCGAGTCCCAAGCTTCTTCCTTTTCCTCCTTCTGCTCGGTTTGCTGCATGGCCTTGTTGATGCTGATGCTGCTGGTGGTGCCGCGAGGTCGGATAGAGGGTTGAGGTGCTGATTGTTGAATTGTTGGTTGTTGAATTGTTGAATTGTTGGGTTGAGGCGCTGATTGTTGAACTGTTGAATTGTTGGGTTGTTGGGTTGTTGAATTGTTGGGTTGAGGCGCTGATTGTTGAACTGTTGAATTGTTGGGTTGTTGGGTTGTTGAATTGTTGGGTTGGGGCGCTGATTGTTGAACTGTTGAATTGTTGGGTTGTTGGGTTGTTGAATTGTTGGGTTGGGGCGCTGATTGTTGAATTGTTGAATTGTTGGGTTGGGGCTCAGGAACCTTGGTGGTAGCGGACGTTGAGCCCGTCGAAACGCCGCTAGGTACGGTAGGGTTTACGTTTTGCGCTGGCCTGTTCTGCGGCATCTGGACGGGTTGTGCTTGCGCTGTAGGCATATTTAATGCTTGACTGCATAGCGCGCACATCTTCATCAAGGCAATCTCCAAATGCAACCGTTTGTTGCTGGCGGCACGGTAGTCGATGTCGCATTTATTGTTGATTTCCAATGCTCTGATGAGGAAGGGCATGGGGCAGGCCTGCGATTGCGCTAGGTAGCGCTGTCGCAACTGCTCGCTAACTTCCAGCAGTTGTACGGTAGCGGGGTCTTTGCATACCATGAGACTTCTCATATGGTTGCCCAATCCTCCAACAAAATGCTGGGGTTCAAAGCCTTTGCTGATAATGTCGTTCAAGATGAGCAGGATGTCGCTAGTCTCTCCACGCAGGATGTGGTCGACGATTTGGAAATAATAGTCATAGTCGAGCACGTTCAGGTTGTCGATGACATCCTTGTAGGTGATGTTTTTGCCGCTGAAGCTTACCATCTGGTCGAAGATGGAGAGTGCGTCGCGCAAGGCGCCATCAGCCTTCTGTGCGATGATGTTCAACGCCTCTGGTTCTGCTGTTACGCCTTCGTTTTGGGCGACATAGGACAGGTGTTTAGAAATGTCGTCGACAGTGATTCGCTTGAAGTCAAAGATTTGGCATCGCGAAAGGATGGTTGGTATGATTTTGTGCTTTTCGGTGGTGGCGAGGATGAACTTAGCGTATGCAGGCGGTTCTTCCAGGGTCTTCAGGAAAGCATTGAAGGCTGATGCCGACAGCATGTGTACCTCATCGATGATGTATACCTTGTATTGCCCGATTTGCGGAGGGATCCTCACTTGGTCGACGAGATTGCGGATGTCGTCGACTGAGTTGTTGGATGCGGCGTCCAATTCATAGATATTGAATGAGGCGTTGTTGTTGAAGGCGCGGCACGACTCGCATTCGTTGCAGGCCTCCAGGTTTTCGGTGGGGTGCAAACAGTTGATGGTCTTGGCCATAATGCGGGCGCAGGTGGTCTTGCCTACGCCACGCGGTCCACAAAACAGGAAAGCCTGTGCTAGGGTGTTGTTGCGAATGGCGTTCTTCAGCGTGTTGGTGATGGAACCTTGTCCCACTACGGTGTCAAAGGTCATCGGCCTGTATTTCCTTGCGGATACGACAAAATTTTCCATTTTTTGGTGCCTTGTTTTAAACCGACAAAATTACAAATTTTCGGCGTTGAACTACATAAATTGTCTTGGAAAATGAATATTCTGTTCGTTTCCAACATGAATTGCCGTATATTATCCTCGAATTATCAAAAAACCAATTTATGAAGTAATTTGTTGTAAGTTTCTGATAATTCGTGTTTTATAAAGAAAAGGCAAACCGAGTTGCTTGATATTTTTCTGCGCAATTGTTGACGGCATTGAAAATCCTTCTATTTTTGTGCCTATGAAAATGCTGGTTCTAGTCCCGAAGGTCACTGGCCGTGTGATGTTTGTTTTCGATTTGATGCTCAGGCAGTTGTTGGGTGTCGAGTTTGATTTGGTCACCGATGTTGATCAATTTAAGGCATTCGACGGTCCGAAATTCCATTATGGTACTCAACGCATTGAAGATGAACTTTTTGTCAGGTCTGTTGACCTGCTGTTTGAGCGTCACATCCACGAGCAATCGTTCAGAACGGTAGATTTTGAGGGGACGGTGGCTCCTTATGCGGTATACGGAAAAGGCAATTTGATGCCTTTCGATGTGTTTGCTGCCTCCTTTTTCTTGGTGGCGCGCTATGAGGAGTATCTCTCGCAGGTGTGCGACAACTACGGGCGTTTCCGCGCTGAGTCGACTTGGATGTTTGAGAACGGCATGCTCCAAAAGCCCTTGGTCAATATTTGGGCATTGGCCTTTGGAAAGCGCTTGCAGGAGCATTTTCCTGACCTTTCTCTCAAACCGACGAAGTTTGAGTTCGTTCCCACTTATGACATTGACTCAGCCTGGGCCTATAAACACAAAGGACCTTACCGTACGATAGGTAGTTTCCTCAAGGATTTGGCGGTCGGCGACCGTGAAAACATTCGCGAGCGGCATCAGGTGTTGCGGGGAAAGAGAAACGACCCTTTCGATTCCTATGAGTTTCAGTTCGCGTTGCAAAAGGAGTTCAAACTCAGACCGATATATTTTATCCTATGCGGTGACTACGGCAACTACGACAAGAACATTTCCATCCGAAAGCCTGCTTTCCAATCGTTGATCAAGCGCTTGGGCGATTATGCCGACGTGGGCATACATCCTTCGTTCTCTTCCCATTTAGATATAGATAAGTTACGGACAGAAATCGAACGGCTGTCGGAGGTGTTGCACCGTCCTGTCACTAAAAGCCGCCAGCATTTTCTGAGGATGAACTTGCCGCGAAGCTATCAGAAACTCATCGAGTTGGACATTAGCGACGACTACACGATGGGTTTCGCTTCTCAAGCTGGATTTCGTGCTGGCATAGCCGAACCATTTCGTTTCTATGACCTTGAGAATGATATGGTTACCAACCTGGTCGTGCATCCTTTTGCGCTGATGGATGGCACCATGCGCGACTATCTCAACCTTGACATAGAGGCATCGCTGTCTTTGGCAAAACAACTCGTTGACGAAGTGAAATCGGTAGGAGGGACGTTTGTCTATCTTACACACAATGAGACCTTAGGCGGCGAAAAACGTTGGGTGGGTTGGCCTGAAATGTATTGTCAACTTTTGAAGTATATCATGCAATGATCTGCCATCTCGAACATAGTGCAATCGATAAGAAGAAATGGGATGCCACCATTGATGCGTGTGGAAACATTTACGGTTATTCTTGGTATCTCGACATCGCCCATCCAGGTTGGGAGGCATTGGTTGAGGATGACTACCAGGCAGTTATGCCATTGACGGGCGGGAAGAAGTTCGGCATCCATTATCTCTTTCAACCCTATTTCGTTCAACAATTGGGGGTGTTTTCAAGAAGTGGCGCTTCTGCTGAAACAGTTCAATGTTTCCTGCAATCCATTCCCAAAACATACCGTTTTGCTGAAATACGATTGAACGAAGGCAATGCTTTAGATAAAGGAGCGCAAGGTGTTGGCTATCATCGGAATGTTCTTCTTGGTCTTGACCAAGACTATGAGACAATCCGGAGCAATTACCATCAAAACACAAGACGCAATTTGGCGAAGGCCGAAAGTAGCAACTTGCAGATTGTCGATACGGTGATTCCCTACCATGTGGTGGCGTTGTTTCGCGACAACCGCGGGGCTTTGCTCAACAAGTGGGGCGATGCGGAATATGCGCGCCTAATTAGTCTAACCCAAACTGCCATCAATCGCAAATCTGCCTGCATTTATGGAGTGACGGAAAAAGGAGTGGGGCAGTTGCTTTGTGCGGCCATCTTCATGAAAACCGACCGTCGGGTCACCTTCCTTTTCTCGGGGTTAAGTGAGGAAGGCAAGCAAAAGCAAGCAATGACCTATCTCTTGGATCGGGTCATTGAAAAACACTCCAACCAACCGGTTTCCTTCGATTTCGAGGGGTCGGATGATGACAACTTGGCTCGTTTCTATCTCGGATTTGGAGGAGAGGAAGTGCAATATCCTTCATTTGCTTTCAACAGGCTTTCTCCTATCGGGAAAATGCTGTTAAAGGCATGGAAAAAACGGTAAGTCTCGCTGTTATTTCTCGGCCTTGGGCTCTTCTGCCTTGTCTTCTTCAGCTTTAGGTTCCTCGGCCTGGGTTTCTTCCGCCTTGGGCTCTTCTTCTGCATTGTCCTTGGGTTTCTCTTCGTCGCGCGCCCAATCTGTTGCAGCATTCACTCCGGTCTTAATCGACGACACGAGCGATTTTCCCAAATCTGATCCTAATGACGCAAAATCATGGCCAACCTTGCTCCATTTTCTTTTCAGTTCTTCTGACATAATGCTTTTCCTTTCGTATGTTTAATTAGTGTTTTTGTGTCACACACGGTGCAAAAATAGCCAAAAATGGGTTTGCTGAAGTGGTTGCTGAAAAAAATATTGAAAGAATTGCGAATGATTGGTTTCTTTTGCCTATTTTTGTGCCAATATGAAAAATGCCAATGTCTATGATTACTATCAACAACCTTGAGAAAACCGATAGCGTGTTCAACCAAATCATGGCTGAATTGCGCGATGCCACCATTCAACAAGACCGCATGCGTTTCCGTCGCAACCTCGAACGCATTGGCGAAATTATGGCCTACGAAATCAGCAAGACCTTCGAATATGACGATGAAGAGGTGCAGACGCCATTGGGCATCAAGGAAATACGTACGATGCACGAGCAACCAGTCATTGCCACTATTCTGAGAGCGGGTTTGCCGTTCCACAATGGAATGCTTAGCATGTTCGACCATGCCGACTGCGCTTTCATTGCTGCCTACCGCAAATATGACAAGAACGAGGAAGACTCTGAAATTCGCGTGGAGTACTATTCTTCGCCCAACCTTGACGACCGCATCCTTATCCTCTGTGATCCGCTGTTGGCCACTGGCGAGTCCATCGTGAAGACGCTCCAAGGCTTAATGGAGGAAGATGAGCCCAAACAAATCCATATTGCAGTGGCCGTGGCTTCTCAGGATGGCATTGACTACGTGAAACGCACAATGTCGAGGCAACCGGTCACCATTTGGGTCGGTAGCATCGACGAGGAACTGACCGCACGCGCCTACGTGGTTCCTGGCATGGGTGATGTGGGTGACTTGGCGTATGGTGAAAAGCGTTAAACTGTAATGCGGCGTTTCGACGGGCTCAACGACCGCGGGTCCCTGAGCCTGTCGAAGGGCCCGAGTCAAAAAATACAATATGGCTGAAGAAAAGAAAAAGCGTGATGGTTTTGGGTCGAAGATTGGCATTATTGCCGCTGCTGCGGGCTCGGCCATCGGATTAGGCAATATTTACCGTTTCCCTTGCGAGTTGGGCAACAACGGCGGCGCGGCTTTTCTTTTGATTTATCTGGCCGTGGTCATATTTCTCGGCATCCCCGTGATGCTTTCGGAATTGGTCATTGGACGTCATTCGCAAAGCAATTCAGTGGGCGCTTTCAAGCGGTTGGCGCCCAAGTCGGGATGGCCCATAGTCGGTTACATGGGCGTGTTGTGCGGTTTCCTGATTTTTGCGTTCTATTCCACGGTGTCGGGCTGGACGTTGGAATACATTGTCAAATCGGTTGCCAACACGTTTCAAGGCAAGGACATCAAAGCGCTTGAGCAGGACTTTGCGGACTTCCACAACATGGGTTGGCGCAACGTGATGTGGCAAGGTGTTTTTATACTTCTGACGGGTTTCGTGGTCTTCAAAGGTGTGCAGAATGGCATTGAGAAATATGCCAAAGTCTTGATGCCCGTGCTGTTGGTTATCCTTATTGTTTTGGGCATCCGTTCGGTGACGTTGCCAGGAGCGAAAGAAGGCCTCACATTCCTTTTCAAACCTGATTTTTCCAAAATCAACGGTCAAGTGCTGATTAGCGCATTGGGACAAGGCTTCTTCTCGTTGAGCCTTGGCATGGGTGTGCTTATCACTTACGGATCATACGTCAAGAAAGACGACAATCTGACCAGTACCGCCTTCTCAGTGGTGTTGGCCGACACCTTGATAGCGCTTTTGGCAGGTATCGTCATCTTCCCGGCTGCATTTTCCTTTAACATCAATGCTGATGCTGGAATGGGCTTGGTCTTCAATACTATACCCATGATTTTCAATCAGATGACAGGCGGTTATGTGTTCTGCATCATTTTCTTCGTATTGCTCGCCATTGCCGCTTTGACGTCAACCATCTCTTTGCTTGAAGTGGTGGTGGCCTACATTTCTGAAGAACTGCATATCAAACGGCAATGGGCAACGGTCATCGCTTGTGTCGCCACGATGTTGTTGGGCTGTTTTGCCTCGTTGAGTTTAATGGACAACACTCCGTTCACCATTGGAGGCAAGACCGTCTTTGATGCTTTGGACTTCATCACTGCCAACGTGATGTTGCCTTTGGGCGGCATCCTGATTGTCGTCTTTGTGGGTTGGCGATTGGGCAAGGCCAAATTCTTCCAAGAGGTGACCAACGAGGGTGCCATCAAGGCATCGTTGAAAAAGATTATCTTCTTTATCATCAGGTATCTGGCTCCTGTGGCCATTGTGATAGTGTTCATCAGCGGATTGATCAAGTAGATGTTCGATTTTTATAAATAAGATACATGACTATGACCATGACCGCTTCAACGGTAGTGAAAGCAGTCATGGTCATGGTCAGTGGTCATGGTAAATAAACATTCAAAATGGATTCCATGCGCAAATGGTTTTCTTTCAGCAAAGGCGAGCGTGTTGCCATCATCACGATACTGGCATTGATACTGCTTTTGATCCTGGCCTGCCTGTTTCGTCCGTCGCGCAAGTCGCTGAGTGATGCCTCTTTGCACAATCTGGATTCCCTTTTGGTCTTGCGTCAGGCGGCCATTGAACTGCAACAGCAGCAACAAGCCGAGAAACCCCAAGAGGTGGCGGAACTGCATCCTTTTTCCTTCAACCCTAACACCCTCACGGAAGAAGAATGGCTGCAAATGGGCCTCACCGACCGCCAAGTGCGCAACATCATGAACTACAAGGCCAAAGGCGGCAAGTTCTACTCGAAAAGCGACGTCGGCAAACTTTACACCATCAGCGAGGAAGAGTTTGCCCAACTGGAACCGTTCATCGTGTTACCCGAAGTTCAGAGAAACACAAGTTACAAAGCTGCATCAAAGAAAAAAGAAGAACAAAAAGGGGCGGAGCCCAAACCTGCAGAAAAAAAACCTATCCCCATTGTCGACCTGAACACCGTGGACTCGATCACCTTGGTGGAGTTGCCGCAGATTGGGCCTTACACAGCGGTGCGTATCATTGAGTTCCGCGAGAAGTTGGGCGGCTTCATCGACAAGGAGCAGCTCCGCGACGTGAAGGGTATGGACGATGCGCGTTTTGCTGCCATTCAGCCCTATATCAACCTAGGTGAGGTTGAGATTCGGAAAGTCGACGTCAACCGTGCCGATTTTAAGACCTTGGTGCATCATCCCTACCTCAATTACGAGCAGGTGAAGCGCATCGTCAACCAGCGGGAGAAACGCGGGATGATTAAGAGTTGGGCGCAGTTGGAGGAACTGATTAAGGAAGAAGGGGAGGTGAATCCGCTTTTGGAGCAGTATGTGAAGTATTGAAGGCCTCTTGAAAAAAGTTGCTGTTTTTTGGTGGAACTTCTAATAATTGCTCCGTAGGAGCTTTCGTTTAATAACAAAACACAATAATCCAACTAGTTATGCTCCATAGGAGCTTCCTTTAACTTGATTTTTAGAACTTTTTTTTGAAATTTTTCCGATTTGTGTCTATATATATTCCGAAACTAAAAAATCGGAATCAATATGGAAAGGAAAACCACCACAAAAAAGACACGAAAACAATCTGCCTTGACCCTCTTGCAAGCCATCGAAGCAGTTGCCGAACGCTCCAGGGACTCCAAAATGAGCGCCGACTTCTTGAAAGCCTCCGAGGCCGAAATCAAGTTCCTCGCCGAGCAGTACGGCATCAGCGAACGGCAAGCCGTCATTTTTGCCGTCTGTATGGACGAAGGTCCTTATCGTGTGGATTACCGCGACTTGGCCCATCACCTCGACCTTGGCAACATCGCCGTGTTGGCCTTCGCCAACGACATCGATGCATTGGTGCATCGCCGTCTGCTGCGCTTCCGTGACGTGAAGGACGAGGATGACTTCGATGTGCCCACCGCTGTTATCCGTTGCCTCAAGCACAACGAAGTGTATCAGCTGCCCGTCCACAAAGGCCTTGACTGTGCCGGCGTGTTCGAGGTGCTGGAACAATGGTTCAATGAACTTGATGACAATGCCATCAGTCCACAAGAGCTTGATGAGGAGATGAACAGACTGTTCGACGACAACCCGCAGGTGGCCTTCGGCCAAAAGGTGAAGCGACTGCATCTTCAGGAGACCGATGAATTGCTCCTCGTGTTGTTTTGCTACTATCTGATCTGCAAGTGCGACGATGACATCCGTTTCGGACAAATGGAGGACGTCTTCAACAACGGTGCCGATTTCAACAATGCCAAGGCTGCTTTGCGCAGCGACGGTCATACGCTTCAAACGGCCAAACTCATCGAGTTCCGCTGCGAGGATGGCATCGTCAACAATACGCAATTCAAACTGACCGAGGAAGCCAAGCGTGATTTGCTTGCCGAGCTGAAAATCAACACTACCACGGAGGAACACCTCGCCGATGTGTTTGAGCCTGACCAACTCACGCCTAAGACCATGTTCTACACCGATACCGTCCAGCATCAGGTAGATGAACTCAACCGTTTCTTTGAGCCGGAGCAATATACCAAGATTCGTGAGCGCATGCAGCAGCGCGGTTTCCGACAGGGCTTCACCTGCCTGTTCCATGGCGGTCCAGGCACGGGAAAGACCGAGACCGTCTATCAGCTGGCTCGCCTTACGGGACGTTCCATCATGACTGTCGATGTGCCGAGCATCAAGAGCAAGTGGGTGGGTGACTCGGAGAAGAACATCAAGGCCCTCTTCGACCGTTACCGCAGCCTCGTGCAGCGTGCCGAGAAAGCCCCAATACTGCTCTTCAACGAGGCCGACGCCATCATCGGCATCCGCAAGGCGGGTGCCGAGGACGCGGTGGACAAGATGGAAAACACCATCCAGAACATCATCCTGCAGGAGATGGAGACCTTGGACGGCATCATGATTGCCACCACCAACCTCACCGAGAACCTCGACAGCGCCTTCGAGCGTCGATTCCTCTACAAGATCAGGTTCGACAAGCCCGATGCCACGGTGCGCGGCAAGATCTGGCAGCAGATGATTCCTGAGCTGAACGACAGCGATGCCGCCACCTTGGCCGAGCACTTCGACTTCAGTGGTGGCCAAATCGAGAACGTGGCCCGTAAGCATGCCATCAACAGCATCCTTTACGGCACCGCCGATGAGATACTTCCTGTGCTTGAAAGCTATTGCCGCTGCGAACAGCTGAACAATGTCGTTACGCGAAAGAGGATTGGGTTTTGATATTTTTTCTTGTTTTTCTCCAAGATTATGTTTTATTTTGCAAGTCATAAACAGTAAAAAGACGAAAATAACGATAATATGAGTTACAGCACATCAACATCTCTTACGGCAAGAAAGCCCGAAGAGGCAAAACAATTGATTGATTACGCCATCGAATTGACCAAAGCATGGAGCCTGAAAAAGTTGGGTTACGACATCACCATCCGCGATGAGGAAAGAGACATGTTCAAGGGTTTTGGAATTGACGAAGACGGGGTTTATTGGCATGACTTTATCGGTGGGGGTACCAAAAGGGAGGATATGATTCCTGTTGACACTTTCATCGAGCAGATCACAAAGAAATTTTCCCAGATGGAAATGAGCCGAGGGGATGCATTAGAAGGGGGAGGATGTGGGATGTTTGAAGCCGTGTTCAGGAACGGCAAATGGAGTGAGGTGAATGACTATACACTTGATGTGTATGTGGAAAATGATGCCGAGTTCCGCCTTCTGGCTGAAAAAATGAATGACAAAGATTTTCATTCATCTTATCGTATCTATGATTACAAAACCGTAACGAACGAACACTTCGTGACGTTGTCTTTCAGAGAAGCGACCGAAGAAGAGACCAACCAGATATTGGATGGCATTATTGGCAAGATGACTACAGTGCTTCCACAGACAGAACTTTTCTGCATCCTCGTTCATGATGAGCCTGCAGGAAGCGGCATCGAGAAAAAAGCCATCGCGAAGGATGGAGCGGCGGCTTTCCAGGAGATTACTCTCGACGAAATAGAATTTCTTGAAACGAGCAGTGATTTCTTGTATGGCGAAAATGAGCCAAAAGCGGAATACATCAAGTTGTTGTTTAAAACCGATCCGGAAGTAATGCAAAAACATCTCGCTAAACTCCGTGAAGAAAAAGCCAAGAGGAAACAAGAATTAATGAAAGAATTCTATGGTAAAAGCGATAGAGATGGCGAGTCGGAGATAATCGATGATTTGCCAGGGTGAACAACGACAAAAAATGAGCTTCAAAGACTACTGGAAAGAAAAATCCGCCAAACGCAAAAAGTCGTGGGCGGCAAAGGCCAAACGCTTTGCGGAAAGGCACATGCAGTTGGACGACATCCGTAATGAGGTTGTCTATGGCCGTATGGATAGAAAAGAACTCCGTGATTTTCTGAATGGTCACCAAACTGTATGGAATCCTATCGCACGATGGGATTCCAATATGCGTTTCTACTTTTCAGAGCAGAGTCTTCGTGAGGACATGCAAGCATTGGGGGCTGACATCAGTGCATTAAAGATGACGGTAAGCAAGAAGAGCATTGTAGGACAGCAACCACATGATATAGCCTACGGCAACATGCTTGACCTTGCCAAAAATCGTCGGGATTTGTATGAAAAGTATACCGATCTTGAAACTTGCACTATTAACTACAAGGAAGTGACGATGGTTATTTACCGCTACACTTACCAGCAACAGCCTTTTGCCTTGTACGAACTCGTGCCCTGCAAGCAACTGTCCTTCGCCGATTTGAGGCTGGAGGAGACCAGTTTCAGCACATTGGACTTGGCCAAACTACTGTTGGAGATTGCTGCGGAGTTTGAATTAAGGAATGAAGAATTGAACTACCATGCCAAGAAGTTGAAACTCCGTACCATGGAAGCCGCCACTCTCGACAGCATTGAGTTTGACCTTTGGGATGAGAAAAAACTGGAGAAGAAAATCTCGGAATACATCGCAAAGGACTATAACGTTGACAAAATCATCGAGCAGGTGAGCCGCCCCTGGAAGTCGGCTGTCAAGAAATTTTTCGATGCCGCCCAGGAGCGGTCGTTGAGGGATCAAACTGAGACATTGGAAAGGTTTAGCTTCAGGAGCTCCAGCTCTGATAGATTTGTGGAAGAGTGCTTGCGCCCTTATCTGGAAAGTGTCGGGCGCGAAGGTCATGCTCCACAAGTTCCTCATTTGGAAGACCAACAAGGAGCAGAGCGGCCGCTATCCTGCATACGTCATCTATCACACCGACTTCAGCAATGGCCGCAAGGACATGATCAAGCGCGACATGCTCTACAGCAACGACGAGAAGCAGATCCGCGAGCTCCTCGCCGCCGAGATTGCCGACAACGTGAAGAAAGGGTGGGAGGAAGTATAGTTGTTCAATAAACTTCTGAATTATGGCCAGCGCACAGTTCGAGACTGATTTTGAGAACATTGTTTTCTCATTTACGGTTACCAATTGCAACCTCAATCAAGTATTCCATTGGGGCGACGAATGGGCCATGTTGCCTTTCCACCATGATTTGTTCAAGGTTAACATCAAAGTGGTCGATACTGACACTACATGGTTTTATCACGATAGTTTCTATGTCTCTGCTCCTGATTGGGTGTCGCGCAAGGAGCAGAGGGATTATGTTTACCAAGTGATCATGAGCCAGGTGCAGTTCTGCAACCATATCAACTCTGAAAGCCGCGATGATGACGGCTTCAAGCAGATGAAGAAGAGTGTTCGCGACATCACCGAAAAGACCGCAGATTACATGATAGACTGGTATAAGCGGAATCACAAAGAAGAAGAAAAAATCGAAGGTGAAGGTGGATATGTCGTAAAGGATGGAAAATGCATAATACCAAAAGGAATTACGCACATCAAAAATGGTATGGGATGGAGCGACGATGATTTAGAATCAGCAACTATACCGGACTCTGTAACAACCATAGGGGATTATGCGTTCCAAAATTGCCCCAACCTAAAAACTATAGTCATACCCGATTCCGTAACTGAGATTGGCAAGGAAGCCTTCTATGGTTGCAAGAGTCTTACGAGCATTGACATTCCTTGCTCTGTAACAAAGATTGGATTAGGGGCATTCAGCAATTGCAAAGGCCTTACAGAGATTATCATCCCCGACTCGGTGACGGAGATTGGTGATCATGCGTTTAATGAGTGTGATAACCTTAAGCGAGTCATTATAGGCAATTCCGTGAATATCATCGGATGGGGAGCATTTGAAGGTTGTACAAGCCTGACAAGTATCGTCATTCCCGAGTCGGTTCATGACATTAAAGGAAACATCCTTCGCGATTGCTTGAATCTGAATAGTATAGCCGTAGCAAAAGGCAACAAAAGATATGACTCTCGATACAATTGCAATGCCATTATTGAGACAGAGACCGACACATTGATTGCTGGATGTGAGGCAACAACCATTCCCGACTCGGTCAAGCAGATTGGCGGCCACGCTTTCTACCATTACAAAAGAATGACCGATCTTGTGCTGCCAGAAGGACTCGCTGGTATAGGTCAGGACGCGTTTAATGGATGCATTGGATTGACGGATATTGTCATCCCAAAAACTGTTACATCCATAGGACAAAGGGCATTTGAGGGCTGCAATGGTTTGAAGAGAATCACGATTCCCGATACTGTGGTCAGTATGGGTTCAGATGTTTTTAGTGACTGCATGGGACTTACAGAGGCTGTGGTTGACAACCACATTGTAGCGTCTGGATTGTTTCTCAATTGCGAAAACCTGAAAGAGGTTAAGATGGCAGAAACCACCACGATCATCAAGGAACGCGCTTTTTGGGGCTGTAAAAACTTGAATGGCATCGCCATTCCGAACACGGTGACCGCGATCGAATTTTCCGCCTTTGATGAATGTGAAGCATTGAAAAGCATCACAATCCCAAATAGCGTGGCGAAGATTGGGGAATCTGCTTTTTGTAATTCAGGGTTGAGAAATGTCGTCATCCCTGCCTCGGTGACGGAAATTGGTAAGATTGCCTTTAAAAACTGCTTCAACTTGAAGTCTGCGTCGATACTTGGACCTGTCAATCAACTTGAGCGTACTTTTCAAGGCTGTAAGGCCTTGAAAACCGTTACCTTGGGTGCTGGCATCAAAAAGATCGATGAAGAAACTTTCGAAGGCTGCACTGCCCTGAAGACCATCAACGTTCCAGCCAAGAAAGCCGACTACTACAAGAGGCGTCTGCCTGAAGTACTGCACGACATGATTGTGGAACTTCCTGCAGAAAAAAAGACCAGGAAATAACTGACGAAAACAATGGAACAAAAACAGACTTTTAAGGAGAAACTTGCCTTGGTCTTCGACGAAGACCTGCGTACGCGGCCGCTCAAGTGGAACCACTGGGTGGACATCCTCATCATCACGATGATCGTGATCAGCACGGTGGCCGTGTTTTTGGGCACTTTCGAACTGCCGCCGGTGTGGCAGCGGGTGCTGAAGGTGACCGACTGGGTCGTGCAAATCTTCTTCACTATCGAGGTGTCGCTGCGCATCTGGGTCGCCGACAAGATCGACCCGAAATACAAGGGATTTAAGGGCAGGTTGCGCTATTGCTTGTCGTTCTACGGCCTCATCGACTTCCTTGCCACCTATCCCGTGTGGCTCGGACTGGCATTCCCGTCGTTGTTCGTCTCGACCAAGCTGTTCCAGGTCTTCCGCGTGCTGCGGGTGGCGCGCCTGTTCCGCGTGTTCCGCTACATGAAGGCCTTCCGCTTCCTCGGCGAGGCCATCAAGAGCAAGAAGCGCGAGATGTTCGTCTCGCTGGTGTTCTTGACCATTGTCACCCTCGTGCTTTCGTTCATCCTGTTCCTGGTGGAACACGCAGCCAATCCCGAGATGGTGGGCAACGGCTGGCGTTCCATCGTGTGGTCGTTTGCCAAATACATCGGCGACCCTGGCAAGATCGTTGACGAGCCTTTGGTGACCACGGGCGGAAGGATTATCTCGTTCCTCGTCGGCATCATGGGCATCGCCATCTTTGCCGTGCCCATCGGCTTGTTGAGCTCGGGCTTCTCGGAAGCCATCGAGAAGGACACGCGGACCGAAGAGCTGAAGGATTTCAGGACACGCATGAGTAAGGCCTTTCACCGTTCAGGCAACAAGTCGCTCCGCGAATACCTCGAATCCCTTCCCGACAAAGGGGGCGAGCGTTTCAAGACGCTGAATATCGTGCCGCAAAACATGCCGGTCTCCAAGCTGCAAGTGCGGCAGGGGTTGACGATGGACGACATCATCGAGACCTGTAACACCTTTGGTGAGTTCAGAATCAAGAACCTGACCGCTGCTTTGGGTGATGAGGAACTGGCGGCTGACCGCTTCGTGGTGGAACATTTCCCACTCAACCGGAAGTATGGGTGTTGCGTCACCCGCCAGTCGAAGGTGACGGTGGTTTGCCCCACGAGTTGGGACGAAGTGGGCATAGGATGGTTCGCCTACTATCTGGCCAAGATGGGCGGATTCAATTACATCAGCAAGGAGGTCGAGGCCGACATGAGCGAGCCTGATTCGTTCTTCAACCTGACCCCTCAAAAGCCTGAAGAACAGAGCGAGAATCGCCAGCTTTTCCTCAACGACTTGAATGGAATCCCCGAAGCCGGCTGGGTGATCATCATCGCAGAGCATCTGAAGACCTCCACCAATCCGACAGATTTCCATTTCGCTGATGACTTGAAGAATCATACTGCCTCAACGGTGGACGACCAGGAAAACTACCAGCAGTTCATCACCCGTTTTTCCGAAACGATGGAGCAGGAGTTCGGCTTGGCTACCATGAGCCGCTCGCCGCGCTATCCGCTGTTGAAAAAGAACCTTGCCTACAAGATTAGGGAAATGCATCCGCAGACCAATGTCTTCGTGTTGCGGCCCTCTTCGGAACTCATGAACTTCAATACCCGCAAGCTGGCCATTGCCTATCGCATGGCGCAGCTCATCAGCGAGCAGTTTGATGGCGGTCGGGGCATGACCGATGCCGACATGGCCGACCTCAAGAAAGGCGGTTTCGGATACTTGGAAAACGAGGGACTGAAGGATGGAGACTGAACTGCTTGAACGCCTTTACGCCATTCATTCGTCCACCGGCGACGAGTGGGCGATGATCTGCTTCGTGAGGCAGTGGGTGGCTGGGCATGTGCCATCGGCCGAGGTGAAGATGGACCGCTTGGGCAACCTCTACATCACCAAGGGCGGGGCAGGGGAGGGCTATCCCACCTTGGCCTGCCATCTCGACCAGGTGCAGACCCTCCACAGCGACGACTTCGAGGTGCGCGAGGAGGAAGGCACCCTGTTTGGCTGGAGCGAGCGGAACCAGCGCCGCGAAGGCCTCGGCGCCGACGACAAGAACGGCATCTGGGTCGGCTTGCAGTGTTTGGAAGCATGCCCCCGTTTGAAGGTCTTCATGTCGGTGGGCGAGGAGAAGGGCTGCATCGGCAGCAACCGCGCCGACATGGCCTTCTTTGCCGACAGCCTCTATGTCATCGAGCCCGACCGTAGGGGCGGGGAGGAGCCGAGTGTCGTGTTGCGCGGCATCCCCTGCGCCAGCGAGGAATTCGTCGAAGCGCTTCGCCTGGAGGACTTCGGCTACGCCCTCGCCGAAGGCAAGGCCAGCGACATCCTGGCGCTCACGCTGAACGACATCGGGGTGAGTTGCATCAATGTGCCAGCGGGTTACCACAACCCCCACAAGGACGATGAATACACCGTCCTGACCGAATTGGAGCGTTGCCTGGCATTCGTCAAGCAGACTGTCGCGACGCTTCACCGGCGCTTCCCTCACGAATACCGTTCGGCCACGCAAAGGAGGATTGAGGAACTTCGTGACGATGGTCGTGTTTTTTGACATGGGACTTCGGGACTGCTCCGTAGGAGCTTTCGTTTAATAACAAAACGCAATCATCCAACAGGTTATGCTCCATAGGAGCTTCCTATAACTAGACAAAGAGCTAATTTACGTCCTGGACTTCCTGAAGATGCTGTGGGATGGAGAGCTATTCTGAAAACGCATTTCGCTTTTTTTTGAATTTCCTCGAAAAAGTTTCTATCTATTCTTATGAATTGGCAACGGTTTTTTGAAAGTTTTTTTCAGTAGGAGTAAATATCTTATAGTTTCGTTGATAAGCTTCGTCCCTTTTGACGACTGCGAACATGCGGCTTACAAGTTTGG
>JAEEGG010004118.1_pt1 | contig 35522 bp, 26 predicted proteins | sample 9134161 | NCBI WGS metagenome assembly JAEEGG01 (sample SAMN16246543, study PRJNA631951) | gut metagenome | biome: gut microbiome; feature: rumen; material: CR-attached | host: Bos | place: Iran: Karaj | collected 2018-10
TGGAGTCTGCAGTGATATCAATGGAGCCTATCCCAAGCATGATGGGACAGTAGGTCAGGTTCCAATGGAAAACAAGAAGCCCAAGTTCCGTATGTACAATACTGACGCGATGTGGGGTGGTCAGTGGAATCTAACTCAGCTTTGGATAATGGCTTATCCTGAGCACATGAGTGAATTCATCAGTAGCCATCTACAGGTCTACAAGGATTGCGGATGGCTGGCAGATGGTTTGGCAAACAGTCGCTTTGTGTCTGGTGTGGGCACCAATCAGTTGAGCAATATGATTGTGGCAGCCTACATGAGTGGTATCCGCGACTTTGATGTAGAGTTGGCCTATGAGGCATGTCTCAAGAATGAGATGGGTGGAGATGAGCGTCCCTTTGGTGCAGGAAAGGCAGACACGAAGCAGTTTGTGGAATATGGCTATGTTCCTCATCTGGAGAATGGTGAGGGAGCAGCAGAGATGTTCCAGTTCTCAGCTTCCCACACTTTGGAGTATTCCTACAGTGCCTATGCAGTGGCTCAGTTTGCCAAACTCCTAGGTAAGACAGAGGATTACGACAAGTTGATGTGGATGTCGAAAGGTTGGGAGCGTATCTATGATGCAGACATGAATTTTGTTCATCCCAAGGATGCAGAGGGCAATTTCATTGGAAACTTTGATCCCTTGCAGGTATGGCGTGGCTTCCAGGAAGGCAATGCTTGGCAGTACACCTTCTATGTTCCTCATGACCCACAATCCCTTGTTGCCAAGGTGGGAGCTGATGTGTTCAACAGCCGCTTGGACAGCATTTTCACTCTCTCCCAAGCCAAATTGTTCAGTGGAGGTACTGAAGTGGGAGCCTTTGCAGGTCTGCGTACCTTATACAATCAAGGGAATCAGCCCTGTCTGCACATCTCGTGGCTCTTCAATGAGGCAGGCAAACCTTCTCTGACTCAGAAATGGGTGCGTGCTATCCTGAATGAATTCTATGCTACAGAGGGAATCCATGGCTATGGCTACGGACAGGATGAGGACCAGGGACAGCTTGGAGCCTGGTACAGCATCTCCAGCATAGGTTTGTTTGACGTGAAAGGTTTGGATGATGAGAACCCCAGTTTTGGTCTTGGTTCCACCATCTTCGACAAGGTGACCATTCGCCTCAATCCCAACTATTATGAAGGCAAGTCCTTTGTCATCAATGCTCAGGACAACAGCCAGGAAAACATCTATGTCCAGAGTTTCACGCTCAATGGAGAGGAGCTCCATGATACCCATCTGCCATTCAACACGTTCCAGAAGGGTGGGACACTGGATGTAGTGATGGGTTCAACGCCTGTGGATGAGTATTAATGTTCAGAGAAAGCACAGCTTATGAAAAGTAGGTTATTCCTGTTCATGGCAACGCTGTTTGTCATGCAGAATGTATGTGGAGAAGATAAATTTGGTCAGCAGAAAGAACGCTGGCTGCAGATAGCTCAGGAGAACATGCCAACCCTCCAGAAGCGGGTGGTGGAGCCCCTGCGGGTGGTGGAGGCAGTGAAGGATGAGAAAGTGTTCCAGGGATGGACTTATAAGACCAGCAGTTTCCGTCTGGAGGATTTCTACAAGACCAATTTCAGTTCTCTTCGTTCCATCACACTGGACTTTGGAGAGCATCTGACAGGTTACTGCACCATCCGATTGAAGACCACAGACAGGACTTGGGATGCTCCTACACGCCTGAAGATGACCTTTGGAGAAGTGCCTGCAGAGATGAATACACCCTTTGATCCCTTTCCTGGAGGTCTGAGCCGTGCATGGATGCAGGATGAGACAGTGGAGTTCATGGAGGTGGATATGGATCGTGAGATAACCTTGCCACGCAGACTCTCCATGAGGTACCTGAAGATAGAGCTCTTGGGAACAAGCAGTGGATACAATTTTGCCATTGACAAGCTGTACTTCACAGCCCAGAGTTCAGCAGGGGAAGTGCAGACCAGTCTGTTGCCAACCTGTCCTAAGATGTTCCGCGACATCAATGAAGTGGCACTGTCAACCTTGAGGGAATGCATGCAGACAGTTTTTGAGGATGGTCCCAAACGTGACCATCGTCTCTGGATAGGTGACCTCTATCTGCAGTATCTGGCAAACCGCTACAGTTTCAGGAATTACCAGCTCACCAAGCGTTGCCTTTATCTCTTTGCAGGATTGGCTACAGAGAAGGGAATCCTCATCTGCAACCTCTTTGAGCTACCCAAGCCCCATGCTCAGCCCAGCACTTATCTGGTGCCTTACCATCTGCTCTACATAGCCACTCTACTGGAGTATTTCCGCGATTCCCATGACAGGGAGACAGCTTTGGACTTGTGGCCCCTGTGCAAAGTTCAGATGGAGGATGCACTCTCGTTTGTGGAGAATGACATCTTCAACACATCCAAACGTCCTGCCTGGCTCTTCTTTGACTGGCGTGAGGGACTGGATGTGAATGCCTGTATGCAAGCCTGCACGATAGATGCACTTTCCAACACCTATGCTCTGGCTCAGGAATTGGGCAAACAGGATGAGGTGAAGGAATATCCAGCCCTGATCCGCAGGATGAAGGCAGCAGCAAAGAAAGAGATGTACGACAAGAAGTCAGGCCTCATCCTAAGTGGTGGGAACAAGCAGGTTTCAGTTCTCTCCCAAGCCTGGATGATAAGGGCAGGAGTGCTCAATCAGAAAGAGGGACAGCGTGCTTTGCGTGCAGCCCTGAGTCATCCTGAGGTAGTCATGCCAGGCACTCCCTATGGAACCCACTATCTGGTGGAGGCCATGCTGCTCTGTGGCATGAATGAGGAGGCAAAGGCCTATGTGGAGGACTATTGGGGAGACATGGTGAAGAAGGGAGCTGACACGTTCTGGGAGGCCTATGATCCTCAGGATGATTTCCTTTCCCCCTATCACTTTGCTCCGCTGAACAGTTACTGCCATGCCTGGAGCTGCACTCCCATCTATTTCATCCACAAATATCCAGAGCTGTTCCAGAAGTAAAGGGACAGCGTACAACCAGTTGAACAGAAAGCCTCATCACGATGTCCTTTAAAACACTAATAAAACAAAGGTGGGAGACAACGCTTTTCTTCCTCCTCATGTTCACATTGCCCTCCTTCCCTCAGGTCACGCATGAGCACAGTTCATGTGATGAAGACAGCATCTCGCCCATGAAGGAAGCCATCCTGAGTGAGATAACAGTCCAGGGAATCACTGGTCTACAGCGACTGAAGGATTCATCCTCACCCTTCACAGTCATTTCTCCCAAAGAGTTGCTGCGCAGTCCTGTGCCCAATATAGTTGACCTGATCAGTCATCAGCCAGGTTTGGCTCAGATAAGCACAGGAGCAGGCATTTCCAAGCCAGTCATCAGAGGTTTGGGCTACAATCGTGTGGTAGTGGTGGAGCAAGGCATTCGTCAGGAAGGTCAGCAATGGGGAGATGAGCATGGACTGGAAGTTGATGCCGAAGGAGTTCATTCAGTGGAGATACTCAAGGGCCCAGCCTCCCTGATGTATGGAAGCGATGCCATAGCAGGAGTGATGGTACTGCATCCAGAGAATCCCCTGATGGACCAGACCCTGCAGGCCAAAGTCTCCAGTGGATACCAGTCCAACAATGGGCTCTACAGCTACACAGCCAGCTTTGCAGGAAATGTGAATCGCTTCCTGTGGAACTGGCAGTTCAGTGACAAGGCTGCCCATTGCTACAAGAATTCCCTGGATGGCTATGTGCCAGGCTCCTGGTATAAGGAACGTGATGTGGTGGGCATGTTGGGCATCAATCGAGACTGGGGACATTCCTGGTTGCGTTTCTCCCATGTGAATTTCACTCCAGGCATCACAGAGGGAGAGCGTGATGAGGAGACAGGAGAACTGGTATGGGAGGATGGAAACAAGGCCCATTCCTACAGTAGACAGTCCCCTTTCCAGAGAGTGAAGCATACGAAGGTAGTGAGTGACAATGCCTGGTTCCTGGGGGATGGTACCCTGAAAGCCATCTTGGGCTATCAGCAGAACTGGCGCCGTGAGTTTGAGGAATCTTTTGTTGAGCCAGAGCTTTCCCTGAGACTCCACACCATCAACTATGACCTGCGTTATCAGCACACACTTCCTGCAGAATGGAAGCTGTCCAGTGGAGTAGGAGGGATGTGGCAGCAGAATGAGAATGGAGGAGAGGAATACCTGATTCCAGACTTCCGACTCTTTGACATAGGAGCATTCCTGACAGCCAGCAAGCAATGGGACAGATGGCATCTCTCAGGTGGTCTGCGTTATGACCATCGTACACTCTCCACAGATTCCCTGCTGGAAGAGAAGGAACTGAGATTCCAACGTCTGACACCCCATTTCTCAGGCCTGACAGGCAGTTTGGGAGCAGTATGCAATCTCACCTCCAAATCCAATCTTAGACTGAATCTGGCACGTGGATTCCGTTCACCCACAGTCAATGAACTTTCCTCCAATGGAGTTCACGAAGGGAGTGTGCAGTATGAGTTGGGCAATGCAATGCTTCATCCAGAGTACAGTTTCCAGACAGACCTGGGCTATGATTTCACCTCCCACTATTTCAGTCTTCAAGCCTCCCTTTTCCTCAACAGGATAGACAACTATGTCTTCCTCTCCCGTTTGGCAGGTGTGGAGACAGAGGGGTATGCCACCTATCAGTATCGTCAGGGAGATGCACGTCTGATGGGAGGAGAGCTGTCCTTTGATATCCATCCCTTAGAGGCCCTCCACATAGAGAATGATTTCTCCTATATCCATGCCATCCAGCTTCACCAGCCTTCAGAGAGCCACTATCTTCCCATGATACCTGCTCCACGCTGGAATTGTCAGGTACGTTACAGTTTCCCAGACTTCCTGCATGGATGTTGTCGCAGAAGCTATCTCTCAGCAAGGATGGAATACAACTTCCGTCAGGACCATTTCTTTGCTTTGGATGGCACAGAGACAGCCACTCCAGACTATTGCCTTTTTGACCTCTCAGCAGGAGTTGATATCCATGTATTCCGCGAGAATTGCATCATGCTGACTCTCACTTGTCAGAACCTCTTTGACAAGGTCTATCAGTCCCACCTGAGTCGTTTGAAATACACAGACCTGAATCCCTTGACAGGTCGTCAGGGAGTCTCAGCCATGGGTAGGAACATCTGCCTGAAAGTCACCATCCCCATCGATGTTCATTTGGAGTAGGATTCAGGAATTCAGGAGAATTCAGTAGTTAAGTAGTTAAGTAGTTAAGCCGAATGTGTTTGAAGTATCATTTGAAGAAGTTAATGGCTTAAATATCAGCGAAAGAGAGGGATTTTCTGTGGATTTCGATGTGTGCAGAGGATGGGGGGAACGTGTTGAGAAAAGGAAAACAACACGTTGAGAAGAGTGTTTCAACGTGTTGCATTCATTGGACTTCCTGGTCTCAGAGGCTAGAGATGGGAGTCTAAAGGCTAAGGTCTAAGGTCTGAAGTCTGAAGCCAAAGGTCAAAAGTCTAAGGTCTGGAGTCAAAAGACATGAGACTAAAGACTGAAGACTGAGGAGGGGAGTTCCTCTGGTCAGGCACTTTTGGATTCCACCTTCTTGTATTTTTTAAGTACAATCACTTTCGATGCATGACAATTTTTACATTTGTGAGTCATTTTAATAAATTATTACTATCTTTGTGGCACAAAAAGACAAAACAGTGTTTAGTAATCTAATTTCCATTAAAACATATATTATAAGTAGATATGGGCTGGAGATATAGGAAACGAATAAAGATAGCTCCTGGTATTCATGTGAATTTCAGTAAGAGTGGTGTAAGCACAACAATAGGACCTCGGGGTGCAAGTGTCAACATTGGGAAAAGTGGCACATATCTCAATACGGGTATACCTGGTACTGGTTTGTATAATCGTCAGAAAATAACATTCCAGGAAAAGACGATGCCCAACAGTGATACATTATATTCAGAGTCTAATAATCATCTTCAAGAGAGAAAGGCAGATGAATACAAAAATATACATACTTCTCTCATAGTTTTGAGTTATGTGCTTATCTTTTTCGTTCTTTTTATTATATTTGCTTACTTGGGATTATTTTTTAACGTAATCTTTTCTGTAGTTTTTACCATTGTCAATACAATTATAATAATATCATTGTTTCTATACCATTTACATGTTAAGAACAATTCTTTTTCGAAAGAAGTTCACGGACAATCTGATGATGAAAAACTTGATTCTGGACTCGATGATGAATCGTATAGTGAGTTTACACAAGAAATTGAAAAAATAGTTAGTGATGAATTTCATCCTATTCATGCGCAAAAGGAGAATACATCAGTTGAAGAACTTTATGGACAACCCATTAAACAGGAAGTTCCACTCGCACCTTATGAGCCCAAACTGGATTTAGAAAACTATAAGTATCCTACTCTGAATCTGCTGAAGAAGTATGAGCTCGGTGATTCAGACATTGACTTGGAAACGCTGGAGCAGAATAAGTATGAAATAATAAAAGTTCTCTCGAACTTTGGTATTGACATCAGTAGTATTAAGGTAATCAATAGCCCTAGATTTTTCTTGTATGTGATAACACTTGCTCCTGGTATCAATATAAAACAAATATATGGCTTAGAAGATGACATTGCATTGAGTCTTTGTGTGAAATGCGTTCGCTTCATTACGCTTGTCTCTGGAAAAGGAACTGTTGCTATAGAAGTTCCTAAATCCAAACCTTCTGTGGTTTCCATGGAGAGTGTAATAAACAACCGACAATTTCAGGAGACCGATTATGAACTCCCTATAGCTTTAGGCAAAAACGTCACAAATGATGTTTTAATGTTTGATCTTGCCAAAGCACCACATGTTCTCATTGCAGGTTCATCTGGACAGGGGAAATCTGTTGCCTTGAACGTTATAATCACCTCATTATTATATAAGAAACATCCTGCTGAGTTAAAACTTGTTTTAATTGATCCAAGAATAATAGAATTTTCGGCTTATGAGCATATTGCTAATCATTTTCTAGCAGAGGAAGAAACTCATGTAGGTCGTGAGACTGTCATTTCTAATCAGATAACAGCTGTTTCAACACTGAGGAGTTGCTGTGTAGAGCTTGATATTAGATATAGTTTGATGGCAAAGGCACATGTGCATAATATCAATGAATACAACCATCTGTTCAAAAGCCGTCAATTGAATCCTCGGTTTGGACACAAATTTATGCCTCATATCGTTATTGTTATTGATTCATTTAGTGATATATCATCTGGTCATGAATCTGAATTCGAAAAGCCATTATTGCATCTCGCCAAACTTGGACGTGCAGCAGGTATTCATATAGTTCTTGCAACAGGAAGACCTTCCAGTGATATAGTCACCAGTGAAATTAAAACTTATTTTCCTGTTAGGATAGCCTTCAGGCTGCCCGAAAAGATTGATTCAAGAGTGATTTTGGATACCGACGGAGCTGAACAATTAGAAGGAAATGGTGACATGATTTTCAGAAATGGTTCAACCATTGTGAGGGCTCAATGTGCCTTCATGGACAGTACAGAGGTGGATAATATCGTTGATTTCATCGCTCAACAACAGGGTTACTCCTTTCCCTTTCCATTGCCAGAAGGGGTAGAGGAAGATGAGGAAGGAAGTGATTGGTTCGATGTAGACATGGCCCATTTAGATCCTATGTTCGAAGATATCGCACACATGGTAGTCGCAGAACAGATTGCCTCTACCTCTATGATTCAGCGCAAGTTTTCTATTGGCTATAATCGTGCTGGACGCCTGCTGGTTCAATTGGAGAAAGCAGGAATCGTGGGTCCTGCCAAAGGAAGCAGAACTCGTGATGTTCTCTGCAAAAGCGAGGACGATTTGATATCACATCTCGAGAATTTGAGGCATTGATTTCTCAGTTATGTGTGCACAAGAATAAGACCATGATGATATGAGGAAATCAACGTGTTACCTTGAGTGATGTGACGTGATGCACCGCGTATTTTGGAAAAAGTATAATCTAACTATATACCATACCATAAATAGTAGTAGAATAGAGTGCATGCTCAGACCTTGATATGATTAGATGGAAAAGAAGCACTAACTGAAGGAGAAAGAGTGTAGGTGTTGGGGTGAATTATGTAGAGATAATCCTTTGTCGTGAACGTATATCCTTCTACAGGCACTCCATTTACACCTTTATCGTAAATTTGCTCAAAATTTCGCTGTTTGGTCGCCCAGCCTTTTTCTAATGCACATTTAACTATCTTGACTGCCGTAACTATACTGCATCCCAATTCCTTGGCTATCCTTTTGTAACTCAAGCCATATTCTTTGTATTCCTGAATTGGACTTTGCAGCACACCTTCTCGAACCAGTTTCCTGACCTTTTTTCTAACTTCCCTATAGTCGTCTGACCTCTTTGGGTCGTTACGAGCTTGAAGTATTTGTTTTATTTCATCTTTCTTGGCTTGCAAATGCATGACTATGAACGCTCTGAGGGATTTGATGGTGGTTTTGAGTGATGTACAATCAAAAATCCCTATGTCGACATTGCAATTTTGTTTTTTTGCGGCAAGACTGTTTACCACAAAAATTTGTTTTTTATCCATTCCTTCGATATGTGCGTATTCATGACTTATCAATAATGCCATGTATTTTCTCAGTGTCTTGTAGTCCAATCCTGTAGCATTTGCCAGTTTGTTGAGAGTGTAATGCTTGAATCTGGAATCGGTCAATTTGTATTTCAAATAAATGGCAAGTGCAAGTGTTTTCTGCTCTATCAGGTCGCCAACAACCATAGAAATAAATGTTTTCTTTATTAACATTACTTTGTTAAAAATTAAATAAATATTAATACTAAAAACTTATGTTTTATAAAAATCAAGTATGTCAGCTAGGATTTCTTCCCATATTACTGACAATGTTTCTCCTGAAATCAATTTATGCTACAAAGATACGATTTTTTTTCAAGTTGTGCAATAACTTCTAACGATTTATTTACAAATTAAATTTATATCATTTTCTCGAATAAAAATAAAAATTTTTCCCTTACTTGTGTCCCCGTATTACCATATGCAAATCTTCCTCATCGATGCCATACTGGTGGCATATCCAGCGGACAGCAATGGGGGGAAGCAACTGGGTGCGGGGATTGATGCCCCATTGACTGAGGTGCTCTCTCTGACCTCTGAGCCATCGCTGGAAGGTGCTGTTGCTTACCCCTGCTGCTCTGGCTAACTCACATTTTGAATAACTTTTCAACATCTCACATCTACTATTTACCTGAGTTTTCGCTAACCTATAACCCATAACCACTAACCTTTTATTCTATGCAAAGATACGAAAAAAAGTTGAATTAAGCAAGAGGTAATGGGATGATTTTCAGCCAATTTCAAGCAATTTTCATGCACTTTCGGTCAATGTCAGTCAAAGACAGTCAGGGGGTGGGGGAAAGGTTGTAACTTTGCAGAGGAAAAGATAATTGAGAGGAGCTAGAGGATTGAGAGGATTGAGAGGAGATAGAGAATTTGAGTGATTTACAGATATTTGTTTAACTATTTAATTTTTTTTGTCGTATGATTAATTATAGTATTGTGATTAGAAGTACAGTGCCTGGAACCAAGACGGAGGAGATTACTGAGACTAAGGCTTATGGAGTGGCTCAGGTTTCGGAAAGCCTGACAATCAATGATTTTGCTCAGCATATTGCTCAGCATGGGTCCCTGTATGGACGTGATGTGATTCAGGGTGTACTGGTGAAGATGGTGGACTGTATGAGGGAGCTTCTGCTGGAGGGCAAGAAGATTCAGTTGGGTGAGCTGGGCAGCTTCAGTGTGGGGCTGAGTACCAAGGGGGCTGAGACTGCTGCTTTGTTCACTGCTGAGAACATCAAGAAGGTGAATGTGAACTGGGATCGTGGCAAGCTGTTTGAGAACCTCCGCAAGGATGCTACCTTCAATCTGGTGCCCAGCAGAAAGGCTCAGGAGGATGCTGTGGCTGAGGCTAAGAGACAGGAGACTCTGCAACCAGAGGGGGATGAGGAGCCCTAATCTCACATTTATCATTTACTGATTTACATTTCTTGCGCTCCAGTAGGTGCTCACATTTACCATTTAGCCATTTACCATTATTTAGAGGAAGCTAGAGGATATAGAGGAGTTGGAGGGGACTAAGACTATCTAGAGAATGGATTTGAGAGAGAGAGAAGGGGGTGCGGGGCTCCCTTCTTTTTTTTGTGTTTCTGCATTTTTATAGTGTGTTTTTTATGTTGATGGGGAAAAATGACTATCTTTGTGGGTGAAATTCAACTATATCATGATGAAATACAGGAAAAATTTATTGGTGATTGTGCTGTCCATGATGGGACTGTGCTGTCTGGGAAGTGAGAGAAATACTGTGAAGCTGGATTCGCGATTGCTTCATGGGGGTGAACAGGTGTGGCAGATGATGCACTCTGGGGATAACCAGGATACTGGGAGGCAGATTTCCATGCTGGGCTATCAGACTGACAGTCTTTGGACAGAGGCTGTTGTGCCTGGTACTGTGCTGACCAATCTGGTGCTGCAGAAGGTGTTTCCTGAGCCTTACTATGGGCAGAACAATTACCTGAGGAACAATATCATCCCTGATTTGTCGCAGATAGGCAGGGAGTTCTATACCTATTGGTTCCGTACTGAGTTCACTGTGCCTGCTGAGTTTGAGGGACGCAGGGTTTGGATTGAGCCAGAGGGAGTGAACTACCGTGCTGAGATATGGCTGAATGGGTTTATGCTGGGCATGATGTCTGGCATGTTCAACTCTCAGCCCTATGAGATTACTGATAAGGTGAAGCCTGGTGAGAAGGCTGCTTTGGCCATCAGAGTCTATCCAGTGGACATCCCTGGCACCTCGAGACCTAAGGATTGGGGAGTTCCTGGTGAATGGCACAATGGAGGAGATGGCTGGATAGGCCAGAATGTGACTCAGCTGATGACTGTGGGATGGGATTTCACCTTCAAGGATGGAATACGTGACAGGAATACTGGTATCTGGCGCAGTATCCATCTCTATTCCACTGGCAATGTGCAGCTGCGTCATCCCATGGTGGTATCTGAGTTGAGCCATCCCAATTATGACCAGTCCAGCGAGACCATCACAGTGGATGTCTATAATCCCAATTTTGTGGGAGCAGAGTGTACCGTCAGGGCTAAGATTGAGGAGGAAGGCATTGAGCTGGAGAAGAAGGTGAAGCTGATGCGTGGAGAACATCAGACAGTGACCTTTGATGCTCAGGAATATCCTCAGCTGAAGCTGCAGAATCCACGTCTCTGGTGGCCTAAGAACAAGGGAGAGCAGAACCTCTACTCCCTCACCCTCACCGCCCGCAATGATAAGGGAGAACTCATTGACAGTATTCAGACCAGGTTTGGAATTCGTGAAGTGGTTGCCTCAAGGGAGACTCCAGACAAGTCCAAGATGTTCATAGTGAATGGCCACAAGATGTTTATCCGTGGAAGCAACTGGATACCAGAAGCCATGCTCAGGACAGATGATGCACGCATGAGGACTGAGTTGGCATACACTGACCAGAGTGGCATCAACCTGCTCAGGCTCTGGGGAGGTGGCATCGTGGAGAGTGACCTCTTCTATGACCTCTGCGACCAGTATGGTATCATGGTTTGGCAGGAATTCTTCATGACAGGAGACACCCGTCACCCCTTGGATGAAGCCCTCTATCTTGCCAATGTGGAAAGTGCCATCAAACGCATACGCAATCATCCCAGCATCATCTTCTATGTGTCAAGCAATGAGAGCACAGCTGTGACTGGAGCAGAAGAACTGATTCACAAGCTGGATCCCACACGTCCTTATCAGATGCAGTCAGAATGTGATGGTATCCATGATGGCAGTCCCTATAAGCATGTCAATCCCATGCGTCATTATGAGAACTCAGCTTCAGAGAGAGGCAGCCGTGTGGATGGTTTCAATCCAGAGTATGGAGCACCCACCATGCCCATAGCACAGAGTCTGCGTCAGATGATGCCCAAGGAAGACCTGTGGCCCATGAACAAAGAGACTTGGGACTATCTGGATGGTAGTGGATTCCACTGCATGACAACTCTCTACACAGATCAGGTGAACGAGTATGGGGAATCCAGCAGCCTTGAGGAGTTTGCCAGAAAGGGACAGATGGTGGGAGCCATCAACAGCAAGAGCATCTGGGAAGTATGGAATGAGAACAAGCTGGAGTATGGAGACCGCTGGTGCTCAGGTCTGCTCTTCTGGTACCACAACAGTCCCAATGTTCAGGTATGTGCACGCATGTGGGACTGGTATCTGGAGCCTACAGCATCCCTTTACCACACGATGCATGCCATGGAGCCTATCCATGCCCAGTTTGACTATCTGACCAACACAGTCAGTGTAATCAATGATTACCTGCAGGAGCAGAAGAATCTGCGTATCAATGCCCAGCTCTATGACATGAACAGCCGCAGACTACTCTCCTATGCCAATCAGTTTGATGTGCCAGCCGATGGAGTGGCTTCCAATGTCTTGACTCTTCAGTTCCCAGATAACATCACTCCCGTCCATTTCATTGCCCTCCAGGTATATGATGCACAGGGAAAACTCCTCTCGAGAAACTTCTACTGGAGGTCCAATGCCAAGTATGAGGGAAGCAAGACACTGACAGGTCCCTGCACCTCTGGTTTCCAGACACTGAAGGATATGTCTCAGGCTAAGCCTCTGGTACAGGTCACATCACTCCCAGACGAGGACAACATGCACTGCTGGAAGGTTCTGCTCAAGAACAATGGCCATCGCATAGCCTTCTTCTGTCAGCTTCTCCTGACGGATGAGGAGGGAAATGCCATCCATCGCACCCATTACTCAGACAATTTCTTCTCCATGGTACCAGGGGAACAGCAGACCATCCTCATCAAGACTCCCTGTACCGAGACATCCAATTACCAGTTGCAGTTTACAGAGAGCCTGGGTCCAGTACGCCTGTTCCACATGAAGTGAGAAAAAGAAACAACTTCCACCCCTGTGAGAGTGAAAGTTGCCTGTAGAGATAACAACGTGTTGACTTCCCTGAGTTGACACGTTGATTTTTTCCTTCTAACGTGTGAGCTTACTTCTCCTTATTCTTTTGGTAGTACTCAAGCCCACGCCGCACATTCTCTTTGATGGCATTCACAGTGACTGTGGCACCTGTCACCACATCAGGCTGACGCTTGAGACAGTCCTTGACCTTCATCCCCTTGTATCTGGGCAGAAACATCTTCTGGACCTTGCGGATGTATCCAGGAGTCTCATCATTGGTCAGGAGGACTACAGACTGGATTTTATCGTTCTTGTCAATCTTTATCTTGACAGGTACAGGTCCAGCATATCCCCATACCTCATCGCTCAGAGAGGTGGTGTTGATGGTAGTCACCTGCTCAGCATCTTGCTTCATGACCTGGCTGCTTGCCTGCAGACAGAAGGCAGCGGTCAACAGTATCAGTGCAGTTCTTTTCATCTTGTACGTCACAATTTTGTTGGGATGAGACAGTTTACTTCCATTCAGTGCCTCCACCCAGTGCCTGATAGAGGGAGATGGTGTTGGAAATGACATCAAACTTGTTGGACACTTGGCTGAGCTGAGCAGAAAGGAGGCTGCTCTGTGCAGTCAGTACTTGCAGGTAGTTGGTGGAAGAAAGCTTCATCAGCTTCTCCGTAGCATCCACTGCATCCTGAAGGCTTGCCACCTGGTTTGCAATGAGTTCCTGCTTAGCCTGTGACTTGTAGATGTTGGCCATGGCACTGTTCACCTCAGCTCCTGCATCCAGTAGTGTCTGCTGGAATCCAATGGTGGCAATCTCCAGCTCAGCCTGACTGTTCTTGTAGGCAGCACGCAAACGTCCATTCTGGAAGATGGGTTGAGTAAGGCTACCCACCAGAGCTGCAATGAATCCTCCAGGGTTGAAGATGGCACCTCCAAGGCTGTTGGTGTACTGTCCTGTAGCAGAGATGTTCAGGTTGGGATAGAAATTAGCCTTGGCAATGTTCTTGGAGTAGAAAGCACTGGCAAGTGCCAACTCAGCCTGCTTCACATCAGGACGTCGACTCAGCAACCCAATGGGAAGACCTGTGGCACAGATGCTGGGGGTGGTGAAGGTGTTGAGGGCATTGCGGGTGATGTGTCCAGGAGTTCTGCCAATCAGTGCACAGAGACTGTTCTCAATCTGTCTGATGCTGTTCTCCAATTCAACGACACTGGTGCAGATGCTCCAATAGTTAGCCTCAGTGCTTGCAACTGCAGCCTTGTTGCTCTGACCTGCCTCCATGAGGAGTTTGGTCATGCGCAGGTTCTCTTTCCATGTCTGGCTGGTAGCTGTAGCAATGGCAAGCTCTTCGTCAAGCATAGCCAGTGTGTAGTACATATTGGCAATGTTGGAAACCAGAGCAGTCTGTACAGCCTGACGCACAGATTTCATGTTCTCCACAGCCACTTCACTGCTCTTCTTGGCATTCCTCAGCTGGGCAAAGCAGTCTATTTGCCAATTCAGAGAGACTGGCAGGGAATAGGTCTTGTTGGCACCATTTCCTCCAAATCTCTTGGGACTCTGGCTGTCCCATGTCCCACTGATGTTTCCACTGGGTGCAAAAGCAAGTGAGGGGAAGAAGGCCAGCTGTGCAGCCTTCAGGTTGTTCTGCATCTCCTGGATACGCAGGTCAGCCTGACGCATATTGCTGTTCTGCTCCAAGGCTGTCTCAATAAGAGTCTGCAGGGTGGGGTCTGTGAAGAAGTCTCTCCACTGTATGTCTCCCATACCAATGGAATCACCACTGATAGCGTCGCCATAGATACCCTCTGTGGTAATCTCTGCTGGACGCTCATAGTTCTTGTAAACCCCGCAACTGTTGAGGGTAACAGCTGCCAGTGTGATGGTCAATATCTTATAAACTTTCATAATCTGTATTCACTGAAATCCTATACTAATGTTTATTTCTCGTTGCCTTCAAACTCAGCTTTCTCTCTCATGGAGCGTTCACGTTCCTGCAGGAATTGCTGGTCTGCTTCCTCCTTCATGGCAGGACGAATCTTTTCCTGGATGTACTCAAAGAAGATGAAGAAGACTGGGACAGTGAAGAGGATGGCAAAGGTACCTACTATCATACCACCCACAACACCCACACCAATGGTGCGGTTTCCATTGGCTCCAGCTCCAGTACTGAAGAGCAGAGGCATCATACCCAGCACACAGGTGAGGACTGTCATCAGAATAGGACGAAGACGTGCCTCAGCAGCAGCATAGGCAGCCTCAACAATTCCCATTCCCTTACGACGACGTTCCAAAGCAAATTCTGTAATCAGGATGGCTGTCTTGGCCAAAAGACCAATCAGCATAATCACACCCGTCTGAAGGTAGATGTTGTTCTCAATCTGTCCTATGGGTGGGAAGACACTGTAGATCTGGTTCCAAACCCAAGCGAATGCAAAGGAGCCCATCAGACCTGCAGGTACAGAGAGAATCACAGAGAAGGGCACCATGAAACTCTCGTAGAGACAACTCAGAATGAGGAAAATCAGGACAACGCAGACTGCATAGATGAGAACTGTCTGGTTGGAACCCATCTGCTGATACTCCTCACGGCTGATGCTTCCATACTCGTAGGTGATATGGTCAGGCAGTGTCTGTTGCCTTACCTCCTCAATGGCTTTCATGACATCCGTAGAGGTGTAGCCCTGGGAAGGAGAAGCCATGATGGTTATCTCAGAGAAAAGGTTGAAACGGGTGTCATTCTCAGGTCCCAGGACAGGAGTCAACTTGACAAACTGTGAGATGGGAGCCATGCTGGCACCATTCCTTACATACATGTTGGAAAGGTCCTGCTCATTGGTGCGGAACTTTGGATCAGTCTGCAGCATCACACGATAGACCTTACCAAACTGGTTGAAATTGGAAACATAGCTACCTCCACAATAGCTGCCCAAAGTGCTGAGCACTGTAGCTGGAGAGATACCTGCCAACTTGCATTGGGCTGCATCCACCTCCACCCGCAATTGTGGGTAAGTGCGGGCATAGCTTGTCATGGCCATCTGAACTTCATCTCTCTGATTCAGAGCAGCCAGGAACTGTTGTGTCAATTCAAGGAACTCACCCTTGTCGCCATCACTATGGTCCTGCAGGTGAAGGTCAACGTTTGAACCCATACCATAACCAGGAATCATACCAGGCTCGAAAACAAATATCTGAGCTTCAGGAATCTCACGCGACAACTGTCCCATCAGCATGTATTTCTTGATGGAGGAAGTATGGATGAATCCAGAACCAGGAATCCAGTTGCCAGAGCGCTGGCTCCAATGCTTCAGTCTGAGGATGACCATTGCATTTGCAGCACCTTGACCACTCATCATGCCATAACCACTCACACGTGAGAAATCAGCAATATCCTCATCCTTCTCTACAATCGCCTGCACCTTGTCAAGCACATTCTCTGTGAATCCTAAGTTGCTGCCTGGAGGACAGGTGACATTGACCATCAGCACACCCTGGTCTTCCTGAGGAACAAGTCCCTTGGGCAAAGCATGCATGACAAGAACCAGCAGGACAATTGCCACTGCAACACTGCCCCATGCAAGCCAACGATGATTCACCACAACACGAAGGAAACGAGTGTATTTTCCCATCACAGCACCAAAAGATGCATTGTAGGCAGCCTTCACTCGGCCATTGAAACTCTTGGCACTCTTGGTACCATCACTTGGACGCATCAGCATTGCACACAAAGCAGGACAAACCACCAATGCACTGACACATGAGATACCTACGGCTGTAGCCAGTGTGATACCAAACTGAGTATAGAACATTCCACTGGTTCCTCCCATCATCGTAACAGGGATAAACACTGCCATAAACACAAAGGTACAGGAGATGACAGCCATTGTCACGTCACTCATGGCATCCTTGGTTGCCAGATAGGAACTCTTGTAGCCTGCATCAAACTTAGCCTGCACAGCCTCAACCACCACAATGGCATCATCCACCACCGTTCCAATGGCTAGTACCAAAGCAAAGAGTGTAAGCAAATTGAGGGTAAAGCCAGCCACTTGCAGGGCTGCAAAGGTACCCACAAGCGAGATGATGATGGAAATGGAAGGAATCAGCGTAGCCTTGAAATCCTGCAGGAAGAAGTAAACCACCAGAATCACCAGAAGAATGGCAATGACAAGGGTTTCTTCCACATTTGCAATAGACTCCAGAAGGAAGTCGTTTGAGGACATCATCTGAGTGAAATGCAGTCCCTTGGGCAAATCCTTGCTCAGTTCCTGCAACTTAGCCGTGAATCTGTCATTGGTCTCCTTCGCATTAGCACCTGCCAGCTGGAAGGCCATGAACTGCACAGAGGGCTGACCATTCACACGACCGCTATAGCCATAATCAGCCTGACCAAGTTCAATATCAGCCACGTCCTTCAGATGAAGGATGCTACCGTCTGACTTGGCTGTGATAACGATATTCTCAAACTCTTCAACACTCTTCAGACGACCTGTATAAGTCATCGTGTACTGATAGAGATTATCTACCTCTTCACCATGACCTCCTTCAGTAGGTTTCTCACCCAGTTTACCAACAGCAGCCTCGATGTTCTGTTCTGCCAGACAACCAGTGATGTCAGATGGAATAAGACCATATCGAGCCATTACCTCAGGCTTCATCCAGATACGGAGTGAGTAGGCTGCACCCAATGCAAACACTTCACCCACACCTTGGATACGCTTCAATTGAGGAGTGACGTTGATGGCCATATAGTTGGCCATAAAGTTCTGGTCATATTCAGGGACATCACTTACCAAAGCATTGATCTGCAAGAAAGAGGTCTGACGCTTGAAGGTGGTCACACCAATCATGGTTACTTCCTGAGGCAAGAGTCCTTGTGCCATTGAGACACGGTTCTGCACATTCACAGCAGCCATGTCAGGATTGGTTCCTTGCTTGAAGAAGACCGTAATGGTGGCTGAACCTGAATTGGTGGAAGTGGAGGTCATGTACATCATGTTCTCCACACCATTGATACTTTCCTCGAGAGGCTGGATGACAGCCTTTGTCACAGCTTCAGCACTTGCACCAGGATAGGTGGCACTTACTACAACAGTTGGAGGAGCAATGTCTGGGAACTGCTCAACGGGGAGATTGAAATATGAGATAGCGCCAATGAGCAGGATGACAATAGCTATTGACATTGCCATCACAGGGCGCTTGATAAATATGTTTCCTTTCATAGGTATGCCGTTATCTGTTATCTGTTTCAGCTCTTAGTTCTTCACTTTCTGGTCATCCTTAACCATGTTAGCACCCTCAGCTACAACTTCAGTACCAGCTTCGAGTCCTTCTGTCACGATGAACTGCTTGCCATCATTCTGAGGATGAACGCTGATGATTTTGCTGTGGGCAACTCCATTGGCATCCACCACCATCACACGGAACTTGTCCTGAATCTGAACAGCGGCAGTGGTGGGAATTGTCAGAGCATCCTTGAAAACAATGGGTATGATGACTTTACCTGTGCTGCCTGAATGCAGGATATGACTGGGGTTGTCGAATACAGCACGCAACTGAACACTACCTGTTGCTCTGTCAACAACACCACTTGCTGATTCCACACGACCAGGGAGATTGTACATCGTTCCATCTACCAGCTGCAGATTAACATCAGGCATTACCTCAATAGCTTTCTCTACAGATCCATTCTCACGAGTGAGTTGTAGGAACTGAGCTTCGTTCATGCTGAAATATACCCACATTTGATTGTTGTCACTTACGGTAGTCAAAGATTGAGGAATGCTGGGACCCACCAAAGCACCTTGACGATAGGGAAGAATTCCTACAACACCATCGGCAGGACTTTTCACCACTGTATAAGACAGACTGTTTCTCGCATTAATTACTTGGGCCTGTGCTTGAGCAACAGCAGCTTTAGCAGAGAGCAGACTGTTGTGAGCTGTCTGCAGGTCAAATTCGCTGACTACCTGCTGGTCGAAGAGTTGCTTCCTGCTATCGTAGCTCAGTTGAGCAGTAGCTTCCTGTGCCTGTGCAGATTTGAGAGCTGCCTCTGCAGTGTTCAATGCAGCCTGAAAAGGAACTTGATCGATGATAAACATTGCTTGACCTTTCTTCACGTTCTGTCCCTCTGTCACCAATATCTTCTGTAAGGTTCCGCTCACTTGTGGATATACCTCAACATCTTGACGTCCACGAATGGTGGCATTGTATTTTGACTCAAGGGTAATGTCAGACTTCGCAACTTTTGTTGTCTTGAAGACAGTGATGGGCGTTTCCTGTTGCTTTTGTTTGCCGTTGCAAGCACTCAGCAATAACATTCCAGACACGATTGTCAGGAGTGTGTAGTTAAAGTTTCTTCTCATACCTAAATTTGTTCTTATTTTTTTTACTTTATTGTTATCCATTAATGCTATTCTTTCCTAAATTTTGCGTGCAAAAATACAAATTTTTGTTCAGATTAAGAAACAGATAGCTGTCCAAAAAAGAATAGTGCCGTTCATTTTGGGAAGAAAGTTTGATTTTGAACATTTTTTAACTTACTTTCCCATCTATGACGAGCACTAAAATAGACTTTAACGCAGATGTGTTTCCTGCAATTCTACACTTAAGTCTACCTCCATTTTCTCCAATACAATTTGGAAAAAAGAGACAAAATCAAAGTTGACCCAAGCGAATCTTTAAGCGCTTTGGCTGGAAACTCTCGTTGGAAATATCGCCTGAATCTGAATAAGGAGTTAATGTGAAGATTGGAATTGAATGGAAGTATGAGAAGCGTGAACTATTTGAATAGATTCTCCAGATAGTCAGCCAAATCCTTTCCTCTCAGTTTCTCTGCAATAATTTTACCTTCACTATCGGCTATGAAAATGCTGGGGATATATTGAACTTTAAATTCCGATACAGCCTGTCGATTCTTGTCAATAAAGTTGAGCCAAGGTGTCTGCTCCTCTGCTAAAGCATCCTTCCAGTCTTCTACATTTTGGTCAGCACTGATGCTGACAATTTCCAATCCTGCTTTGTGATATTTCTGATAGAGTCTTTTCAGATTGGGAATCTCCTTGCGGCATGGACTACACCAGCTGGCCCAAAAGTCAATCAGCGTATAGGCTGATTTGTTTTGTTTTAGCAAGACTTCCTTGCCGTTGATGTCTGTCAAGGGGAGGGTAGGAACCATATCTCCCACGAGTGTTGGAGGATAAACTTCATCTTCCACCTCACGCCCATAGTAACTGATTTTTGCTTCGTCACTCATGCGATTGTAGAGGGGACGATCCTCCTTGTCAAGTCGTCCAGCAAAGCGTAGCAGCAGCAATGGCCCCATGTAGGAGTCATTGTGGGCTGCCACGATGTGTTTCATATAGTCCTGACGTTCCTGGAAAGTGTTCATCACACGGTCTATGTAACTCTGGCCATGCAATGTCTGATACATGTCTGCTATCGCCTGTTCATCCTTGTTCTTCTTGGCGTTCTCAATCAGTCGCTGAACGTCTTTGTATTCATTGAAAACTTCCGTATCCAGACTGTCGGAGAATTCTTGATATTCCTTGATGATAGTCTGATACTCGTTCTGACGAGCGGCACCCTTCACATGCATGCGGCTGAAAATGACTTCTGAAACCTTTTTAAGTTCATCCTTTCGGATGCGTCCGGTCATAACAATCTTCTCACCAGGTTGGGCTATGAGTTCATATCCGCCAACATATCCTTTCAGGCCCACGATAATCAGTCTGGGTTCTGTAAGAGGCAGGACGATGGGGGAGACGTCGAGGGCTGCATGTTGCAGAATCAACGGATTCATACTCTTGTTGATTGCTCCCCAGGAAAGAGTGAGGGTGTCTTTAGCTGTCAAGCCACCTTTCAGGTCTATCGTCAGACTTACTTCCTTTTGTGCTTGGACAAACAGGCAGAAAACTGACGCAAGTAAGAATGTAATCCGTTTCATACGATGTAAAATTAAAGATAACAGGATGGTTGTTTATGAATTCATGCTTAGCAGGAACTCCTCGTTGTCTTTGGTGTTCTCGAGTCTTTCTTTCACAAAATTCATTGCCTCGATGGGATTCATGTCTGCAAGGTATTTACGAAGAATCCACATGCGGTCCAGAGTCATCTTGTCCTGCAGCAAATCATCTCGACGTGTAGAACTTGCCACAATATTGACTGCAGGGAAGATACGCTTGTTGCTGAGCATGCGGTCCAGCTGAAGTTCCATGTTACCTGTTCCTTTGAATTCCTCGAAGATAACCTCATCCATCTTGCTGCCAGTGTCAATCAGAGCTGTGGCAATGATGGTCAGACTACCGCCATTCTCGATGTTGCGGGCAGCACCAAAGAAACGTTTGGGTTTGTGTAATGCATTTGCATCCACACCACCTGTGAGAACTTTTCCACTGGCTGGAGAAACGGTGTTGTAGGCTCTTGCCAGACGGGTGATGGAATCCAGGAAGATGACTACATCGTGGCCGCATTCCACCATGCGTTTAGCTTTTTCCAGAACGATGCCTGCAATCTTCACGTGCCGTTCTGCTGGCTCATCGAAAGTAGAGGCAATCACTTCAGCATTTACTGTGCGTGCCATATCTGTGACTTCCTCTGGGCGTTCGTCAATGAGGAGCATCATCAGATATGCTTCAGGATGGTTGGCAGCAATGGCATTCGCAATGTCCTTCATAAGCAAGGTCTTACCAGTTTTTGGCTGAGCAACAATCAGGGCACGCTGTCCTTTGCCGATAGGAGCAAAGAGGTCGACCACACGTGCTGACATCGAGTCATTGTGACCACTGCACAGACGGAATTTCTCATCAGGGAAGAGTGGGGTAAGATTCTCGAAAGGACTGCGGTCACGAACAACCTCTGGCTTGCAGCCATTGATGGTCAGAATGCGCAACAATGGGAAGTATTTCTCACCTTCACGAGGAGGACGTACAGGACCTTCTACCACATCACCTGTCTTCAAGCCATACTGGCGGATTGTCTGCTGGTTAACGTAGATATCATCAGGACTGCTTAGATAGTTGTAGTCACTGCTGCGCAGGAAACCATATCCTTCCGGCATCACTTCCAGAACACCCTCACCAATGATTTTCTCCTCGAAGTCATAGGCCTCTTTTGCACGGATAATTGGACCCTGAGGAACCTGTTCTTCGTACTCATCCTGCGTGATGGGGTTAACATCAAGGCGAGGTGTTGATGGTGCAATGCCTTGTTCTTCCAGATAGTTGGTAACCTGAATGAGAGGGTCTGGCAAGTCCTCTGTAATCACCAGATCGACTCCATTACGCATGAATGCCTCTTCTTCAGCAGCGAGATTGTCGTTGGATTCTGACATGTCATCAGATTCTTCGGCAATCGTTGTTGGAGCAACTTCTTCAGGGAATTCAGAGATGGGTTCTGGTAAGGGAGTGTCTTCTAGGGGCTTGGGAGCAGCTTTCGTGCGAGTTGCTTGTTTCTCAGCTTCTTCTTCCCTCAATTTAGCCAATGCTGCAGCAGCCTCAGCTTTCACTTCGCTGATTCTTCTGCGTCTTTTCTTTTCTGGAGCAGGTGCGGCAAGAGGCTCTGCAGGAGTCTCCTCGGCAGTATTGTCACTCTTGCTTTCCTCTGCTTTTGTTTCCTCTGCAACAGCTTTCTCGTTTGATTTGCGGCTGCGTTTCTTGGGTGTACTTGCTTTTTCCTTTTCTGCATCAGGTTTCTCTTCTTTTGTCTTACGACTGCGCTTGGGTTTCTCAGAAGGTATGACCTGCATGGATTCAGCATCTATGATGTTGTATATCAATTCTGTTTTGTCTTTGGATGAAACAGCGTTCAGACTCTTTGCCAAAGCATTTAGTTCATCCAAACTCATTTGTTCGAGTTCGATTTTTGTATGATTCATATTAATCGTAAAAAATAAAATTCAATTGGAGATATTGGCAATAGATAATTTCTGCCTTTCTTTTTTCGAGACGCAAAGATACAGCAAATAATTGTAACAACCAAATTTTTTCATTGAAATATCGTTATTTTTTTAGCAAAAAGCATTACTTTTGCAATACATTTATTCAATAAGATGGCTTCTTGTCTACAAGTTCAGAATCTAACGCGAAGTGTGGGTGACCGTGTGCTTTTCCACGATTTGTCGTTTGGCATCGCTCAAGGACAACACGTTGGACTCATTGCACAGAATGGAACAGGGAAGAGTACTCTGCTGAATATCCTTGCAAAGAAGGATTTTGCGGATGATGGAGAAATTGTTTTCCACAGGGATATTCGCGTGGGGTATCTCGAGCAAACACCTGTTTATCCAATGGACCTAACTGTTATCGAGGCATGCTTCTGGCATGGAAATGACACGACGAATCTTATTCGTGAATACGAACGCTGCATGTCGATTCCTGGTAATCCAGGCCTTCAGGAGATTCTCGACCGCATGGAGCATGAGAAAGCTTGGGATTATGAGAATCGCAGTAAGACCATTCTCTCGCAACTGAAAATTACGGATTTCCACAAACCTCTCAATCAACTTTCTGGAGGACAATTGAAACGTGTTGCATTGGCTAACGTACTCATTACTGAACCTGATTTCCTGATTCTCGATGAGCCAACCAATCACCTCGATCTGCAGATGATAGAGTGGCTCGAAGGTTATCTGTCACGTTCCAATGTCACTCTTTTGATGGTCACTCATGACCGTTATTTTCTGGATAGGGTTTGCTCCGTTATCATGGAACTTGATGATGAGACGCTCTATACCTATCGTGGCAATTACAGTTATTATCTGGAGAAACGTCAGGAGAGAATTGATGTGGTTCGAAGTGAAGTGGCTCGTGCTAACAATCTTTATCGTACTGAACTCGACTGGATGCGTCGCATGCCTCAAGCACGTGGACATAAGGCTCGTTATCGTGAGGAGGCGTTCTATGAATTGGAGAAGATTGCCAAGCGGCGCATCGAGGAACAGCAGGTTCGGCTGGAAATGAAGTCTACTTACATTGGAAGCAAGATATTCGAGGCAGAATATGTCTCGAAAGCTTTCACCACCAAAGAGCCCAATGGCCAGACTCATGAAACCATCATTCTCAAGGATTTCTATTATAATTTCTCGCGCTACGAGAAGATGGGCATCGTGGGAGCCAATGGTACTGGCAAAAGTACTTTTGTGAAGATGCTGCTGGGCGAGATAAAGCCTGACTCAGGTCGTTTTGTGGTAGGTGAGACTGTTCGCTTTGGCTATTTCAGCCAGGAAGGAATGGAATTCGATGAACAGATGAAAGTCATCGATGCTGTGCGCAAGATTGCTGAGTACGTCGATTTGGGAGGTGGACGGCGATTGAGTGCCATGCAGTTCCTGCAGCATTTCATGTTCTCGCCCTTGCAGCAGCAGAATTACATCTATAAGCTTTCTGGAGGTGAGAAGCGTCGACTCTATCTTTGTACTGTCCTGATGCAAGGTCCCAATTTTCTGGTGCTCGATGAGCCCACGAATGATTTGGATATCATCACCCTGCAGATTCTTGAGCAGTATCTTCAGGACTTTCATGGATGTGTGATTGTAGTCAGCCACGACCGCTACTTTATGGATAAGGTGGTCGATCATCTGCTCGTCTTTCATGGAGATGGTAAAGTGAAGGACTTTCCTGGCAACTATACTCAGTTCCGTGAGTGGGAGAAACTTGAGTCGATGCGTGAGGATGCCAGTCACAAGGTTAAGCAGGATAGCAAGGCAGCTGTTTCTTCGACCAATGAGACGCGCAGAAACCGCAATGAAGAGAAGCGGCGATTGACCTACAAAGAGAAGATGGAATTCCAGCAATTGGAGCAAGACATTGAAACCTTGGAGGCAGAGAAAGCCTCCATTGAAGCCGCGCTGAGTGGAGGAAGCATTTCTGTGGAGCAGATTACAGAGATGAGCAAGCGGCTTCCATTGCTCAATGAGGAGCTGGACGAGAAATCCATGCGATGGCTGGAATTGTCGGAATATGCCTGAGAACTGAAAACGTATCAGATAACAAAAAACAGTTGAAATATGAATTACACAATCGAGAACGAAGATTTACGCGTTGTCATCTCAAGCCTGGGTGCTGAGGTGCAGAGTGTGGTACGAAAGAGTGATGACAAGGAACTCTGGTGGCAGGGTGACCCTCGCTTTTGGGATGGAAGGTCGCCTATTCTTTTCCCTGCCTGCGGAGGTCTATGGAATGGTGTGTACACGTATCAGGGTAGTGTCTACCAGATGCCAAAACATGGATTTGTAAAGGATAAGGAGTGGGAGATGATTGAACAGGCCGCTCCAGACTCCATTACCTTTGCCTTCCACGATACTGAGCAGACGCGAGAACTGTATCCTTTCCGTTTCGAACTGAGGATTACTTATCAGCTCTGCGGATTGAAGCTGGGGTGCCTTTATTCAGTTGCCAACCACGAGCAAGACCGCTTGATGCCCTATCAGATAGGTGGACATCCAGCCATTGCATTGCCTGACTTTGCTGAAGGTGCTGAAGTGATAGGCTACATCCAGCCGAAAGACAAGTCTGAGATAAATGCTGCCTGCCTGAGTGTGGTGCGTGCTGGAGAGCAAGGCTGCTGGAGCCGTCAGCGCCATGCTGTTCCCTCCACTTGGGACGGACTTATTCCCATCTCTGAGGAGACATTTGCCAATGAGGCACTGATTTTTGACCACAACCAGATTCATGGAGTGAATATTCTCGACCTCAATCGGAATATCCTGGCCAGCATCTCGTCTGATGCTCCTGTTTGGCTCTTCTGGCAACAGCAGAATCTGCTTTGTCCCTACATCTGCGCTGAACCTTGGTTTGGACTTTGTGACCTGCAGAACGAGAGTGTTGACCTTATCGAACGGCCCTACACACTTACTGCCGCGCCTGGCAACGTGACGGGTGGCACCCTCTGGGCAGCTACTTTCTGAGGATTTCTCGTGTAGCCTGTCTGATGGAAAAGTTTTATGGGGATTGTTATACCTTATATAAATAATATAGAGATGAAGAGATTTTTCTATGGGGCATTGCTGATGCTCCTTTCATTGGGATTCGTATCCTGCAATAAAGATGATGACGATGCTGAATACTTCTATTGCTCCAGTAGTGTGGAAGTTCTCGACTACAGCAAGAACAACACGACTCCTGAGGTTGAACGCTTTGTGGCTCAATGGATCAACAGAATAGATGTAGCCATGACCAATTGCTATTTGCCTCAAGTCACAGAGGCAGAGGCTTTCCGTCGCTATAGCATAGCTGTCACGAACATGGAGACGCTGGTGAACACTTTCGACCAGGAAGTCAAAGAAAAAGAGCAGATGCTGAAGAATTTGGATTTCAGTTACGTTATTTCAGTTTTCTATGCAAAAGAGTCTGAGCCCAAGAATCACATCAAAGAGCGTCATTTCTCTTTCACCAAATCAGACCATATCTTGCCGATTGATTAAACGTCATCTGCACCATTCCTTTTTCTTCAACAGGAAGGGAAATAACAGCTGAACACAAAAAAGGGACCTCATCGGGTCCCTTTTTTAGTTATCTGTTTATGATATTCACTTCCTTAATGTCATCAAGGTCATAGGTTGTAGTGGTTCCGTTCTTCAGGACCACTTCCATTTGATACGGGCTTTCTCCCTCATCATCTTGACCCATAATGTTGGTGAAGTTCCTCCACTCATAAGCCGTCTTGTACTGTTGCACAGACTTCGTTGGAACATACAGATAAGCATATTTGTATATGTCACTTGCAAAAGTGTTGGTAGAAGCGCAGGTGGGTGGAACAGAGTTCATTGAGTAGATGAACTGGATTCTATCACAATTTTCAAAAACTTCTTTACCAATGCTGATTACAGAGTTTCCAATGGTTATGCTTGTCAAACCAGTGCAACCTTGAAATGCATAATCAGGTATATTTTGAACATCGTTGCCTATGTTAAGGGTGGCAAGAGAATCACATCCCTTAAACGCAGGATAATATCTCGACCCCATCATGGTACAATGGGTTGCATTGAAATTGACTTCTGTCAAGCCACTGCAATTCTCAAATGCAGAACTGCCAATACCGGTAACAAAATTTGGTATGGTCAAGCTTGCCAAGCCCCTGCAATTCTGAAATGCTTTTGCGCCAATAGTGGTTACTGAATTTCCAATGGTTACATATGTCAAACCACTGCAGCCATAAAATGCAGAATCACCAATACTAGTTACCGAATTGGGGATGGTTATGCTTGTCAAGCCACTACAGCCAGAGAATGCAGAACCACCAATATTGGTTACAGAATTGCCAATAGTTACACTTGTCAGACCAGAGCAACCTTCAAATGCTTTATACCCAATGCTGGTAACTGAATTGGGGATGATTACGCTTGTCATGGTACGGCAACCATAAAATGCATAACCGCCAATACTGGCCACAGAATTTCCAATAGTTACACTTGCCAGACGATTACAACCATAAAAAGCATAATCAGGTATATTTTGAACATCGTTTCCAATGTTAATAGTAGTGAGAGAAGTGCATCCTTTAAATACAAGGTAATCAAATGACCCCATTATGGCACAACTGGTTGCATTGAAATTGACTTCCGTTAAGCCAGTACATTCCCTAAATGCAGAACCACCAATGCTGGTTACAGAATTTCCAATGGTTACATTTGTCAAACCACTGCAGCCAGAAAATACATAACCACCAATGCTGGTTACAGAGTTGGGGATGGTAACACTTGTCAGACCAGTGCAACCTTGAAATGCATAATCAGGTATATTTTGAACATCGTTTCCAATGTTAATAGTAGTGAGAGAACATCCATAAAATACAGATCTATTACTTGACCCCATCGTCTTACAATTAGTTGCTTTGAAATTGACTTCTGTCAAGTCAGTGCAGTAGTAAAAAGCAGAACCGCCAATACTAGTCACAGAATTTCCAATGGTTACATATGTCAAACCACTGCAGCCATAGAATGCAGAACCACCAATACTAGTTACCGAATTGGGGATGGCTATGCTTGTCAAGCCACTACAGTTTCGGTATTTGCAACTTATTGTGTTTCAATTTGTTTTGCTCAAAACGGTAGAAAAGTGGTTGTGTGGATTCTATTGAAGAAGAAAACAGCGAAGATTTAACGTTTTTAACATTTGAAAACCACAATAAGTAATCGAATGTGCAATGATTCGTTTAATTTGACTACGCTTCATTTTTGAGAGCATAATATGGTTTCAAAATGTGGAAACTACAAATAAAATCTTATGGAAATGTAGTTCAAATGATAACAAACTCGCCTTTTTCAGCCAAGAAAACTTAATTTCAAGGGAAAATACATTGTTATTTGAAAGAAAAATAGTATTTTTGCAGTCGGAAATATTTGTAATCATTCCGACCAAAATCAAACCAATATCTATATGCAAGACGCTGTAGTTAACAAGATTAAGAGCAAGATTGCTCATGGTAAGTTTGGAGAGATATACTTCGTGTCTTCCTTTCCACAATATGATGTGGAGTATGTCACAAAGCTTTTGGCAATCTTTGAAAGGGAAGGTATTATCAGCCGTATAGCAAAGGGGGTCTATGTCAAGGCGCGTAAGACTCGCTTCGGTGTCCTATACCCTTCTGCCTTTGAATTGGTGAAAGAGATTGCCAAAAGAGATAAAGCAGTAATCATTCCTACGGGAGCCACTGCCGCAAATCGTCTCGGCTTCTCTACCCAGGTTCCCATGAACACAAGTTTCCTAACTACCGGCTCTGGTAGGAAATTGAGTCTTGGAAATAGGACTGTTACTTTAAAACATGGAGCACCAAGGAATTTTGCCTTTCGAGGGAAGTTAATGCAAGAACTGGTACAGGCATTGCGTAGCATCGGCGAAAACAACATCACAAAAGAAGATGAAGGGCAGATTGCAAAGCTGCTTGCAGAAACTCCCGAAAAAGATACAATAGAACATGATTTGCTTTTAGCACCAGTTTGGATGAGGCAAATAATCAAAAGAAACATTAAAGGACAAGACAATGAGTAAATGGATAGACTTCTCAATAGATGAGCGTAGAGCAATGATACAAGCCGTCAGTCAAGCAAAGCAGATAGATGAAGCCTCTGCCGAAAAGGACTGGTGGGTAACCGCTGTTCTTTATGCCATGTTCCATACCAGCATTAGCGAATACCTATTGTTCAAAGGTGGTACAAGCCTTAGTAAGGGATGGAACATCATCAACCGATTCAGTGAGGACATAGACTTGGCTCTGAGCCGTGACTATTTCTTGAATGTGAAGAAACTATCATGTGCCAGTTGTACCTCTAACACGCAGATACATAATCTCCGTGAAAAAGGACAGGACTTTCTTCTTGGAGAGTTTAAATCGGAGTTGGATAATAAGCTAAAGGCTTTTGGGCTTGACGTGACCGTACTTGGCGACAATGAAGTATTGAATGAAAGCGGAGAACCGAGAAAAGTCCCTCATGATAAAGATCCGTCTGTTCTTTACATTCAATACTCATCGCTTTATAATAGCCAAGCCTCATATGCTGTGCCTACTATCAAAATAGAGATTAGCGTATTGTCCATGTCGGAGCCATTTGAAATGAGACGTATATCATCGTTGGTGGAACAAGTCTTCGATGGGGAAGATGTGGATTCAGATTTCGTTCAAACCATCCGTACCGTCAGTCCTGCAAGGACTTTTCTTGAAAAAGCGTTCCTGTTATGCGAGGAATACCAGAAGGACAAGCCGAGGACGCACCGCATGACTCGCCATTTCTATGACTTGGAGAAACTGATGCAAACCCCATATGGAGAAATGGCACTCAAAGATATAGCTCTCTATCATGAGATTGTGGAGCACAGACGCAAGTTTTACCATGTAGGCTATGTGGATTATGACAAGGAACTACCAGCCAACATTCAGATTGTGCCCGATGGAGAACTGATGCCAGCTTATGAGACTGACTACAATGAGATGAAGGAAAGTTTCATATATGGGAAGTCTCTGGATTTCAAAGAACTGATGCAGAAGATGGCAGAATTACAAGAGTGGGTAAGAAACATAAAGAACGACCCATGCTGACCATTTTTTCAACATAAGCTTTATGAATATGAAACATCTTTACATAATAGGTAACGGATTTGACCGCCATCACGGAATGGAGACAAGCTATTCTCATTTCAGAAATTGGCTTGAAGATAGGAATCTGTCTGTACTTTGTACAATAGATGAGCTTTTTGGCTACTGTGATGATGACTGGTGGCAATATTTTGAAAGTAATCTCGCTACTGCCGTTACTTCTGAAATAGTACAAGAAGAAGTTCGCGAGAATTATCCGGATTTTGGAAGCGATGACTTTCGTGATAGAGATTGGTATGCTGCCGAATATGCAGTAGAGAACAAATTATCTGAAGCATATGGTGAAATTCGAGAAGCTTTTCATCAATGGGTTGCTGAGTTAAAAATAGGTGATAAGAACAAAAAAATAGAACTTAAAACCGATGATACTGTATTCCTCACTTTTAATTATACATCTACTTTACAGACACTTTATGGCATAGATGAAGATAAAGTACTTCATATTCATGGGAAAGCTGGTACTGACGACGAATTGGTTTTAGGCCATGGAGTTTCCGAAGATGATATTGAAAAAATGCTCGAAAGAGACTATCCCATAGACGAAGAGGAAGGGGATGACTATGTCACGCAAAGAGCAAAAAGTGCAGCAATTAGCGGAGTATATAACCAGCGAAAGAAAGTTGATGAAATCATTAAGAAACATGAAGAATGGTTTTCTTCACTCAAAGATGTGACGAACTTATATTTCTATGGGCATTCCTTTGGTGAGGTAGATCTTCCTTATTTCAGAAAGATTCTCTCAGTAGTAAACAAAAAGAATGTTCAAATAGAAGTGAACGACTTCAATGGTGAGAATAAAGCCTCCATCGATGCCTTTATGCGAAGTGAAGGTGTCGGTACAGGACAGTACTCAATTATAGACCTCAATGACAAACTGCTCAATAAAATGTGAAATATGAAACCACTGAATCCCAATAGGGCTAATCTGCTATTGCTTTTTACCAGAGATCCTTTTGTCAAACTTGTGAACAAGGAGCTAGAGTACTATTCTTCAGACAATGATTCACTAATAGGCTTTGTGTCTCTTGATAGAGAAGACGATTCATTTCATGCGATGCTCTTTGATAGAGATTCAAGAAACAAATATTGTCTTGTTTCTATGAAATTGGATTATTTTTCAATAGAGGAGGCAAGATTAGGTCTTGAAAAACTAATGGTTACATATGTAAGAAATGAAAAAGCACTAAAAAAAGAACTCCCCACAAATGATTTCTTCACCCCTATCACTAAGCAAGAGCAACGACATCCGTTCTTTGACAAACTATTAGATAAAGATGGCTTTTTTACAGCAGCAAAATCAGTCATAGAGGAATTATCTTTCCACTTTGAGGATAGAGATGGTAATTTCGTTAACCAATTCCAATCTCTAAATGGCTTTGATGCTCGAATATGGGAATTGTATTTATGGTGCTATTTCAGAGAAGAGAATTTTCATTTCAGTTATGATTTTGATGCACCAGACTTCATGATTGAGAAAATGGGATATGAGGTCGCAATAGAGGCTGTTCATGTCAACCGTAAACAAAGTATAGAAAAACCTGTAAACATTCCTACTCTCGAAGAGATACAACGGAAGATGGAGGATGAAATTCCCCTTATGTTTGGTTCCCCATTATATTCTAAGCTGAAACATACATATCATAACCAACCATATTGGGAATTAAATCATGTAAAAGGTAAACCATTAGTTTATGCTATAGCCGATTTTCATGCAGACATGTCTATGACATGGTCTTTTCCTGGTATTATAAGCATCTTATATGGTATAGATCAGAAAGCAATCCATCATGATGATGGTACGATATCATTGGAGAACGAGGCTGGTATCGTATTTCAGAAAGGTGGGTTAAGGATAAAGCCTCTATTTCTTGATGACCAATTCAAACATGTGAGTGCAGTCTTGTTTTCACCTTGCGGCACCTTGTCAAAGTTTAATAGAATGGGGGTTCAAGCTGGCTATGGCAATGGAAAGAATAAACTATTCCAAATAAAGATGTGCTATAATAATGCCCCCGACACAATCCTACCAAATGTATTTGGAACCGTTGTTAATGATAGTTGTCATGAGACATGGGCTGACGGCATTCAAATATTTCACAATCCATTTGCAGAGATTCCATTGAACCCAGCTTTATTTCCACACGCAGGGCATCATTTCTATGAAGATGGACTTATTAGAAGTGCCATTCCACACAACCACATTATATCAACAACAACCTACAATATCAAGAATCTTCCTTTTGACCCACCTTCATTTACTTTTCAGTCTGCAGATAAGTTTGATGAAGTTATAAAAAAATGGAGAATGTAAATAAACGGATGATGAATATGATACCAAACAAGCACTTCAATACCTACAAGGAGGGGCTGGACCTGGAGTTCCTGCGGGAGTATTGGGAGGAGTATGTGGAGGAGAGAACGTTCGAGCGGAGCAAAACACTGAAGAAAGCGGGGACTCATCCCGTCAATATCTGATTCATGCTGAAATTGGAAATTCCCTTAAACAATGCATATGGAACATCTTCGTAAAATCTGTGCAATCACAGATCCTTTTTTAATTCTAAATGAAGTTGTTAGGATTGTTTACAATGTACTTTTCCACCCCACAGGATGGAAAAAAGGTGGAAAAACTTCTCTTAATGAGTTGACTATCAAATAATAGCGTGCAGAATGCGTTTTCCACCCTGTTTCCTTGTAGACGTTTCAAAATAGCAGTATCTTTGCAGCGTAAAAACGAAAAAAACATGAAAAGGAAGACAATTGGAATCATCGTTGCAGCCCTGGTGCTGGTCTTAGCGGGTGGCATCGGATGGAACTTGCGAGACTTGCCGCAGAAGCGTTTGCTCAATGGCGCAGAAAACATGGTATTCACAGGCGTAGACAGCACGGAAAGGTTGTTGGCGCAAGTAGATACAACAAGGCTGACAGATAGTTCGCAGATGCTTTATGACCTTCTGAGGGCTTTAGTGAACGAAGAGAGATGGTATCTGAACCATGCCGACACAGCATCCTGCCTCTCGTCGGATGCAGAGGCATGGAACTTTAAGCGCGAAGCGGACAATCAGGAAGCGGACAAGCAAGCATTACTTGATGACGCTGCCCTCATGCATGTTTTCCATTATTATGAACAGGCGAGTCTTGGCGGTACAAGCGATGACAATGATGCTTTGCGCCGCTTCGGGCGTATTTGTTTTGTGCTAACTCGTCAACCAAGTGACAATATTCTTCCTCTGCAGAAAAACCAGCTCTTTCATTTAGCCATTCATTGTGCCGAGACAACCGGAGACCATGCTCTGGCCTACCGTGCCTATGACAGGTTTGCTGATTACCTGCCTCATAACAATGCAGTCCAATTGCAGTTGTTCTTGCGTTATGCACTTGAACACTATCGCCAGTTGCCTGGTCATCCACGCTGGCTGTTGACGATACTTAACGACTACGGACGTGCGGTACTCAATCGTTCGCCCTTTGACCTGCATCACTTTGGCTCTTTGGTACGCATCACCGACATTGCAGCCAAGCATTGCGAAGAGCGTTTGTCCCCAATAGTCTTGGATTCCGTATATCAGGGATTGGATTCGCTTTGGGCATTACCCCACGACGACTTTTCATATACGTGCGCTGCCAGTGGGTCTTTTGATCTTTCTAATATATTGGAAATCAACGTGCCTATTGGCATGTATGAAGATGCGCAACAAGAGCATAAAGAAGATGATGCAAAGGATCTGCAGCCATTGTATGAAAGCGAGACGAAACAGGCTGAACAGGACTACGCAATCCATCGCGATACCTTTTTGGCACCAGGCTATGTGAAGAAATCTATGATGCTTCAACGGCGACTAATGACAATGGTTATTATTGTTATTGTGCTGACTGTGATTGTCCTTCTTCTCGTTCTCAGAAACTGGCTGAGGGGTGTACGACGCAAGCATGAAACTGAAAGAACAGCCCATCTGCATGAGGCAGAACTGTTGGCAGAACGCTTACGACAGAAAGATACCGTGATTTCGATGCTGCGCGGTCATATTATGGACAAAAGTGAGATTCTCGACATGCTAGAGCCTACAGCTGGCAAGCGCACCGTTATCAACGCCCGTAACTGGCACGAAATAGAGATGACCCTTGACACTGCCGACGGCAATTTCGTCAGCCGTCTGCGAGCGGTTCACCCGCAGTTCAGCGAGGAAGATATCCGTCTGTGTATGTTGGCCCGGCTACAACTCTCCAATACCGCACTATCTGCCATATATCTTATCTCCATCTCTGCCGTGCAGCACCGGAAACAGAAACTAAAAAAGGAAGGGTTTGGCATCACTGATCCCGCTGTGTCCTTTGACCAGATAATAGCGAACTTCTAAACAATCATTCTTATGGATAATATTCTCTTTCGATGCGGATGGTTCCGCATCCTGCCCTTGCTATGCCTTTTCTTTGGCATACAGACCGCACATGCAATCATGCCCGACGTGTTTCAAGGCCGTGTGCTTGACGCAGAGACACATGAACCGTTGGAGGGCGTACACGTAGAAATAACGGAGGTAATACCCGGCTGGGCACAGTCGGACGAAGTACAATATACCGACTCGCTCGGACGTTACCATTTCCGCTGCGGTGGAATGACCAACATCACCATCCGTGCCAGGTTTTTGGGTTATAAGACAAGTGTTGTCCGCTTGAAGGGATCAGAGACAGGCGACACCATCCACATCGACGACATCCTGCTACAGCCCAGCGAGGTACTGCTGAAGGAAGTGCTGGTAAAGGGCGCACAGCGTCGCTTCTATATGCGTGGCGACACGGTGGTATTCAACCCCGGCGCGTTCCAGATGGAGGACGGCGACCGTCTGATGGACTTGATTCGGAAGCTGCCGGGTGTGAGCGTTGAGGAAGACCAATTACTATGGAATGGAAAGCCGCTACAAATCAGGATGAACGGCAAGGAGGCTCTGAGCGAAGACCTGCTGCTGAAACGGTTGCCTGTGGAAGCCGTAACAGACGTGAAGGCATACGAGCGCAAGAGTGAACTGGAAGAGCGCACGGGTGTGGCCGACGGCAATCAGCAGCAGGTGCTCGACGTGACCATCAAGCCGGGATTCATGGATAACTGGTATGGCAGTGCCGAGGCAACAACCTATACTGGCAAGAACTATGGCACTCAACTCGACGGCATGCGCCTGAGCGACACCGACCCAGTCATGCTGTTCGGTCGCGTGGGCGACGAGCCAAGACGGGAGATGATACACACCATGGGCAGTTTCGGAAGTGAGAGCGGAGGCACCGCCGTGCGCCAGCAGATGGGGGCCGCGGGCTATAAGCACGTCTGGCGGCCGACCTTCAAGGTGAAGCGCGAGAACTATCTGACCCTCAGTGCCAGCGCCAACCATACCGACCGCCCACAAAGTAGTTGGGAGAACGTGCAGACCTTCCTTCCTGGCA
>JAEEGG010004120.1_pt1 | contig 35498 bp, 29 predicted proteins | sample 9134161 | NCBI WGS metagenome assembly JAEEGG01 (sample SAMN16246543, study PRJNA631951) | gut metagenome | biome: gut microbiome; feature: rumen; material: CR-attached | host: Bos | place: Iran: Karaj | collected 2018-10
TGATGTACTGATTGAGGACCAGATTGCCAAGTACGACGAGAAGATCCAGAAGGAAGTGGAGAAGGCTCGTAAGCGCTTTGGCGACAGCTTCGACGAGGCTAAGTACTTGGAGACCAGCGAGCGCGTCAAGGAAACCAAGGAGAAGCGTGACAATCTGCATGCCCGCTATGCTGCAGCCATGCAGGGTCCGGACCTCGAGGCACTGAAGCAGATTATCCTCGACGAGGAGATTGTTGACCCCATCAGCGGTACTAAGAACTGGACGGACGTTCGTCAGTTCAACCTGATGTTCGCTACTGAGATGGGTGCCAGTGCTGACGCTTCCATGAAGGTTTACCTGCGTCCTGAGACTGCTCAGGGTATCTTCGTGAACTACCTGAATGTGCAGAAGACCGGTCGTATGAAGATTCCTTTCGGTATCGCCCAGATTGGTAAGGCATTCCGTAACGAGATCGTGGCCCGTCAGTTCATCTTCCGTATGCGCGAGTTCGAGCAGATGGAGATGCAGTTCTTCGTACAGCCTGGCACGGAACTGGAGTGGTTCCCCAAGTGGAAGGAAACACGCATGAAGTGGCATCAGGCTCTGGGCTTTGGTGCTGAGAACTACCGTTTCCACGACCACGACAAGCTGGCTCACTATGCCAACGCTGCTACCGATATCGAGTTCAAGATGCCATTCGGCTTCAAGGAGGTGGAAGGTATCCACTCTCGCACTAACTTTGACCTGTCACAGCATGAAAAGTACAGTGGCAAGAGCATCAAGTACTTCGATCCTCAGACCAACGAGAGCTACACGCCGTATGTTATCGAGACATCAATCGGTGTTGACCGTATGTTCCTGAGCATTATGTGCCACGCCTTCGATGAGGAGAAGCTGGAGAATGGCGAGACACGTACCGTACTGCGCCTGCCTGCGGCCCTCGCTCCTGTGAAGTGCGCTGTGATGCCTCTGGTGAAGAAGGATGGTCTGCCCGAGAAGGCTCGCGAGATTATCGACCAGCTGAAGTATCACTTCGCTTGTCAGTACGACGAGAAGGATTCTATCGGTAAGCGCTATCGTCGTCAGGATGCCATCGGTACTCCTTACTGCGTTACCGTTGACCATGACACACTGAATGATGGCTGTGTCACCCTGCGTTTCCGTGATACGATGGAACAGGAGCGTGTGCCCATCAGTGAGTTGAACAGCATTATTGAAGATAAGGTAAGCATCGCAAGTCTTCTCAAGAAATTGCAATAATGAAACTGAAGCATTATCTTTTTATCGTCTTTTCACTATGTGCCCTCGCATCGTGTAGCGAGGAGGACGATACTGTGAGCGAATTCACCGACTGGCAGCAGAAGAATGAGTCCTATTTCGAACAGCAGTATCAGGCACATAGTGTTCAGAGTGATACGAAGTTTGTGTTGCCAAACTGGAAACAGGCATCAAGTAAGTCGCTTAATAATATTGACCACTTAGAATGTGTGCTGGTAGATGTCCTGGAGAAAGGGCCAGCAAGTGAGACTGTCTGTCCCCTATACACGGACTCTGTACAGGTACACTATAGTGGTCACCTGATTCCGTCGACTCACTATCCTAATGGCTACGAGTTTGACAAGAGTTATCTGACAACCTATGACCCGGAGGTGGATGTTCCGGCAGAATTCTTGCTGAGCGGCAATATTGTCGCAGGCTTTTCAACTGCCATACAACACATGCACCGTGGCGACTACTGGCGGGTCATTGTTCCCTATAACTTAGGATATGGCACTTCTGAATACAACTCAATACCAGCATACAGTAACCTGATATTCTATATTCGTCTGGTAGATTTCTGGCATCCATAACTTAAAAACCATAACGCATATGTTTGACAAGGAAAGAGGGCTGTATATAGCCCATTGCACCAATGGTGCACTCAGTATTACAGGTAAGATGGCGAATCGTCATGGACTCATAGCAGGAGCTACGGGTACTGGTAAAACGGTGACGCTGCAAGTGATGGCCGAGACTTTTTGTCAGGCCGGTGTACCCTGTTTCATGGCCGATATGAAGGGGGATCTGAGCGGTATCTCACAAGTAGGCAAGATGAGTGGCTTCATTGAGAAGCGCCTGCCGGAGTTCGGCATCGAGAATCCTGAGTTCCAGAGTTGTCCTGTGCGTTTCTTTGATGTATATGGCGAACAGGGTCATCCCATGCGTGCCACCATCAGCCAGATGGGACCACAGTTGCTGTCGCGACTGATGCAGCTTAATGAAACCCAAGACGGTGTGCTGAACATCGTGTTCCGCATTGCTGATGAGCGTGGCCTCCTTCTAATTGACCTAAAGGACTTGCGCTCAATGCTCGACTGGGTATCAAAACATGCCAAGGAATATACCACCAAGTATGGAAATATCTCTACAGCAACGATTGGCGCCATTCAGCGTGCCTTGTTGCAATTGGAGAGTCAGGGAGCCGATAAGTTCTTCGGCGAACCTTCGTTTGACATCTACGACCTCATGCAGTGTGAGGGTGGCAAAGGCGTCATGAACGTGTTAGCAGCTGACAAGCTGATGCTTCAGCCCAAGCTCTATTCAACCTTCCTGCTGTGGCTGTTGAGCGAGCTCTACTCTACCCTGCCCGAAGTAGGCGACCTGCCTTTACCAAAGCTTGTATTCTTTTTCGATGAGGCTCACATGCTGTTTACTGATACCAGTAAGGCCTTGCTCGACAAGATTGAACAGGTTATCCGTCTCATCCGTTCGAAAGGTGTGGGTATCTACTTCATCACACAAAGTCCTACGGATATTCCCGAAAACATCCTTGGTCAGTTGGGTAACCGCGTACAGCATGCTCTGCGTGCCTATACGCCGAAAGACCAGAAGGCTGTGAAAACTGCTGCTGACACCTTCCGTGCCAACCCTGCATTCAAGACTGATGAGGCCATCATGAACCTCGAAACAGGTGAGGCATTAGTTTCGTTCCTTGACGAGAAAGGTGCTCCCAGCATAGTGGAGCGCGCTAAGATTCTGTTCCCATTGTCACAGATCGGCGCTGTAACAGAGGGGCAGCGACTGGATATCATCAAGCAGAGCCGCATTTATGGAAAATATGATACTCCAGTAGATCGTGAGAGTGCCTTCGAAGTTCTGATGGCAGAAGCTGAGCGACAGCTGGCCATTCAGGAGGAAGAAGCCGCTGCCATTGAGGAAAACAAGCCTGCTGGTAAGGCTGAAAAGGAAGAAAAACAGAAGCCCGGCATGATGTCGAAAGTGCTGAAAGCAGTCATGACAGCTGTCACCTCCACACTGGCTGCTGTTCTGGGGGCTTGGGTCAGCGACAAGGTCAGTGGCAAGCAGTCGAAGTCACGCAAATCGGCCAAGGAAAAGGTGGTAAAGAATGCCACCAGTGCTGCCACGCGTACCATCACAAAAGAGCTGACTCGCGACATCCTGGGAAATCTGGTGAAGTGATGCCACATCATAGAGGCTTCTGAAATAACACCATTGACCAATGCTGTTCCTAACGTCATACTTTCCGATAACCAGTCCGACGTTGATATTCTTTGTCGTACTGCTTATCATCTTGTTTGCCCCTATTATAATGGGTAAACTACGTATCCCGCATATCATTGGTATGGTGTTGGCGGGTGTACTGATAGGACCGCATGGACTCAATATCCTGGAACGCGACTCGTCATTCGAACTTTTCGGCAAGGTAGGACTATTATACATCATGTTTCTGGCTGGTCTGGAGATGGACTTGGAGAGCGTCAAGAAAAACTCACGACGTTTCCTGCTGTTTGGTTTGTTGACGTGCCTCATCCCACTGCTGCTAACCTACGTGATGTCACGTTGGCTACTGGACTATAGTCATACGGCCTCTTTCCTTCTGGGCTGTATTATGGCTTCGAATACACTCATTGCCTATCCCATCATCTCTCGCTATGGGCTGCAAAGAGACTCAAGCGTCATGTTGAGCGTAGGGTCATCGATGCTGTCGCTTTTCCTGGCTCTGCTGATGCTGGCCGCTCTGTCTGCAGCATATAACGAAGATACGGGATTCGCATTTTGGATCTTCTTCCTATTGAAATTTGTGGCTTTTTGTGCCTTGCTGACATGGGTTATCCCCAAAGTGTCACGCTATTTCCTTCGACGCTATTCAGATGCCGTCATGCAGTTCATCTTTGTACTCAGCGTCATGTTCCTGTCTGCATCGCTGTCAGAGTTTATCGGTGTTGAGGGCATCGTGGGTGCCTTTTTGGCTGGCCTTATATTAAATAGGTATATACCCCATGTGTCACCCCTGATGAACCGTATAGAGTTTACTGGTAATGCGTTGTTCATTCCTTACTTCCTAATAGGTGTGGGAATGCTCATTAATGTCGGAACACTGTTCGAGGGCATGCATATGCTATGGATTGTGGGGTTGATAGTATTCTTTGGCACATGCGGAAAGGCTATAGCCGCCTATCTGTCGAGTCTGCTATTCCGTCTTCCCAAGAGTTCTGGCAATATGATGTTCGGACTGACCTGTGCCCATGCTGCCGGAGCTATTGCAATGGTAATGGTGGGTATGCGGCTGGAAGTTTCGCCCGGACACTTTCTGGTGACTGATGAGATGCTGAATGGTGTTGTCATCATGATACTCTTTACCTGTATCATTTCAACCATGATGACCGAACGTGCTGCCCAGCAGATGACGCTTGAAGCCAAGGCAAACAATCGTGGTGAAGCGCGAGCTTCGATAGACAATGAAAAAATGCTGCTTTGCGTCAAATATCCTGAGATAGCTCCTCAACTATTGGAGTTGGCCATTATGATGCGCAGTCAAAATACCACTAATTCACTGGCTGCCCTGAATGTGGTTTATGATGACCAAAACTCTTCCAAGCACCGTGAAGAGGGGCTGCAGTTACTGGAGCATCTTGTACAGCGTGCTGCTGCCAGTGATATCCAGATGCAGACACAGGTACGACTAGCAACGAATATCGCCAATGGTATCAAGCATGCATTCCGTGAGTTTGGCGCTTCGGAAATCATTATGGGAATGCATGTTCATACCGATGTAAATCCTAAGTTCTGGGGAGAGTTCATCCAAAGTCTATATAACGGCCTCAATCGTCAGATTGTGCTGACACGATTCGTACAACCCCTGAATACGCTCAGAAGAATTCAGGTCGCTGTACCATCGCGCGCAGAGTTTGAGCCTGGCTTCCACCGTTGGTTGGAACGCTTAAGTCGAATGGCAAGCAACCTAGACTGTCGCATCCAGTTTCATGGTCGGAATGAGTCGTTGGAACTAATCCGTGAATACATCAACAACCGCCATCCTAATGTCAGGGCAGAATATACGTTTATGGCCCATTGGAACGAATTGCCACGACTTGCAGAAAATATTAGAGAAGACCATATGTTCGTGGTTATTACAGCCCGCAAGGGTACTATTTCATACAAGACTGCGTTGGAACGACTTCCTAACGAACTGATGCAGCATTTCAATGGCAAAAACCTCATGATACTCTTCCCCGACCAATATGGCGAAGAGAAGGAGGAGAGTATGACGTTTACTGCTGCTCAGCACCAGGAGGAGAGCAGTATCTATGCTGCTATTGCACGATGGATTAATACGAAGATGGGCGATAAAAGGTGAGTGATAATTGAGTGAGTGGTGATAGGAAAAGAAAGAATTTAATATGATAGAAATCAAAGGCATTAAGAAGAGCTTCGGCTCGTTGGAAGTACTGAAAGGCATTGACCTGACTATCAACAAAGGTGAAATTGTCAGCATCGTTGGCCCCAGTGGTGCGGGTAAAACTACACTGTTGCAGATTATTGGTACTCTGGACCGCCCCGATGCAGGTACCGTACACATTGATGGTATTGATGCGACCCGCCTGTCGCAGAAGAAGCTCAGCGACTTCCGTAATCGCCATATCGGATTTGTCTTTCAGTTTCACCAGTTGTTACCTGAGTTCACCGCTTTGGAGAACATCATGATTCCAGCCTTCATTGCTGGCATGAGTACCAAAGCTGCACGTCAGCGTGCTAAGGAATTACTTGAGTTCATGGGACTTAGCGACCGTGCCAGCCACAAACCAAACGAACTGTCGGGTGGTGAAAAGCAGCGTGTGGCCGTGGCTCGTGCCTTGGTCAACAATCCTGCTGTCATTTTGGCTGACGAGCCCAGTGGTTCACTCGATTCTAGGAATAAGGCCGAACTGCACCAGCTCTTCTTTGACCTCCGCGATAAATACGGACAGACCTTCGTCATTGTAACTCATGACGAAGGTCTGGCAAGTATTACTGACCGCACCATTCACATGCGCGACGGTCTGTTAGAGCAAAGCGTGGTCGAGGGTTCCCCCCTCGACGACACCTTAGAACTCAGCACTCTTGGGAGTACGGGGGAAGGGGATGACATCGCGGATGTTCTGCATACCGGTGACGAACAGAATGAGGCGCTCGAAACCGAGACCGAAGCCAGCGTGGGGGCATGAACCCCACTTGCGGGTGTCCAAATACCACCACAGATGGGTCATATCCATCTCGCGACGCTTGATTTCTGCCATCAGTTTATCGTAACTTTCCTCACGAACCGAACCACCGATAATCTCCCCAATCTGTGGGAACAGCACATCAGTACCCTGCATCGTAGGTCCAGGGGCTACAGCACCCTTATAGCCGGTCGAGTGCCCGTCAGTTCCGCCGACAGGATCGTTCTGCTTCATATAGAACGACTTAAAGGCACGCGGATAGTCAGTCATGATTACCGGCTTCTTGAAATGTTCCTCTACAAGGTAGCGCTCATGCTCTGAAGCCAAGTCATCGCCCCAGTTGCAGGGGAACTCGAATTTTTTACCGTTCTTGATTGCTTCCTGCAGAATATTGATACCCTCAGTATAGGGCAGACGCACAAAGGTCTCCTTCAGTACACCTTCCAAACGTGCAATCAGAGTCTTGTCAATCATCTGGTTCAGGAACTGCAAATCATCCTTACAATTGTCTAAAGCCCAACGAACGCAATACTTAATAAAGTCTTCTTCAAGATCCATCAGCTCTTCCTGATCAATGAAGGCCACTTCAGGCTCCACCATCCAGAACTCAGCCAAGTGGCGTGGCGTGTTTGAATTCTCTGCACGGAATGTAGGTCCGAACGTATAGATAGCACCGAGAGCAGTAGCCCCCAACTCACCCTCCAGCTGACCAGAAACTGTCAGTGAAGTCTGCTCACCGAAGAAATCATCGTCGTAGATAATCTTTCCACTTTCATCCTTCTTTAGATCGTACAGGTTCTTGGTAGTCACCTGAAACATATTTCCTGCACCCTCGCAGTCACTGGCCGTAATCAGTGGGGTATGGAAATAGAAGAAGCCATGCTCATGGAAATAGGTATGAATGGCCATCGCCATATTGTGGCGGATGCGCATCACAGCACCGAAAGTATTGGTACGCAGACGCATATGAGCATTCTTACGCATTACCTCGAACGACTGCCCCTTCTTCTGCATGGGATAAGTATTGTCGCAGAGGCCGTATATATCCAGCTTAGTGGCCTGCACCTCACTGCTCTGTCCGGCACCCTGACTCTCCACCAACACACCTTCGGCACTGATACATGCACCTGTGGTGATGTCCTTCAGCAATTGCTCATCAAACTTTGTGGGGTCTACCACCACCTGTACATTCTTGATGGTAGAGCCGTCATTCAGGGCAATAAAGTCTACTGCCTTCGAGGAGCGATGCGTACGCACCCAACCCTTTACGCAGACTTCCTTGCCATATTCTGTGCTTTTCAGCACATCAATTATCTTTGTTCTTTTCATTTTATTTGTATTAAGTGTATGTTGCGACTGAGTCGCAACACACTATTCCTTACTCATACGCTCCCATCCGTAGGCGGTCAACCTCTTCTTCTGTGAGGTAACGCCAGTCACCGCGACGAAGATTCTTCTTAGTCAGACCAGCAAACTGCACACGGTCGAGCTTAGACACCCTGTATCCCAAACTCTCGAAGATACGACGTACGATGCGATTTTTACCAGAGTGAATCTCAATACCTACCTGCTTCTTATCTTTCTCGTCAGCGTACTCAATAGCGTCAGCCTTGATTTCACCATCCTCTAACATAATACCCTCTGCTATCTGCTGCATATCATGAGCTGTCACGCTCTTGTCCAAATAGACATGATAGATTTTCTTCTTCAGGAACTTCGGGTGGGTCAGTTTCGAAGCCAGGTCACCATCGTTAGTCAACAGCAATACACCGGTAGTATTGCGGTCCAAACGACCAACAGGATAGATACGTTCAGGACATGCACCCTTTACCAAATCCATCACAGTCTTGCGCTGCTGGGGATCATCACTCGTTGTCACATAATCCTTGGGTTTGTTCAACAGTACATACACCTTCTTCTCTGGAGTAACAGGTGCATCGTGGAATTTTACTTCGTCACTGCGTAACACCTTGGTGCCCAGTTCTGTGACAACCTGTCCGTTCACGGTGACCACACCTGCCTGAATGAACTCGTCAGCCTCACGACGGCTGCAAACACCGGCATTGGCAAGGAACTTGTTCAAACGGATGGGCTCATTGGGATCGTAATTCTCCTCCTTATATTCTATACGCTTCTTCAAGCTGTACTTTGCATTCGGATCATAGTTGCCACTACGCTGCTTCTTAAAACCACGGGGCTGACCAAATTGAGGGCCATAGCCTCCCTGCTGGCGGGGCTGATAACCACCACGAGGTTGATAGCCTCCCTGTTGACGGGGCTGGTAACCTCCACGGGGCTGATAGCCTCCCTGTTGACGGGGCTGGTAACCTCCACGGGGTTGATAGCCACCTTGCTGACGGGGCTGACCTACGTATTCACCATCTTGACCGTACTGTTGACGGGGACGAGGCTGATAGCCACCCTGTCCATACTGCTGGCGAGGACGGGGCTGATAGCCATCCTGTCCATACTGCTGACGAGGACGGGGCTGATAGCCATCCTGTCCATACTGTTGGCGAGGACGATAGCCATGCTGGGGAGCACTGCTCTGCAGTCCTGCACCAAAACCTTCAGGACGGAAGCCACCTTCTTCTTGGTTCTGGTTACGATTGTAGCCTCCCTGACTGGTGAAAGGATGAGGCTTTTGGATACGTGGACGTGGCGAACGTCCGGGGCGATAGCCCTGATAACTGCTTTCATGATTTTCCTGACTCTGCTGCTCATTAGGCTGCATTTCATTTTTCTTCTCGTTTTCAATTTCCATAATGATAACTTTTTTTCTGAGAGCCTCACGGCCCTCTTGGCTTGTTGATAATGTGTTTTAAATCCCTGTATAATTCATTGGCGTAATAGCCATTAATTCTTCTTTAATCTCATCACTGACATCCAGATTTTGGATAAACGTATGAATCGTCTCCTCTGTCATACGCTGGTTAGTGCGTGTCAGAGCCTTCAGTGCTTCGTAGGGGTTAGGATAGGCCTCACGGCGCAATATGGTCTGAATGGCTTCGGCCACTACTGCCCATGTATTCTCCAAATCCGCGTGCAGCTTTTCCTCATTGAGGATAAGCTTACGAAGTCCCTTCAGTGTACTCTGAAGTGCTATCAAAGCATGCCCCATAGGAACGCCGACGTTTCTTAGTACGGTAGAATCCGTTAGATCACGCTGTAGCCTACTAACGGGCAATTTCTGTGCCAAAAATTGCAGAATGGCATTGGCAATACCAAGATTGCCCTCGGAATTCTCAAAGTCAATAGGATTCACCTTGTGAGGCATAGCACTCGAGCCTACCTCACCAGCCTTAATCTTCTGCTTGAAATACTCCATGGAGATATACATCCAGAAGTCACGGTCCAAGTCGATAATAATGGTGTTGATACGACGCATCGCATCGAAGATAGCACCAAGCCAGTCATAATTCGAAATCTGTGTCGTCCACTGTTCACGCTCCAAGCCCAGCTTTTCGCTGACAAACTTATTGCCGAACTCACGCCAGTCATACTGAGGATAGGCCACATGATGAGCGTTGTAGTTACCTGTCGCTCCGCCGAACTTTGCCGTAATAGGCGTATCCTTCAGAGCACGCAACTGTTCTTCCAGACGATAGACATACACCATAATTTCCTTGCCCAGACGTGTCGGAGAGGCAGGTTGTCCGTGGGTCTTGGCCAACATCGGCACGTTCTTCCACTGTTCGGCAAAATCGTTTAGCTGCTCGATAAGTTCCTCAACGATGGGATAGTAGACTTCTTCCAAAGCCTCTTTAATAGACAAAGGAACACTCGTATTATTGATATCCTGAGAAGTCAGTCCGAAGTGGATGAACTCCTTGGCTTCAGCAGGAAAGCCACAAAGCACATCTATCTTTTCCTTGATAAAGTATTCTACAGCCTTCACATCGTGGTTAGTGGTCTGCTCTATCGCTTTAACGCGTGCAGCATCTATTTCTGTAAAATTGCGATATATATCTCGGAGAGCCTCAAAGAGGCAGTGGTCAATGCTTTCCAATTGCGGCAAAGGCAGTTCGCAGAGAGTAATAAAATACTCTATCTCCACCCGTACGCGATAACGAATCAATGCATACTCTGAAAAATATCCTGCCAACTTGTCGGTTTTACTTCTATATCGGCCATCTATAGGCGAGATGGCTGTCAACATGTCTAGTTCCATGACTTTCTTTCTTACCTTAAAATCCTTTATTACCTTATTAATAATAGCCTTCTTCTTAAATATGCTGCAAAGGTACGAATAAAAAACGGACTAGCCAAATTGTAAGGACACTTTTTAATAATCATTTTCAAAGATAAAAGCATTCTCGATTGACAATTTGTAAGCTCTACATATCAAAAATAGTATTAGTAAGGACTAAACGCTCCAAAATTATTGACTTAAATCAAAAAGTAGATCGTTTTTGATTAAAAAGTTTGCAATGTTTTCAAAAAGTTCATACCTTTGCAACGTCAAAAGGTTAAAAATACGACAAAATCATATTAGGATTTAACAAAATAGAGATATTTTTTTGATTTGTTTTAGTAGATTAGTTTTTAAGTAGTTTGTTTGAAAAGCCGATTGTCGTGATGACAATCGGCTTTTGTATTTATAATCATATCTTACTTGATTTCCAGCCACTTGTGGGTTTGCAGAGATAGGTGCCACTCTGGATGCTGGAGGATATAATCGACACATTGACGTGTGATGTCTCGATTATGCTGGGCGTCCCCTGTATCGCAAGGTTGCAGACAAAGATAGGGTTCATAGCCCAGTTTACTGAAGGGCTGTGGGTCATGCTGCCCATCAAACACCATTTTTACTTCATCAATTTTCTGGACAACGATGGCTGGTCCATAATCCACAAAACAGTTCTTGGGCGACACAGTTACCCAGTCGATGGTCGTCGGAACTACATGCGTACCATTGGTTTCCATCGCTACGTAATAGCCCTCATCGTGCAGGGCATCTATTAGTGCGTCATCAACTTGCAGGGAAGGTTCGCCACCTGTCAGAACAGCAAAACCACATTTGTTCCACTGCCTGATGGCAGACATAAGCTCGTTAAGCGACATCTCCGTAAAGTGATGAAAGTCTGTATCACAAAACGGGCAATGCAGATTGCATCCACTGAATCGGATGAACACGGCAGCACGCCCTGTATGACGTCCTTCACCTTGAAGAGAATAAAAGATTTCGTTGACACGATAGCTCATAGCAGATAGCGGGCGTCAATGGGGAAATCATCGTCGTAAGCCTGGGCAATATTGCCTCCAGACTCTTCTACTACCGCCTTATAGCATTGCGGGAACTGCCGAACCACCCATGCTGCAATATTCTCTGCTGTTGGATTGAAAGGCAATAACTCATTAAAGTTACCATGATCCAGATAACCATGCACCTTTTTTTTGACATGTTTGAAATCGGCTACCATACCCTCTGGATTCACATCTCGTGAGGCCAGAAAAACCGTGATAATCCAGTTGTGTCCATGTAACAAGCTACACTTGCTGTCATAGGGCAACACTAATTGGTGACATCCCGCCACCTCCATCTTTTTTGATATACAATAAACCATCGTTCTAAAAGCTTCCGCCCATAAGGACGGGTAGGGAAAAAACAGTTCTTTTTTCAGTTGTTCATTAAAATGCGCTGCAAAGGTACAAAAAAAATAAGAAATATGAATTAAGAATTAAGTTTTTTTCGTACCTTTGTACCCAAAATTATCAACCCATTATGATTATGAAGAGATTTTTGACAATGATCACCCTCGTGTTGGGTGTGTACACTGCCCAAGCTGGTGGTTTAATGACGAACACGAATTATCACATTGCCTTCGACCGTATGATGGCGCGTGGAGCCACATTTGACATCGATGCAGCCTACTCAAACCCGGCCGGTCTCGCTTGGGGACATGAGGGATTTCAATTATCACTGAACTTCCAGAAGCCATGGCAGAATCGCGATATCGACGTGAACATTCCACAGTTCCTTGGACAGGGTTTCCAGCACAAGTACAATGGCAAGGCCTCGGCCCCCATCGTACCAGCCCTTTTTGCTTCGTGGAAGAAAAACCGCATTGCCTTCTCGACGATGATCGGCATTGTAGGCAGCGGCGGTTTCGTGAAATATGATGACGGCATTCCCATGTTCAACGTACCCATGATGGCCATGATGGCCCAGAAAGGCATCATGCCCGGGCAATACACCCTCGACACGCAGATGAAGGGTAAGCAGTATATTTACGGTGGACAACTGAACATCACCTACAAACTCGCCGACTTCATGGCAGTGGCTGTGGGTGTACGTGCCAACTACTACGACGGCTACAACCGCGGCCATGTGGTGGCTGACATGCAGGGCACGAAACTCGTCAATCTGCAGCTGGACTGTCTTCAGAAAGGCTGGGGCTTTGCGCCCATCATCGGACTGGACTACCATGAGGGTCCCATCACGCTGGCCCTTCGCTATGAGTTCCGCACTAAAATAGAAACGGAGAACGACACACAGGAGCTGAAGGCAGAGATAGCAGGCATGGATGCCCAGCAGACGGCAGCGTTGATGGGTGCCAGGGTACAGCCCTACATGGACGGAGCGAAGACACGCTACGACATGCCGTCACTACTATCCATCGCCTTGGGTGTGGACTTCACGAAGCAGCTGCGCGGCACGCTGGAGTACCACTATTTTGACGACATGCATGCGAAGATGGCTGGAGACCGTCAGAAGCAGCTGACACACGGCACGCAGGAGGTGCTAGCTGGTCTTGAATACGACATCAACGACAAGTTCACCGTCAGCTGTGGTGGTCAGCATACTGACTACGGTCTATCTGACGGCTACCAGCAGAACACCTCGTTTGCCTGCGACAGCTGGTCAGTGGGACTGGGCGGTGCCGTGAACCTGAATAAGCACCTGCGTCTGAATGCAGGCTACTTCTGCTCGCTGTATACTGACTACGATAAGCACCAGCAGCAGTATCAAGGTACGCCGTTCCCTGGCACCGAGACATATTCGCGTACCAACCACGTCATCGGTTTGGGTTTTGACTACAAGTTCTAAATGTCTCAATAATGAATTATACAGATATCAAACAGGAAAAGACATTGCGGCCTCGCATCTACAAAGCCATTAACGATATTTAGCAAAGAAATATGGGCTGGTGTTTTGCCAGCTCATTTCTTTTTCGTACCTTCGCAGCATGGAACAAAGGAAACAGATCACTTTTGACACTTTTATTCGTGGCTTCATCACTATCGTCATCATAGTGGGCATCGTCATGTTACTGAACAGGCTCAGTGCCGTACTGGTGCCATTCTTCCTGGCATGGTTGATAGCTTACATCCTATTCCCGCTGGTGAAGTTTTTTCAGTATAAGTGTAAACTCCGCTTCCGCATAGTTGGCATTCTGTGTGCTTTCATCTCGGTGGGCATTGTGCTGACAGGCCTGTTCTGGGTGATGATTCCACCGATGATAGAAGAGGGAGTTCGTGTAAAGGATTTGCTGGTGGCCTATGTATCAAACGATGCCACAATGAGCAATATCCCGCAAATGATAGAAGACTTTATCCATGAGCATGTCACTGCCAAGGATGTCAAGGCCTTTATCACCCAGGAGGGCTTCATCGATAGCATCAAACAGGGTGTACCTAAGGTGTGGGCTGTCATCTCACAGTCTATCAGCATCATGTCGAGCGTTTTCTCACTGACGATGGTAGTGTTATACACACTATTTATCCTGCTGGACTACGAAAAGCTCTCAAAAGGCTGGGTGTCGTTGCTACCAATGCGCTACCGCCATTTCGCAGTCCAACTGGTGGGAGATATTGAACAGGGTATGAACCTCTATTTTCGCGGACAAGGACTAGTGGCACTCTGCGTGGGTGTCCTGTTCAGCATCGGATTCCTCATCATCGACTTCCCCATGGCTATTGGTCTTGGCATGTTTATCGGACTGTTAAACATGGTACCATACCTGCAGCTGCTGGGCTTCATTCCCACCATCCTGCTTGCTGTGGTTAAGGCTGCAGATACTGGTCAAAGTTTCTGGATGATTATGCTTTTGGCACTCATCGTGTTTGCTGTTGTACAAATTATCCAAGATACCATTCTCACACCTAGGATTATGGGACATGTGACAGGTCTCAACTCGGCAATCATCTTGCTGTCACTCTCTATCTGGGGATCGCTGTTAGGCATCTTAGGTATGATAATCGCTTTGCCAATGACTACGCTACTCATTACCTATTATCAGAAGTACGTCATACAGAAAAATAAAGATTAACAATTATTATATTATGAAGAAGAACATGATGAAAAAAGCGAAAGTGTTTTTACTTTTTTACCTTTTTACCTTTTTACCCCTAATGGGTTGTGCCCAACAGCGCCAGACGGACACTTTCAAAACCAAATCGGGTAAGGACGTAACATTTACCTGTATCAAGCATGCAAGCATCATGATTGAGTATGACGGACGCTATTTCTATTTCGACCCCGTCACTGGTCTGAAGCCTGAGACAGACTATACCACGATGCCCAAGCCCAACATCATTTTCATCACCCATGAGCATCCCGACCACTTCGACCGCATGGCACTGACGCAACTTATCACGACGAATACCATTGTCTACAGCAATCCTGCTGTAGGACAAATGTTCCGCAACAGCCGTGTAATGCAGAATGGCGACAGCGTGACTATCGGCACGGACATTACTCTAAAAGCAGTACCTGCCTATAACACGACGAAGGGCCGTGAGCAGTTTCATCCTAAGGGACGCGACAACGGCTATATTCTGACCATCGACGGTCTGCGCATCTATGTGGCCGGTGACACGGAGGATATTCCCGAGATGGCTGACATCCACGATATTGACATCGCCTTCCTGCCATGCAATCAACCTTATACGATGACCACCGATCAGGCTATTCGAGCTGCCAACATCATCAAGCCTAAGGTGCTGTTCCCATATCACTACAACGACACACCTGTCAGCAAGATTCGCATGATGCTGAGTGGCACAGGCATTGATGTACGCATCAGAAACTACCAGTAAGGTTAAAAGATAAAAGACATATAATAACTATGAAACAAAAGCTACTAATTTTAGGAATGATGATGGGCTTGTCTGCAACCATAGCACAAGCCGAACAAGTGGTGGTGCAGACCAAGAAGGTCTCACTGGTATTGGACGTTGAGAAAGGCCGCCAGCCCAAGTATGTCTACTTTGGTCAGCGACTGAGCGGACAGGAGTTACAACATCTGCAGACACCTGCAGCGACCGGACGCATGGAGGTCTATCCAGCCTATGGTCTGAATCCGCAGGCAGAGGCTGCATTGGCCATGCGACACGGCGATGGCAATCTGTCGACAGACCTCGTGACTGACAGTTGGGAACAGAACAGCAACATGACCACCATCACACTGAAAGACCCCGTCTACCCCATCATCGTGAAGATGTTCTACAAGACATACGCTGATGAAGACATGATTGAGGTATGGACGGAGATTACAAACGGTGAGAAGCAGACCATCACGCTAACGCAGTTTGCCTCGGCCATGCTGCCCATCCGTCGTGGTGACGTATGGCTCAGCCACTTCTATGGTTCATGGGCCAACGAAGCCCAGCTGGTGGAGGAACCGCTGACACCTGGTCAGAAGGTCATCGTCAATAAGGACGGCACGCGCAACTCGCATACCGACCACGGCGAGGTAATGTTCTCGCTCGACGGCAAAGGTCAGGAGAACCAGGGACAGGTCATCGGTGCTGCCTTGTGCTACAGCGGCAACTACCGTCTGAAGGTTGTGACGGACGACACGGAATACCACTACTTCTTCGCAGGCATCAACGAGGACAACTCGGAATACCACCTGAAGAAAGGCGAGACCTTCCAGACGCCGCCATTGGCACTGACATGGTCAGACGAGGGTCTCAGCGGTGTGAGCCGTAACTTCCACAAGTGGGGACGCAAATACAAGCTGATGCATGGCGACAAGGAGCGTAAGATTCTGCTGAACTCGTGGGAGGGTGTCTACTTCGACATCAACCAGGAGGGTATGGACCAGATGATGCACGACATCGCCTCGATGGGTGGTGAGCTGTTTGTGATGGACGACGGCTGGTTTGGTGACAAGTACCCCCGCAAAGTCGATAACAGCAGTCTCGGCGACTGGGTGGTCGACAAGCGCAAACTGCCCGAAGGTATCGAAGGCCTGCTGCGCGATGCCAAGAAGAACGGAGTGAAGTTCGGCATCTGGATAGAGCCCGAGATGGCCAATACCACCAGTGAACTCTATGAGGCCCATCCCGACTGGATTGTCAAAGCCCCCAAGCGCGAGCCTGTGCTGGGTCGTGGCGGCACACAGGTGGTGCTCGACATGGCCAACCCCAAGGTCCAGGACTTCGTTTTCGGCATCGTCGACAACCTGCTGTCGAAATTCCCTGAGATTGACTACATCAAGTGGGATGCCAATATGCCCATCAGCAATCATGGTTCGCAGTATCTGACCATGAACGACCAAAGTCACCTCTACATCGAGTATCATCGCGGTTTCGAGAAAACCTGCCAGCGCATCCGCGCCAAATACCCTGACGTCACCATCCAGGCCTGTGCATCGGGTGGCGGACGTGCCAACTGGGGTGTGCTGCCCTACTTCGACGAGTTCTGGGTAAGCGACAACACCGATGCCCTGCAGCGCATCTACATGCAGTGGGGTACCAGCTATTTCTTCCCTGCCATCGCGATGGCATCGCATATCTCTGCAACACCCAACCACACCGTTTTCCGTACAACAGCCATGAAGTATCGCATCGACGTGGCCATGAGTGGACGTCTGGGTATGGAGATTCAGCCCAAGAACATGACGGAGGAGGAGAAAGCGCTGTGCCGTAATGCCATTGCCGAATACAAGCAAATTCGTCCCATCGTGCAGTTCGGTAACATCTACCGTCTGCTGTCACCCTACGAAAAGAAGGGCCTGGCCTCGATGATGTACGTCACCGACCAGAAGGACAAGGCCGTCTGGTATTGGTGGAAGACGGAGTCGTTCCAGAACGAACACCTGCCACGTGTCCGCATGGCCGGACTCGACGCCAACCGCATGTATAAAGTACACGAGCTGAACCGCATCGACCTCAAGCCACTCGACTGCGAGGGCAAGAGCTACAGTGGTGCCTACCTCATGTCACATGGTTTGGACGTACCCTACCGCAACGAGGTGGACTGGAGCAAGAAGAACGACTGGGCCAGCCGCGTATTGCTGTTAGAAGCAGAGTGAGTTGAGAATTAAGAGTTAAGAATTAAGAGTTATCGCTTTGCGATTAAGAATTAGGAATTAAGAATTATAAATGATAGACAGAGCGACCGTCGACAAAATCATGGATGCCGTCAACATCGTAGATGTGGTCGGTGAGTTTGTTAGCCTGCGCAAGGCGGGGGTTAACTACAAGGGACTATGTCCGTTCCACGACGACAAGACCCCCTCGTTCATGGTGTCGCCAGCTCGTCAGATATGCAAATGCTTCGCCTGTGGCGAGGGCGGCAATGCCGTCAACTTCCTGATGAAGCACGAACAGATCACCTATCCAGAGGCCCTGCGCTGGCTGGCAAAGAAATACAATATCGAGATTCAGGAGCGTGAACTGACGGAAGACGAGAAGCGCGAACAGAGTGAGCGTGAATCAATGTTTGTAGTCAACGAATGGGCCTGTCAGTATTTTCACGAGATTCTTAAGAACAATGTTGACGGACAGGCCATCGGCAAGCAGTATTTCCGCAGTCGTGGCATCCGCGACGACATTATCGAGAAATTCCAGCTGGGCTTTGCCCTCACCAAGCGCGATGCGATGGCCAACGAAGCCAAGCGGAAGGGATATAAGGAAGAATTCCTTATCAAAACGGGGTTGTGCTACCAGCCAACAACTAACACCCAACACCCATCACCTAACACCCAACAACTCATCGACCGCTTTGCCGGCCGTGCCATTTTCCCGTGGCTGAACGTCAGTGGTAAGGTGGTGGCATTCGGCGGACGTAAGCTCGATGCCGCCACGAAGGGTGTGCAACAGAAATATGTCAACTCCCCTGACTCCGAGATCTATCATAAGGAACGCGAACTATACGGCATCTATCAGGCCAAGAAAGCCATAGCCAAGGAGGATTGTGTCTACATGGTGGAAGGCTATACCGACGTCATTGCCATGCACCAGTGTGGGCTGGAGAATGTCGTAGCCAACTCAGGAACAGCACTATCGGTTTATCAAATCAGGCTGCTCAGACGCTTTACGCAGAACATCGTACTGCTCTATGACGGTGATGAGGCCGGCATTCATGCTGCCATGCGTGGAACGGATATGCTATTGCAGGAAGGTATGAATGTCAAGGTTCTGCTGCTGCCTGACGGCGACGATCCCGACTCATTTGCACGCAAGCATACGACACAGCAACTCAAGGAATATATCGAACAGCACCAGACGGACTTCATCCAATTTAAGACGGAGCTGATGCTGAAGAATGTCAGGGATCCCATCAAACGGGCCGAGGCCATCAACAGCATCGTACGTTCAGTAGCTATCATTCCAGACCCCATCGTCCGAGCCACGTATATCACGGAATGTGCCCGTAGACTGGATGTCGACGAGCGCACGCTGATTACTCAGGCCAACAAGTTTATTGCAGGCGACAGAGAGGAGCAGCAGAAAGCTGCTGAGCGTGAGGCCAACCAGCAACAGCAGCAACAAGCATCGGGAAATTCGCCTGTGCAAGCTCCCACCTTCCTAGTGTCAAATACGTCGTCACCTGTAGAGCGTCTCATCATCCAAAACATTATCCGATACGGAGAAATGATTATCTTCAGTGACTTAGAGGCGGAAAATGGGCAGAAGGTCAACTTGAATGTGGCACAATATGTGAATTTCGACTTGGGAAGCGACGGACTGTCATTCAGCAACGAGTTGTACAACAGAGTGTTGCGCGAGGCCGTAGAGCACTCTGCTGAGGAAGGGTTCAAGGCTGACCGCTACTTTATGCAGCACCCTGATGCAGACGTCAGCCAGCTGGCTACAACGTTGGGCATTGACCGTCACCAACTGAGCAAGAGTTTCGAGAAGGAGCTGACGGAGAACGACCTGCGTCAGCGCATGCAGCATCTCATTCTCGACTTCCGCATGGATATCATCAACCGCCATCTGAAAGACGTCCAGCGTCAACTGAAGGAGGTTGGTTCAGACATGGGGCGTATTAAAGAACTGATGGAAGAATACAAGCAGACACAGGAGATACGCAATGCATTGGCAAGACAACGCGGGTCGGATGTGATTGTGTAAGAAGTTAGAGAAGTTAAGGAAATTAAGGAAGTTAACGAAGTAAAGGAGAAGGGATGGAAGGACTGTTTTACATGATAAGCATGACGCTGATGTGGGCACTAGTAGCAGTGACTGCAATTCATGTCATCATGGACAACCGTCAGCCAGCCAAGACTATGGCGTGGGCACTTGTCATTGTCTTCCTGCCCTTTGTGGGTATCGTATTTTATCTGTTTTTCGGCATCAACCATCGTCGTGAAAGACTGGTCAACCAACGACAGTTGGATGAATTGACAAAACGTTCTATGCTGAGTTTCGTAGAGCAGCAGAATCTGAGGGTTGCCGACAACCACAAGCAGCTGGTAGACCTATTCGTCAACCAAAGCATGTCGCTGCCTTTCAAAAATAACCTTATAGACATCATGACCGATGGCTATGCCTTCTTTCCAGAGTTACTGAAAGACATCAGTACAGCACGGCACCATATTCATATCGACATGTATATCTTTGAGGAAGATGCACTGGGAAATTTGGTGGCCGATGCACTGATAGACAAAGCCCGCGAGGGCGTTAGGGTACGTATCATCTACGATGACGTAGGATGCTGGCGTGTGCATCATGGTTTCTTTGAACGCATGCGTGAAGAAGGAATAGAGATTCATGCTTTCCTGCCTGTCCATTTCCCCACTTTTACCAGCAAGGTCAACTACCGTAATCACCGAAAGCTCATCATCATCGATGGTAGAACGGGATATGTGGGAGGTATGAACATTGCACTGCGCTATGCCAATGCCAACTGGCGTGATACCATGCTGCGACTGGAAGGCGGTATCGTCTATTCCCTACAGCGTGCATTCCTCGTTGACTGGTATTTCGTGGACCGCACACTCATCACCGACCGAGCCTACTACCCACCAACACCTAACACCCATCACCCATCACCCAACAACTGCCTCGCACAACTGGTTACCAGCGGACCTACCACGCCCTACCCAGAAATCATGCAAGGATATGTACGTGCCATCACAGCCGCCCGTCGCTATATCTACATCGAGACACCTTACTTTCTACCTAACGAGCCTGTGCTCTTTGCACTGAAAACGGCAATAGTCGCTGGAGTCGATGTATGTCTGCTGTGTCCACGCCATTCGGATGCCCGCTTCACGGAATGGGCTAGTCGCAGTTATCTTCGTGAACTGCATGAAGCTGGAGCACGCATCCATCTCTATACGGCAGGTTTCCTACACAGCAAACTGATGGTTATTGACGACGCTCTCAGCACCTGTGGTTCAACAAATGTCGATTTCCGTTCGTTTGAGAATAACTTTGAGTCAAATATCTTTATATATGACGAGGGCACTGCCTTGCGCCTCAAGAAAGTCTTTCTCGACGATCTGTCGCATAGCACTGCCCTCGCTGACGTCCCTTCATGGGTGCGTCCTAAATTCCTCCAGCGTCTGTGGGAGTCACTGACCCGTCTTCTATCCCCCCTGCTATAGGGCACTTCCAACGGACTATTCCACCATAATATTCACGTTCTCCTTGGTGATGTTCTCGGCATTGGTGAAGGTGGCATCCTTCTTAGCCTTGATGACAATGTTCTTCAGGTTGATACCCTGAATAGGCATTTCAGGCAGACCATTGAACTCCATAGCGCGACCAGCACCGTTGCAGACGATGTCCTGTATGTCGATATTGCGGAAGATGGGGGTTTCCTCAGTGACAGGAGCCTTCGTGGTGTTGTCAGGATTGTCGCCATCAGCCAGCATCTCAGCCACACTCTTACCACCATAGTACATATTGAAGGTGATGGCATCAGTCTTGATGTCAGTCATCGAGACATCGTGTATAAAAATATTCTCGACGATACCACCACGACCACGCGTCGACTTGAAGCGCAGACCGACATCAGTGCCCAGGAACTGGCATTTCTCAACGAGGATGTTACGCACGCCACCACTCATCTCGGAGCCTACCACGAAGCCACCGTGACCAGCAAAGACGGTACAGCCTGAAACGACAACATTCTCACAGGGGCGGCCACGACGGCGTCCATCCTTGTCCTTACCGCTCTTAATGCAGATACCATCGTCACCGGCATCGAACTTCGAGTTGACGATAAGGGCGTTCTTGCACGACTCCAGATCGAGGGCATCGCCGTTCTGTGCATAGGCAGGGTTACGCGCGAGTACATTATCTATAATAATATTCTCACACATCAACGGATGGATGTTCCATGCGGGAGAATTCTGGAAAATGACACCCTGCAGCAGCACGTTCTTACAATTCACCAGACTGATCATGACAGGACGCAGAAAACGCTTATAGCTATTCCATTCGGCTTCCGTCTCAGCCTTGACAACATTCATATCAGCTTTTTTCTCAGCATTGGCATAGCCCTGAGAGGGCACCCAATATCCCTTCTTGGACTCGATGCCACCAGGACGCTTCAGCACTTCTTTCCACTGACCATCAGTCATCTTGCTTTGCTTGACAGGACGCCAGAACTGGCCATTGCCGTCAATAACCCCCAGACCCGTTATGGCAATGTTCTCACAGCCGTTGGCAGAGAGCGGCGACTGACAGCGTTTGGTATCAAGCCCCTCAAACGAAGTATCGATAAGCGAATAGAGACTGTCATCACCTGAGAACAAAATAACAGCGCCCATTTCCAGATGCAGGTCAATGTTTGACTTCATCACAATAGGACCTGTAAACCACACGCCTGCAGGAACGACCAGACGGCCTCCACCCTGTGTACTGAGGGCGTTGATAGCTTTGTCAAAAGCTTCAGTGTTTAGCACGATGCCATCGCCCACAGCTCCGAAGTCCTTCAAATTGACCTGACGGTCTGGAATCTGAGGTGCACTGACAGCTGGCATCTCAAACGGGAGGTCCTTGGTAAATCGCTTGTAAGGGTTGTCACACTGCATGCCTCCATGCTTTCCACATTGCTTGCCTTCATGCTTCTCACATTGCTTGCCTTCATGCTTCTCACAACATGAAGACTGTGCGCTGGCACCCATGGCCACGCCCAGCAAAAACAAACAGATTAGTTTCTTCATACGTAGATTCGTTTTGTAGTTTTTATTATTTTACTTTCTTACCTTTTTACTTAGTTACCTTTTATCTTCTTGTATTTCTCTCAGCGGAATCATCACGAAATCTCGCTCGTACATCAGCGGATGTGGGATTTTCAGGTCGGGCTCGTCAACTGTGAGATCATCGTACAGCAGAATATCGATATCGATAGGACGGTCATGATATTTACAATTGGGCCGTTCACTATCTACACCAGGACTGCGCAGTGTTGCGTGTTTTTTCTGCTTACCCATCTCGCGCTCTATCTGCTGTGTCAGGCGAAGCACCTCGCGTGGTGTCTTCGTGGTCTCGCAGAGAATGACGGCGTTGAGAAACCGGTTGTCCGATTCAAAGCCCCACGGCTCTGTCTCAATGAATGATGACTGACGCACCACCATCCCTACCCTCTCGCCAATGAGCCGAATGGCCTGCTGCAGCTTCTGCTCCCTATCGCCGAGATTCGTCCCAAGTCCAAGATAAACCTTAGTCATCAAGTATCAGCAGACAGTCGCCATAACAGCCGAAATGATAACCATTATCGACAGCCTTGTGGTAAGCCTCCATCACGAGGTCATAACCGCCAAAAGCCGCTGTCGCCATCAGCATCGTCGATTCGGAATGGTAGAAATTGGCTATCAAAGAGTTGGCCATACCGAAGTCATAGGGAGGGAAGATGAACTTGTTGGTCCATCCGTCAAATTCCTTCAGCATGCCATCAGTACCGACTGCCGTCTCAGCGGCACGCAACGTACTGACACCTACCACACAAATTTTACGGTCACTGTTTTTGGCTTCGTTGACAACATCACAGGCATCCTGCTTGATGATAACCTGTTCAGAGCTCATCTTATGCTTGGTCAGGTCTTCAACCTCGATGGAATCAAAAGCACCCAGACCACAGTGTACCGTTATGAATGCGAAGTTAATGCCACGGATCTCCAGACGTTTCATCAGCTCACGGCTGAAATGTAAGCCCGAGAATGGAGCCGTCACAGCCCCTTCAGTCTTGGCATAGATAGTCTGGAAGTTCTCCATATCGTCAGCAGTGACATCACGACGGTCTATAATATATCGTGGCAACGGTGCAGAACCTAGCGAGAAGAGTTCACGCTTGAATTCGTCATGAGGACAGTCGTATAGGAATCGCAGCGTACGTCCACGACTGGTCGTATTGTCGATAACCTCAGCCACCATCGGCCCGTCTTCCTCGAAGAAGAGCTTGTTACCGATACGTATCTTGCGGGCTGGCTCTACCAACACATCCCACAAACGCAGTTCCTCGTTCAGTTCACGCAGCAGGAAGACCTCAATCTTGGCATCGGTCTTCTCCTTGGTACCAAACAGACGGGCAGGGAAAACCTTAGTGTCGTTAAGCAACATGACATCGCCTTCATCAAAGTAGTTCACCAGACTGCGGAAGGTAATAAAGTCAGAGGTGTCGTTGCCGTCATCATCCTTCTCATACATATCAATAGTCTGGCTCTTACGATGCACCACCATCATGCGGCATTCATCACGGCGATACACTTTCTCAACGGTGCCGTCCTCATTCTCAAACACCTTATGGGGCGGTTCAAGGGCAATCTGCTCTTCAGGGAGCTTAAATCTGAATTGTGAGAGTTTCATATAATTATATTTCGTTCTTACGTTATTACATTATTTTGAGGCGGGACCTTCTATCTCTTGCTGTTCGAGCCATGCTGGGAAATCGTCGAGAGTGATGCAGTCCTCAATACGGACATTGCCTAGCCGGGTGCGACACAAGGCCGTCAAATACGCTCCGCTGTCAAGGGCTCTGCCGATGTCGCGAGCCAGAGAACGGATGTAGGTACCCTTGCCACATACCACACGGATGCTCATCTGCATCGTCTGAGGGTCGAATGCTGTCAGTTCTATCTCGTCGACATGTACCGTCTTGGCCTTCAGCTCTACGTCTTTCCCCTTTCGCTTCAAGTCATAGGCACGGTCGCCACCCACTTTACAGGCAGAATAGGAAGGGGGCACCTGCTGGATATCACCGATAAAACCGACGAGCACGCGCTCTATCTGTTCGCGGGTGATGTGCTCCGTAGGATAGGTGGCATTCACCTCGTGCTCCATATCATAGCTGGGTGTGGTGGCTCCTAACTGCAGAGTAGCTGCATACTCCTTGATGTTCAGCTGCAGACGTTCTATCTCCTTTGTTTTCTTGCCCGTACAAAGGATGAGCACTCCTGTAGCCAAAGGATCGAGAGTGCCTGCATGACCTATCTTCACACGCTTTACCCCCATCTTCTTTGAGATGCGGGTTCGCACATAGGCCAGCGCACCAAACGACGTCATGCCGTAGGGTTTGTTGATGTAGATATATTCGCCTTCAGTGAAGTTCATTAGTCAACCATTGCAAGTGAATGACCCGTCAGTAGCAGTATAATGATGATGCTGCCGACGATGATACGATAGACGCCAAAAGCCTTGAAACCATATTTGGTCAGGAAGGCTACAAACCACTTCATGGCCAGCAGGGCCACGACGAAGGCTACAACACACCCAAGAATCAGCATCGTGATATTATGACTCGTGGCCCATGCTGCATCTTCCTTCAACAGGTCGAGCAGGTCAAGCAAGGTGGCACCAGCCATTGTAGGTACAGCCAGAAAGAATGAGAACTCAGCAGCACGCTGACGTGTCAGCCCCTGCGTCATACCACCCACGATAGTTGCCATAGAGCGCGATACGCCAGGAATGACGGAAATACACTGATAGAAACCAATGTTGAATGCCCTGCGCTCATTTAGTTTATTGGCATCCGTCCCCTTGTTGAACAGCCGGTCGCAGAACAGCATGAAGATACCACCCACCACCAGCATAATGGCTACCACCAGCACACTGTCGAGCAACCAGTCAAGCAAGCCAGACTTCTTAGCAATCAAGCCAATGACTACTGCAGGTATCACACCGACAATAAGCAGCCAATAGAAGTAATATTTGTGCTTCAGGCGCTGGAACAGCGTGCTACCTGCTGGTGCTGGCGTATGATCGAAACGGAAGAAGCGTTTCCAATAGAGGCATACCACCGACAGAATAGCTCCAAACTGTATGATAAAGGTAAAAGCATGAACAAAGGGGTCACCCTGCTGGATTCCCAACAGATTCTGTGTGATAATCATGTGACCAGTGGAAGAAACAGGCAGGAATTCTGTCAATCCCTCCACGATGGCAATAATTACGGTTTCCAACCACGTCATACCTCAGCCTCCTTTTCCTGCTTTTGCTGGCTATTGTCCTTCGCACGGTATACCACTGCGTAAATCATGGACACAAAGCCCAGCAAGCATACCAGTGGAGCCACCTTGGTGCGACGGACGCTGAAGATATCCGGTTCATAGGCCGTCTCCGAAGAGCCTGGTCCTATCATTAACAAAAACCCAATGATGACCACTGCCATCCCTATCGCCAGCAGTATGTAGTTCATGCGGCCAAAGGCCAAATCTCTCTTTTCCATATATAATCTTAATACTTTTACTACTTTATATTTTATACAGTTCTCCTGCCCTCATTCTCAAGAACTTGTTGACGGCTAACCAGGCGCAGAGCACAGTGATGATAATGCCAAACAGGAAAACAGCGACAGCTGTGATGACCATTACCTGCCACGTCACTATCTCCTCAATGCCTGGCTGCGTCAGATAGAGCCCATAGATGCCGGCTCCCAGCACGATGTTAGCCAGAATGGCAGCAATGACGCCTATGACAGCAGCCCGTTTCAGGAACGGACGACGGATAAAGCCCCACGAGGCACCCACCAGTTTCATGGTATGGATGACGAAGCGACGTGCATAAATGCTCAGACGTACCGTATTGCTGATGAGCGAGAAGGACACGAATGTCAGCAGTATAGCCAACACCAGCAACACTAGACTGACACGTCGTAGGTTCACATTGACTTTGTCCATCAGGTCCTCCATATATGTCAGGTCACTCACTCGCGCATCCTTCCTGATCTCCTTGGCAATCCATTCCAGCGAGTCGCGGTTGGCATAGTCAGCATTCAACTGAATCTCCAATGTGGCAGAGAACGGGTTGAAATTCAAGAATTCCGTAGGGTCACTGCCCAACTCCTTCACCTGTTCCTGCTTGGCCTGCTCCTTGCTGATATAGTCAATGTTATGACTGTACGGACGATGATACAGGTCACGGCAGAACAGCTTCGCATCGTTCACCGTCACAGAGTCCTTCAGCATCACCGTCACAGTCAAGTGCTCCTTCATGTGCGCCGAGAGGTTATGGGCCGACAGCACGAAGAACACCACCATACCCAACAAAATAAGCACCATAGTAGTACTTATACATAACGTCACAACCTGCATGCCGTGTCGGCTACGGGTTCCCTTTCGTCTCTTGCTCATATTCATTTAGACGTAATACACCTAATTTAGCCGCAAAGGTACAACATTTTTTGCCGAAATGCAAGCTTTTTCGCATTTTTTCAGGAAATAAAAGAAAAACGCCCTGAATTAGGACGTTTTGCATGCATTTCTCAGTAGCGGGAGGGGGACCCGAACCCTCGACCTCCGGATTATGAATCCGACGCTCTAACCAGCTGAGCTACCCCGCCATTTCTCTGAAATCGGCTGCAAAGGTAATACAAAAGTTTCAATTACACAAACTTTTTTCGAAAAAAACTTTCTTATTCTCAATATTTTTTGTATTTTTGCACCATCAAACAGATTAATAACACTTGCTAACGAGATAAATACTATGCAGAAACTAACCATCGAATACCCTTTGTCGACACAATCGCCGAAGATTGTATGGGACATGATCAGCAATGCATCAGGCCTACAGAAATGGCTAGCAGACAGCGTGACGGAAGAAGACGATATACTGACGTTCACATGGGGGCATCCCTGGACGGAGCGAGATACGAAGCAATCGCGCATTCTTGAAAAAGAGAAATACGACCATATCCGTATGATGTGGGATTACCACGAAGAGACACCCGAGGCCATCTGGGAGTTGCGCATTGCCAAGAGCGATGTGACAGACCATCTGACGCTGCTTATCACGGACTATGCCTACGACGAAGACGAGGCTGAGGACCTGCGCGGCATCTGGGACGACAACCTGGAACGCTTGCACCGTGTCAGCGGACTTTAGCAACTTTTCACTATTAACTTTTCGGTATTCGGGATTTTCTTCGTAACTTTGCACGCTGAATATGTTCCGAATAAAGAAATTAGACATATTTATTGCCAAGCAGTTTGGCCTGCTGTTCTTTGCCACCTTCTTCATCTGCCAGTTTGTGCTGATGATGCAATTCTTGTGGCGTTATGTGGACGAACTGATTGGTAAAGGCCTGTCGCTGGAAGTCATGGCCCAGTTTTTCTGGTACATGGGACTGATGCTGATGCCACAGGCTTTCCCACTGGCCATCCTGTTGTCGTCACTCATCGCCTTTGGTAACCTGGGAGAAAGTTCGGAGCTGACAGCCATCAAGGCTGCCGGCATCTCGCTGATGCAGGCCATGCGCTCGCTGATTATCATTGTGACGCTGATTGCAGCTATGTCGTTCTTCTTCCAGGAAGTGATTGGTCCGAAGGCCTTTGTATCGTTCCGTCAGCTGCTGATATCGATGAAGCAAAAAAGTCCGGAGCTGGAGATTCCAGAGGGTATCTTCTACGACGGCATCCCCGACTCGAACCTGTACGTTCAGAAGAAGGACATGAAGACAGGCACGCTTTACGGCATCATGATATACCGCATGAACGGCAGCTACGAGGATGCGGCCGTCATCCTGGCTGACTCAGGACACCTGCAGTCGACAGCCGAGAAGAAGCACCTGCTGCTGACGCTCTATAGCGGTGAATGGTTTGAGAACATGCGACAGTCGGGACTGGGTGTCACAGCCAATGTACCCTATCGTCGCGAGACCTTCTCGACCAAGCGTATCGTGCTCGATTTCGACGGTGACTTCAACATGGTGGAAATGGGAGGCATCTCGACGGATGCCCGTGCCAAGAGCATGAGCAAAATCCTGCACGACCTCGACTCCATCCGTGAATATAACGACTCGGTGGGACGCAACTTCTACAAGGAAGCCCAGCGCACGTCGCTCTACCGCCCGACACTCGAGAAGAAGGACTCGTTGCGCGCCATCAAGGAAGGCACGAGTGCAAAGACCGACTTCGACTCGCTCTTCCTGAAGCTGAGCACAGACAGGAAACAGGAGGTCATCAGCATGGCTGCCAACGATGCGCAGATGGCCATGAGCGATATGGAATTCAAGGCCGACTACTCGTTCTCCCTGAACCGCGAGGAGCGCATGCACCAGATGGAAGCCATCAACAAGGTGACGCTGTCGCTCAGCTGTCTCATCTTCTTCTTCATCGGAGCCCCTTTGGGAGCCATCATCCGCAAGGGCGGCCTGGGTGTTCCCGTCATCATCAGCGTGCTGGTGTTCATCGTGTTCTACATCCTCGACAACACTGGCATGAAGATGGCACGCGACGACAACTGGACGGTATGGTTCGGAAAGCTCTTGGGAACGGCCGTACTGACGCCGATAGCCTGCTTCTTCACCTACAAGGCCAACAACGACTCGGTGGTGTTCAACATCGACCTGTACAAGCAGATACTGAGTCGCATGCTGGGACTGCGCTCAAAGCGCAACATCACGCGGAAGGAGGTCATCATCGAAGACCCGAATTACACGAAGGATTACGAGATGCTGAAGACCGTCAGTCAGGATATCGAACGCTATGGCGATGCTCACCACCTGTTGCGCTGGCCTAATCCCATCAAGGTATTCTTCCGTCCTGGCGACGATCATGACATAGAACATATCAACAGCGTGCTGGAGTCGGCCATCGAAGACCTTTCGTACTCCAGGGACAACTACGTGCTGATCAAGTTGAACGAATACCCCGTCATTGCCACCCATGCCCATACCAGACCGTTCGTGCGCAAGTGGCTGAACATCATCACAGGACTGTTCCTGCCTACGGGCATTTTCTTCTATATCCGCATGATCCGCTTCCGCATCCGTCTCTACAGAGACTTGCAGCACATCATGCACACCAACAAGGAACTCATACAATATATAATAAGGTATACAGACTATGGAACTACTGAAACTCAATACAATTGAAGAGGCACTGATTGACTTCAAAGCAGGCAAATTCGTCATCGTTGTGGACGACGAAGACCGCGAGAACGAAGGCGACCTCATCTGTGCCGCTGAGAAGATCACACCAGAGATGGTGAACTTCATGCTGAAGAATGCCCGCGGCGTGCTCTGTGCACCCGTCACCATCAGTCGTGCAGCAGAACTCGACCTGCCCCACCAGGTGCAGGACAACACATCGCTGCTGGGCACCCCATTCACCGTCACCATCGACAAGATAGAAGGCTGTTCGACAGGTGTCAGCGCCCACGACCGTGCCGCCACCATCCGTGCCTTGGCCGACCCCTCGTCGGATGCCAAGACCTTCGGACGTCCAGGACATATCAATCCGCTCTACGCTCAAGACAACGGCGTGCTGCGCCGCAGCGGCCATACCGAGGCTGCCATCGACCTGTGTAAGCTCAGCGGCCTCTACCCTGCCGGAGCGCTCATAGAAATCATGAACGACGACGGCACGATGGCCCGCATGCCACAGCTAATGGCCTTTGCCCAGCAACACGACCTGAAGATCATCACCATCAAGGACATGATCGCCTACCGGTTGAAGAAGGAGAGCATCGTGGAACAGGGTGTCGAGGCCGATATGCCCACTGAATACGGCCACTTCCGCATCATCCCCTTCCGCCAGAAGAGCAACGGTCAGGAGCATTTTGCACTTATCAAAGGCGAATGGAAGGAGGACGAGCCTATTCTGGTGCGCGTCCATTCCAGCTGTGCCACCGGCGACATCCTGGGTTCAAAGCGTTGCGACTGCGGTGAACAGCTTCATCGTGCCATGCAGATGATTGAGAAGGAGGGCAAGGGCGTCATCGTCTATATGCAACAGGAAGGCCGCGGGATCGGACTCATGAACAAGTTGGCAGCCTACAAGCTACAGGAGGAAGGCTACGACACCGTCGACGCCAACCTCTGCCTGGGCTTCAAGGCTGACGAGCGCGACTACGGCTGCGGTGCACAGATTCTGCGTATGCTGGGAGTCCAAAAAATGCGTCTGATGACCAACAACCCCGTCAAACGCGTTGGCTTGGAGGCCTACGGCCTGGAAATCGTGGAGAACGTAGCCATAGAAATCACTCCCAACGAGTACAACCTGCGCTATCTGCAGACGAAGAAGGAGCGCATGGGCCACCAGCTACACTTGAAATAGGCGGCCTGTGAGAGGAATGTATCTTTGGCAGGGAGTATGAAGAATCTGGTACTTTTGTTTGCCATTTTGATGACGTTGGTCTGCTGCACCACCGAGGCCGACCGCAACCGCATGCGGAGCGGGCTGGACAGCATCAACCAGCGCAACCGTAACGACCTGCCCTTCACCGTGCAGGATGTTAAGCCCTACGTTCAGTTCTTCGACGACGAGGGCACTCCCAACGACCGCCTGCTGGCCCACTATCTCCTCGGCCGTGCCTACTACGAGGCCGGCGAGGCTCCCATGGCCCTTGAGTGCTATCAGAAAGCCGTCGAGTGTGCGGATACTCTCAGCAAAGACTGTGACTATGCGCAATTATGCAGGGTGTATGCCCAGATGGCTCAGATTTTCTACGAACAGGGACTTTATAGGGAACAGCTAGTTTCTGATCAAGTGTCTGTAAAATCTGCGTGGAATGGTAAAGATACTCTTGCAGCCCTAATGAGTTATGTACAGGAAAGTCAGGCATATCGTAACCTGAATATGCCAGACTCGTTATTATATATATGTGAACATGTTTCTCAACTCTATCGCAAATATGGTTATAGTGACTATTCAGCCAGAACATTATTTTACACTTTTAGTACACTTATTCATCGCAAGGAATTTGACAAGGTTAGGAAATACATGCAAATATATGAAGCAGAATCTGAATACTTTGATTCCCTTGGGAATATTCAAAAAGGAAGGGAGATATATTATAAAATAAAAGGACTTTACTTCCTTCATACAAACGTATTGGATTCCGCTGAATACTATTTCCGGAAGGAGTTACGTGACGGTAAGGATTTCAACAATCAAAATGCTGCCTCTAAAGGATTAGCAGAGCTTTATCAAAGACTCCACCAACCAGATTCTGTTGCAAAATATAGTTTGTACGCTTATGCAATGAGCGACTCTCTTTATGCCCAAAGGACAGCAAAGGAGATTCAGCGAATACAGGCGATGTACGACTACTCCCGCCATCAGGAGATAGCACATCAAGAACACAAGAAAGCCAACCAACGTATTGTCATTATTTGGATTTGTATTGGGATTATCATAGTAATCTGTCTACTGACTTTTATCATCATTAGAGAATTGACACTTAAAAGGAAAGCGGCAGAGCAGAAATACCTGCAGAGTCAGTTTGCTATTGTACAGGCCCAAAGCGATATTGAGAAGCTTCGCAAGAATGAAGAGGGCAATAAGGAACTTATCTCTGAGAAGGAACAGATTATTCGTGAGCAGGAAATAATACTGGAGTCATTGTTGCGCCAAGGTGTCAACAGCCATTCTTTGGCTGATAAGAAGCTGAAGGAGTCGGCCATCTATCAGAAGCTGTTTAAAAAACAATATGGCCAGAAGCTGACCAATGAGGACCTGCGGGAATGTCATAAGCTCGTCATCGAATACCTGCCGGAACTTAACAACCTTCTGGCATCGAAGGAATACATATTCAATCACACGGACTATAATGTCTGCATGCTATTACGCTTAGGCTTCAAGTCAAAGGAGATAAGCAATATGCTTGACATCAGCCCGGGGCGCGTGTCACAAATCTGCGCGAAAACCTTATTGGAGATATTCGGCGAAAGCGATGGCGGAGCAGCCGAACTGATAGAAAAACTGCATCAGTATTACTAAATCACCCATTTTAAAGCATAAAAAAATAGTTACTGCTTCCTGCTGACATTCAGGCAGTTATGCTCAAAAACTAAACTTTCGCTAAATTCTTTTTTGGCAATTTATTTGGATGTTTCTAAATAAATACCTACTTTTGCGGCATGTAACAAATAAACGACACTGGCAGTTACAGCATGCCGGTCTCTCGATGCCCCTGCATATAGATAAAACATCGTAACTTTGCAGCAATAATTCAAACAAATATATGCATAAAATATGAAAAGGAAATTTTATTTCTTGTTTATGTGTCTCATGGCCGTTCAGTACAGTATGGCACAGTCAGAGCCTGGGTCCCTATTATCAGCAGGTAAGGCATGGATTATGTGCTATACGCCTGATGAACCTATGAGCCAAGGTCCAAATGGCTATGTGGAACAAATGCTGGGAGATGAGATAGTAAAGGATAACATTAGTTTCAGGGAGATTCTGGAACGAGGATGCCAGATAGTTGGTGAACAGTGTCCTCCACCCGATTTTAGAGAGACTGGCTGTTACGTCGGTCAAGACGCTAACGGAAAAGTATACTTCTATTGGAGACAGTATGACGTATATATAGTTGTTATGGATTTCTCGCTGAAAGAGGGTGATACTTATTACCAGAAAGATACCGAGGGACATGTCTGGGACGAGTTTGTTGTCACTAAAGTTTCGGAAGAGAACTTCAGCAACCACTCCGACGGCAAACCAAGAAAATGCATCTACCTTTCAAGCATTCATAACTTTCCATTGTCAGATGTATGGATAGAAGGTGTCGGTTCAATCTACGGTGGTCTGAAAGGTGCTTCATTCTTCCAATGGGTTGGTGGTGGCATGTCGCTATACCAATGTAGAGAAAGTGGGAGTGTCATTTATCAATCTCCCCAGTCTACTACCGGTATTAATGGACACAGAAGTGATGTAGCCACAGAAAAAATACCAATGTATAACCTACATGGTCAACGCCTGAATGTGGGTTCTCAAAAGGGCATCTACATCCAGAACGGAAGAAAGGTCTTGGTGAAATAATAACTTCAGCCTATCAATTAGTTTCACAAGTGTAAATGATCACAGAACCGTCCCCTGGTCAAATTCAACACGGAACAGTTAGTTAAATATCCTTAAATCAGATCACAATATAAATATTTTACTTATCTTTGTAATTAAATATTATTATACAACAATGAAACAAAAGGTATTATTTCTAATATTGTTAGTAATTCCTATTAAAGCATTTACACAGGAGAAACTATACGATTCTATTCTTGAGGAAGGAAAAGTGTGGACATCAAGGCTTGTTTCTTCTGATTTCAACACGGTATGGATAGTTGAGCATAAACTCATGGACAGTTCCATGATAGATGGTATAACCTACAAGCAGATATATGAACGATACCGTCTTGAAAACGAGGATTCGTGGAGTGAATGGAAACCGGGAGCATATATTGGACAGGATGACCAAGGCAAGGTATATTATTACCAAGATTATGGATATTCTGAAGAAAAACACATGACAATGGACTTCTCGTTACAAGTTGGCGATGTCTTCATTGTTGACAAAAATGAACTCCCTTATGTTGTTACTGCCGTATCGGATACCATACTGCTGAACTCGTCAGACCAAAGAGTACGTAAATGCATTCATCTCTCACATACGCTTAATGGTGAAATCCTCACGGAAGACTATCATCGTGAAGTATGGATAGAAGGTATTGGTTCTTTGAACAATGGCATAGAGGGTATTCATGGATACGAGCCAGGCGGTTTCAGTCTGTTAATAAAGTGCACACAGCAGGATAATATCATCTACCAATACGATGATGCCACCTCTTCTGTTTATAATATTTTACGGAAAATAGGAGATGACAACAAGTTTATTGACCTGCAGGGCCGTCGCCTTGAGGTCCAGCCAACAAATAAGGGCATCTATATCCAGAACGGGAAAAAACATGTCGTGAAATAATCTTCAGCCAATCAATTAGTTTCACAAGTGTCTCTTACGGAGTTATACAGAAATTATGAACAAAGAAAAAATGATCACAGATTGCGAAGCCACACTCAGACCTCAGGTCGGAGTCCCCTGGTCACAATGAAGTGAGGATAGAGTAGAATAATTATGAGAATTTCAAAGTTTTTAAAAAGCAATACCATCTTAATCGTGTTAGTAGGGTATCTGTTAACGACTATCAGCATATTGTCTTGTTCAAAGAACGACAGCGATATTGCTGATGCGATTATCAATGAGAGCAGAAAAAGTGCAGCGACAGCGGACGCATAACCTTTTATGACACCAGCACGGGTACTGTAACGGCATATCTGGGTAGTTCTGCAACACAAGCATGCAATCCTGCCACCACCAAAGTTTGTATCTATGGACATAACAGAATTCCTTACATTGACGAGCCGCCTACAGCTTACTATATACAAAACGAGACCGTTACAGGCAATATTACCATCAGTGCCGACGTTATTAAAGCAGGTAGCAACGTGACTGACACAAAACCGCAAGGTCCGGTATATTTCAACGGCGGTGTCATAAACCTCAATGGCAGCACGGTAGAATTAAACGGAGAAACGACAGTGACAATAGGAACAACGCTAAATATAAACAACAACTGACATGAAAAGGAATAGTTTTTTTATAGTACTCATACTTTTGTTGTCCTTATCCTC
>JAEEGG010004124.1_pt1 | contig 35482 bp, 15 predicted proteins | sample 9134161 | NCBI WGS metagenome assembly JAEEGG01 (sample SAMN16246543, study PRJNA631951) | gut metagenome | biome: gut microbiome; feature: rumen; material: CR-attached | host: Bos | place: Iran: Karaj | collected 2018-10
CGACCCCGCGTCGTCTCACCGACCTCATCGGCTCGCTTTGCGACCTCACCTCCGGCAGCGGCGACAAGGGCACGCCGATAGTTTTCATCCAGGGCTACTTCGACAACTACACCGCGGAGTAGTTGCTAGTTCTAGTTGCTAGTTCTAGTTGCTAGTTCTAGTTGTTAGTCGTCACCGGAGACGGCGTCGAAGAAGTGCGTCAGGAAGAAGCACTTCTGGGCTGGTTCGGCATCGGACTTGCGCGCGGCGAGCATCGGTCTGAGCAGTGTGATCATCTGCAGTGAGACTATCACGAGGATGGCGAACCAGATGCGCATCCCCACTGTTGACCGCAGCGCGCCGGTCGTCATGAGCGCCTTTGCCGGGCGAAGCGCGAAGAAGACCGCGACAAAGGCGAGCGCGAAGGTCAGCACCGTGACGAAAGCGACCGACGCCGACGAGACGGCGAAGAGCCAGAGTACGGGCGCCAGCGCGGCCATGAGCAGACCCGACATGGCAAGACAGGCGCCGCCAGCCGTCAGCAGCTGAAACAAGGAGAGCGTGGTCCCGGCTATACAGGAGAAGACGTAGAGGCTCGGCAGGCAGAGGGCGAAGGCGAAGAAGGCGATGCCAGCTCCCTTCAGGGCGTCCATCAGCGCCACAAGCGGCCCGGCGAAGAAACCAGCCGCGAGACCGAATAGCGCGTAGCCGGCCACTCCGGTCAGAAATGTCCGGACAAATAGGGAGAGGTCTCCTTCGCGGCAGATGCCGATGGCGAAGCCTTCTGGCGACTTGAGAAGACCGGCCAGAGAGCAGTCGGCGGCAACGGTCGTTGCGGATGGGTCGGTTTGCGGTGCGTTGTTGTCCATTGTTGTCTCTCCTCATTATTTGGCGACTGCGCCAAGTCCCAGCATGGGGCGGGCGATGTCGACCAGGATGAATTCGTAGAAATTCCGCTCAAGTGCGTCCGGACGCAGAAAAGCCACTTCGTAGAAGGGGCTTCCTACAAATGGACGAAGAATCCAGCTCAGTTGGCAGCCGACAAAGGCATATGCGGCGAGCCAGATGGCGGCAAGCACGCCGGCGGGACACGCGCGCGGGACGGCGTCGCGAAGCCCCTTGAAGAGGGCCGCGTTGCCGATGACGCCTGCGGCGGCAAGGACGGCGATATGCGTTAGAAGCATGACGTTGTGGGCATGGCGCAATTCATCCGGCGACCCCGAAGTCGGCGCAGCGGCCCAGACGAGGAAAAAAGCCACAGGCGCGCATGCGAGAAGCACCCAGCCCGCCACGCACATCGCCCCCGACACGACGAGCAGCACGTCGTGCAGGCGGAAGCCGGCGCCAAGAAGCAGGGCTGCCACCCAGTTGAAGACCGTGACGAGAAGGATTGTCCCGAGAAAGAGCATCGGCAACTTGACGGCGACATAAGCCGCAAGCCGCGCCGAACGCCATCCGCCGAGTACCGCGCCGTAAACGGCGCAGGCCAGGCAGACGAAAACGACTAGCGAAATGATTCCACGCCAGCCTACGCCACGGCGGCGGATCTGGTCCCGAAACGCCGCTCCGTCACGCAATGCCAATAGTGGAAGGTTTGTCGTCACGCCCTCCATATAGCACAATCCATGCCAGCGGCGGCTCTTCAACTTCGCTGCTAGCCAGCGAAGTTGAAGAGCCCGCCGAAGAAGTGCAGCAGGAACGTGAGTCCCGGGACGAGACTCGACTTCTCCAGATGTTCCTCGCGTGTGTGCGCGCCGGGGGCGACGACGGCCCCGACCGTGAGCGAGGGGATTCCAAGCGAGAGCGGAATGTTGGCGTCGGTTGACGCGGCCTTGAAGTTGATACCCTTTCCAAAGACGGCGCGGCAAGCCGCGTCGGCCATCTCCTCAAGCTCGCCCTGGCGCGCCTTGTCGACATCGCCGCTGCACGGACGCTCGCCGACGAGTTCGACGCCGACCTTGACGTCGTCCGAGCGGTGGGCGGCGATGATCGCCTCGAATGAGTCCTTCATCGTGGAGAGGCATCCACGGTCCGTGGAGCGGTACTCGTAGAGGAACTCCGCCTTTTGCGCGATGGTGTTGACGCTCGTCCCACCGCTGATGAGGCCGACGTTGTAGGTCGTCCTCTGCCCCTCGACTTCGGGCACTTTCTGGGCGTAGAAATCTTTGATCATTCCGGCGGCCTCGGCAATGGCGTTGCGGTTGCCGAAGTTGCCCCAGGAATGGCCGCCGCGCGTTTCGACCGTCACCCGGTAGCGGTGCGAGCCGACGGCGCGGTTGTAGGCATTGCCGCATGAGCTGTCGACGGAGACGAAGGCGCGGATGCGTCCCTTGAAGGCCTCGCAGATGGCGCGCGAGCCGGCGAGGTTGCCAAGCCCCTCTTCGCAGGAGTTCGCCACGAAGACAATGCCGGTCTTCGGGCGTATGCCGCGCGAGACGAAATAGCGGAACGCGAAGAGCAGTTGCGTGAGTTGCGCGGTGTCGTCGCCGATACCGGGGCAGCGGATTGTCGTCTCGTCCTCGGAGTAGGGCAGGGGAGTCACATCTGGGAAGACGACGTCCGTGTGCGCCATGACGACGATGACGTCGCCGCCGTCGTCGACGCAGTACGGCATGACGACGTTCTTGGCGTCGTCGACGTATGCGCCTTCGATGCCCATTTTCGGAAGGGCGTCGAGGAGGAACGCCACGCGGCGGTCCTCGTTGTGCGATGGCGCGGGTATCGGCGCGAAGGCGCGAAGGAAAGTCAGAAGTTCGTCGCGGGAGTGTTCCGCGTATTTGGTGAATTCGGTAACATTATCCATGATGCAATGATTATATCACAGTTCGGGAAGGGAGGCTTGACAAGGCTTTTGCCTTGTCAAGCCTCCCAGTTTTATTTTTCGTTGCATGAGCAGTCGCCTTTGCGCTACAATGGTTCCAAACTCAAGCAATGGACGCAGTGAAGCAAAAACAAGCGGCCAGAAAGTTCGTTGAGCATTGGACTTTCCGGCGCGGAAGCGAAAAGGGCGAGGACCAGCAATTCTGGAACTCGCTTCTACGCGATGTGCTGGGCGTCGCCGACGTGGAAGGTTGCATCCGATATCAGGTGCCGGTGCCGATGGCCGGAACGACGAAGTTCCTCGATGCCTGGATCCCGGAGACGCGAGTTCTAGTCGAACACAAGTCGCGCGGCATCGACCTCGATGCGCCCCAGTCCGGCCATGACGGGCTTACGCCATACGAACAGGCCGCCGAATACGACAACGCCCGCCCATTCGACGAAAGGGCTCGCTGGATTGTCACCTGCAACTTCGACGAGTTCCGCATCTACGACCGCGCGAAGCCCCTCGCCCCGCCACTGACGCTCAAACTCCGTAACCTCCCCAAGGAGGCCTACCGCCTTGCGTTCCTCGTGAACCCGAAGGAAAAGGCGATTGACCGCGAACTTGAAATTTCGGTGCAGGCCGGCCGCATCGTTGGCGAAATCTACGACGCGCTGCTGAAGCAGTATGAGGAAAAACACACGGATTTGCTCACGCCTAACGGCGTTCGCGATTCTGGAAATGTGAGCCGCGTTAGCGGCGAACAAATTCGTGTGTCAACTCCTTCCGACCACCTTGCCGCCCTCAACCGCCTCTGCGTCAGGCTCGTGTTCTGCCTCTACGCCGAGGACGCGGACATCTTCCCGAAGGACAGCCTGCGGCGGCTCGTTGAAGCGGCGCCTCTCCAGTATTTGCGCGGCCAGCTCTTGCGCCTCTTCCAGACGCTCGACACGCCTATAGGAAAACGCGACCCCTATCTCGAACACGAACTCGCCATCTTCCCATATACCAACGGCGGCCTTTTCAGAATTGATAATGGAAAATGGAAAATGGAAAATGCCCACGAGCCGCAGGGCGACGGCGCCATTTTACATTCTCCATTCTCCATTTTACATTCGAATGATGACATTCCCCCGCTTACGGAGGAAATCCGCAAGCTTCTCGTCGGCGCGTCCCAGTTCGACTGGCGCGAAATCACCCCGACTATCTTCGGTGCGCTTTTCGAATCGACGCTGAACCCCGTCACCCGCCGCGCGGGGGGCATGGTCTACACCTCCGTCGGGAACATCCACAAGGTCATCGACCCGCTCTTCCTGTCCGACCTTACCCGTCGTGTGAACGAATGCATTGCCGCCGCGCCATCTCCGCGCCGTACACGACAGCTTCTCGCCCTTCAGGACGAGATGGCGTCGCTCACCTTCCTAGACCCCGCATGCGGTTCCGGCAACTTCCTCACGGAAACATACATCTGCCTTCGCCGCCTCGAAAACCGCATTATAGCGGCCCTTCAGCAGGGACAGGGCGAGCTTGACCTCGGCGTGTCCGTCAAGGTCTCCATCGCGCAGTTCCACGGCATCGAGATCAACGATTTCGCCGTGTCCGTCGCCAAGACCGCCCTCTGGATCGCCGAGGCGCAGATGCTCCGCGAGACGGCCGAGATTCTCCACCGCGAACCCGACTTCCTTCCGCTCAAGGACTACGACGGCATCGTCGAGGGCAACGCGCTGACGATGGACTGGCCACGCACGACATACATCATGGGCAACCCGCCGTTTCTCGGCAAGAAGGAGCAATCCCCGGAGCAGAAGGCCGAACTTCGCGCCCTCTTCCCCAATCCACGCGAGGTCGGGAATCTCGACTATGTAAGCGGGTGGTACAGGAAGGCGTCCGAATTCATACGCGGCACATCAACGCGATGCGCGTTCGTATCCACGAATTCGATCACGCAGGGCGAACAGGTCGCCGCCCTTTGGAAGAATCTCGAAATAGAGATTGATTTCGCCTGGCGGACATTCCGCTGGGACAACGAGGCCGCCGAGAAAGCGCACGTCCATTGCGTCATCATCGGATTCCATTCCACTGGGGGAACGGGCGTCTCGCCCGTTCAAAACGGCCGAGACGGCCGTTCCCCCGGTAAACTCATTTTCGACGGTGACCGCGCAATGGTCGCCGAACACATCAGCCCCTACCTTGTGGACGCGCCGGACAAGCTTGTCACCACCCGGGCCTATGCCGTTTCCATGCTTCCACAAATGAACTACGGCAGCATGCCGATTGACGACGGGCATCTCATTCTCACTCCCGATGAAAGGAACTCCCTTCTTGACGAATACCCGGTGGCGGAGCCGTTCGTATGGGAGTATTCGGGCGGCGACGAGTTCCTGAACGCGCGGGCCCGCTACTGCCTCTGGCTTCTCGGCGCAGACGCGGCGGTTTGGCTGAAGATACCGCCGATCGTCGAGCGCGTCAGGCAGGTGCGCGACTTCCGCGCCGCAAGCGGTCGTCCCGCGACGCGGAAGCTCGCCGCAACGCCCTCGCTTTTCGGCGAAATCCGCCAGCCCGCCACGCCGTATCTGCTGATTCCAAAAGTCTCGTCCGAGACGCGCGACTATGTTCCAATCGGCTTCATGCCTCCGTCCGTCATCGCCAGCGGCAGCGCCCTCATCGTCCCCGACGCCACCCCATACCACTTCGCGCTCCTCACCTCGCGGGCGCACAACGCATGGATGCGGGCCGTGGCGGGCCGAATGAAAAGCGATTACCAGTATTCCAAAAACATTGTCTACAACAACTTTGTCGCGCCGGAGCCTGACGACCAACTACGGGCGCGGATAGCGGCCGCAGGCGAGACTTTGATTGCCGCGCGGGAGCCATTCCTCAAGACGCGGACCCTTGCGCAGCTCTACAACCCGCTCGCCATGCCGTCGGAACTCATCAAGGCGCACCACGCCATCGACGATCTTGTCGAAGAGGCATACGGACTAAAGCGGAAATCCTCCGAGTCGGAGATTGTCGCCCATCTCTTCAAGCTCTACGCGGAAAAGAGGCCATGAAGTCACATGGTTTCACCGGTTTCCATGACAACCGTCGTACACCTTCTCGCCATAGCATTCGCCACGATAATCGCGGCTGCGCTTATCTATAGGCTGATCCGCAAGTACGAGCCGCAGTTGGCAAAAGGAGTTGTCATTATTTTCGCCGTCTTTGGCGGATTGCTGACCTCCGTAGCCTCAATCAAGACCAACTCGCCGCCTGCGCGCGCAATCGGCCATGTAATTACCTTATGCACTAATGCCTTCAACTCTCTTGAGCAGCAGACAGGATACTCATTCACGGAAGCGAATGCCAACGAAATCCACAACCTTGCCATGCCCGACAACGCCCAGCTTGCAGAGCGGATAGCGAGGCGCGGAGCGCACCAGGACGGTTTTCATCACTTTGACTCCTTCACCAATCGCCTCGCCCGCGCGGGGCTTGACCTTGAGAATCCGGTTTGGATTCAAACCGACGGCACAATCACCAACCTATGGGAATCATCTTTAATACTACTTATAATTTTCTTCAATACGCATTCTTCAGTGGTAGGCGTTGTTCTGATGATTTTACATGGTTCTCAAAAACATCCGTGACAAAAGAGAACCATGATGGGTACGAGGAGCTTGTGTTTTATGTTAATCCCGACGACTTCTCCAATAATTCATGTGGAGGTGGGCATGTTCAAATTCAATAATTTCTTTAGGTCACTCTCTTTTTTGCACATCGCCCTATTTTTGTGCATCGTTACTGTTGTCACCCCCGTGGAAGTCCTATATGGAGATGTAACTGATTCTTCGGAAACCATGTCAAATCATGACATTGCCCGCGAATATGGCGAAATGATCTCCAACCTAGTTTTAAGACTGAAAGGACCTGTATCCAGCAACGATGTTTCAGGAAGGGCCATTGCCAAGGAGCTGTACTATTTGCGGCCAAACGGGATTTCCAATTGGCTTTTCAATCACTTGGACTATATTGGTGGGAATGTACCAATGACGCTGCGAGGAGAATTCTGGTCTGTAGAAGGAACTCACCTCCTATATTCGGTTCTTCTAAAGACGGGTTTCCAATTTTCGGAGTATTCAAACTGTCTTTTTTCAAACAAGGCGGGTATATGGTACCAGCATGCGATGTGCATGATGCTCGGACACAGATCGGCAGGCAGGTATTTTGAGATAGTTCTTGCAAGACGAGCGGAGACAATTCCCAATGAAAGAAGCAGAAAGTTGTTTGAGAGAATGGTCTCCAATATGAATGAACTTCTGCCCAAAGAAGAGCGGACGGAACTCGGCCTGCGTATGGGGATTCCACAGTGGGAAATGGAACCGGAATTCAATTTCGAAAGCAGAGACCGGTATCGATCCATGGAACATACCTTGTTTGCGCGAATGAAATCCCAGCTCGCCACCGCATCGACAAACCTCTTCGAAACCATCGCCACAATGGGTTTCATCCGCTCATTGGACGCCATTCCGGTCCTCGCGGACAATCTCACCATTTGCCCCCAGGCCGCGACCAACGCTCCGGGCGAGTTCGTGTTCCCCGCCGCCGAGGCGCTGATCTCCATTGGCCCGGCCATCGGCGACTGCTTTGCAAGGCTGAAGGCCACAAAGCCGCTCTCCGTCGAGGAAGCGCTGTGGCTGCGGATCTCGCACGAGCTTTATCCGGAGGGCCTCGAATACGAGCTCTACTGCGCCGCCCAAACGAACGACCTCAGGGCTGCGCGCCTCATGAAGTCGCTCCCCTGGCGCAGGCTCTCCGAGGACGACATGAAGGATCCGTGATGGGCTACATCTACGGCTTCACGGACGCCAACGGCGACGGATTCCCCGATGGGCTGACCTTCCCCGAAGCTGGCGGCGGCACGGCAAAGGGAATCGTCCTGCCGCCCTGCAACGGGCTGGTGGTGCGGCTTCGCCTGTCTGGTCTGACCGATTCGGATGTCCGTCTCTCATGCGGGACGCTGAACGACGGCTCCGAGGGTCTTTTGAAAGCGCGGATGTCCATTCGCTGGCCCAGCGACGGCGGATATGACACGGAGGCGAACCGCCTTCAAATAGACTCGGATTCAGTCATCGACTGCGACGCCATGGACGTTTCGTTCCGAGGCGAGGTCGATACAACGCCGCGACGCGACGGAGGGACCGAAGTGCCGACCACGATAGACAGCCCGTTCCGCCGCAGGTGGCTTCATGTGTATGGATTCATCGGCGTTGCCTCAACTTCCATGCACAATCCCACGAACGCGACCGACCATCTTCCATGCGTCTCGAACTCGGTGTCTTTCCATTTGGGGCCTAATTGCCCTCCCATAACAAACCTCTTTGTAAAAGCCGGATGGACGCATGACACGGCGGTGCTTTGGATTCGCAACCTCATCCGAATTTTGACTGGCGATCCAAAGGACGATGAAACCGACCATTGCATCGGGCTTGTGTGGAGCGAGGGCGGCTCAATCAGCCTCTACGATTATCTCGCCGACTGCTGCAAGCCGTATGCCGACAAGTTCACTTACTATGTAAACGGCAGTCAATGCGAAGGTACTCTTGAGTTCGGCGACGAGCCGGAGGAGTTCCACCCAACTATATTCCATGTCGAGCTGCGTGACGAGAACGGCAGCGAAACGCTGGACAGAATGTGGGTCGTGGTGAATGCAAAGATTGCCGAGAAACATTACAATGACTGGTATTCGGCTAATTCTGACACAAGCTGGGCAAGTGCCCTGCCCAAGCCATACGCCAAGTTGCAGATTTCGACGAATTGGTTCGGTCGCGTCGGCGCAACACCCTTGAATCCCTTGAATCCCGACCCGTGGGACAGTCCTAGCAAACTGTCGGGTTATCTGCATCATGATTCCGCATGGGAAATGCGGTCGGAAACGGATGCTGATGACCATGGCAACCAAGCGTGCTATGATGGCAACGGTGATATTGTTCGTAATGGCATAGCTGGCGGAACGGCAGATTATTATTCGGGAATACCTCGTCTTGTTAGAAGTCATATTCGCGAAGATGTCAATCCTTACCTCAATGCGCTGCATCTTGACGGAAATCCCGGCGACACGGAATGGAACAACGACATCTCGCGTCCATGCCTTTACCAAGGGGATTACCTCAATCAATACATCGAGCGTCGTCCCATAATTCCCCCAGAAGGAGAATAGGAATGAATACAAAGAGTTGCACTACATTGGCATTTTGCGCGGCTTTCGTACCGTCATTGTATGCTGGAAGTTTTCTGTCCCTATCTTCGACGAATGATATTGTCCTCAATTTTGACAGCAGAATCCCGGAGGTTGTCAAAGATGCCATTAGTGTTGACTTTCAACTGTGTCTTATTCCGTCTGCGCCGAAAATCAAGCTTTATCATTTCGATCGTGAACCGACAAACAGATTAAGTTTGGCCAGTTTTTGGCAACCATACAGTTTTGCGGCAATTGACAGGCTCGGGCCTAACTTGCCCGAAGATGGCGTATTGTCCAACGGCACTTTCATCATTGATGTTTCATACGCTTTTGCCACGAATTATCAGCACCACATTGAAAGCACGACGTCCTACTCCAACGAAATTGCAGCAGCCTACATGTTTATAGAGTCGCTTTCGCCTACGAATCTTCAGATGATGTCCACGAACGAATTGCTCTCGTTGGATTTGTGGAAGGAGGTGCCACCGGGGCAGCATCCCATACCTGAAAAGGATTTGGCGCGTGTTATCAGAAGCATCAGAACCACAAAGTATTATTCTCCACCACGTTTTGCGTTTAGCGTCTGGGAATGTGGCCCAACTAATTCCCCGCCCTATTTGTGGTGCTTTCCCCCATCACTTGATAGAAGGAATAGCGCTTCAAGCGAGATTATGGTTTTCTATCAAAACCGATGGTGGTTCACCGAATGGTTCCTGCATCCGGGTGAGCAGCAATGGTGAAACGGCACGAGATGGAACAATGGCATTTCCAGACCATGCCTGTACCAAGGAGATTACCTCGACAAGTACATCGAGCGCCGTCCCATCATCCAGCCGGAAGGAGAGCAAAAATGAACATAAGAACTCGCGTGGCATCAATCATCCTCGGCTTGCTTGCATCATGTTTGCTCGCCGACAACTTCTACCCCCTGCCATCGACCAATGCCATTGCGCTGAACTTTGACAGCGGAATCCCGGAAGCCGTAAGGGGGCGCATCCGGGAGGATTTTAATCGCTGTTATTTTCCTTTTGCGTCTGAGGTTAAACTTTACCACTTCGACCGTGATCCGACTAACCGATTGAGTCTGGCTGGCTTTTGGCAGCCTTTCTCTGGTTTTGCGGCAACAAGTGGACTTGGCCCTAATCTGCCAGGAAAAGGAATTCTTTCCAATGCAACTTTTACCATAGATATTTCCTATGCTTTCGCCACAAATTATCAGCACCACATTGACAGCACGGCGGCATACTCCAATGAAATTGCAGCCGCCTACTCCTTTATAGAGTCGCTGTCGCCTACGAATCTTCAGATGATGTCCACGAACGAATTGCTCTCGTTGGATTTGTGGAAAGAGGTTCCGCCGGGGCAATTTCCTCCCTCCGAAGATATCGACGATATCCTTGCATATTGCCAAAACAGAAATGTATTTGCGCCGCCGCGTGTAGCGTTCCATATCTGGGAATGCGGCCCTACCAATAATCCTCCGTATCTCTGGTGTACTGTGCCCAGGCTTACCGAGAATGGCCGAATCTCTGCGAACATGATGCTTTATTTTCAAGGCCGATGGAGGTTTTCGGTGTGGCCGTTTATTGAGGACGAGCAGCAATGGTGATGCCGTCGCTGATTTGAACCGCGATGACGGACAAGGGCTCCCGCGTCGTCACATGGGCGCGTACGCGCCGCAGGCAAATGCAAGGCCGGCCTATTCGAGGTCGAGAATGAGCTCGCCGAAGTTCTGGGCCTGGTGGACCCAGCCGCCGTTCCAGCTCGACATCTCGCGCACCCGTTTGGGAGTGCCGGTCTTAGGGTCGATCTCGTCGGTGTCGTAGAACTTGCCGCGCACTCCCTGGAAGAGCAGCTTGCCGCCCTGGGCCGCCGCGATTCCGATTGATTCGAACGGAACCTTCACGATGGTCGTCCAGCGGTCATCGTAGCGCTTCACGTTGCGGGTCCACCCGCCGTTCCACGCGCTGTCCCACATTTTCGCGTCGTAGACGCAGTCCTTCAAGTGGTCGTCGTCGTTCCCGACGTCCATCATCATCATGTAGTAGACGCCGGAACTTCCGTTGGCGAGGTAGAATTCCATGATATCGCCACGCGGGGCGTTTTCCTTGCCGCTGATGTTGACGTTGCCCTTGAGCGTCGCCATGTCGGGGGCGTAGCAGTCGAAGCGGATGAAGAGGTTCTGGCGGTCATGGAGGACTGCGGCCGTCGAACGGAAGCGCGCCTTGGAGCCGATCATGCCTTTGCCCGCGCCGCCTTGTCCGGCGATGACGAAGTCTCCCGTTTTGCCGGCCTTGTTCCAGACGTCGGAGTCGAAGGATGTCTCCAGGTTCTTCTCGGCGGAGTAGGGGACGTGCATCTGGACAATCATGCTGTCCCCTGCCTTTTCGACCCAGGTCTGGAACCACTTTTTCTGCCGGGCGATGAGTTCGCGCGAGACGGGATGGCGGGCCTTGGCGAGCGCTTCGTCCAGCAGCGCGAAGAGTTTGCCGTCGAGTTTCGGGCGGAGAATGTAGTGCCGCGTGTAGTCCACGCCGTCGACGGCGTTGTAGATGCAGGGCAGCTTGTCGGAGAAGAAGCTGTCGCGCAGGAGGTTGTTGAAGGCGAGCATCGGCTCCGCCGCCTCGCGATAGGCGCGCCGGCAGAAGTCGCTGCGCAGCTCGTCGATGTCGGCGTAGGGGTTCCAGGCGATTCGCGGAATGAGCCACTTGAGCATGCCGCAGGTGTCCCAGGTGAGGTGGTGTCCGGGGGTGGTTTTGCCGACGGAGTCCAGCGGTCCCTCGTTGTAGATTTCGCGCATCGGCAGGGGGCGCGAGATGCAGTAGAGGAAGTTTGTCTGCAGGATGTACTCCAGCGGGCGCGGGAACTTGTCGCCGCAGCCCGTGTAGGTGCGGTAGACGGCCTTGTCGCAGCTTTTTCCCCATCCGTCGAGAAGCTTGTGCCAGTTCTCGTTGTAGGTGTCGTCGGAGATCGGCACCTTCATGTTCTCGCCGTAGGGGCAGTACTGGATCCGGAAGTTCTTCTCGAGCTTGAACGGCGGCGGCTCGGTCGTGTAGTAGTAGGCGTAGTCGCCGATGACGACGCCTGGATAGAGCTTGGCGACTTCGCGGGCGATCTTGTTCTTGAACGTGAAGTTCTGCGCGCTGCGGAAGGCCGGGTCGTCGGGCTGCACGACCGTTCCGTTCTCGCAGGTGAAGGGCGCGGTGCACTTGTCGCAGAGGCAGAGGAGCCATGAGTCGGGGTTGGAGAGGTTGAAGTAGTCGATGCGGATCTTCTTTGGGGCCGTGTTGGGGAAGCGCGACTTGATTTCCGCGACCACGTTCGACACGATTGTCGGGATGGAGTCGTATGTGAGGAAGCAGACCTGGCCCTTGCGGCGCTCGCCGTTCACGAGGGCGTACCATTCCGGGTGAAGCTCGAAATTGACCTGCGGCGAGGTATAGGACGGGAAGCCGTGTCCGCTGCCCGCCGAGATGTATGAGCTTCCGAAGCGCGCGGGGGGGCCGCGGAAGACGTTGCCGTAGTTGCGCGAGTACCACTCCAGCGCCGGTATGGTGGGTGAGCCGTTCCAGGCGTAGGTGATGAAGCGGCGGACGGGCACCTCGCGGTAGTCGCACACTGCGGCCGCGAAGGTGTTTGTCCGTGAGAAGACCGCCGAAAGCGCCGGCTCGGGGCGCGGCCAGATGATGTCGGAATTGCGTTCGAGGAACGAGTATGCGCCGTTGAGAATGCCACGTCCCTGCCGGCCGACGATGTGGACCTCCTCCACGCCGTTTGACGTGGTGGAATGGCGCACGGCGAAGCCGTCGGTGTCGCCGATGGCCTTCCAGTCGTCCGGGTATGGCGCTTTGCGATCGGCGAATTCAAGGACGATGCGCGACTTGACATCGGCGCGTCCCGGCTCGTCGATTCGCCGGACGGGGATGAAGGCGTCGGTCATCTCGCCGATCCAGCGCTGAAGTTCCTCGGCGGCGTCCCACTGGGCCTCGTCGATCTTGTGGAACGAGTTGACGAATATGCCGCATGAAACGACGATTTCCGACACGGGCCGGCCGTCCTCGACAAGGACGGGCGTCGCGGCCGCAGCGGTTGCGGCGGACAGCATTGCAGACAGAGCTATTGCGTAGGGGCCTCTCATGATGTTGTCTCCTTTGTCTCGATGTTCGCTTGTGGAGATACGGATTCCCGCATCACCTCAGTATCTCTCGCAACAAAAAATACTATCTGAAACATCCTCCATCGTCAAGAGATAAGATATTCCGCATCGCCGGAGCAGACGAGGCTCCGCGCTCAGCCTCGGTACTAGCGCAGAAGCTTGTCAGCTGGAATTAGAAAATCGAAAAAGCGGTCTGCCTCCACGCGCGAGGACAGGCGTCCGTCATAGACGAGCGCGGTCCTGATGGACAGGGACTTTTCATGGACTAGACGCGACACCTTCTCGGAAACATCATCCACCACTTCGTATCCGATTTCCCTTTTCCGCTTGATTTCAACGACAATCAATGTGCGCTGCGTCTGTATTAGAAGGTCGATCTGGCAGCCCCGCTGCCGCTTCGTCGCGGACTGGAAGTATGGAAATGCGGAAATGACAAGCGACTTGTCTATTCCCAGAAGCGGGAACAAGTCATTGACGTGGTTTAGGACAAGGTTTTCGAACTGGAAGCCAAAGAATGTCTGCAGTCCAGGAAGTTGCTCTGTTGAGGAGAATTCGAAGAGGCCGCGCTGAATCGCTGCGCGACGCGGTTCTATGTAGTGCAGATAGAACAGGACATAGTTGTCGCTGACTCGAAAGCGCGCCTTGCGGATGGTCTTTCCGGTCAGCGGATTCTGGCCTTCTTCACGCGTGACATATCCGGCCTTGCAAAGATCTTCAAGCGTCTGCGAATAAGCGCCGCTTACCGCCGCCCCGTGCCTTGCGGCGATCTCCGCAACCGACTGCGGACCATCTGCTAGTTCGCGCAGAATCTTTCCGCGCAGCTTGGCCTTCCGTCCAAACACCTGGTTGAAAGTTTCGTCGAATTCGCGGAACAGAATCCCGTCCGGTAGGAAGCACATCCGCCTGATGTTTTCGTCGACCGAAAGCGATGGCCGCACTTCCTCAAGGTATTTTGGAACACCGCCGGTAACCGAAAGCAGGTCGAGTTTTTCCCGAGTCGACATTCTTTCCGCAGCCGCTCCCCAAATCTGCACCGCGTCCCGCAACGGGAGTTCCTTCAATTCGATGTCAAGGGAGTTGCGACCAACGAAGCCGGTGCTGTTCAGGATGTTTTCGACAATCCACGCCGAAACGCTTCCGCAAAGCACCAGGATCAGATTCCCATGTTTGCGCAGCCTCTTGTCCCATGCTTCCTTGAAGTATCCGGGGAAGTCCGGATTCCAGCCCCCCATCCACGATATTTCGTCAAGCAGGACCACGGTGCGTCCGCCATCGCCGAGCAGGGCGTCCAATTGCGCGAACGCAAGGGCCCATGTTTCCGCTTCTTTGACGGGGCGGAATGCGTATTCGGCCACCTTCTCGCAAAAACGACGGCGCTGTACGACGTCCGTCATGCGCTTGTGAGGGGCCAGGCCTTCTATTGAGATGAATTTCGCCGCCGAGCGCGCGGCGAACTCCTCGATCAATGTCGATTTGCCGATTCTGCGCCGCCCGCGGCATGTTACAAGAACGCCGGAGTCTCGCCCCCAAAGTCCGTCAAGAAGCTCAATTTGCCTTTCACGTCCTATGAACATGTTTCAGTCCTCACCATTTGTGAAAGATTATACACTATTCCGTCGTATTCCGCAATACTGAATATTACTTGAAAATGGAGATTGCCATTTTCAAGTAGGATTCAGCGCGTATTTACGCATTTAATTTGACTTGAAAACGGCAAATGACGTTTTCAAGTCATTTATGGACGCCCCCGGCTATACTACCTGAGCAACAGGAACGTGGCGGCCTGGCGCATGTCGAGGACGTGGAACGTGCCAAGGCCGGATGCGAATCCCTCGCCAGCGGCGACATCCACCGAGACATCCGGGTTCGCGGCGGAGAAGGCTTCCGTCACAAGGTACTTCTCCATGTTTCGCCCCGCGACGACTCCCGTTGCCGCCATTTCGGCGATTTGGGCGTCGGTGAGGCCCATGCAGATGGCGATTCTCCCGCCGCCGCCAGGCGCGCCGGCGCCGGTGCAGCGGTCACCGCCCCGGGCGCTGAGCGACGCTCCAGCCGCAAAGGCGGGAACTGACCGCGACGTGAGCCAGATGCCGCCGCCGGAAGATGACGCACCGCCGTTGGCGACGAGCGTTCCGGCCACGGCGATCTTCTCGGCGTGGACGCGGATGAGTCCGCCCGCCGGACGGACGGAACTGTACAGGCCCGCCGAGGATCCGGCATGGATCGGGGCGTACGGGAATCCGTAGGTGTTGGCGTATGCGCTCCCGCTGGACCAGCCGATGCCGTGCCCGCCGTAGCCTCCGCCCGGCGTGTATTCGCCGCCGAGTCCGGGCGCCAGGGAAATCGGGTAGCGGTCGCTGAAGCGGTAGAAGCCGCTCTGGGTGGCGTTGACAGTTCCGCCCGCTTCAACAATGAACTTCTTCCCCGCCCGGATGGTGACGCTTCCGCCCGTGTACTGTTCGCTCCAGACGTATGCGGTGCCGTTGGTGCCGACGCGGAATGTGCCTCCAATCGTTGCGGGCGTCGCGCCAACGTCGATGGAGAAGGTCTCATTGGTCGTTCCCGATGCGATGAGAAGGCGCGCCGACTGCGACGCCGCTCCGCAGACGACGAGATCGCCGCCGATGGAGAAGGTCGAATGGTAGGTCTGGTTGCGCGCGCCAATCGCGAGTTGTCCGGCGTTCGTGACGATGACGTTGCCCGCTACAATCAGCGCCGCCTCGCCCAGCTTCGTGCCGGTGTAGCGTCCCACCATGCTTTGGCTGGCTCCGTTCCAGGCGTAGTCGTAGTAGCCAACGCCTTGTCCGCGATAGTCCCAATTCAGTTTCGCCCCCACGCTGACGACGCCGGAACCTGAAATGGTGAGCGAGCCGGCCTCTAGGCGGTTTGTCGCGAGAACGTAGCCCTGCGGGACTACAACGTCGTCGTACGCGCCGGGAATGTTTGCCGGCGACCACTTCGCCGGGTCGTCCCAGCTTCCGACGGCGCCGGCCGCGCCGACCCACGTGCGCATCGTGGGCGCCTCGGCGGCGCGGAAGACGGCCGTGACGAAGAAGGGTTGGTTGGCCGAAATTGACATTGGGTTGGCCTTGGCCTGGCCGTACGGGACGTCGCCGACCCAGTAGAGGAACTCCGCGCCGGACGCCGGCGTCGCGGAAAGCGACACGGTCCCTGCCTCGGCTGTCCAGACGGAGACGGACGCCGCGCCCTCGCCGCCGCTCACGGCGACGACGCCCAGCTCGCCGTCGTTCGAGAGGACCGTGCCCGCCGTCTCGCGGCCCTCCCAAAGCCAGGTGAGGGAGAAGGGGCCGGTCTCGGGCGTGAAGGATGCGGTCGTACCGTTGCCGGCCGCGACCTGCTCGGTCGAGTTGGAAATCACCCACCCCGCGCATGCATAGCGCACCGTGCCCGGGTACGCCGGGGCAAAGGCCTGGGCGGGCGCCGTTGCCGACCACGCCACGCCGACGGTGACGTTTGTCAGCGAGTAGTCCAGGCCCTCGGCCTGGACCGTGAGCGGGGAGGAGAAGACGGCGAGCGGGTAGGTGCTGACCGCGCCCATCACGGTCGTGAGCGTACCGTCCGGCTGGTAGGTGGTGAGTCCGCTGGAGGTGCGCGAACCGCCGGCCGCCGTGGCCGTGACGATTGTGATGGTGTCGGAATAGGAAAGCCTGGACGGCGTCTCGCCGCGCGCGAGGGCGTCGAGGTCAGCATCGGAGACGGCGAGCGCGATTGAGATGCGGCCGCCCGTCCCGGGCGCGTTGTTGTCGTTGCCGCCGCTCTCGCCGTTGGCGCGGATGGAGGCGCCGGAACCGGCCTCGAAATCGTCGGCGCAAATCCAGACGCCGCCGCCCGCCGACTTGGAACTCGTACTGGGACCGCTGCCGCCGTTCGCCACGATGGAGCCGTTGAGCGTGAAGAGTCCCGCCGTCTTCACCCAGACCGTCCCGCCGCCGCGGCAGGTGCTGTATGCGCCGTCGGGGCCACCGTTCAGGTACGGGGCGTAGGCTAAGCCGTACGCCTTGCGGGGATAGCCGGATTGAGTGCCGTTGCCGTCCGCGCCGTACACACCGCCAAGATTCCAGCTGTAGCCATACCCGGGGGAGAGCGTGTAGTAGTTTCCGTCCTTCTTCGTGTAGCGAGGATCGGTGTAGCCTTCGTCCACGTAGCTTATCCATCCCCATCCGCGCGTGGTCGCGTTGAAGGAGGCCGTTGCGCCGACCGTGACGTCGCCGCCGACGTCGAAGCGGACCGAATTGCCCGTCACGATGTCGGATTCGGGATAGACGACCGCCGTGCCGTCCAGTTCCATGTTGCCGCCGATGGTGACCGGGAAGGCGGAATGGTAGTAGTTCGTAAGGGGAATCTTGCCATCGCCGCCGAGGGGGCCGTCGTAGGCGGGGGCGTAAACGGCGAGCGTGGAGGAACCGGCCAGGGAGAGGTTTCCGCCAATCGTCGCGCAGAGCAGGTCCGCCTTTTGCCGACGCGCGCCGATTGAGATGGCGCTTGCGCCAGTCGCCGAGAGGTTGGAGACCACGACGAGGCCGCAGTCGACGATGTTCGCGTCCGTGGGGCGGGTCTGCGCCGTCGTGGTCGCGGCCGACGCGCCGCCGACGGCGAGCTTGCCGGCGGAGAGCGTGAGCGACTTCATGGCCGAGAGGCCGTAGGACTTGACCTGCTTGGAGGAAATGGCCACCTCGTCCATCGGTGTCGGGACGCCGGCGGGAGACCAGTTGGAGGCGACGTCCCAGAAGCCGTTGTCGGCGCCGACATATGACTTCGCCACGGCGGCCGCGTCGGAGAAGACGCCCCAGATTGTCATGCCCGGATGCGCGGCGAGGGCGAGCGTGGCGTCCGTAGAGTGTCCGGTGCCGAAGTCGCCGTACCAGGCGGAGAATGTGCCCGTGCCGGAAGCCGCCGAAATGGCCAGCGGCGTTCCAGTTGCGAACCAAACATCCGTATCCGCCGCGTATGCCGTACCGTTCACGTTGATGGAACCGCCGCCGACGGGGCGGATGCGAACGAGGTCTTCGATGCCCGTCCACTGCCAGGTCAGCGTGAGCGGGTCGGTTTCGGCGGAAAGGGAGCCGGAAACCTCGCCTGTCGCATTGCTCACGACATATCCCTGCGCGGCGTAGCGCCGGAGAGTGCGGTAGAACTCCGGATAGATGCTGGCGTCCGCCACTGAAAAGGCTTCCGGGAAATCTGACTTCTGGAAGACATGGAAACCGTAGGCCGGCGTTGCCGCCGAGAGTTCCTCGGGAATCGCCCTCACTTCCAGCGGAAGCGTGGAGGAGGCGTAGGCCAGCGTCGCCGTGCCGCTGGCGGAACGGCCGCCGGCGCCGTTGTTCTTGTAGCCGCCGAGGACGTTGACATTGAAGCCGTAGAGCGGGGCGGTCGAGAAGGCGTCGGGGTCTCCACCCGCGGCGAGGGCGTCAAGTTGCGCCTGCGTGGCCCCGGCGGTAAGGGAGATGCGTCCCGCGCCGCCCGACGAGCTGTAGCCGCCGGTCACCTTCCCGCCTTCCGCCGTCAAGGAGGCGGAGCGCGCGATGTCGAACGTCGCGCCAGCGAGCCAGATACTTCCGCCGGACGATGCGCCATAGCTGGCGTCCGTGCCCCGCACGGTGATCGTCCCCGCGACGGACACCGCGCCCGTCGCGAAGACGCAAACGCTGCCGGCCCCGTTCACTGGGGTGCCATAGTATCCGTTCGGCGATCCGGGAAGGAACGGGGCGTAGGCGTAGCCGTACGCGTCGCTCTTGAACGACTTCGACGTGTACGACCCGCTCGGGGCCGTGATGAGACGGAGGCTGCCGTTGAACATCGAGCCTGACACCGCGCCATGCGAAGGGCCGTTGCCAAAGCTCTGCCCCGCCCCGAACGCATAGGAGAAGTATGCGGTATTGTTTGCGTCGGAAAGGGCCCCGACGGGATAGGTCTGCCCGGAGGAGTACTGGTACTTGCCCCAGCCGCGGCCGACGGCCGAGACGGTGCCGCCCTTTTCGACCGTGAAGCTGGCTGGTTTGAAGAAGACGGGCGTGCCAGTCAGCCCCTCGTTTTCGGGGTAGAGGTAGGACCCCGTCCCAACGCGGAGTTCGCCGCCAACCGCGACGACGTTGGCGTTCGCGTAGAGAAGCGCGGCGGACATCGTCTCGTTTGTCGGCGAAATGCCGTATGTCCGGCCCGCGTAGATCGCCGCGACGGCGCCGTTCGTAATCACGAAGTCGCCGCCGATGGAGGCGCTGACGTTCGCGACCTCGCGACGCGCGCCGAGGGAGAAGCTGGCGCCGTCGAGGACGAGGTCGCCGGCAACGGTGACGGCATACGGCACGGCGGAGGTCGAACTGACCGCCGTCTGCGCCTTGACGCCGTCGGCCGTGAGCGTCGTGCCGCCGACGACGATGCCGGAGCCCTTCACGTAGATCGACTTGGCCGTTATGGAATTTGTCGCCCGCACCCACTTTCCGTTGATTGAGAGATCGTCGTCAAGCGTCGGGACCGTGCCGGTCTCCCAGTTCGACCCCGTGTGCCAGTCGCCGCCCGAGGCGCCGGTAAACGTCACGATGGAAGGGGCCAGGACTGACGCGGCGTCCGTCGCATCGGAGGTGCCGGCATCCGCGGCGCGAATCTGCCACCAGTATGTCGTGTCGAAGGAGGGAATGGTCCATGGCAGGGTGAAGGCCTGGAAGTTCGTCACCGTGACGGACGAACCGACCTGCGTGAAGGAATTGGTGTCGCTCGACGTCCCAGCCCAGAGGGAGACAGTCGCCGAGGAGTTGTCCGCCAATCCGAGGACGGTGCCGGTGATCGTTGCGTTGCGCCTGGAGCGTGACAGGGTGGCATTCATTACGGTGACGTTGGTGGGCCGGATACGGTGAAGGTTGGGGTCTTCCTGCCAATTGAGAGTTCCGGCCGACTTCGGGTACTGTGCGCCCGAGACTTTATCCGTTACCTTGGTGCCCGTTCCCTCGTCGAGCGGGAAGAAGGCGTATGGTGCCTTGCCGATGTCTTCAGGCCCAGCCACAGCGAGCTTGGCGGCATCCGCGGCGTCAAGCGCGACGTTCCAAAGCGCGACATCGGCAATGTAGCCCCGAAAGAGACCTCCGACATTGGTCATGTTCTTCCCAAATGCGAAGTTGGTGGTTGTCTTACCGCTGGTGGCGTAGATTGAGTAAGTTGTGGAGAAGTTTGCGGAATTAGTCAGGACGCCGTCGGCGTAGAGGTACAGCTTCCCCTCCGTTTTGTCACGGACGAGGAGAATGTGATGCCATTCTCCGTTGGTGAAGAGCGTGGGGTTCTTGTATGACATGCCGACATTCTGCGTGTCGCCATACCTGACTTGGGTGGTTATTGCGTCATCGGATGTGTCCGGCGTGTTGACTGATCCCGAGACAAAGATGCCGAAGCCCGTAGTGCCGCCCCAGTAGCCCTGTCCCACAATGCCGGCGCCGGGAAAGCCGCTGCCTGTTGGCGGATTGACCGTGATTGTGGGCGAAATGCGTATCCAAGCCGAGAGGGACACCGAGTCTCCAATTGGGAACTTTTTCCCAATGTCGATGTAGGTGTTGCCGTCGAAGTAGAGGGCGGTTTCAGCATGCGCGACAAACACGAACGCCGCGACAGCGATGCTGGCAGCAAATGTGGATTTCTTCATAATTGACTCCTTGTAGGTGAACAAGATGCCCTTTTGAGGCTATTTCAGGGACAAGACGGTCGCGTGCTGCTCGTACTCGTAGCAGCCGATGTCGCACTGGCCGCCTATGCGGCGGCGGAGGCCGCCGAGGTCAAGCGGGTTGACATAGCCGGCCCAGCGCGACGCATCGCCGGCGTTGATGCAGGGCGACCCCGGCGCCAGCCGGTAGTCTCCGCGTTCCGGATGGTGGAACTTTGGCGGTGCGGAAACGTTCCCGTCGACACCGCCTAACAGGTTTGTGGCGCAGCAGTGGCTGAAGCTCGCGGTCGAGGCGAAGAGGTTGGCGCCTGCGTTTTCGGCGAAGATGCTGTTGTAAGCCGATGTCGAGCCCGTCACGGATACCGCCGTCGGAACACCAGAGTTGGCCGTCACCGTGCAGCTGTCAACGGTGCTGTCGTTGAATCCCACGACGAAATCTCCCGTGCCGACATTTCCGGCGAAGAGACAGTTCACGGCTGAAGCGGAAGCCAGAAGCGCGATCGGCGCCGTTCCAGAGGTGGTTCCTCCGCGAAGGGAACTCCACCTAATTGAACCCGCCGTCATGTCCAGCACGGATCCGCGGCTCTTGGAGCCATTGTCCCGCCCCTTGCAGTTCTCGATGACCGAGTGCGTGAGAAGACCGCCTGAAATGTAAACTCCGCTCCCGTACCCGTAGGCGCGAGAGACCGTGCTGCATCCGCGCACCAGGCAGTTGGAGACGACGGTGGATGTCCCGGAAATCCGAATGCCGGCGCAATACCCGTACAAACCGTTGTGGGAGCAGTCGATCGCCTCGCAGGAGATTATCGAACCGCCCGAAGCGTTGAATCCCGTTCCGCTGGCCTCGACATTGCAAACCACGCCTATCGCCCGGCAGTCGCGGATCAGGCCGGAGGAAACGGAGAATCCGCGCACGCCCTTGGCAACGGTGATGCCCGAGACTTCCGCCGCCGCGTTGGCGACGGAAAAGGCGAGGCCGGGATAGTTGGAGATCACCGTCGTGTCGCGCCCCGCGCCGAGGATGCGCACCTGGTCCATCAGCGTCACCGTGGTCGAAAGCTTGTACGAGCCCTGGGCGACATGTATCACGCTTGTGACGTTTGACGCCCGCCAGAGGGCCGACAGCGCCTCGTTGATCGAGTTGGTGGCCGTTTCGGGCGTCGCGTACGGATAAGTCCCCGAGCCGGTCGTGCTGACGTAGCAAACCGTCGGGCGAACGCGGATGCAGTCCGCGATTTCGGCCTCCGCCACCGCGCCGTCCGCCGCGCGGGTGGCGACAAGGCGAATGGCGTGGCTACCGTAGTCGAGGCTGTCAAGGACCAGCGTGGGCGACGTGCCGGCCGGGGTGGCGGAGCCGTCGACGTACCACGCGAGGGCGACTTCCGCGGCCTCCGCGCCGGAGACGACGGCGGTCAGGGAGACCGCGGCCCCGCGGGGGAAGTCGTTCCCGTTGTCGAAGGAGACGTCAACGCCGTACGACTCGCTTGAGGCGTCATACTCGTAGCAGCCGATGGACGGCGAGCCCGCATTGAAGGCGAGGCCGTCCAAGTCGGAGACGACGCCACTGACTGGAACGCCGCCCGCATACGCCGCCGAGGCGCGCGAGGCGATGTGGAAGTCCTCGTTCGCCGCGTCGGCGAACTTGGGGTCGCCCGAGACGATGTTGTTGGGATATGAGGTCAGCGCGACGTCGATCAGGTTGGATTCAAAGGTGCCTCCGGTAATCCGGTTGCTTCCCGCGGCGGATGCGGCGGGGCCGTTCCCCCATGAAATGCAGTTCTTCAACGTGCCACTGCTCATGGTGATGCCGGAAACGCCGGTCGTGTCTCCAGCAAGGACATTGCCGACGATCGTGCAGTTGTAGGCGTTGCCGCCGTTGGTAACGCCCTGCGCGTACTTGTGGATTCCCGCCGCCCCGTATTTGCCCGTGTTGGCGTAGATGAGGCACGAATAGATGGTTCCTCCGACCTGCATGATTCCAGGTGAAGACTCCTTGTTGTTGTGGTGGACCGTGCAATGGTGGAAGGTGCCGGACTGGACATAGACAACGCCTCCGCCATTGGAAGGGGATGAGTGGTTGTAGCCTTCGTCGCAGTGGTGGATGTCGCAGTTTCTGACCTCGCCCCCGGTCATGTTAATGGCGTTTCCATGCCCGTAGAGCTTCATGAACTTGCACTTCGTAAACTCGCAGCCGTCGATGAGGCCGCCCGACATCGCCACCCCGCCGCCGCTGTAGCCATTGCCGGAAGCGTAGTCCGCGATGCAAAGGGTGAAGAGACAGTCGCGAATCGTCCCGTTCGACATGCTCGCGCCGCCGCCGCCACCCCCGTAGTTGCAGTTGGAGATGACGAGGCCCGTCAGGTAGGCGTCCTCGTGCGTGATGCGGAATCCCCGCGTTTTTGCCTTGAAGTCCAGTACCGTCGCGTCCCTTCCCGCGCCCACTATGCGAATGGCGGACGAGAGCGTCACGGTGCCCGTCGGGGCGTATGTGCCGGCCGCGACCCGGACGACGCCCGTGCCACCCACGCCTGAAATGTCGCGGATGGCATGCGCGATGGAGGCGTAGGGATCGGCGGCCGTAAGGCCGTGCCCGTCGTCATCCACGCCATTGGGGCCAACATAGCGGACGTACGGCGCGGCGACGGCGACGAGAGTCTTGGGTTCGCGAATGTTTTCCAGCGTTACAGCGGGAGTCGTCGCGGAAGACGAACCTGACCAACGGGAAAAGGCGTCGCCAAGCGCCGTGACGGTGGCGGATCCGCCTTCGGGAATCCATTGCTCGGCCGGCGTGACTGCGCTGCCGTCCGAGGCGGAGGCGGAAACCCGGTAGCCGTGGCGGAAGTTCCAGACGAGGCGTCTTGGGACCGCGGGGTCGGGATGGGTATACTCGAGCGAGGTGCCCTCCCCCGCTCCGACGGCATTCCCGGCGCCGTCGTAGAGCGTCCAACCGGTGAAGACCGTCGCCGTGTCGCCAACTGCGTTTGTCCACGCGGCAGGCGCGACGATGGCGATTGACTCCCCTGCGGCGACCGGCATGTAAGCGCGTGTGGCGCCGCCGTTGGCCGCTTCTTCGGGGACCTCGACGCAAAGGGATTCGCTTGTGTCCCAAAGCCATGTGAAGGTCGATCCAGAATGATCGCGGCCAAAGGCGAAGTTCGTTGACGTCGTGTTTCCCTCCAGTTCAAGGCCATTCTTCAACGCGAAGCGCCAACCCACACACCGGGCGACGACGCCGCCGTTGGTTGAATACGTCTCGGGGCAGGACAGGGACACCGTTTCGTCCGGGGCGAAGGAGATGGCGCCGTAGCCAGGGGTTGGCGAGCCTATCTCGTCAGGGCTGCCGGTGATTGTCAGCGGCGGCGGTCTCGTGTCGCCGTCGACGAACCGGGTGACGTCAACCGTGTGGTTCTCCGCGATTTCGGCTGCGGTCAGCGCGCGGCTGTAGATGCGGACGGCGCAAAGTTCGCCAAGGATGCTCATGTTCGCCCTATAATGTTCTCCGCCGATGACAAACTGTTTGGCGCTGATTGTCGATGCGGCGGGTTGGGCGGCGGTTTTCTTGGCGCTTCCATCCTCGTACAGGATGCAATTCGAGCCGTTGCAGACGACGGCGCATGTCATGCGGCCGGAGTTTGATTTCCACGCAGTTGTGTCGACGTCAGGCGCGGCGTTGTAATAGACCCTGAAATATCCCGTCTTATGCGGGGAGAACTCCATGTTCATACCACTGCTTAAGTACTGGCCGAAAATGGTTGAACGGGTCTTAGAACTGATTGCGGACGCGGACGGCTTGAATACGACCTCGATGGTATGGCCGGTGATGTTGTTTTTGAGGGCGGTGTGAATCGCGGCAGGCAGAAGGAATCCGTGGTTGTTCCGCTCGGTGCCGACATACGCGTCCTCGATCCAGTTCCACCCCGCCGAGGTGACGCGTTGCGTTGCGTCGTAGCCGTTGCCGGAGACGTCCTTCCAGATGGTTGCGGACGAATCGTGCGTCCAGAGGCCCGCGTTTTCCACGCCGTCCCAGTGGCCAATGAGGCCGTCCTGCACATAGCATGTCACATCATCCGCCATTGCGGGTGCGACGAAGATGGCGACGAACATGGCCGCCATGCCGCACGCGGCGGCGATGAAGGCGACAAGGGATTTTTTCATGGTTTTTACTCCTAGTTCGGATGACCTTTATCCAGAACTGTTCCAAGACTGCCACCAATATAGCAAAAGATAAAATGCATGTAAAGGGGAAAAAGTCGCGTGTTTCCGCATTGAATATGACTTGAAAACGGCAAATGCCGTTTCCAAGTCATTTATTGACGCGCCCAGCTACACTACTTCAGCATCACAAACGTCCCTTTGCGTCGGGCGTCGAGGAAGCGGAAGGTCCCGACGTGCGGCGCGACCACCGTGTTGCGTCCGCAGGAGATGTCGATTGAGACATTCGGGTTGGCGCTGGAGAAGGCGTCAAGGTCAAGGATGTTCTTGGCGGGAAGCCGCGCCAGCTCGCCTGTTGCGGCCAGTTCGGCAATGTCGGTGTCCGAGAGGCCTATGCCGAACGCGATGCGCCCGCCGCCGCCCTCGGACGTGTAGCTCGTGCCGCGGCCGCCCTTGACAGTAACGGAGGCGCCTTCGCCGAAGTTGATCTTGCCGGAGGATGTGATCCAGACGCCGCCGCCGGAAGGTGCGCCGTCCCAGCAGGTGTCATCATATCCGTGGGCCGCCACGGTGCCGGCAAACCGGACGCGCTGCGCATGGACGCGGACGAGGCCGCCGCCCGGCTTTTCCGTGCTGTACGCGCCCTTTGGCGCGCCAGGATGGACCGGGGCGTTGGCGAAGCCGTAGGTCTTGCCGTATGTCCCGTGGCAATAGTTGTTGTTCTTGTCATTGAACCACCCTCTGCCGCCATAGCCGCCGCCGGCATCGTAACTGTTGCCGAGGCCTGGGCAAAGGCTGACTGGCAGACGGCCACTGACGCGCGCATAGCCCTTCCCGGGGCAGTAGAATCGGGCATTCTGCCCGAGCGTGAAGACGCCGCCGACCTTGAAGACGACGCTGCCGCCGGTGTAGGGCGAGGAAACGGGCGTCACGGTGGCCGTGCCAAGCACTGAGAAGTCGCCGCCAATCGTGACGAAGCCCGCGCCAGTCGCAAAGGTGCGCGTGTCGGTTATCGGGCCCGCGCAGACGGTGAGCGTGTTCGCCCCGGTGAGCGAGAGGTCGCCGCCGACCGAGAGCCGCCCGAAGCGGTAGTTGCTCGAGGCGGAAACGTCGAGGGTCGCGGAGTTCGTCATGGAGAGGTCGCCATGCACGACAACTGCGACCTCTTCGAGCAATTTGGTCGCCGTTGTGCCAACCTTGAGCTTGGCCGCGCCGGAGAGGGTGAGGCTGGCGCACTCAAGGTAGTTGGAGGAAAGGCAGGTCCCCGCCGGGACGTAGACGTCGTCGCCGAAGCCGGGGATGTTCGCGGGCGACCACTTCGACGGGTCGTCCCAGCGGCCGACGGCGTTTGCGGCTCCAATCCATGTACGGGCTGTCGCGGCCTCTGCCGTGCGGAATATGGCTGTCAGCGATCGGGGTTCGGATGAAGGCAGGACAATGGGGTTGGCCTTTGCCTGCCCACATGGGATGTCGCCGACCCAGTAGAGGAATTCCGCGCCTGCGGCGGGCGTGGCGGAGAGCGACACGCTCCCCTCCACAACGGCCCAGGCGGAAGTGGAGGCACCCGCTTCGCCGCCGTTGACTGCCACGCTACCGAGTTCGCCGTCATTTGCGAGGGCGGTGGCGGCCGTTTCGCAGTCGCTCCAGATCCATGTCAGGTAGAACGGCCCCGTTTCAGGAGTGAAGGAGGCCGTGGTGCCGTAGCCGGAGGCGACCTGCTCGGTCGAGTTGGAGATGACCCAGCCCGCGCAAGAATAACGGACGGTGTTCGGATACGCCGGGTCAAAGGCGTAAGATGGCGCCGTCGCTGACCAGAGCTGGCCCACGGGCACGGAGACGAGGGAGTAGTCCAGGCCGTCCGCCACAACTGTGAGCGGGGAGGACGCGACGGCGAGGGGATACGAGCTCACCGCGCCCATCACCGTTGTCAGCGTTCCGTCCGGCTGCTGCACTGTGACGCCGTTTTCCGTGCGCGAACCGCCAGTCGCAGTTGCCGTGACGATTGTGATGGTGTCGGAGTAGGAAAGCCTGGACGGCGTCTCGCCGCGCGCGAGGGCGTCAAGGTCCGCATCCGAGACGGCGAGCGCGATCGAGATGCGGCCGCCCGTTCCCGGCGCGTTGTTGCCGCCGCCGCCTTCGCCGTTGGCGCGGATGGAAGCGCCGGAGCCGGCCTCGAAGTCGCCTGCGCAAATCCAGACGCCACCGCCTGCCGACTTCGAACTCGTACTTTCACCAGTGCCGCCGTTCGCCACGATGGAACCGTTGAGCGTGAAGAGTCCCGCCGTCTTCACCCAGACCGTCCCGCCGCCGCGGCAGGGGCTGTAGGTGCCGTCCGGCCCGCCGTTCAGATAGGGCGCGTAGGCGAAGCCGTACGCCTTGCGCGGGAAGCCGCTTTGCGTTCCGCTGCCGTCCGCGCCGTACACGCCTCCGAGCGTGTAGCTGTAGCCATATCCGGTGGAGAGCGTGTAGTAGTTCCCGTCCTTCTTCGTGTAGCGCGGGTCGGTGTAGCCCTCGTTCACGTAGTTTATCCATCCCCACCCGCGCGTGGTGGCGTTGAAGGAGGCCGATGCGCCGACCGTGACGTCGCCGCCGACGTCGAAGCGGACGGAATTGCCGGTCACAATGTCCGATTCCGGATAGACGACCGACGTGCCGGCCAGTTCCAGGTTGCCGCCGATGGAGACCGGGAAGGCGGAATGGTAGTAGTTGGTGAGCGGGATCTTGCCGTCGCCGCCGAGGGGGCCTTCGTAGGCCGGGGCGTAAACGGAGAGGGTCGAGGAGCCGGCGAGGGAGAGGTCGCCGCCGATTGTGGCGCAAAGGAGATCGGCCTTCTGCCGCCGCGCGCCGATGGAGATGGCGCTAGCCCCGGTCGCCGAGAGGTTGGAGACGACGACGAGGCCGCAGTCGAAGATGTCCGCGTCCGTCGGGCGGGTCTGCGCCGTCGTGGTCGCGGCCGACGCGCCGCCGATGGCGAGCTTGCCGGCGGAGAGCGTGAGCGACTTCATGGCCGAGAGGCCGTAGGACTTGACCTGCTTGGAGGAAATGGTCACCTCGTCCATCGGTGTCGGGACGCCCGCCGGCGTCCAGTTGGATGCGACGTCCCAGAAGCCGTTGTCGGCGCCGACATACGACTTCGCCACGGTGGCCGCGTCGGAGAAGACGCCCCAGACCGTTAGGCCCGGATGCGCGGAGATGGCGAGCGTGGCGTCCGTCGAGTGTCCGGTGCCGAAGTCGCCGTACCACGATGAGAATGTGCCCGTGCCGGAAGTTGCTGATATGGTGAGTGGCGTTCCCGTGGCGAACCAGAGGTCGGCGTCCGCGGCGTATGCCGTCCCGTTCACGGTGATGGAACCGCCGCCGACGGGGCGGATGCGCACGCAGTCCTCGATGCCCGTCCACTGCCAGGTCAGCGTGAGCGGGTCGGTCTCGGCTGACAGGGTGCCGGAAACCTCGCCCGTTATATTGCTTACGACATATCCTTGCACGGAGAAACGGCGCAAATCGCGGTACAATGCAGGGTATGTGCTTTGGTCGGCGAGAGTGAAGGTCGGAATGGCGGCCTTGTCTAGGACATGGAACCCGTACGAAGGAGATGCCGTGGAGACCTCTTCCGGATTGGCTCCAACCGCCACGGGAAGATGCGATGACGTCGGCCAGGCGAGCTTTGCCGTGCCCGGGGTGTATCTGGTGGCGCCGTTGAGACCGGTTAAAACCTGGTATGAGAACCCATAGAGATCGCAAGTGGCGAAGTCATCGGGATCGGCACCGCCTGCGAGGGAGTCGAGCTGGGCCTGCGTGGCTCCTGCGGTCAGGGCGATGCGTCCTCCGCCACCGGCGGAGGAGTAGTTGCTTTTGCCCCCGTTTGCCGTGATAGAGGCGGAGCGGGCGATGTGGAAAGTCGAGGCGGCGAGCCAGATTGAACCACCGGATGCGCCGCCCGCCCAGGACTCATCTGCGTTGGCCGAGATTGTTCCGGCAACCGTTGAAGTGCCCGAGGCAAATACGCAGACGCTGCCGCCACCGCGAACGGTTGTGCTGTAGCATCCATTTGGGGAACCGGGAAGAAATGGCGCATAGGCCGAGTCGTAGGTCACGGCGGTGTATCTGGTCGACATCTTCGAGCCGTTTGCGTTCGTCGTGATATTGACAGAGATGTTATTTGCGTATTTTCCTGAAAAAGAGCCGTGGCATCCACCATAGTCGTAGCTTGCCCCTTGGCCGAAGGCGTAGGAGTAGTAGCTGCCGTCAGCGGTGTCTGCCAGCGCGCCAACGGGAAATACGCTTCCTGAGCTGAACTTGTACTTTCCCCAGCCGCGTCCGAATGCGGAGACAACGCCGCCCTGCTCGACGGTGAAGTCCGACGGCTTGAAGAAGACCGGTGTGCCGGTAAGGCCTTCGTTCTCGGCGTAGAGATACGACCTGCTTCCTACGAGGAGTTCCCCTCCGACGGCGACAACGTTGGCGTTCGCGTAGAGAAGCGCGGCTGAAACCGTTCTGTTGGTGAGGGAGACGCCGTCCGTGCGGCCGGCGTAGATCGCCGCGACGGCGCCGTTCGTGATGATGAAGTCGCCGCCGATGGAGGCGCTGACGTTCGCGACCTCGCGGCGCGCGCCGAGGGAGAGGCAGGCGCCGTTGAGGACGAGGTCGCCGGAGAGCGTGATGGAATACGGGACTGCGGAGGTCGCGCTGAGCGGCGTCTGGGCTGCGACGCCCGCCTTGGTCAGCGTCGTGCCGCCGACGACGAGGCCGGCGTTCGAGCCGTTGCCGGTTATCGTGATCGATGCCGTGGAGATGGAGTTCGTGGCCTTGACCCACTTCCCGTTGATGATTGCGCCATCGGAAGCCGACGGAACCGCTCCCAGCTCCCAGTTGGAGGCGGTATGCCAGTCGCCGCCCGAGGCGCCGGTGTAGACAACGGCGGCAGGGGCTATGACGGAAGCCGGTTCGGTGGCGGCAGTCTGGTCCAGGTCGTCGCCGACGGCGCGGATCTGCCACCAGTACGACGTGTCGAAGGCGGGAAGCGTCCATGGGAAGGTGAATGCGGACGTGTCCGTCACGGTGATGGACTGGCCGACCTGCGTGAAGGAGTTGGCGTCGCTCGACGTTCCGGCCCAGAGCGAGACCGTGGCGGAGGAGTTGCCGTCAAAGCCGCCGATTGATCCCGAGACCGTTGCGTTGAGTCTGGAGCGCGACAGCGAGGCGTTCAGGATGACGAACTGTGTCGACGCACCGGGTATGAATGACGTGGCCGAGGCGCTCGGATAAAAGACTCCGTTCACGAGGTCATACAGCCCGGCGGCCGAATCGGAAGTCCGATAAGCGGGGATGAAGTCGCGCACGAGTTCTTCGTCCTCGAACAGACGGCAGGAGTACAGGCGGTACTTGGCGATTTGATCGGGGTTGGTAGAGCCACCCTTGTTCGGCGCGCCAAGAAAAAGCGGGTACTTGGCCGTGGCAGTCGCGGGCGTCCCCTCAGACAAGGTCCTGTTGTCCACGGAGGTGCCTGAGATGGTAACGGCGCGGCCGCCGGCGCCGTTGTCGTGGTTGAAGTCGAATGTGTGGCGCAAGGCGTCGGCGTCTATCAGGCCCGTCCAATTGCCCGACGTGTCCTTGCGCGCATAGGCGAAGCTGCCGCTGGTTGCATTTTGCCCATTGACATACATGGAGTAAACGAGATGGCCGGAGCCATCCTTTTCAACGCCGAAGAGGCGGTACTGGCCTTTGACGGCGGTGAGCTGGAAGTCGAGCAGCGTGCGTGTGGTCGGCGACGGGCAGTAGCCCGTGTTGACGTACTGTGCGCCGGTGCCCTCGATGTATTCCAGTTCGATGTAGCTGTCGGGAAGTGCGCTGGCGTCAGTCGTGAGGCAGACGACGTCCGACTCCGCAATGTCATGCGCCTCGTCGTTTGTCTCCATGACGGCCTTGACGTAGTAGGCCGTGCCGGGGGCAAGGCGTGTAATCGGGGCCGAGAACTCGCCGATGTTCGTCACGGACGCGGAAACGACGTTGGTGAAGATCATCGCGTCGGGCGAGACGCCGTAAACGAACTTCAGCGTCGCGGACGGGGCCGTGTAGCCGATGCCGTTCACGTGGACGGAAAGCCTGAAGTAGCTGCCGCCTTTTGCCGCGACAGTCGGCGCGCCGACGCCGAGGGCGTCGCGGACATTCCAGAGCCAGGTGAACTCGGCGCATCCGGCGTGGACGTAGTCGCAGCGGTTGAAGACCTCGCCTTCGTCCGATGATGAACGGAGAAGCGCGTGTTCGGCGGTCTCCAAATTGACGGACTCGAGTTTCCAGCCCGAAAGGACGTTTGTCACCGTTCCCTCCCCGGGCACGGCCGTCACCGGCATCGAAAGGGATTGCGAATCATTGGCGGACAGACCTGAAACGACACCGTATGCGGGCGAGGGCGAGCCGATTACGTCCGGCGCCCCCAGTATGAAAAGGATGTCGGTCCCGCCAAGGATGCGAGAGGCGCCGTATGTCAGGAACGATGCGTTCTTCTGCGTCGCATACGAAGCGGATATCCACTCCGGCGACGCCACCGAGCGGAGTACGCGTGTTTCATCGGCGTAGCCGGCGGTGTTTCCGATGATAAACGGGTACGACCCCTGATTGAAGGTTATCTTGTGCGACAAGGCGGGGGATGACGCTCCGTTCACGTAAACCTTGAGGTATGTGCCATCGTATGTGACGGTCAGATGATTCCAATTCTTGTTGCAGTTGGGCACTGTGAAGATGGAGGAGACAGAGGCTTTGTAAACGACGAAAAGACGTTCGCAAACGGGGGTGTTGGCGGTCTTGTGCTGCAGGTACCATCCATCCTGCCCCCAAACTCCCTTTTGGAGCGGGTTGGCGTTTGCCGCAGCCGTGTAGTTGGGCCACCAGTACCAGCCGGAAACTGTGTAGCGGGTGGTTGGCACGGTGTAGTCGTGGCCCGAGGCGAAGAAATCCGCCGTGCGCATACTGCCGCTCTTACTGATGGCTGTCCCGACGGGACCATCCGCCAGGGCGTAGGTGACACCCGAATCCGTAGTCGCCGTCAGCCCGTTGCCGGTGCGGTCTGTTTGCGTTCCGGAATTCTCGTTCATATGCCAGACGCCAGCGTACCCGGCCGCGCTCCAGACGGAACCGTCGGTCTGGCACGCAGGCTGCGCCGTCACGGACAAATCCTTGTACGTCATCGTGATAACCATGTTGTTCGCGAGCGACGGGATGCGCACCCAGACGAGCGATTCGCCGGAGGTGTCCCACGTGTCGATTTCGCGGTCGAGGGCGTTACCTTGCGCGTCCTCGAAGGCGATGTCGGCGCCGCCAGCTGCGCAGTCGGCGTATGAGAAGCCGGAAATGCGTTCCGGGGAAATCCGCACCAGGACGGGGAAGTTGGCGAGCGGGTCCGAACCCGTGTATCCCGTCACAGTTATGTCAACGGCCTTTTGCGGCGCGGCGCTGATCGACATGGCCAGCAGGACTGCGATGCTGGCTGCAAACGCTGATTTCTTCATAATTGACTCCATGTAGGCAAACAAGATGCCGGTTTGTATTGTCGCACATGATAAACCACTTTTGGCAAGCGGTCAAGCTTTTTGTGGTTCGCAGATTTTCATGATTAGATAATCTGCGAAAAGTCAGTAAAAAACGGCCTTTTCGTCGCCGACAAATTTCGCCTCAAGGTAGTCGGCGCGTTCGCGGGCGACGATGTAGTCGATGTTGAGCCAGCGGAAGACGGCGTTGTCGAAGACGGCGTCGACATCGGCGTCGGTCATCTCGGGCTTGACTCGGTCCGCCCAGGCGCAGAGGTCGTCCTCGAGCGCATTCAGACGCGCGAAGTAGAAGTCGCGGTCGCCAAGCTCGGGGTCGCGCCAGAAGTCGAGGCATCCATTGGCGTTGGGGTCTCTCGCGCGCTTGAAGGCGGCGAGGCCGTCGCGCACGAGCGTGCGTTTGACCACGCGTCGGTTGGCGGCGGAAAGCCCCGAGAAGACGAGCGAGCCGAAAGAGGAGTTGTTGTGGACGCTCCGCGAGCCGCCCCAGCTCCAGCCGCCCTGCTCCCAGTGGATGGTCTCGAACGACCAGCGCGTGCCGTCTTTCGGAATCGCGCTGAAGAACGGTTTCCACGCGATCTTCAGAAGCGTGGCGAAGCCGTCCTTGCGGGCGGCGTGCTCTATTTTGAGTGTGCCGTCCCGCAGCGACGGCTTCCGGTAGCCCGTCCCGTTCGCATACTGCGTTATGAAGGCGTCGCTTGTCTCGCCGTTTGGCGGATCGGAGATGAAGGTCATATAAGGCCCGCCGGGCTCAGTCGCAAGATAGCCCTCGTAGCCGCCGATGCGACGGAGGCCCGCCACGCAGGCGTCGGCGAAGTCACAGTAGGCGAAGAGGAGGATGAAGATGCCGTCGCGGTTGCAGAAGGCGACGAACTCGGTGGGGCGGAAGGGGGTTCCGTCGTCCTTCGTCACCGATCGCGCGGCATTGGCCATGTCCGTCGCAAGGAGGTCGTTGATGTTGTCGCCGTACTTGCGGTCGAGTATGCCGCGCGGCCCCTTTTGCCAGAGTTCCGACGAGAGGATGCCCGTCACGTCGGCGGGGATGTCGTCACGGTACGGACAGGGGATTTCACGCGGGGCGCGGGCGATCATCCGCTCGCGTTCGTCGTCGAGGGCGCGGGCGACATCCTCGCGCCGCATCCACATCGCGTGTCGCGCGGCCTTTACGAGGCCTTCGAGCCGGGCCTTTTCGTCCGCCTCTTTGCCGATGGCGGCAAGGACGGCTGAGATGGCGGCACGCGGTTTTTTGGCGTCGAAGACGGCCAACAGGAGGCGGGCAGAAAGGGCGTCCGCTGCGGGGGCGTTCGTGGAGGCGACGACATTGCGCGCGGCGGCGGCCGCGACTTCGGGACGCCGTCCGCGGAGTGACGCCTGGTAGATTTCGTGGGCGGAGGGCTGATAGGGCGAGTTGGTCGGCGCATTGGCGACGAATTCATAGATCCAGTCACCCCATCGGGAGTCGTTTCCGACCAGGCTTGACCCATAGGAGTAGCGGCGCCAGGCGGTGAGCTGATCAAACCAGCTGCGCCAGCCCTTATGATTGATTTCGAGGTAGCGCGCCAAGCGCTTCGGGAAGCGCGCCTCGAAGGCGTCGAAGCCGATTTCGTCGAGTGCCGAGCGGTAGAAGCCCAGCCAGTCGCCATAGAAGGCGGCGGAGGGGTCGTCCATCGCCTTCTCCGCCAGTGCAAGGGCCTCGTCGCGCCGGCCGTGCGAGAGGCACCACTGCGCGAAGTGGATCGGGTGGATGTAGTTGTCGAGCTTGCCATCCTTCAGAGCCGCGTATGTGGCGTCCTCGCCGTGTATGCCCTCGTAACACGCGATGAAGCGTTTCGACCATTCCCGGACATGGTAGTGCCAGATGCGCTGACCCAGGCTCGCCGTGGCGAACTCGGAGCGCTTCATCCAGTCCAGCGCCTGCGGGAAGTCCTCGATGGTGTAGTAGAAGGAGGAGGCGATTGACGCCAGACGCTTCTCCGCCGCCCCTTCGAGCCCGGGCATCGCCGCGGCCTCGCGAATCAGCCCTTCGGCGAGACGTGCGCCGGCGTGGAGCGAGGCGAAGCCCGGGTCGACTATGGCATGGGCCTCGCAGATGTTCTTCACGTAGCCCTCCACCGCGTCGAGGCGCGTGGTCACGGCGGCGTCCGTCGTCCGAAAGGCCTTCAGACAGAGGTCGGCGGCGCGGGCGAATCCCTCGCGTCCGTAGAAGTTGTCGGTTATCGGTCCGCGCCAGTACGCCTTTGGCGGCGTGTTGGACGCCGAGAAGACGGCGGCCTCGGCCAGAAGGGCGCGGGCGTCGCAGTCGGAAGCGGCGACGGGGGCCGCGCACGCGAGGAGCGCGACAGCGGCCATGGCCAGCGAAGAAGTCGCGAACGCTCTCATTCGGCACCTTCCCTTCCTGCCATTTCGCGCAGGCGGAGTATGCGCGCGATGAGCTCCATGCGGATGGCGTCGAGATCCATGCCGTCCTTCGGCTGGAGCGCGAGGAACTGCAGGGCCTTCTTTCCCTCGAGGTAGGCGGCCTGGTCGCCCCGGGCCTTGGCAGCGGCCACGAGGTCCTGCAGATAGGAGGCGTACCGGATGTCGTACACGCCCTCGCGGAAACCGCTCCAGGCGAGGGTCTCAACGATGCCGGTTCCGTCGACATAGGCGATGACCATGGGCTTGTAGGCGCCTTTGACGAGGTCGTTCCACGGCCCGATGGCGAATTCGTAGTTGAAGCTCATGCCGTGGCCGGCGAGCCAGGCCGCGAGGCCGTTCTGCATGCGGAGGAATTGGGGGTTTTCGCTTCCGGTGTGCTGGATTGCGTACGGGGCGCTGTAGCAGTCGCCGCCGATCTCGCGCCAGACACGGGCGCGTTCAGGGTCTTCGGCCCTCCCGCTCGTCGGGTTGGCGGCATAGACCCAGCCCGCCTTGTAGATGATGGGCCAGGTGCCGGAGCATCCCACCTGGAGGCCGGGATCGA
>JAEEGG010004127.1_pt1 | contig 35471 bp, 26 predicted proteins | sample 9134161 | NCBI WGS metagenome assembly JAEEGG01 (sample SAMN16246543, study PRJNA631951) | gut metagenome | biome: gut microbiome; feature: rumen; material: CR-attached | host: Bos | place: Iran: Karaj | collected 2018-10
CAGGAAGCACGATGTCCATATACTCCCTAGCATATCCGATGGTCTCAGCCGACGCACCGAACATGGTAAGGATGCGGTCCATGAAGACATAGCCTCCAGTGACAAAAAGGAAACCGAAGAAGAATGTCAGCAACAAGCTGTTGCCCAAGATATCCTCTGCCCATTTGTAATCCTTCTTTCCCAAGATGATCGACATGCGCGCCGCCGAACCCGCACCCACCAACGAGCCGAAAGCATGGATGATGTTCATGATCGGCATGGTGATTGCCAAGCCAGCAATGGCCAACGCTCCCACGCACTGCCCCAAAAACACACGGTCGACAATGTTATAGATCGACGCAATGATGTGACTGACAATGGAAGGCAGCGCATACGCCCAAAGCAAAGCACTTATACTCTTGGTCTCCAGCTCTTTAGTTCTATCCAGCGGTACCATCTTATCCTCCTAAAAATTGAAGCCGCAAAATTAGAAAAATTTTTCTATTTTTGCCCCCTAAAACTACGACCATTTTTCGACTCCGATGCGACCCTTCATAAAACCGCTGATCTTATTGATCTTCTTAGGTCTTGCCACGTCTGGCACAGGTAACCCTGCCGACACCCTCTTCATCCCTCAAAAGGTGATGGACCTGCCCAAAGTGGTGGAACACAGCAGCGACCGCGCCGGAAAGTGGGGGTTGCCCACTTTGGTTGCATTGCGTTATGGCCTGAGGGTCGACGAGAACCATGACGACCGTCTCGACGAGGAAGCATCCGAACTAGCCGCACTCAACTACCTCAGCGATCTTTACCAAGAGTTCGGCGACTGGAACCTTTGCTACTACGCCTACCTCTATAGCCCCGCCTACGTCAGAAACCTGCTGAAACGCAACCTCAGCATCCCGCAACCCAAACCCGAAATAAAACGGCCCGCACCTCCAAAAGTCGAGGAAAGAGCCAAGGCGCCACAATACATCGTCTACACTGTGAAATCAGGCGACACCCTTAGCAAAATCGCAAAAAGATACCACGTGAAGGTAAGTGAGATCAAAAAGTGGAACAACCTGAAAAGCGATGTCATTCAAATAAACCAAAAACTGAAGATTTACCAATGAAAGCCTCTAAAACACTATTATTCATCCTCTCCGTCTTCCTTCTTCTAGGCGTCAGCTGGTTCCTTTTCCCCGCCGAAGGCATCGCCGTGGGCAAGACCACCTTACGTTTCCCTTCCTACGCCGAAGACAAGCTGGGTCCCGAGAAGGTCATCGACGTCGACTCCGTACTGGACAACGTAAGCAAGAGCTTCGAGATGAACATGTCGGAGACCTTGCTCGACAGCCTCGAGTTCTACCGCGACTACCTCACCATCAACCCCAATCGCATCCACCTGCCTGACAACGATTACACCTATTTCGACAGCCTGTTTTACCTTCTGGAACACGCACGGGAAAACCAAAAAATTTACCGTGTGCTACACTATGGCGACTCTCAGATCGAGATGGACCGTATCACTTCAGTGCTTCGCCAGCGTTTGCAGGAGATGTTCGGCGGCTCTGGCCCCAATATGATCTCTGCCGTCAAACGTATCTCTTCAATATCGCTTTCCCAGAGCTATTCCGGCAACCTCACCCGTTACGCTTTGGTCGGCGACTCCACCTCGCGCAAAGCCTCGCATAACCGCTACGGCGTGATGACCCAGTTTTGCCAGACCAGCGGGACATCCACCGTCAGCTTCAGCCAAAGCAGCCACTCACAAGCCTACGACAAGGTCCACGACATCTCCACCGTCTCCATCCTCATGGGCAACAATAGCGAGGGATTCCAAGCATCGCTCAAAGCCGATTCCTATGTGGGTGAGGCCAAACAATACCACGCCAATTCAGGAACCACATTGATAAGGTGGCAACTCCCCGGCGACGTGGCAAAAGGCACCATCACCCTTCAAGGTAGCGCGGAGATCTATGCTGTCATGCTCGACGGCGACTATGGGGTGGCCGTTGACAACAATGCCCTGAGAGGCTGTTCAGGCACCATCTTCACCCGCATCAACAAAGACCTGATGACGGAGTCCATCAAAGCCATCGACGCCAAGATGATCATCCTGCAATTCGGCGGCAACCGAATGCCCATGATCAACAACAGCAAGCAGATCAGCAGTTATATGACCGAACTCGACCATCAGGTGAAGTACTTCAAGGAAGTGGCTCCGCAAGCCACCATCCTGTTTATCGGCCCCGCCGATATGGGAAAGAGCTACAACGGCAAGGTGACCACTTGGAAAGGACTCCCCGAACTCAACGACTCCATCATGGCGATGGCACTGCGAAACGAAGTGGCCTATTGGGACATGTTCCACGTGATGGGCGGCGAGGGCTCTATGGCACAATACGTCAAACACAAACCACCTCTCGGCAGCCCCGACCACATTCACTTCACCTTCCTCGGCGCACAAGAAATCGGCAACGACCTCGCCAAATCGCTCATCATCTACCACGACTTCTACCAGTTGCGGCAAAGACTCGGCGACGACCCGACACTCATCGAGTTCATGAACAAAGACCGGGAACTTATCGAACAAGAGAAAGAGGCCCGGGAAAAAGAGTTTAAACCCACAAAGTATTATTGAGAATGAGACGTTTAGCCATTATAATTCCCCTTATTATTCTGAGCATAGGCGTCTTAGCCCAAGGTCCTGTCAAGATCGAGACCCCCAACTACTCCTTCACCCATTTCGAACGCAACAGGCTTCAATACCCTGGCGACAGCCTAGCCATGGAGCGTTTCTTCAACAAACTCGACACCTTGTTTTTCACTGGACAAGGCCACGTCAGCATCATGCATATCGGAGGTTCTCACGTTCAGGCCGGTACCTTCTCCCAACAGATGCGCGACAACCTACTCAACATCTGTCCCGGCATCACAGCGGGTCGCGGACTCATCTTTCCTTTCATGAAGACCAACACCCCCTCCAGCTACTGCATCAGCCGAACCGGTGAATGGGAGTACGAACGCAACGCCGTGCCCTTCAGCTCCCGCCTGGGCCTCGCCGGTGCCGCCGTTACCACCTCCGACACCGCAGCCAGCTTCAGCATCGTCACGCGTGAGAAAGCCCCCAGAGACATCACCCCGGTGTTCGACTTCAACTTCGTGAAAATCCTTGGCTATGGCGACATGATCCCCGTAGTTCACTTTAAAAACGACACCCTGATAGGCACCTATAACGAGGAAGAGAGTTCATTCACCTTCATCCTCCCCGAATACACCGACTCGCTTTATGTCGACTTCAACCATGTCGCCGGCACCTTCACCGTCACCGGTGTCTACCTCGACAACGGCATGCCCGGAATCACCTATCACGGCATTGGCATCAACGGCGCCAAAGTGGAGTCATACCTCTCCTGCCTCGACCTCGAACGCGACCTTCGTCTGGTAAACCCCGACCTCGTCATCTTCGGCATCGGAATCAACGATGCCGCCGCTGACACGTTCACCAAAGAGAAATTCATCAGCGACTACGACGCCCTCATCGAAATCATCCACCACGTCAGCCCCGACTGCGCCCTCCTTTTCGTGACCAACAACGACAGCTATAAAAAAGTCAGCCGAAGGAAATATGAAGCCAACACCAACGGACTGATCGCACAACAAGCCTTCATGGAGTTGGGGGCCAAACACAACGGCGCCGTTTGGGATTTCTTCGACATCATGGGAGGCCTGAAATCCATGAAGAGATGGCAGGATAACGACATCGCTCAGAAAGATAAAGTCCATTTTACCGCTTCTGGCTACATGTTGATCGGCGACTTGCTTTACAATGCGCTGATGGACAGATATATGGAACACTTGAGATACAAAAACAAATGATGAGCTTCACCGATATAGCACTCGACTTCCTTCAAAAGCTTTTCTCGTTCGACAAAGCTCACCCCCTGCTGTTCACCCAATTCTACTTTTGGGCATTCTTCGCCATCGTGTTTGCTTTTTTCAGCTTAGTTAAAAACAAAACACTTTTAAGGAATGCTTTTCTGTTTTTCGTTAGCCTGTTCTTCTATTACAAGACCAGCGGCCTCTTTACGCTGATATTAATCTTCATCACACTCTACAACTTTTTTGGGGCCAAATGGCTGAACACCAGAAAGAAAGACCTTAGCCGCAACATCGTGTTGGCTGTCAGCGTCATCATTAATCTCTCCACGCTTTTCTATTTCAAATACGCCTATTTCATCACTGATGTGGTCAACAACCTCTTTGGTGCCGACTTTAAGGTGTTCGACGTGTTTTCGTGGGTAGGCAACCAGATGACAGGCGACAACCGATTCAGTGTCGACGACATCCTATTGCCTGTGGGCATCTCGTTCTATACCTTCCAGGCCATCAGCTACATCATGGATGTGTATCGCAAGCGCATCGAACCGGTGAGAAACATCTTCGACTTCGGTTTCTACGTTAGCTTTTTCCCGCAGCTGGTGGCAGGTCCTATCGTACGTGCCAACGAGTTCATTCCTCAGCTTCACAAGAAATATTTCCTGAGTCGAAGGATGTTTGGCATCGCCGTGTTCTGGATCATGAACGGCTTGGTGAAGAAGATTGTGCTGAGCGACTACATCGCGGTGAATTTCATCGACCGAGTCTTTGAGAACCCGCTTTTGTATTCCGGATTCGAGAATCTCTGCGCCCTGTTCGGCTACTCCTTGCAGGTATATGCCGACTTCTCCGGCTATACCGATATCGCCATCGGCGTTGCCATGCTGATGGGCTTCTACCTGCCCAAGAACTTCAACTCGCCCTACAAAGCCAAGCACCCCGGCGAGTTCTGGAAACGTTGGCACATGTCGCTCTCACGATGGTTGCAGGACTATCTCTACATCCCCTTGGGCGGCAACCGCAACGCCACTTTCGGCTCGTTCTGCATCATCTTCATGATTGCCGCCATCGCCGTGTTCCTGAGTGGCAGCTGGTGGGTCGGTCTGGGCGTGCTGGTACTAACCGTAATCATAGCCTTAGTGGCCATCTTCAAGCCCGAGAAGCGCAAGAAAATCACCACAAACATCAACTCGATGGACACCATGCTTTTGGGTGGTCTATGGCATGGTGCCTCGTGGAATTTCATGATATGGGGCGGCTTGAACGGCCTTGGCATGGTGTTTTACAAGTTCTGGAAAGACTGGAGCAACACCACACGCACCCTTTTCATCCTGACAGTGACCATCACCCTGCGTCTGCTGAGCGTCTATGTGCCTTATCCCGTGTTCAGCATGTTCTTCGTGTGGTGTTTCATCATCCTGATAGGCAATGTCGTCCGTTTAGCCTATCACTTGATTTTCAAGAAGAAAGCTGAGACCAACGCCTACCAATGGCTGGCTGACACATGGGCTGTATTCCAGACCTTCACCTTCATCACCTTCACCCGTTTGTTCTTCCGCAGCGGCTCCAACCTCGACCCCGCCGAGGCCAATGAGACCGCCTGGAACACCGCCAAGAACATGGTCAACCAGATTGGCAGCCACTGGGATCTCGACAAGATTCCAGCCATGGCCCATCAGTATCGTAATGTCTTCCTTATGATTGTCTTGGGCATGGTCATCCATTGGCTACCTGAGAACTTCAAGCGTCGTTACCGCATCTGGTTCGCCAACATGCCTTTACCCTTGATGGTGGTGGTCTGTTTCCTGATTGTCTTCGTTATCTATCAGTTTATCACCGCTGATTTGCAGTCGTTTATATACTTCCAATTCTAATGGAAGCTCCAGGTGAAGCATGTTACTTCACCTGGAACCGAACACCGACATATCCGCGAATGCCACTCAAAGGACCCCATACCATTGCGGCATCGAAGTCGTTGCCAAAAGGATCGTTGGCGGCCACCAACGGATGGCTCTGCTTGTAGTTGGTAAGGTTTTCACCTCCGACATACACCTCCCAGTGCTTGCCCAACTTCTTGGTGACTTGGGTGCTCATCATCACATAAAAAGGCGAGCGATCCATCACTTGGCCGTCAGCCACAGCAGTGGCATTGCCGCTAAGGTCGGGTATGCGGCTATCGCCGTTGAACTGGGTCACAAGGTCGAATTGCCAAGTACCAGGAGCATACGAGAGGGTGAGCAAGCCCTTGTAACGGTTCACAAAAGGCTTCTCGCGCAAGGTGTCATTAATGGTCATCTTCACGTCAGTATAACGGAAAGCTGCCGATACGTCGAAGTTGCGAAACAGCTCGTAGTCAACCTGGATCTGGGCACAATTGGAATAAGACTTGCCATCGAGATTATAGATACGGATTTGATGGGCATCGGCATCACGGTCGATGACAACCTGGTTGATGAAATCCGTGCGGTAAGCGTCAACCAACACCTGAATCTCTTTTTCACCCACGTCGAAGTGTTTCGAGAGATTAATACCGAAGTTCCAAGCCTCTTCCATCTTGGGCTGATCCATATTCAAGAAAAGGATTTGTCGAGATGAAGCCAGCATGGTGGAGTTCTCTGCGAGAATGTTGGGAGAACGATAGCCCTTGCCTGCCGAAAGACGCAATGCCAACTCGTTTTCAGTACGGAAACGCACATGAAGGCGCGGGGTATAGAACAAACGATTGTAATAGGTGTTATAGTCGGCACGGAAGCCCCCAATCACCGTCCATTGATGATCGTCACTGAACACATATTCGGCAAAGACTCCGGGCACCTGCTCCACCCGTTGCTGGGGAAGCGCATCCTGTGTAGTGGTGAAGATGTTCTGTTCCTCATTATAGCGATCGTAGGAATAACTGGCGCCGACAGAGTATTTATGGTGGGTGTTGACAATATACGAATCGAACAGTAAGTTAACATAATACGATAATTGTGTTGCATTGTAATCAGTTAACCCGTAATAGGAATTGGTTTTATGGTAGGTTAACTGTTGTTGGATTCCCAGACTAGTCTCAGGGCGATCGAAGATGAAGCCTGTCTTGGCAAAAGCCTCATAGCGCTCGGTATTGATATTGATGCCATAGAGACCATAGCCAGGGTCGAGCCGATGTTCCGGGTCAAAGTCTTTCTGTCCGCTGAGGCGGCTTTCCTTAAGGGCCTTCACACCTAGTTTGCAGCCAAAATGGCCCGTGTTGGGGTGGTTGTAACGAAGGAAAGCACTGTATTGCTTGGTGACGGGGTCGTCAAGAAAGCCATCGCCATTGCCATCCATCTTCATAGGGTTGTAACCCACGTGGCCAAGCAACATCAAGCCGTCGTTCTTTCCAACTTTCAGGCGGGCGTTGAAGTTCAACTCCGTCATGGCCATGGTGTTGGTGAACATGTTGACAAACACTTTTTCGCTTTTGTCGGCTTCAGGTTCTTTGAAGTCCACATTAATCTGTCCGCTGATCGACTCATAGCCGTTGCGAACTGAGGATGCGCCTTTGGAAACGGAGATGCCGTGCATCCAGGTACCAGGCACATAGCTTAATCCGAATGTTGAAGCCAGTCCGCGGAAGTTAGGCATGTTTTCGGTCATCATCTGGGTGTAAAGTCCGCTGAGTCCAAGCAACTCGATCTGTTTGGCACCAGTGACAGCATCGGCATACGCCACATCGACCGACGCATTGGTTTCGAAACTCTCGGCGAGGCTGCAGCAGGCACAACGGCGCAAGGCCTCACCCGTGATGTGCTCTACGTGAAGGGCCTCAAGCGCCGAGACATACTGCGCCTTTTGCCTTGCGGCAACCTCCACTTCATCCAATGTGAGAGGAGTACTCATCACATGATCGTAATGTTGTGGCTCGGCCATGTGATGAACAGTGTCATTCTCATAACCCACAAAACTGAATACCAGGCATTTGTAAGTAGGGTGAATTTCGATACTATATCGGCCATTCACATCGGTGACGGTGCCGACATTGGCGATTTTCCAATAGACATTGGCACCTGCCAACGGAACAAGGTTTCCGTTGTCGTCTTTTTCATAAACGGTGCCTTCGATGACATTCTGGGCGAAGCCCATGGTCATGATTGACAATAATGATATGATTAATAAAGATTTAATGGTTTTCATGATAATGCATAATTATGGCTTTTTCAAGCCGTTAAACAAATAACAGTTCGGAAACAACAATCAGAAAACCAAAGGATTGAGCTTCAAATTAGAGAAGAAAATCGTTTTCAACCTACCAGTAAGCAAATAGGCCTTTTTATGTTGAGAGAAAGACCTGAGAAACGTGCATGGGTTCTCGACCTCTTGCGAATTAACCAAATTGGCGAGAATGGTGAACGGCAGGAAAACGGCAAGGTTCTTTTCGGGTGAAAAGGTGAAATCATCGGTAAACCCAACCTCACTGTCAAAGTCTTCGCAACAGCATCTTGCATCAAGATGAGCCTCAGCTTCAAGTGCCTCAACCTCATGAAGGTCATGGTGCCCGTGATGATGGTGACCTATGCAGTGCCCACACAACTCAGAGGCGTCGCCGAAACTGCTCATCACATGATGGTCCTCAGCGCACAAATGGAAGTTGACGCTCAGACCATGAGCGACCAGCAGCACTTGAAATGCCATCACAAGGGACACTATTTGAAATAACAAGCGTTTCAAAACAGGTGCAAAGTTAGTGTTTTTTTTCAATCCTCAATAATCAGCTGTTCCCAACGAATCTTTGGAACAAACTGCGTCCCTTTCCCATCACGATAATAAGCCAGTTTTTCACCTTCGTCAACAGGTTGAAGCTTGATTTTTTCATTTCCCTTGCCGATAGCGAGTATAAGAACAGGCTCGTATCGCAAATTGAAAGCCTCTGTGACTTTTGCCTTGTTGAAAGCTCCAATCATTATACCATTGAGTCCCATCTCGGTGGCTTTCAGCAACATGCTTTGCGCGGCGATACCCAGGTCGATATCCACGAACTTGTTCTCAGGGATGGTCGAGCAGATGATGATGAAAGCATTAGGTTCTGTGCCTTCGAATGGCAAATGAAGCTCCGGTAGCAGTCCGCCAAGCTTCATGTTTTGGACAATGACGTCGGCTCCCGTCTCTTTGGTAACCAGTTTGAAACGTAACACCTGCTGGTTTTTCGCAGAGGCGATCTTAGTGTTCACCGCCACGATGCGTTCCAGCATCTCACGCTTCACCTCGAACTCCTTTTTATAACCTCGATAGCTTCTGTTTTTCTCCATTAATGTTTCTATCGAAGCGCGTTTCACCACGGTCTTCTTGGCGCCTTTGCCAAAGACCTCTTCGTAACGTTTTTCCAAATATCCGTCGGCCATTTTATCAATTTTTGGGATTGAACTTTCATAAAACTTGACAAAAATAAGGAGAATTTATTAAGTTTGCATCGGATAACCTTAAAAAGAAAACACTATGATGAATTTAATCGGAAAATGGACGGTTGCACAGATTTTGCATTTCGACGAAGAAAAAGGCATGGTTTGGGCGGATGCGGCTGAACTTCTAGCCACAGATGATGACAAAGAAACGCAGATGATGCTTAAAACAGTGGTATTGATTGCAGATGATGGTACCATAACACTCCTGTCGCCGCTTCCCGAAGACATCAGTCAAGAAGAGATCAATGAGGCTGTGGCTTCTGGCGATCTAGTGTTGAGAGACGGCATGATGCTTGTCGGCGAGAACCACTGGAAAGTGGAAAATGGGAAAAACATGGCGGACACCGGTTTGGAAGGCGAGGTCCTTGGAGAGCAGGTCGGTCCTTGGGAAGAAGTCAAGGAAATCGAAGGCGGGTTGATCCAAATGGCGTTCTACCGTCTAAAGAAAGCCGAGTGACCCGGCCTGGTTACATAAAACAACTATTTGTCCTGCTACCTTTGTTGGCTGTGCTTGGCTTTTGCCGATGCACGCATAAAGATATTATTACCACCGAGCAGCTCTACGAGGGTTTCCAGCAGCCGCCTTCGGAGTACCATCCTTTTGTGCGCTGGTGGTGGAACGGCGATAAGGTGGAAGCAGCTGAGTTGGTGCGCGAGTTGCGCCTGCTGAAAGAAGCCGGCATCGGTGGTGTGGAAATCAATCCCATCGCCTTCCCTACTTATTGCGACAGCATCGAGAAGCCTTCTTTGCAATGGCTCAGCCCCGAATGGATCGATATGCTTCAGGTATGTTTCAAAGAAGCCGATTCGTTAGACATGACCTGCGACCTCCTTGTAGGTTCGGGATGGCCTTTTGGCGCAGAGTTTCTTGAGGAAGACGAACGGGCACAGATTGTGGTCAACTATGCCGAACCCGTGACAGGTCCTGCAACTTTAACGATTATACGTGATAGCCTTTGCTCGAAGGCCATGCCCAAGGTAAGTTCGCCTTACAAAGACAACACCAAGGAACTGATGCTGTTACGATTATATTCCAACCCAGCTTCAAATGTGAATGACTGCATCGATGTCTGGCAAAATGATAGTATCTTTACTATTAATATTCCCGAGGGCAATTATACTTTAGCCGCATTGGTGAAGATTAATGGGTTTTTGGAAGTCATTAATGGTGCCCCAGGGGCGGCAGGGCCTGTGCTCGACCATTTCAACATCAAGGCTGTCAACCGGTACCTATATAACATGTCTGATTCCATTGAGGGTCGCATCGGGCCATTAAAAGGACGTATCCGCGCCTTGTTCACCGACAGCATGGAGCTCGAAGGGGCCAACTGGACCAACGATATGGCTGAGGAATTCCAAAAACGTCATGGTTACGATATCACCGAGTGGTTGCCTTTCATTTTGTTTAAGATCGGTTCCATGGGCAGTGCGCTCAACTATAATCCTGTGGTTCCTGTGACCGACGATTTCAAGGCGTTGGTGGAACGTGCCCGGTACGATTTCGAAGATTTCAAAGCCCAATTGATGCAAGAACGGTTCACCACTACTTATTTGGACTGGTGCCATGCCTTAGGGGTGAAAGCCCGTGCCCAGGCCTACGGTCGGGGCTTCTATCCTTTGGAGAACGCCATGGGCTACGACATCCCCGAAGGCGAATCCTGGACCACCAACTGGCTACGTCACAAGCCCGGAGAGGAAATGTCGGAGACCGACTATCGACGTGGCCGCGCCTATACCATGGTCAACAAATTTGTCTCCTCAGCAGCACATCTGGCTGGCAACCGCACCGTAAGTTGTGAGGAGATGACCAACACCTACACCGTGTTCAACATGACCTTGGAACAACTGAAGATCGGCGGCGACCAAAGTGCCATCTCTGGTGTGACCCACAGCGTTTATCACGGCTTCAACTACTCGCCCAACCTCGAGGTGGACTTCCCGGGATGGGTTCGCTATGGCGCTTATTACAGCGAGAACAACCCCTGGTGGCCTTACTTCAAGTACTACAACAACTATAAGGCCCGTCTCTCCTACGCCCTACAGCATGGCACCTATTACGCCGACATCGCCATTTTGAATCCCGAAAACGACATGTGGAGCACCATCGGGATGCAGAACGAGCCTTTCCCTAACACCACCCGAGCGCCTTATAAAACCCTGATTTGGGAAGCCATTAATAAATGTGGCGGCGGGGTGGATTATGTGAGCGAAAATATTATTAATGCTGGTGAAATGAGGCATGGCGAGTTCCGTTTTGGCGACCGTCAATACAACACATTGATACTCATCGATATAGAACGTATGCATCCTGAAACTGCTGAACAGTTGTTGCGCTTCGTTCAAACTGGAGGCAGGTTGCTTTGCATCGACACCATCCCTTACCAATCCTTGGGCTTGAGCGGTGATATCGCCATGAAAGACGCCGTTGTCCAAAGTTGTTTTGATCAGATTAAAGCTTTCGATGACCGTTTTGTCTTTGTGGAACCGCCCAAGGAAGGCTTCATCTCTTGGTATGATAGTCTGATGCATGTTTATAATCTACCTCATTACCTCGACATTGAGACTCCCGATCCCTTTGTGATGCAAAACCGCTACACCACCGATGACGGAAACGAGATGCTATTCATCATCAATTCGCATCGGTATCAGTCGCATCAAACCAAGATTACTTTCCATCACGAGCTGACACATCACAATTATCCTTGGGTATGGGATCTCCACACCGGTGGACGCTTTCCATTGGTAATGAACGAAGATGACAGCTATGATTTTGATTTGGGACCTGCGGAGTCGTTATTAATCGTGTTTGAACAAAGCAAGCCCTTCGGCATGCAGGGTGCCCCAAAAGGCACCTTAGAAACGAACCGAAGGGAGTTTCTTAGTGCCGTTGGGGCACCCTGCAACGCCGAAGGCTACTCCCCTGACGACCTCTCCTTTGATTGGGATGTTGAACTGGTTCACGCTCGTTTGGACACCGCTATTCACGCCCATTTCGACACGCTTTTTGACCTGAAAGATCATCCTGATTTCCAGCATTTCGCCGGAACCATCGTCTATCGGAAAACCATCCAAAACCAAGGAAACCTCCTTGACCTAGGTCTGGTGGAAGGCGTCAGCGAAGTCTTTGTCAACGGCCAATCCGCTGGGATAAAATATTATGGCCGCCGCATCTACGACATTGGCGATTTGCTCCACGAGGGAGAGAACGACCTTGAAATCCGCGTCACCACTACCTTAGGCAATTACTTGAAAATCTTCACCAAAGAAGATAATCCCACCGTGTGGGTCTATGTCAATCATCCGAAACGCGACCAACCCCTGCAACCAACTGGATTAATTGGACCTGTAACCCTACTACCATGAAAAATCGACTCTTAACCCTGTTCATCACTTTGTTTTTCGGCTTCCATGTCTATGCTGAGAGCCAGCAACCTATTTATAACGCCTCGAAATTCGGCATCCGTAGCGACGGCGTGACCATGAACACCCGAAGCATCCAGTTCGCTATCGACTGGATCGCCGAACAAGGCGGCGGCACCCTTCGTTTCTGGGTAGGGCGTTACCTCACAGGAAGCATCCACCTGAAGTCGAACGTCACCATCGAACTCATGGAAGGCGCCGTGCTCGTCGGTAGCACCAATCCTTTCGACTATGACCGCCTCGTCGCCACCAACGACCATGCATTGATTATGGCCGAAGGTGTTGAGAACATCAAGCTGCTCGGCATCTATAACAGCGGCGGCTGCATCGAAGGCCAAGGACGAGAGCTGGGCAACAACTGCACCGACTTGGTTCACAAAGGCCTGATGAAAGACAAGCTCAGCAACGACCGCGTGGGAGAAGGCTTCCGGCCCCGGTTGCTGCTGTTCAGGGAATGCAAGAACGTGGAGGTCGACAACGTCACCTTCCGTGACGCCGCCAACTGGGTGTGCATGTACGACCAATGTGAAAATGTAAAAGTAAACAACGTGAGGGTACAAAGCACCGCCTTCTGGAACAACGATGGCATCGACATTGTCGATTGCAACGGTTTCGTGCTCACCAACAGCTATATCAACGCCAGCGACGATGCCATCTGCCTCAAATCTCACAGTGCCAAGAAGTTGTGCCAAAACATTGAGGTTCGCAACTGCACCGCTAGAAGTTCAGCCAGCGGCATCAAGTTCGGCACCATGGGCGCAGGGGGATTCAAAAACGTGAAGATCATCAACAATGTGGTTTACGATACCTATCGTAGTGCCATCACCATCCAAAGCGTGGATGGAGGCATTTGTGAGAACATCCTGGTGGACTCCCTCCACGCCACCAACGTGGGCAACGCCATTTACCTCAACATCGGCGCCCGACGCGACAAGCAGAGCTTTATGGACGGCATCACCATCAGCAACCTTTATGCCGAGGTGGCTGCCACCAAACCCGATGCCGGCTATGAATATGAAGGACCCGTCGAAGACCTGCCTCGCAACATCTCTCCTTGCGGCATCATCGGTTTGAAAGACAGCAGGATCAAGAACATCACCTTGGAGAACATCGAAATCGTCTTCCCCGGTGGCGGTGATCCGCACTACGCCCATGTCGGACTTGACGAATTGGACAAAGTGCCCGAGATGCCCAAAGCCTATCCCGAGTTCTCACAGCATGAAGAGCTCCCTGCCTGGGGCTTCTTCATCCGCCACGTGGAGGGCCTCACCATGCGCAAAATCAAATTAACCGCATTGAAAAAGGACTACCGCACCGCCATCGTGATGGATGATGTTAGTAACCACAATATCAACGAATTAATCGTCATAGAACCAAATAGCGAAGATAAAGAAACCCTCTTCGAAAGAAAATAACTTTCCACTCTCCACTTTCCGTTCTCCGTTCTCCGTTCTCCGTTTCAAATCGCCCTATAATAGAACGACCGGCTCAACTTTGAGTCGATGGGAAAGCAGTCGAAATCACCTTGATGCAGGTCACAGTCGAAGAACGTGTCGATTTGAGAGATAAACAGGTGGTCATAGCGGACGTTGCAACTCTGTTGGGCGTCCATCATGAAGCCGATAATCTCGTTTACTTCATCGGCTACCAAGTCGTATTTGGTGAAGACATAAAGGCCAAACTCTTTAAACTCACCGTAAAAGCCATTATTCACCTTCCACAGCTTGCTTTGGAGGATGCGCTTCATAGGCAGGGCCAGCGCCCAATAGTTATATTCATTGGAGCCTACGGAATAGTTCAAATCAAGGCCATAGGAGTAACCGCTTTCCTGAATCTTCAGCAGGTCTTCATTCACTTCTTTCACCGGACGACCCGCCATCTCATTAATCAACGAATTGGCTACGTTTTTGTCCTCCGTGATGGCTCTGGTCACCTCGATGCCAATGCTTTGTTCCACATCTTGAAGGTCTGGTCTATCGGCGTTCACCAAATGGGAATACCGTTCGCCCAGCAAGGCTTCAAGCGAATACATCGCATAGCGTTCAAAAAAACAAGTGTCGTATTTCGGGGTCTTCATGACATAGTTTTGAAAGAGCAAAGATAAGTTTTTTATCTTTGCAACATGATGAAACACCTTTCCTATCTTCTGATTCTTTTTTGTCTCGTTTCGTGTGGAAGCATTGAAATCCGTATTGTCAACCCAAACGTGGAGCAACAAGACGGCTCCCGCGCCTTGGCCACAGACCGACCCCGATTCAGCTGGAATTACGAGACCGATGCTCAAAACGTAGTCCAATCAAGCTACCGCGTCATCGTAGCCTCTACATTGGAGAATGCCCAAAAGGGCATCGGAGACCTTTGGGACTCCAAAGTGATGAAGTCCAGCCAGATGCTTTATATCCCTTACGAGGGAAAGCCTTTGAAAAGCCGTGACCATGCCTATTGGAAAGTGTTGACGACCGTCACTTCTAACGGAAGCCATAATACGAATGTGGAAAGCGACATCAGAACCTTCGAAATCAGTCTGTTGAACCAAGAAGACTGGCAGGCCCAGTGGATTGGACACGAGTTTGAAGACGATGTATTGTCGGGTCATACCCGACTGGCAGCCCGCTACCTTCGCAAGGAGTTCAAACTGGAAAAAGAAGTGTCCGGGGCCAGACTTTACGTCAGTGGAATGGGGGTCTACAGCGCCTACCTCAACGGTACCGAAATCGCCCCCGAAGAACTGCTGAAACCCACCCTCTCGTGGTTCTCGAAACGCGTGTACTTCAACACCTACGATGTGACCGAAATGCTCCAACAAGGCGACAACGCCATGGGCATCATCCTCGAAGGGGGTCGCTACACCACCATCCGCAACACCCCCAGTCCCAATGGCTGGGACGGCACAGAACATGTGTTTGGCTTTGGCACTCCCCGATTGCTACTGCAACTGGAAGTAACCTATCAAGATGGCAGCAAAACAATGATTGTCAGCGATGAAACTTGGAAAATCACCAACCAAGGTCCCATCCGCTCCGCTAATGAATACGACGGCGAGACCTACGACGCAAATTATGAACTCGGAGCGTGGACTACACAAGACTATGACGATTCCTCTTGGCTCCAAGCTAAGCTCGTGGAAGCTCCTGAAGGCCAATTGAGTCCTCAGCCCAACCCCAACATTACCGTGATGGAGAAACTGAAACCCAAAAGCATGTTCCAAAAAGGCGACAAATACTATTTGGACATGGGCCAGAATATGGTGGGAGTGTTGGAAGTGGAAAGTGAAACCCCGAAGGGCTCACCGACCGAATGGGAGGTAAAGTGGAAAGTGGAAAACGGGGACACCATAACATTGCGCTTTGCTGAACTCCTCACTCCTGACAGTCTACTTTATACCGCCAACCTCCGTGGAGCAGAATGCACAGACCAGTATGTGAGTGGAAAACGAAAAGTGGAAAGTGGAAAGTTAAGTTGGCATCCTTTGTTTGTTTATCATGGATTCCGCTATGTTGAGATTTCCGGCCTACGCGAGAAGCCCTCTTTGGACGACTTTGAAGGCTGGGTGATTTACGATGAAATGCCCACGACCGGCACTTTTGAATGCTCCAACGAGGTCATCAATGCCGTGTATCGCAACGCCTATTGGGGCATCCGTGGAAACTACCGCTCCATGCCCACCGACTGTCCCCAACGCGACGAACGAATGGGTTGGACAGGCGACCGCACCACGGGCAACTACGGCGAGTCGTACATCTTCAACAACCACCAACTCTACGCCAAATGGCTCACCGATGCCGACGACAGCCAAAAAGAAAACGGCTCCCTACCCAATGTCATCCCTCCCTACTGGCGCGGCTATACCGACAATCTCACTTGGCCTGGCGCCGTAATCACCGCCACCGACATGCTCTACACTCGTTTCGGCGACGACAAACCCATTCGCCAGCACTACAACGCCTGGAAACAATGGATGCTCCTCATGAAAAACAAATACATGAAAGACGATGGCATCATCCATCGCGACACTTACGGCGACTGGTGTATGCCGCCCGAGAGTCTCGAACTCATTCACTCCAACGACCCAAAACGTATCACCGACAGCCCTCTGCTTTCCACCCCCTTCTACTGCTACCTCTGCGGCAAGATGGCCAAGTTCGCCGAGGTGCTAAACCTCCCCGATGACATCAACTATTTCCATGATGAGATTGCCAAAACCACCGTCGCCTTCAACGAGCAATACTTCAACTACACCCACTGCTATTACGGCAACAACACCGTCACCGCCAACATCCTGCCTCTGTGGTTCGGCATGGTGCCGAAGGACCTACAGCAACAGGTATTTGACAATATCGTCGACAAGACCGAGAACGAATGTGGCGGGCACGTCTCCACTGGCGTGGTCGGCATTCAACAACTGATGCGCACCCTCACCGAGTTCGGAAGAGGCGACCTGGCCTTCAGAATCGCCGCCAACGACACCTATCCAAGTTGGGGATATATGGTCCGCAACGGCGCCACCACCATCTGGGAGCTGTGGAACGGCAACACCGCCGACCCTGCCATGAACAGCGGCAACCACGTGATGCTCCTCGGCGACCTCATCTTGTGGGACTACGAGTACCTCGGTGGCATTCGGGCCCTCGAACCTGGCTATGCCAAGATTCAACTCAAGCCCTATCCGATCGAGGGTTTGGATTACGTCAACTGCGGCTACGAATCGGTCTCAGGCCGTATCTAGAGCAACTGGAAACGCGACAAGGACCACTGCGAGGGGGATATCGTAATCCCCGCCAACACCACCGCCGAAGTCTGTCTTCCCACCGCAAACGGCTACGAAACAAAGGTTTACGGAAGCGGTAGATATCATCTGAGTTCAACTATCGCCTACCATCCTATCACAAAAGGAACCTGAAGCCTCCGACCATCGGCCTTTATTAGTTGGAATGGTTTTTGATTAATTCTTACGTCTCATTTTTTGAATATTCAAACTATAAAAATCATTGAAATATGAAAGCATTTCGTTTTATGATCTTCGCCCTGGCCATCATGATGGCCTCAGCAGTCTCCGCCCAGACCGTTTACAACAGCAGCGGCTCCAGCTGCGGAAAAATTGAAAACGACGGTACTATTCGGAATAGCTCCGGCTCCAGCGTCGGCCGATTCGACAGCGACGGCACCATCCGTAACAGCTCAGGTTCCAGCATCGGAAAAATCGACAGCGACGGCACCATCCGCAACAGCTCCGGCTCCAGCATCGGCAAAGTCGAAAGTGACGGCACCGTGCGCAACGGTTCTGGCTCCAGCATCGGCAAGGTCGAAAGCGATGGCACCGTGCGCAACAGCTCCGGCTCCAGCATCGGCAAAGCCCCAGGCATCCCTCGCGAACGGGCCGCGGCTTATTTTTTCTTTTTCCCGTTCTATTAGACTAAATCACGAATTAGAGAATTAAAGAATCAGAGAACCTGAGAATTGAATTAACGATGGAACGGAAACATTTTATTGACAACCTCCGTTGGGTGACGGTGTTGTTGGTGCTGTTTTATCACGTCATCTATTTTTACAACAACAAGGGCGTCTTCGGTGGCATCGGCGGATTCGGCGACTATCCGGAATATAAACAATATCAGGATATTGTGATGTATATCCTCTATCCCTGGTTCATGCCTCTGTTGTTCCTATTGGCAGGCATCAGCGCCCGTTATGCGTTGCAAAAACAGTCGGCCAAGGAATGGTTCAAGGCACGCACCCGCAAGCTTCTCGTGCCTGGCACGATAGGGCTCTTCGTGTTCCATTGGATGGTTGGCTATTTCAACACCGTGGTGGCCTCCAGGCAAGGTGTGTTTGACGGTATGCCTGCGATAGCCAAGTACATTATGATGGCGGTAAGCGGTACAGGTCCGCTTTGGTTCATCCAAGTGCTTTGGCTGCTGTGTCTGGTGCTGCTTCTGGTGCGCGTCATCGACAGAAAAGACAAGTTTTGGAATTGGTGCGGAAAAGCCAATCTCGTAGTCATCATCCTGCTTGGTGTGCTTTTCTGGGCAGGTGAACAAACGATGATCCAACACCCTCGCCCCGAAAGCCTTGACGGCCTCTTGAACTTGTACAAGCCCCTCTTCTATCTGGTGCCTTTCCTGCTGGGCTATTTCGTGTTCTCCCACGACGAGGTGCAAGAGAAACTGGAAAAAGCCTGGATTCCGCTATTGGCATGTGCCGTTGTCGCTGGTACCGTGCTGGTCATCACCACCTTCGGCCAGGACAACACCTCGCCACAGTTTTTGGGCAGCCCACTCAACTGCCTCTATGGCTGGCTGATGTGCCTCGCAATGATGGCTTGGTTCAAGACCCGTTTCAATCGCACAGGAGCCTTCGCAGGCTACATGACACGCAACAGCTATGGAGTTTATATCCTTCACTATCTGGTAATTGCAGCATTGGGCTACATGATGAAGATGTATACCTCACTAGCACCTTGGACCATGTACGTCATCCTCTTCGTGGCCGTGATGACCATCCCCTTCCTCCTGAACGAAATCATCAAACGGATTCCTTTTGTGAGATGGTGTGTGTTGGGAATAAAGAAGACAGAAGTAAGAATATGAGTAACAGTCTATTTACAGCCATACTTGCTCATGCAGACCCCACTCAAGTTGAAGGGCTTTCCCGCTTTTTCAAGACAGGGAAAGGGCAATACGGCGAAGGCGACAAATTCTTAGGCATCAAAGTGCCAGTGACACGCGAAATGGTGAAACAATGCTGGCAAGAAACCACTTTTGACGACTTGGAAACCTGTATAGCTTCCGAATACCACGAGATGCGTTTGGCGGCCTTGCTGACCTTAGTGCAATTTTTCAAACATGCCAAGAAAAATTTCGCCACACAACAACACTGTATTGATTTTTATTTGTCTCATACTGAGTTTATTAATAACTGGGATTTAGTAGATCTCTCCTGCTATGAGTTACTTGGCGCATGGCTTTTAGATAAAGATAGAACGCTGCTTTATGACCTCGCCCGAAACGGCAAAACCATCTGGGAGCAACGTATCGGTATCGTCAGTACCATGCAGTTCATCCGGCACAACGAATTGGACGACACCTACGCCATTGCAGAAATCTTCTTAGCCAAGCCACTGCCCCTGCATGATCTTTTGCAAAAAGCGGTGGGGTGGCTGTTGCGTGAAGTCGGCAAACGCGACGAACAACGTCTGAAAGACTGGCTCCAAAGTCGCTACCAGACTATGCCAAGAACCATGCTTCGCTATGCCATAGAGAAGTTTTCAGAAGAAGAACGTAATTTCTTTATGAAATAAAAACTGTTTTGTACCTTTGCAGTTGCTTTGGTTAAGGGAATGCCGTGTGAATCGGCAACAGTACCCGCTGCTGTAAGCCCGTATAACGGTCTGCCAACCACGCCACTGTCCGATTTCAAGGATGGGAAGGCGGCAGACTCGGACGAGTCAGAAGACCTGCCAAGCAACATATTAATAATACTTCGGGATTAAATTAAGTTATTATGAAAAAGTTTTTTCTATTAGCCTTGTCGCTGCTCTATGCGACTCTTATGAACGCCCAGCTTTCGGGTACCTACACCATCAACAGCAACGCCTCACAAAACCCCGATTACACCACATTCAGCGCGGCGGCCTCTGCCTTATCGGCAGGCGTGAACGGCCAGGTCGTCTTCGAGGTGGCCCCAGGAACCTACGAGGAATACGTCAACTTAGGCAGCATCAACGGTGCGTCTGAGACCAACCGCATCATCTTCAGAGGCATGGGCGGCACCAACCTCGATGTCACCCTCACCAGCAACGCCGGCTACACCGACAACAGCACCGTGAAACTCACCTCCACCAGCTATGTGACCTTCGAGAACATGACCCTCACCACCACCTCAGCCAACAAAGCCAAAGTGGTGACCCTGACCAACGGAACCACCTCCATCCACTTCGACGGGGTGCGCTTTGTGGGTCGCGTCTCCACTGGCAACAACGACGGCGATGCCAACATCGTCTACATGGCCTCGGGCGACTGGGCCGATGCCAACAACGAGTTCACCGGCTGTGAGTTTGTGAATGGATTCATCGCCCTGTACTACCAAGGACATAACATCTATCAGTACAACGACGGTCTTCTGGTCGAGAACTGCACCTTCACCAACCAAAGCAGCAAGTCCATCTACATCACCTTCACCGACCACGTGACGGTGCGGGGCAACCTCATTAATAGCGACTACGACGAGAAGAGCGACTACAACGCCATCGACGTGTATCGCTGCCGTTACGGCTGCCTCTTCGAGAACAACGTGATGAACGTGACACGCACCAGCAACTACACCAACGTGTTCAGGATGCGTCCCGTGGTAGGCTCCGAGGCCGAGCCCGTCATCATCCGGAACAACATCATCAACCTGCAGTGCAGCGCCAACAGCAGCTATTGCTGCGACTTCGACTACGACGACAGCAACTACATCTATTTCGCAAACAACACCCTGCGATGCACCGGTACGGGTAGCGTGGGCAGCATCTTCATTGAAGACGACTGGTCCAACCTCTACATGTACAACAACCTCATCGTCAACGAGACTCCAGGCTATGTGTTCCGTTTCCAGAACAACTCGACCGACCGTTTCTGCGACTACAACCGCATCGCTTTCACGGGGAGCAACTTCGCCAGGATGGGTAGCAACGACTATCCCACGATGGCCGACTGGACCACAGCCACCGGCTTCGATGCCCATTCGGCGCTCTGCACACCGCAGTTCGTGGGCGGCAACGACTTGCACATCACCGATGCCACTGGTCTGACAGTGGCCAACCCGCTCTCATACGTACCCACCGACATCGACGGTGACACCCGCAGCAACACCCCTTGCGCCGGCGCCGACGAATACGCCTCGGGAGTCAACTTGCCCCCTGTGGTGGCCAACCCCATTGCTAACATCGTCTTCGAGACCTATCCCGCCAGCCAAACCGTCGACTTGAACAACACCTTCAACGACCCCGACGACCCCAACGAGAACATCGTCATCACCGTGGTCTCCAACAGCAACACCGCCCTCGTGAGCACATCACTGAACAACAGGACGCTGACGGTGACACGCCTTGCAAGCACTGGAGGCAATGCCCTCATCACCCTTCAAGCCGAGAGCAATGGACAGTCGGTGCAGACCTCGTTCACCGTGGAATGTGTCGCCGAGGACCTGCCGCCCGTCGTGGCCAACCAATTGGCTCCAATCAACTTCACCGACTATCCGCAGACCCTGAGCTTCGACCTCAGCAACACTTTCGATGACCCCGACAACAATAACCAGTTTATCGAAATCGCTGTACAGACCTGCCCATCAGAGATCACGGCAACCATCCAAAACAAAGTGCTCTCCGTAACCAGAAACACCTCCAACGCATTCACCAATAAGACTTTGGTCATCCGCGCCACGAGCAACGGCAAACATGTCGACATGAACGTCAGCGTGTCGGGTGTTGAGGTCGTCATCACCATCAACGCCGCCACCTTCGAGGATGTGGCACTGAACTCGCAAGGCATCTGGCAAGGCGAGGAAGGCGAGAATGAGATGTTCAGCGGCGGCTGGCTCTTCACCAATTATTACTCGAGCTATTTCTGGGGTGGTTTCACCGCTTCGAACCACACCGACCTGAACCAAAGCGGTTTGAACGCCCAGTATACCTCAGCCGCAGGAACAGGTTATGACGGTTCAGCACAGTATGCGGTGGCTTACACCTACGGTTCGCAGACCGATGTCTACGCCTCCGATGGAAGCGCCCAGACCGTCACTGGATGCTATGTCACCAATAACCTCTGGGCTTACCAAAACATGCTCTACGGTGATGCCACCGCCACAGCTTTTGGAGGTCCCTCCGGCAACGACCCCGACTGGTTCAAGCTTACCGCTACCGGCAAGAACGCAAACGGTCAGACCGTGGGCACGGCGGAGTTTTATCTGGCCGACTATCGGTTCAGCGACAACAACGAGGACTATGTCTTGAACACTTGGGAATGGTTCGATCTCAGCGTTTTGGGCGAGGTGGCCTCTATCAGCTTCAGCCTCTCTTCATCGAAAAACGACAGTTATGGCATGGTCACCCCGGCTTATTTCTGCATGGACGACTTCAATGGTGTCGGCCCCGAGGTCCCCAACGGAATAGAAGAAAACCTGACGAACATTGAGGTCTACCCCAATCCTTGCGAGGGGATGCTCCACTTATCCTTAGGCAACACTGAATCTTTTGAGTATAGCATTTATGACTTGACCGGACAAATCGTTGTCAATGGTCGTTCCCAAGGTCATGAAACGGTTGTCGACATGAGCCATTTCCCCGCGGGAGTCTATTTCATCTCGGTCATTCAGGATGGCAAACGATTCTATAACAAACTGATTTTAAACTAATTATAAAATCAAATTAAAAAAAACTGAAAAAAACCGTTGTCAAAATAAAAAAAGGTTGTACTTTTGCAGTCGCAAACGATGCTTCCGTAGCTCAGTTGGTAGAGCACCTGACTCTTAATCAGGGGGTCCAGGGTTCGACCCCCTGCGGGAGTACAGCCAAAAAGCCGCTCAAACAAAAGCGGCTTTTTTTGTCATTTAACCCATGCTATTCCGTCTCGACGATAACGACTATGCCTTCCCCTCGGCGGAACTGGCCGAGAACGATGGGTTGTTGGCCATCGGGGGTGACCTCTCCCCGATGCGGTTGCTCAACGCATACGCCAACGGCATCTTCCCGTGGTTCAGCGAAGGCGAGCCGATACTCTGGTGGTCGCTCGACCCTAGGCTCGTCATTCGTCCTGGCGAGATGAAGGTGAGCAAGTCGCTGAGACATACGCTGAATTCAGGAAAGTTCGAGGTCCGCATCGACACCAACTTCCGTGAGGTGATGCGGCATTGTGCCGAGACGCCACGCGAGGGACAGGACGGCACCTGGATCCTCGACGAGATGGTGGAGGCCTACTGTAGGTTGCATGAACTGGGGTTCGCACATTCTTTTGAGACCTACCTCGACGGCAAACTGGTGGGTGGGCTTTATGGGGTATCCATCGGCAAGGCCTTCTTCGGCGAGTCGATGTTCCACACGGTGAGCGACGCCTCCAAGGTGGCTTTCTATCATCTGCATCAGTTCCTTAAAAGCCACGACTTCAAGCTCATCGACTGTCAGCAGGAGACGCCACATCTCAAAAGCCTGGGAGCATACGCTATTCCGAGGCATGATTTCCTGGTGGAGCTTGAGGAATTGGTGGTGGAGCCTTCGATGGTGGGAAAATGGCGTTTTCCCCTTGCAGATTTATAAAATATATTTTAAATTTGCATTTCTTAACTCTTGCTTACTCCGAGCAATACAAAAACTATTATATGAACAACTACAGCAACATTCCACCAAGCAAAAAGAGCTTGATGAACAACATTATCAACCTCATGATCATCGCCTGTGTCGATGGCAAGGTCAGCGAGGAAGAGCAGAGCCTCATCAACCAGATCGCCCAGTCGTACGGTCTATCGGAAGAGGAATTCGCACAATGCGGCCAGAAATGCAATGAGTGTCTCCAGAGCAACCAGTTCCCGATCGAAGTGCCCGAGTCGGACGACGCCAAGGTCGGATTCATCAGGAATCTGGTCGCCACGATGATGATCGACGGCAACATCAGCGACGAGGAGAGGCAGTTGATCGAGGCCATCGCCGAAAGGTTCGGCTTCAAGGCCAAGGAAGTCGTCGACTACCTGATACAATCCATCAACGAGGAGATCCAGAAACCTGAGGAGATCCAGGAACCCGGGGAGAAAACGTCAATAGCAGAGCGTATCCAACAAGGCAAGGCCGCCTTGCTGAGGAACGACGTCGCCACGGCTTTCGACCATCTGATGGAAGCCGCCTTGGCCGACAAGGAGGGATTCATCCTCCTCCTCGAGCTTCTCTCCGTCGAGAAACGCCTGTACCAGCTCACCCTTCAACAAGTGGAAAAGATGAAGGCCCTGGCCGAAAAAGGCTATGTCGCGGCCCAATATGCCTTGGGACGCTACCATCAGGTCAGACGGCCCGAGAAAGACTCTGTCGACACTGCCCTAACGCTGTTCAACAACGCAGCCAAGGCCGGCTTGCCCGACGCCATGGCAGCACGCGCCCTCATGATGATCAGAGGCTTGCTGGGCGAGATCGACCAAGAGGCCTATTATGATGAGTTGAAAGCGGCCTTCGACAAAGGCAGCCATCTCGCCGGCTACCACCTGTACAAGGCCGCCGTCGTGGGTAAAGACGGCTTCAACGCCGACCCACAGGGTGTCGTCGACAACATCAAGGAATGGCTTGGCGACAAAGAGAGCGAGGACATCTCGGAGATCAGCCCCGTGTATTACGAGATACTCGCCCTGGCCTACTCCGCGCTCAACGAGATCGACAAAGCCACCGAATACTATTCCAAGTGCGTGCGCATGGGCCGCACCGACCTTTACTCCGACTATGTCATCGCCACCTGTTACGACGACGACTTCGAGCCCATCGACGAGAACCAGCTGCTCAAAGCCCTGGAGAACGGCATCGAGATGGGCGACCCCTATTGCTATGTGCTGAGGGCCGACCTCTATGAGAAACGCTTCGATGAAATCACCGACGAGAAAGAGCAGGAGACGCTCTCTGCCAAAATCGCCCAAGACCTCAAAACCGCAGCCGAGATGGGCGAAGGCGGCGCATTGGTCGAATACGGCTTCCACAGCTACCTCGGCGACTATGGGTTTGAGGAAAACAACGAAACCGCTTGGAACTGCTTCGTCAAAGCCACCGAGATGAACATGGCCAAAGCCTGGACGATGATCGACGAGATGATCGAGGAAGACGTCATGCCTTGCGAACGTCCGTCATCCGAATTCCTGAACTTCAGCCGCCTGATGTCGGTACGTCTCGGCGATGACGAGCTGCTGCCTGTCTTGATTTACAACTACTACAAAGGCACGATGCGTCAGTTCCAGGACGAGATCAAGAAATACTATCTCCCCCGTTACGAAGCCCTTTCCGACGAGGTGAAGACCGACTTCTTCGGCACGAGATTCATCGCAATAATCAAAGCCGACGGCACCGCCGACCTCGTGGAGTTCGACCTGGAGACGGAAGACTTTGAAGAGCTGCCCAAGTTCATCGACGCCGACAGCCTCAACGCCCTCCGCACCGAGCAACTCACCAACCTCGGCAAGGAGATGGACCTCGACGGACGTCTCACCGCCTGGGTCGACGGAAACCGCAAGATCCAAGGCAACATGATCCTCACCCTCGAGGACGAACAAGGCCAACCCATTAGCTTCGACGACCTCGCAGAGCTGAAAGCCATCGTCACCTCTCTGGGTGCCACCGTGGGAGGCGTCTTCTACGACGAGTTCCCCGACGACGACAGCCGTTACGATTCCCAAGTATAATATTAAAAATTTTTAACAAAATATGAAAGCATCCGATTATAAAGCCAGGTTGGCGGAAAACACCCCGAAAAGGAAGGTCAACTACCATCTTCCCGACATCCCCATGTACGACCAGCTCACCAAGCAGCTGTGGGATGCCCTTCAAGGCGACACGGTATGGTCCATCATGCAAGCCTTGGGAGTCGACAAGATCGATGACAATGAGCTTCGCGCCCGCATGGAAGGCCGTAGCCTGAAGGTGACCCAAAAGGTGATGCCCCATCTCTACGAACTGCTTCACGAGGTGAAGGAGACCCTCCATTTCGAACATCCGGTCGACTTCTTCGTGGTTAGCGACGTCTACCTCAACGCCGGCGCCTTTGTCTACCGTTCCAAGAACCCTGATAGTCCCTATATCGTGCAGATCAACTCCGCCATGATCGAGACCATGACCGAGCCCGAGCTCCGGTCGGTGGTAGGCCATGAGCTGGGTCACCTCCTCGACAAGAACCTCATGTTGGGCGACTTGATCCGTTTCATCTTCCCCATCCCCGACGAGTATGGGATGCCACAGCTGCCCATCCCGCTGAGATACAAGTATTTCTTCTGGAAACAGCTGAGCGAGCTCTTCGCCGACCGTTACGGCTACCTGGCCACCAACGACATCCAGGCATGCATCTGGTCGGAGATGAAGCTGAAATGCGGCCTGAAGTTGGACAAGATGGAAGCCGACCTCAACGCCTTCATCGAGGAGAACCGCGACGTGTTGGAGCATTACGTCTCCGGCAACGCCTTGAGTCTCAACCACGGCTTCACCCACCCTGTCAGCCCCATCCGCATCGAGGCGCTCAACCTCTTCGCCAACGCCAAGACCGAGCAGGAACTCAACGAAGGGATGAACAAGCTGGTGAACGCCATCGCACGACTCAACATGAACCCCATCGAGGACAACATGCTCATCTTCATGGCCTCGGCAGGCATGATCATGGCCAGCGCCGACGGCAAGGTGACCGAGAAAGAGTACGAACAGATTCTCAACAACATGTCGTGTTATTACATGTTTCCTCTCGACATCCTCAAGAAGGTCACCCCGGAGAACTGCACCGACCTCCTCAACCAGAGTATCGCCAACATCCTGAAAGAGAAGCCCGATCTCGCACCCGAGCTGTTCGGCTACCTGGTGAACATCCTCGTGAGCGACCAGCAATTCGACAAGAAAGAGATTGAGTTGCTGTTCAACATAGGACAAAGCGCCATGGGTCTCGACCAGGAGACCATGCTCAAATGCCTTGCCGGCGGCATCCAGCGTTTCTTCATCCCGAACATCGGCAGCATCAGCTAACACTTTTGACGATGGACGGAACCAAGACACGCGAGAAGGCCCAGGAGAAGGCCGAGCCCAAGAGACAAGCCCTGGAGCGGCCGCCTTTCACTGGAAGATGCACCTTCTGCGGCGCTCCCATGGAGGCCGGAGAGACCGTCTGCGAGGAGTGCGGCATGCCCGTCGACGGGGTGTTGTGTCCAAAATGCGGCACCCGCAACTACAGACCTTTCTGTAGCAAGTGCAACACCCCTTTGACCCGGGCGGCCCTAAGAGCCGTCGAGAAGGCTGTGGAAGACCCCAAGGTGATCCAGGCGGCCAAGCTCATGGACCAAGCCGATGAACTCGAGGAAGCGTTGGCCTCCTCCGAGGAAGGTCCCGAGAAGGAACAGGCTAGGGAACAGTACCAGCGGGTGGTGAAGGACATCAACCAGCTCTTCGAGGAGATGCTGCCTCCGGCAGGGTCCACCCCCGAGGAACAATACAACTACTACTCCGCCCGCAAGGTGGCTGTGGAGACCGTGCGTGTCATCAAGAAAGAGACCCAGACCGGCTGGGTGTGCAACTACTGCGGATGCCTCCACCGCCAGCCCAGCGAGTGCGCCGAGCCCTGGCATGGCGGCACGTGGATCTACAAGACCATCACGGAGACCGTACGCACCAAAGAATACAAATACGAGGAATAAGCCATGGACAACCTGTCGGACAAGAACAACTCCAAGAACGACCTCAAGCCCAAAGGGAGCTATCCCCAGGGCACGGCCACAGCCCCGCAAGGGACGGCGACCGCTCCACAAGGCACCGCCACGGCACCTCAGGGTACTGCGACAACGCCTCAAGGCACTGCCACGGCGCCCAGCGGAGGAGGCTCCTCCTACACCGGCTCCCAAGCCGAGATAGTGATCCAAAAAGACAAGGTGCTGAAGGTGTACAAGTCCGGCTACAGCTACAACGCCGCCGTGCTCCCTCTGGTGAAGAAGCTGAGAGGCAGAGGCTTCGTGGTCGACCTCTTCGACTACGGCACCATGGACTACCAAGGTGAACGGCGTCAGTTCGAGCTCATGGAATACTGCCCCGAGGGAGCCGTCAGCGCACTCAACCTGAAAGGCAGGAAAGACGCCATCGTGGCCATCGTCAGGAAGGTGGCCGAGGCCTTGGACGCCTGCCACCGCGCCGGCTTCATCCACAAGGACGTGAAGCCCGCCAACATCCTTATCCGCGACAAGAAGACGTGGGACTGTGTGCTGTGCGACTTCGGCATCGCCGACGTGCTCGAACAAGGCAAAGTCACCACCCAACAATCGCGCACCCCCATCTACGCCGCCCCCGAGGTCTACGAGCGCATCGTGCAGATCGACAACAAGGTGCTGTGCGAGCTGACACCCGCCGCCGACTTCTACTCGTTGGGCATGACCATCCTCTGCCTTTGGTATGGCGAGTCGGCCTTCCTCAGCAAAGAAGGCACCATGGCCATCCAGAAGGTCCACGACGGCATCGTGGTCCCCACCGACATCCCCGAGCCGCTCTACACCCTCACCAGAGGGCTTCTGGTGAAAGATCCGGCACACCGCTGGGGATGGAAGGAAGTCAACGCCTACCTCAGCGGCAAGAGCGTGGACGTCTACGACGAGCGCCGTGAGGAAGGCCTCAACATCGTCTTCAACAGCAGCAAGCACCAGGTGGCGCATTCCGTCGAGGAACTGGCCGCCTTCATGGTGGAGGACCTCGACCTGGCCATCAAATACCTCTACAGCGGCAAACTCTCGAAATGGCTCGAACACATGCCCGAGCTGCAGATCGAGATCGAGAACATCGTCGAGAAGGAGTTCCCCCGCAACCAGATGATGGGCGTGTTGGCCGCCATCCACACCCTCAACCCGTTCTACGACCTCAACCTGTGCTGCGACATCCACAGTCCAGCCTACGCCATGACTGGCGAGGCCATCGGGCGGCTGCTCAACGAGGCTTACCATCATTACTTCACCAAGGGCGACGCCAACCCCATCGCCACCCTCGTCGCCGAGAGCTTCGCCGGAGGCAGCCCGACAGATTACGTGCCTTGGTTCTTCAACCACAAGGGTAACCGTTTCGACCAGCAGCGCAAGTGGTTCAACTACTGCGTCCATGGCGATGCCAAAAACGCCAAGAAGGCCGGTCCAAAGGACACCAACTACCTGCACCAGGTGGCCATGATGAAGACCATCTCCGGATTCGGCGCACAGCCCGAGTACCGCCTGTCACGCACCGGCGAGGTGCTGCGTAGCCTCGACGACCTCAAGAAGGTCTCACTCGATGAGCTGCGATACGACTTGCAGCACGACAAAGGCCTCCGCGGATGGCTCGCCGTGCTCTGCCACGAAGACCCCCATGCCGACCTCAAGACGAAATACAGCTACGAGAAGCTCCTCGAACGGTACGTCAACGCCATCGGGGCCATCGACCCTAAAGACAAGGTCTTTACACGTTTCCAACAAGCCCAAAGCGAGGCCCAAGGCCTGGTCAAAAAAGCCAAGAACACCGTCACCGACGCGAAGTCGTCCATCCGATGGCAGAAGGCACTCGCCATCCTATTCGGCCTCATCCCCTTGGCCATCCTGCTCACCGAGATCATCCTCAACATCACCGACAACCCTGGCATCAAACTTGGCAAATGGACCGACCATGTCGTGTTTGGCATAGGGATACTCGTCGCCGCCATCTGCTTCTTCGCCGTCGACAGCAACGACGGATGCCTCGTCCCCATCATCATTGGCGTCGTCGCATCTTTTGTCTCCTATTTGCTTATCAATGTAATAGGGTTTTTAATATTATATTTATATGCAATAGCTGTCATCACAGCAATGATTTATTTCAGCCTGCCCATCCTATTTGGGACCAGGAACAAGAAATACAAGATCAAGCAGATTGCCAATCCGGGTTTCGAGGAGTTGACGTTGGAGCCTTTGTATTTTGCCTTCAGTGCCGAGACCAAGTTCGACTCGTCGCTCAACGGCGCCATTGACATCCAGAGTTCCTCCTCGTTGAGTGAAGCCATGAAAAAACGCTGGAAAATGCTCTTGTTATTCTTGGGAGTTGTCCTGTTGTTGTGCCTGCTCCGTTTTGCCTTACCCAAGTCGGAGCGCATGGACCGTTTCGACCATTACCTATTCCACCCCTTTAACACAGAAATCACACAAGACTATGACGAAGTGTCCCCAGTGTCAGACCCAGAACCGTGACGAGGCCCGTTTTTGCAAGCATTGCGGCAAGCCCCTCTCCATCCCCAAGGAACAGGAGTTCGAGGATCTCTTTGCCAAGGACGGGTTGTTCGACACCCTCCGTGAGTTCAAGAAGCGCGTCGACGTGGACCGCCAGATGAAGGAACGCGGCAGCAAGGTGCACATCCAGATGGACTGTGTCATCCTTGGCAACGCGGGAACCGGGAAGCATTTCATGGCCAACATGATCGCCGACTGGCTGGTACGCAGCGAGATCGTCTACCAGAGCGACATCAAGGTGGTCGATGCCACCGACTTCCAGCCGTGGGTCAACAAGATCGACGAAAACCTCAACGCCATCAAGGACGGGTTGCTCGTCATCCACAACGTCCAGAAGCTCCTCTACAACGGCGAGTCGCCCGAGCTCGACCTGTTGTTCTCGCGCATGCACGACCGTCCCACCTCCATGCCCACCGTCATCGTCACCGGGCTGCGACGCGAGTTCGAGGACTATCTGGCCGACAAGCCCGAGGTAGCGGCGATGTTCGAGTTCCGTTTCGACCTGAAGCCTTTCTCCGAGAAGCATCTCTGTGAGGTGACGCAATACCTCTTGAAGAAGAACTTCAAGTTCGACATCACCCCCGAGGCCTTGAAGCGACTCGAAGGCCATTATGAGTGGATGATGCGCAAGGGCGGTGGCACCGACAACAACGGGTTGCTTTGCGAGCTGAAGGCCCAGGAGCTGGTGGTGAACGCCCTGCTCCGCAGTGGCAAGCGTGTCGAGGAGCAAGACGTGAAGGGCGAGGTCTTCGTGCCCCGCACCGAGGCCGAGATCTGGGCTGAGCTCGACGGTTTTGTGGGCTTGGAGAGCGTGAAGGAAGAGATTCACAAGATCATCGACAACGTCAAGGAGACCCAACGTGAAGGCGGTCCCGGCGCCCGTCCCAGACTCTACGACCATTACATCTTCACCGGCAACCCCGGCACTGGCAAGACCACCATCGCCCGTATCTTCGCCGACATCCTCGGTGCCACGGGCGTGTTGCCCAAAGGCCAGTATGTGGAGGTCGCCGCCAAGGACATGATCTCCGAATACATCGGAGGCACTGAGCGCAACGTGCAGGACTACGTCGACCGTGCCATGGGCGGCGTGCTGTTCATCGACGAGGCCTACGGCTTCAACGACCAGCATTTCGGCAAGGCCGGCATCGACAAGCTGGTGCCCATATTGGAGAACAAGAAAGGCGAGTTCGTGTGCATCGCCGCGGGCTACCGCGATGACATGAAGGAGTTCCTGAAGATGAACACCGGACTCCCCTCCCGTTTCAACAAGCAGATCGAGTTCCCCGACTACAACGCCAAGGAGCTCGAGCTCATCTTCCTCAGCATGGCCAAGAAGAAAGGCTTCCGTCTCGACGAGGAGGCCACCGACAAGCTCCATATCGAGTTCGAGAACATGTACAACCGTCGTGGCGACACCTTCGGCAACGCCCGTGAGGTGCGCAACCTGCTCGACCGTGCCATCGAACGCCGCCGGATGCGTCATCGCACGATGAGCGAAGAAGAGATCACCCGTGAAGGCAAGCTGCTGACATACAGCGACATCGCTGGCGATGGCGTCAACAAGGTGGTGGACATCCAGGAGGTGATGAAGGAACTCGACGAGTTGGTGGGTCTCGACAACGTGAAACAGAGCCTGCGCGACCTGGCCGCCACCATACGGCGTGAGCAGAAGCTGGCGCAGAGCAAGAACCGCACCCCCAACATCAACATCAGCCATTACCTCTTCCTCGGCAACCCCGGCACGGGCAAGACCACCGTGGCGAGACTCATGGGCAAGATACTCCACTCGCTGGGCGTCATCGCCAGCCCCGACGTGTACGAGGTGAAACGCGAGGACCTGGCGGGACAATATGTCGGCGAGACCGCACCCAAGACCCGCGCCGTGGTGATGAAGGCCATGGGCGCCGTGCTGTTCATCGACGAGGCCTATTCGCTCAACAGCGGAGGGATGAACGACTATGGACGGGAGGTCATCAACACCCTCACCCCGATCCTCGAGGACTACAAGAACAAGTTTGTGTGCATCGCCGCCGGCTACACCCGCGACATGATGGAGTTCCTCGCACAGAACAAAGGCCTGGCGTCGCGTTTCGACGAGAAGATCTATTTCGACGACTACACCCCCGATGAGCTGTACCGCATCTTCGTGAGCATGGCCACCAAGAAGGAGTTCCTCCTCGACGACGAGGCCCTTGTGGCGGTTAAGAACCTGTTGGGACAGGCCTACGCACGTCGCGACGAGAGCTTCGGCAACGCCCGCACGGTGCGCAAGACCCTCGACCGGGCCGTCAAGAACCTCTCGAGCCGTGTCGCCTTCGACGAGACCCTCGGCGAGGAGGAGCTGATGACCATCAAGGCGGAAGACATTAATTGCATAAAACTGGAGGATATTCTATGAAGTGCCCCTATTGCAAAGAGATCATCGATGACGACAGCTGGTTTTGCGACCAGTGTGGCAAGGAGATCAAGATATGTCCCGAGTGCCATCTGCCCAAGCGTGGTACGTCGTGTCCCGCCTGCGGTGCCGACCTGGTGAGCGCCAAGGACCTTCAGACGCGGGAGAAGGCCAAGGAGCCCGTCCCCGTCCAAGAGACGGCGAAGCCCACACGTCTCGAAGGCGAGGGCTTGAACCTGCCTTTGAAGGAAGGCCTCTTCGGTCGCACCACCGGCGTCTATCCCGAGCTGGGAAGCCAGATCTACATCTCAGGCACCCACGGCGAGTTACGGTGCGACAAAGGCCAGTGGCAGATCCGCGACTTAGGCAGTCGCAACGGCACCTTTGTGAACGGCGTGAAGCTCGCGCCTAATGTATGGACCGACCTCCATGTCGGCGACCAGGTGAAGATAGCAACCACTAAACTTACCGTGAGATGATGAAGTTGGAGATACAAGGGCTTTCGAAGGTCGGCATGGTCCGCACCAACAACGAGGACATGATTTCGTTGGGAGGCGTTTTGCTTCGCGACGATGCTTTGTCGTTTCCCATCCAGTTGGACGACGAGAGTCAGTTTCATCTGTTGGTCGCCGATGGCATGGGTGGCCACGAGTATGGCGAGCGTGCCAGTGAGGGGTTGTTGGAGCATCTGTGCGAGTGTTTCAAGCAGGGGCTGTTCAAGGCCGAGAGTTTCGAGGACGACTTACGTTTTCAGGTGAGGGCTTTCAGTGAGCGTCTTAACCTTCAGGCTTCCGCGGAGGGGCAGCAGCTGCCCATGGGTTGCACTTTGACTGGTGTGGTCTGGTCGCAGGGCAAGGCTTATCTGCTCAATGCCGGTGACAGTCGCACTTACCGTTTCCGCAACGGTATCTTGAGGCAGCTCAGCAGTGATGAGACCTTGAGGGCCATCACTGGGAATCCCAACGACAGCAAGGGCTTGGTGAACTGCATTGGTGGAGGTTGTGAGGGCCGTCTCCATGTCGAGGACATCACGGAGCGTTTGAGTGAAGGTGACCTGTTGCTTGTCTGTTCCGATGGTTTGACTGACATGGTCCCTGACGAGGACATCGAGAAGGTCCTTTCCGAGGCGGAGGACCCTGCCGACGACCTTTACGCAATGGCATGTCGCAATGGAGGTGAGGACAATGTGAGCATCATCATTGCGAGGTTTTTGGAAGAATAAAAAAAGTCTCACCCTGGTACGCTGCCTTTCAGCTCGCGTGGCAACACCCTTTCCGGGATCCGACGGTGGCCTTTCTGTTTCGAGAAGGCCTTGTCCAGTCCATACAGAGCCATTCCCATGACGTTGATGGCGATAAGGTAAATAACGAGTGGTTGAGGCATCATTTGGATATTATCTTGCAAGGAAAGTTTTGTCATTCCCATTTTGCTTCGCGAAGCGGTTGTTCCCAATGGACTTCTCCTCCGGCTTGTTTGGCCAGTTCGTCGATATGTTCGCGGAATTCGGCAAGCAGTTGTTGTTCCCGTTTTTTGGAGCGACGGCCTTTGCCTTCATAGATCACCTTGCTGAAGTAGGCGTCGTAGGAGACGGCATAGTCCTCCTCGTCGTTATGCGGAAAGAAAGCCACCGCGGCTTCATATTGTACGTTGCCCGACTCGGAGGTGCAGACGAGCATCACCATAGCCGCATGGCGTGGAACGTCGTTAAAAAGGAGATCGGCGGAAAAGTATTGGCTGTAGATGTTGAGGGTCATGTTTATTTGAATTATTTTTCATTAAAGCACTTTGTCGCAAAGCCTTATGTGGGTTTAGTCAGCAAAAATAGGAAATTTAAATGTTACCTTCATAAGTGCGGTCGTTGAATTGGTTTTACTGGCAGACCTATTCCCTGCCAGTTCTTATGTAGCCACAAATTACATTTATTGCCAGAGCTCATTTCACATTCCGAAAACTTGTTTTCCTATCGAAACCGGCGGACTCAAGCTTTACATCCTCGACTCGGCTAATGGAGGTACAAGTACAACTTCAACTTGAGGTGCAGTTTTTGCACCTCAAGATTTTAAACTCAGCATCGGTTAGTTAACACTATAGCGTTCACAGATTTCTGATAGACACAGTTTTGTTCCACCACGAACACATCGCTGCGCACTCGCAACAGCTCGTACAGTTCGTCCGTGGTCAGTTCCTGGAAGGTTTTTTTTATGTAGGATTGGGGGTATTGGTTGATCGTTTAAAGTTTATGGCTCACGATGAAGTTACGTAGGCGTTCGCTTACAAACTATAATAATACTTTCGAATAAGGTCCGTCATCTTAGCGCGACGGGCTTCAAGGAAGTCTTGGTAGTTAGTATAATCCATTTCAAGGATGCCAGCAGGTATGCAGTTGTCTTCAAGGTTCTGATAGAATTCCGCTTCGCTTTTGATGGATT
>JAEEGG010004130.1_pt1 | contig 35458 bp, 26 predicted proteins | sample 9134161 | NCBI WGS metagenome assembly JAEEGG01 (sample SAMN16246543, study PRJNA631951) | gut metagenome | biome: gut microbiome; feature: rumen; material: CR-attached | host: Bos | place: Iran: Karaj | collected 2018-10
AAGATTTGAGTTAAAAGGTGATAGTTTAAGAAAAAAATGATTATCTTTGCCGCGAAATTAGTTTAGCAGACTCGTGAGTGACTGATTTTGTCCGATGCTACTGACTGAATTTCGCCCGACGTAAGCAGAAAAAAGAGTTTGTAATTGAGACAGAGCATTTAAAAGATGCTATGGACATGGCCCAGAAACAACTGCTTGAAGAGATTGATCTCAATACGCTTGAGAAGTCTTATGTAGGGTTTGACATGACAGACCCTTCGATTCGTGAGTATAATGGTATAATATGTAAAAAAGAAATAGAGAAGTATTATAAATCATGCGCTACAGAACCATAGTTGAAAAGAATGAGAGCAGCCTGTTGCAGATTATCCAGGCTGCGGAGAGTTTTAACGCCGGAGGGTTCCTGGAGAGCCTCCGCATGCGTAATCTGTCGACCTACGAGATTGACCAGTTGACGGATGAGATAAAGGAGTATCAGTCGAAGATTAATCGTGAGGCAAGGGCGCTGGTGAAGTTTTCAGAGACTTTCCTGATCAGCTATGCCACTGAGAACAACCGCTGCTACGAGACGGCTGAGCAATTGTTTAACCGAATTAGGAGTACCATCTCAGGTGCCCGCAAGGTGTTGCGCAAGACCTGTCCGCGACGCATGCATCGTCAGCCGGAGGGCAAGGAGCAGCCGCTGTTCTATCTGCGCTCCATACTGACCGTAGGCTCACATACGGGCGACCTCTTCGGTATGGAGTCGTTTGAATACTCTGTGCAGGAACTCTTTCGTGTGATGATGAACTTCTTCACGTCGATTATCGGCACGCTGGGCCTCTGTCACAGGATGATTATATCAGAGCGGGAGATCCGTCAGGATGCCGATCGTTGCCTGGATATCTACAACGACACGTGTGCGAAGCTGATGGAAGAGGTGAACCAGATGTCGCACTGGTTGGGGGCTGTGAAGCAGTTGCCTGAGAGCAAGTTGCTGAAGCGCAAGGAGCAGGCCCGTTCGGAGAAGGCTTTTGCCCGCGAGAACTATCATCAGTACACGCCTGCTGAACTGAAGCAGATGTTGGTGCTCGAAGTGGTAAGAAGAGGGCAGAATGACGGACTGACAAACGAAGAGGCGCTGCTTTGGCCGAACGACCATCAGCAGGCTCTGAAGGTGAGAAATGTGATTCCGCTGTTCGACCAGATGGATGCAGAGGGCTTGAAGGGCAAGATGGATAGTAGTCTGATTATCGAATTCCTGAAGTGGTGCAGGGTGGAATCGAAGCTGGAGAAGCGACTCTATCAGTATTTCTGTAAGGCGTATAAGGAGCATGGCGGACAATTGCAGATGCTCGGCTGGACTTCGGTGAGTCAGGTGCGCAAGGATCGTCGAGAGCAGCAGATCAGCGACGAGGAACTGGCTGCATCGTTCGAGCGTCGTTTGGCAGAAATAGCATAGAAAACAGGTCTTTTTAGAAGAATCGCCGCCTCGCGACTGGATTTTGAGTGATTTTTAGTGGATGGATTCCGAGAGGGTCCATCCATTTTTTTTGTGCCTTTTGGATAGCAGCATCCAAAGAATGGATAAGGTCTGGATGGTTTGGATGATGAAAATCCAGAGATGAAGCGTATGTTATCCAAAGGTGGGGTAAAAGCATCCAAAGGTTTTGGATTGTGAATTGTAACTGTCATTCAGTCAGCAATTTAGCTATCCATGTGGTTTACTGAAAAAGCTTGGAAGATATCTAATTTGTTCCTAATTTTGCAGTGTCAATCAGACAAAATATCGATTAAAGACATAATAACAAAATAACAAAAGATTATGGTAGAACAAATTAGATTTCAAACAATGAAACATTCAGAATTTAGTGTGAATGCTTATGGCATCAGAGTGAAGAAGATGTGCGCCTCGTGCGCCATGAAGGAAGTCCAGAACGACGGTGAGCGGGTTTGCAAGAAAATGGGGCTGAAGGTGAACCAACAGTTCTGTTGCCGCCACTGGCAGATGAGCGACGGACTGAAGAACGCCGGACTGCAAATGGGAGGTGTGGTTCGCCTGAGAGGAACAAACAAAATCATTATTAAGTGAATAGTGAAAAGTGAATAGTGAATAGTTAAGTAATCGAGTCGAAGTGTGGTGAAGGAAGTCTACGTAGTGAAAATGGCCAAATTCCGACACAACCTTCACTCACAAATTCGACAAGTTATGAAAAAGTACATTGCAATTGAAGAAGAGGTGCTCGTACGCCTCGTAGAAGGAAAGTACGTGGAGGGTTCGCTGCATCGTGATCAGTGGACGGGTGTGATAACATTCAACGCTTACAACCGTAAGCCGAAGACCAGACCGAAGGACCGTCTGATCTGCGCGCTGGAGAACGGATGGCTGAAAGAAAGTGCCGAGCGCATCAAGTTCTACAACTCCGTGAAGAAGGAACTGGGAGCCGTACAGGTGAGTGAGGTCATGGTCCGCGAGCTGGAAACAGCCATGAATGCGATGCTCAGGGAGAAGATGGCGGAGTTCCGCCTGAAGACCATCGAGGAGATTATGGACGAAGTTTAATGAAAGGAGGCATGGATGTTTTGTTATCAGAAGAATTTCAGTAATCCGACGTTGCCCGTGGACGAAGCGCAGTTTTATGCGCTCGTCAGGGCGACACAGTGGAACGAGAACATCGACAAGTATCGTGAGACGGGCGAGGCAAGCCTGAAACGCAAGTTGCCAGCGTGGATCTTTCAGGCCATGTTCGACGAGACGGAATCGGCCAAGGGGAAGAAAGGATGTTGGCGCAAGCAGGCAGCCACCCGCCTGACGGGGTTGGTGGTGATGGACATCGATCACGTGGAAGACCCACGGGAGGTTCATGGTGAATGGTTAAAGGTTCACGGTGATTTGAAGAAACTTGGGATTCTGCTTGTGTATGTGACCCCTAGTGGCAAAGGTCTGAAGATCGTCTTCAAGGCTGATGTCAAGAAGGGTAATCTCATCGACAACCAGCACGCGATGGCCAAGGTGCTTGGCGTGGAGGTTGACGAAAGTTGCAAGGACGCATCGAGGATGTCGTTCATCTGCAAGGAATCGGATATTTTGTATTTGGACAAAGAACTCTTTACGTATGAGAACAAGGAATTCAGTGAGCGATATACTGCTCTATATCGAGACGGTCATTCACAGGCTACGATGGCGCATGAGGTCAAACAACCGGGGACGGTTCTTTGCGGAGCAAAGCGGCAAAGCCGAGCGCTTCCCATGTTTGACGCCCGTCAAACAGAAAGAACCGTCCCCGATTGTTTGACGTGGCGCGGGTATGACGTACAGAAGATTATTGATGCTCGCTATGGCGACAAGCTGCCTTGCGCTGACGACAGCAACAGACATACCGAAAGTCTTAAGCTGGCCACTGACCTGCTCCTCATGCTCGACGGCGACAAAGCCGCAGTACAGTGTATCGTCGAGGCGCAACCGTGGGTTATGGAGATCATCGCAGAGCGCAATGAGAACGTGGCCCAGACGGTGGAGTCAGCCGTGGCGTGCGTCGCGCAGAAGGAAAAGAAATATGCTGGTTCGCTGCCATCCAAGGCCATGCTCGAAGCGATTCAGGCGGCAACGGGTCGCTCGTATGTGGAAATCACGAAAGCGCAAGCGCAGAAGACGATAACCACGAGCGATGAGGATATCAGCCGCTGGCTCTGGGAATGGGGCGAGCAGATCGAGGCGCTTTCAGAAGAATTCCCGCTGCTGAAGGATATCTGCAAGGGACTGAAGCGGAACCAGTATCCTGCGGCTATGTTCGTGGGCGGTGGTCTGCTGATGACGCTCATGACGCGCTGCACCTATCGCTTCTATCATCGTCCGGAAGAATTGCGCAGGCTGAATAATTCGACACTGATTATTGGAGATCCTGCCAGCGGTAAAAGCTTCGCAACAAGGCTCTTTAAATTGCTGGCGGCCCCCATTGTGGCGGCTGACAAGATTGGCAAGGAGGCTATCAATGCCTATCGTGAGCAGATGCGAACCAAAGGCGCCAACAAGGAGAAGCCCAAGAAACCAAAAGTGGTGGTCAGGGTGCATCCTGCGCGAACCTCTAACGCCCAGTTCATTCAGGATATGGTGAATGCCGTTGAGAATGTGGATGGCGTGGATATGCAGCTGCACATGCTGACCTTCGACACGGAACTCGACAACACGGTGACGGTGCAGAAGGGCGGCAGCTGGATCGACAAGATGAGCATGGAATTGAAAGCCTTCCACAATGAGGAAGACGGTCAGGCATACTCTAATATCGATTCGATACTACAGGACTTCTACGTCACTTGGAACTACATCTACACGGGTACGCCCATCGCCCTGAAGAAGAAGGTGAACGAGCAGAACTTCGGCTCAGGTCTGGCCACGCGCCTCACCTGTATTCCGCTGCCGGCTACCGACTTCGAGATGATGGATCGCGAGAACCATGTGGATTACGAGAGCGATGCCCGATTGAAGGATTGGGCCGAGCGGCTCGACCGTACGAAGGGTGAACTGTCTGTGCAGAAGATTGTCGATGAGCTCTACGACTGGACGGCACGCCGCATGATGGATGCCAAGGAGAACGACTCGAAGGCCGACGAGATGCTGCTGAAGCGCTGCGCCTACCACGGATTGAATTTCTCGGCGCCGTTTATCGTGATGCGACATTGGGACCAGTTGAAGAAGGACGGCGAATTCTGGTGTGGCGCGTTCGAGACAGACGAGACAGACTGGCGTCTGGCAGAGTTGATTACCAATATCCAGTTCGCCTGTCAGCGCCACTACTTCGGCGCGATGGCCGAGGCCTATTTCGACAACAAACTGAAGGATTCCAGCGTCAATGTTAAGCGCAGGCAGAAGACCTTCGAGGCTTTTGCGCGATTGCCGGAAGAATTTACGACAGATGATATTCAGCGTTGTTTCAAGTTGTCGAGCACAGGTGCTGCCAGGTCGAGGATAAAGAGACTGGTGGACGACCACTTGGCAGAGAAGACTGGCGAGCGCAAAGATGGTAATGTATATAAAGCTACTTTTCGTAAGACTGGTGTGCTTATGCTTTGACGGCGTACCGACGTACCAGCGTACCATTTGAATTTTTAAAATGAAAATTATGATTACTGTAGAAAAGAATAAAGACATGAAACTCTCCCAACATTTGGCTTCGCCGAGTGAGGCTGCGCTCAGCCAAACAAGCGAGCTTGATGGCCTTCGCTTATCGCCTCACTTTACGTTGGGGGAGTTGACGAAGACGAGTTATGACACGTTGGATAAGAATATCCCTTCGCGTGTCGCGATTGAGAACCTCCGCAACATTTGCGAGAACTGGCTGGAAGACCTCCGTTATAGCTATAATGCGCTTTACAGTGATAGCGGGGTGACACGCGAGGGACAGGCACCACTGTGCTCCGCAAGCTGCGCACAGGATGGAGCCAGTCCCTGTGTGTCACTGGAGATCCCGATCGTTATTTCCAGCGGGTATCGGAGCGAGGAGGTGAATAGGTTGTGCGGGGGCGCGAAGGGCTCGAATCACCTGACGGGTTGCGCGGTGGATATTAAGTGCTATGGGCCTGAACACATGATCAGGATGGCGAGTATCCTGCTGGATATCGCCGATGGTACGAGAAGGGATTTCGATGAGTTAATCCTCGAGAAACGGGGCACCACCTATTGGATTCACTTCGCGGTGCGACCGGAGGATTGCTCGGCGACGAAAGGATACGCTTGCCAGAGCAAGAATCGGAGGAAGATTCTCTTCGATTGTCGCTAATCCTGAAATCGCGAAAACATCACTTTGCTGCGGCAGACCTCAACGGGGTCTGCCGTTTCTGATGAGGTCTTGACGATGCGGATGCAGAAGGCATCGGGTTCTTCAGCAGCCTCGCGATAGAACGAGAGCTGGTCGCCTGCATGGGCCTCAGCGACGTAGGCGATCTCGAAGCGGCGGATGCGATGCTCACGATACCAGTCGAGCGGCCAGAGGTCGAGCACATGCTCGATATACTTCACGGAGTTGATATGGCCGTTGATATCAACATCGCTGTAATGGGTGTCGATGGTGCCAACGAATTCAGCCTCGTCGCTCATCTTGACGCGGCCACCCTTGTCGATGGGGCATTCCTTGTCTTTGACAATCCAGTTGTTGATGGCACCGTTGTCGATGCTGAAGATGTCCGTCGGCTGGCGGCTCTCGGTATCGATCATGGCCCAAATGGAGCGTCCGTAGCCGTAGACCTTGCCGTCCTCCCCTACTACACGGAAGTTACGCGAGGTGAAATAGCGCATGGCCGACTCTACCCACGTCTCCACATTGAACTTGGTGTACATGGGCGGCATCTCATCCATCTCGATGGCGAGGCGCGAGAGCACCCACGAGCGGTTGATGGTGAGCAGATACTTCATGCCGAAACCACGAGCTGTGGAGTGGAAATCGGCTGCGTTGAGCATGTGATTGCCCAGATGGCCCATGAAAAGCCGCTGCGAGAAGTCGCAGTGGAAGGGCTCGGCCAGAAATTCGTATGATCCTATTTTTTCCATTGTACAGACTCCCTACCCTATCTCTTGGGGTTTTTGTTCTCTCTCTTCCAAGAATGCGCTCACCTGCTCCTGCATGCCTCGTGTGACGGCGATACGGCCAGAGCGGGTATACTGCAACACACAACCGAAGGCATCGAGTGCGCGATAAAGCGAGATGATATCCTCGGTGATGCCATGCTTCATGGCGATGGTATAGGTGGGATTCACCTCGATGATATGGGCATCGAAACGACGGATGGTGCGCGAGATCTCAGGATTCTCCATGACCTTATCCGTAGCGAGCTTATAGAGGCCTGATTCACGGATAAACAACTGATCGTCGGTGAAATAGTTGGCCTTCACCACGTCGATTTTCTTCTCTATCTGACGGGCAATCCTGATAATCTGTTCCTCTTCGCTCCAGGCGGTGATGGTGTATTTATGCACTCCGGGGATGCTGGAGGCCGACACGTTCAGACTCTCGATATTCACCTGACGACGCGTGAAGACGGCCGTCACCTGGTTCAGGATACCTGCCACGTTCTCAGAATACACCAGCAATGTATATAGTTTCTTACCTTTTTCTTTCATAACTTATCCTCTTCAGATTTCCAACATCATTTTGTCGACATCCATGCCCGGCGGCGTCATCGGCAGCACATTATCCTCTTCCTTGATGGCACACTCGAGGATAAACGGACCATCGGTGGTCAGCATCTGCGCAATGGCTGCTGCAAGATCCTTACGCTCGGTCAGCGCCAGATAAGGAATGCCATAGCCCTTGGCAATCATCGCATAGTCGGGGTTCATCATCTTGGTAAACGACTTGCGGCGCAGCCAGAACATATCCTGCCACTGACGCACGTTGCCGAGATAGTGGTTGTTCATCAGAATCATCTTCACGGGGGCCTTCTGTTCCATGATGGTGCCAAGTTCCTCGATACACATCTGGAAACCGCCGTCGCCCATGAAGCAGCAGACGGTGCGCTGAGGGGCTGCAAAGGTTGCGCCGATGGCGGCAGGCATGCCGTAGCCCATCGTTCCCAAACCGCCACTGGTACAGATACTGCGCTTGTGGTGATACTTGAAGTAACGCGTCGCAAACAACTGATTCTGACCAACATCCGTCACAAGGACAGCATCGTCAGAAGCCTGCTCTGCGATGGCATTCACCACCTCACCCATCAACAGCGGACCCTCCTTGGGATGGATGGCCGGCTCGATGACTTTCACCCGTTCCATATCGTCGAGGGGCTTGAACGACTCGCGCCACGCCTGGTGGTCAGCCTTGTCGATCAGTGCGGTGAGTGCCGGCAACGACTCCTTACAGTCGGCCACCACTGCCACATCGGTCTTGACGTTCTTGTCGATCTCACTACGGTCGATATCGAGATGAATCACCTTGGCCTGCTTGGCATAGGTCTTCAGATTGCCCGTCACTCGGTCGCTGAAGCGCATACCGATGGCGATGAGCACATCACACTCCTGTTCCTTCAGATTGACAGCGTAATTACCATGCATACCCAACATACCCACGTTGAGCGGATGATTCGAGGGAAGGGCTGACAGACCCAGCATCGTACGGCCTGCAGGGATATCGGCTTTCTCGAGGAAGGCTTTCAGTTCTGTCTGCGCATTGCCGAGTTCCACACCCTGTCCCACGAGGGCCAGAGGCTTCTTGGCATTATTGATCAGCTCGGCAGCCTGGCGCACAGCCTCAGCATCGAGTTTCGGATAGGGCACATACGAACGCACGAAGTTGACCTTACAAGGCTCCCAGTCGATTTCCTCAACCTGTGCATTCTTGGCAAAGTCGAGTACCACAGGACCAGGGCGACCCGTACGGGCGATGTAGAACGCACGGCTCACGGCCCACGCCACATCCTCGGCATGACGGATCTGATAACTCCACTTCGTGATTGGCTGCGACACACCCACAAGGTCTACCTCCTGAAAGGCATCGGTACCCAAGGCGCCGATAGGCACCTGACCAGCGATGACCACGATGGGCGTAGAGTCGAGCATGGCATCGGCAATACCCGTCAGCGTGTTGGTCACACCAGGGCCACTGGTTACCAAAGCAACACCCACCTCACCAGACACGCGGGCATAGCCCTCGGCAGCGTGGGTGGCTCCCTGTTCGTGACGCACGAGAATATGGTCGAAACATTTCTTCTCACCACGTGTATAGTCGAAAAGCGCGTCGTAGACAGGCATGATGCTACCGCCAGGGTATCCGAAGATGGTCTTTACCCCCTCGGCCTGCAACGCCCTCATCAGCGCCTTTGATCCTGTAATTCTATCTTTCATAATTCATTGACCAATTAGTCGATTATTCTGATACCGCCCTTATCGGCACTTGAAACGCTCTGGGCATAGGCGCGCAAGGCCTTGGAAACCATGCGGTTGCGCTTCAGCGGCTGCTGCGGACGGGCTGCGAGTTCCTCGTCGGAGAGCTTCACACTGATGCTGCGCGAGGGAATGTCGATCACGATGATGTCGCCATCCTTGATCTTGCCGATGTTGCCACCATTGGCAGCCTCGGGCGAGATATGGCCGATGGAGAGTCCGCTGGTACCACCAGAGAAGCGTCCGTCGGTGATCAGCGCGCACTCCTTGCCGAGGTGCATCGACTTGATATAACTCGTGGGATAGAGCATCTCCTGCATACCAGGACCACCCTTGGGACCCTCGTGGGTAATCACGACACAGTCGCCGCTCTTCACCTTGCCACCAAGAATTCCCTCGCAGGCATCCTCCTGAGAGTCGAACACGACAGCCGGACCCTCGAAGTGCCACAGGCTCTCGTCGACGCCAGCGGTCTTCACCACACAGCCGTCCTGAGCGATATTGCCGAAGAGGACGGCCAATCCGCCATCCTTCGTATAGGCATGCTGCAGGTCGCGGATACAACCCTCGGCACGGTCGGTATCGAGTGTCCCCCACGCTTCCGACTGCGAGCCCATCTTCGTTGAGAAATGGTTGCCAGGAGCCGACTGATAAATACGGTTTGCCTCGGCATCAATGGCGCCATCTACAATACTATATTTCTTCAGGGCTTCAGCAAGCGTCATGCCGTCCACGCGGATAGCAGAGCCATCGACGAGGCCGCCCTTGTTCAGTTCGTTGAGAATACCCAGGATTCCACCCGCACGGCCGCACTCCTGAACACTGTATTTCTGTGTGTTAGGCGCCAGTTTGCAGAGGCAGGGCACCTTGCGGCTCAGTGCATCGATATCCTTCATCGTGAAGTCGGTACCAGCCTCCTGAGCCACAGCCAGCAGATGAAGCACGGTGTTGGTACTGCCACCCATGGCGATATCCAATGCCATCGCGTTCATAAAGGCCTTGCGGGTAGCAATACTGCGAGGCAGCACACTCTCGTCGCCATCCTCGTAATAAGCAAAGGCATTCTTCACCACCTGACGAGCAGCGGCCTTGAAGAGTTCGATGCGGTTGGTATGCGTAGCCAGAATAGTGCCATTGCCTGGCAGCGACAAACCGATGGCCTCTGTGAGCGAGTTCATCGAGTTGGCAGTGAACATGCCTGAGCATGAACCGCAGCCCGGACAAGCACAGGCCTCAATCTCCTTGATTTCCTCATCCGTGACAGAGGGGTCGGCACCCTTCACCATCGCCGTGATCAGGTCGGCATTCTCGCCGCGCCAGCGTCCAGCCTCCATCGGACCGCCAGAACAGAACACCGTCGGGATGTTCAGTCGCATCGAAGCCATCAGCATGCCTGGCGTCACCTTGTCGCAGTTGGAGATGCAGATCATGGCATCGGCCTTGTGGGCATTCACCATGTATTCTACTGAGTCGGCAATGATGTCGCGTGAGGGCAGCGAATAGAGCATACCGTCGTGACCCATCGCGATACCGTCGTCGATGGCGATGGTATTGAACTCTGCGGCAAAACAGCCCATCTTCTCGATTTCGGCCTTCACGATCTGTCCGATCTCGTGCAGATGGGTATGACCAGGCACAAACTGCGTGAATGAGTTTACGATGGCGATAATGGGTTTGCCAAACTGCTCATGCTTCATGCCTGTGGCTACCCACAACGCACGGGCTCCTGCCATACGGCGACCTTCGGTGCAGACAGCACTTCTCAACTGATGTTTCATATCCTTTTCTGGTTTAATTTCAAAATTATTGCGCAAAATTACACTAAATCTCCCAAACAGCCAACATTTTTACGGAAAAATCGCGGAAATGCCGGCTTTATTGACAAAATTGGGGCTCGAAACTTCACAGTCTCGAACCCCTCGCAAACTTCAAACAACCAAAAAAGGTTATCGAATGAACAGCAATTCTCTATATTTCGGCAGTGGCCAGAGTGCATCATCCACGATGAGCTCCAACTTGTCGATCTCGTAACGAATCTCGTCAAGTTTCGGTTCCACCTTGTCGTGATAGGCAATGGCCTTGTCGTGCTCGTCATCAATCTTATTGGCGAGCTTGCGGGCATTGACGAGTTCCTCGACACCCTTCTCGATGGCTGAGGTGCGCTCGGCAATCTCCTCGATGATCTTGATATTACGACCAGAGAGTTTCTCGGCTTTGTCGACGGGGAAGATGGCAGCCATGTTCTCCACGTTCTTCAGCAGCTGGCTCTGGTAATGGGTAGCCACTGGGATGATGTGATTCATCGACAGATCACCCAGCACACGGGCCTCAATCTGGATCTTCTTGGTGTAGGTCTCCCACTTCACCTCGTTGCGGGCCTCCAGCTCTTTCTTCGTCATGACACCCAGGCTCTCGAACATATCGATGCTCTCCTGATCGAGGTAGCGCTCGAAGATCTTCGGACAAGACTTCTCGACATCGAGTCCGCGCTTGGCAGCCTCCAGCACCCACTCGTCGCTATAGCCGTTGCCGTCGAAACGGATGGGCTTGCAGGTCTTGATGTCCTCGCGCAGCACGTCGATGATGGCATGGAACTTAGCGCTATGCTCAGTGCCGGCGAGTTTCTTCTCAAATTCCGGAATCTTGGCATCCACACGCTTCTTGAAGTTAACGAGTGCTTCGGCTACGGCACTGTTCAGGGCAATCATCGCGCTGGCGCAGTTGGCCTCAGAGCCGACGGCACGGAACTCGAAGCGGTTGCCGGTGAAGGCGAAGGGAGAGGTACGGTTACGGTCGGTATTGTCGATCAGCAGTTCGGGAATCTCGGGGATATCCATCTTTAGGCCTTGCTTGCCTGTCATCGACAGGAAGTCCTTATCGGCCTTCTCGATGTGGTCGAGGAGTTCGCTGACCTGCTTGCCAAGGAAGCTTGAAACGATGGCAGGGGGCGCCTCGTTGGCACCCAGACGATGAGCATTGGTGGCACTCATGATCGAGGCCTTCAGCAAACCGTTGTGCTTGTAGACACCCATCAAGGTCTCGACGATGAAGGTGGCGAAGCGAAGGTTCTGCTCAGCGGTCTTGCCAGGAGCATGCAACAGGATGCCATTGTCAGTGCTCAAGCTCCAGTTGTTGTGTTTACCACTACCGTTGATGCCAGCGAAGGGCTTTTCGTGGAGCAGCACGCGGAAACCGTGCTTGCGGGCCACCTTCTTCATCAGCGACATCAGCATCATGTTGTGGTCGACAGCCAGGTTGGTCTCCTCGAAGATAGGTGCCAACTCGAACTGGTTGGGAGCCACCTCGTTATGACGCGTCTTGCAAGGCACACCCAACTCTAAAGCCTGAATCTCGAGGTCGCGCATGAAAGCAGCAACACGCTCGGGAATGGAGCCGAAGTAGTGGTCGTCCATCTGCTGGTTCTTGGCAGAGTCGTGTCCCATCAGGGTGCGGCCTGTCAGCAGCAGGTCAGGACGGGCGGCATAGAGGCCCTCATCGACCAGGAAATACTCCTGCTCCCAGCCGAGGTTCGACGTCACCTTCTTCACTGTCGGATCGAAGTAATGGCAGACATCCACAGCGGCCACATTCACAGCATGCAGCGCACGCAGCAATGGGGCTTTATAGTCGAGTGCTTCGCCGCTATAAGAGATGAACACCGTGGGTATGCAGAGCGTATCTTCGATGATGAATACAGGCGATGTGGGGTCCCAAGCCGAATAGCCACGGGCCTCGAAGGTGGAGCGGATGCCACCAGAGGGGAATGAAGAGGCATCGGGCTCCTGCTGAACGAGCAGCTTGCCTGTAAACTCCTCGACCATACCGCCCTTGCCATTGTGCTCGATGAACGAGTCGTGCTTCTCGGCGGTGCCCTCTGTCAGGGGCTGGAACCAGTGAGTATAGTGTGTCACACCATTCTCCGTGGCCCACTGCTTCATGCCAGCGGCTACGGCATCGGCAACTGTTCTGTCGAGACGTGCGCCATTGTCAATCACGTCGATCATCTTCTCATACACATCCTTCGGCAGATACTTGTACATCTTCTCACGATTGAAGACCTTCTTACCAAAATACTCATAAGGTCTTGCACTTGGTGTTTTTACGTCGAGCGGCTTCTTCTTGAACGCCTCACCGACAACCTGAAATCTTAATGCTTCCATAATCTTTCTAGTTTTTAATGTTGTTTTGTCCAGTTTTCTATTCTCGTTAATGCTTCTTCTGTTTTCTCATGACTCCCAAAGGCGGTGAAGCGCACATAACCCTCGCCTGAGGGGCCGAAGCCGACACCTGGTGTGCAGACCACGTTCGCTCCATAGAGCAGGGCCTCGAAGAACTGCCACGATCCCATGCCTTCCGAGGTGCGCATCCAGATATACGGCGCATTCTCGCCACCATAGACCTCAAAGCCGAGGGCGCGCAATTTGGTGAGCATGCGGTGGGCATTGTCCATGTAATAATCGATGGTCTGCTGAATCTGCAGCTTGCCTTCAGGCGTATAGATAGCCTCGGCGGCACGCTGCGAGATGTAGCTGGTGCCATTGAACTTCGTACACTGACGACGCAGCCACAACTGATTCAGCGGAATGCGCTCACCCTCGAAAGTGGATACACTCACCTCCTTCGGCACCACGGTATAGCCGCAGCGGACACCTGTAAAGCCTGCGGTCTTAGAGAACGAGTGGAACTCGACGGCACACTTGCGGGCACCACGGATCTCATAGATCGAATGCGGAATCTCCGGATCGCGGATATAGGCCTGATAGGCAGCGTCGTAGAGGATAAGGGCATCGTTTTTCAGCGCGTAGTTCACCCATTTGCGCAACTCCTGTTTGGTAATCACCGTGCCCGTAGGATTATTCGGATAACACAGATAGATGACGTCGACAGGTCGGCCCGAAGGCAGCGGCGGCACGAAGCCGTTCTCAGCCGTACAGGGCATATAGCGCACATTGGTCCAACGGCCATCGCGATAAGTGCCACAGCGACCAATCATCACATTAGAATCGATATAAACAGGATAGATGGGATCGGTCACGCCAATGAAGTTGTCCCAGTGGAGCAGCTCCTGGAAGTTACCCGTATCGCTCTTTGCACCGTCGTTGATAAAGATCTCGTCGATATCGAGATGGACGCCACGTGTCAGGAAATCGTTCTTGAGGATGGCCTCGCGCAAGAAATCATAGCCCTGCTCAGGACCGTAGCCGCGGAACCCTTCGATGCTACCCATCTCGTCGGCCGCCTTATGCATTGCCTCGACAACGGCAGGTGCCAACGGTTGCGTCACGTCGCCTATACCGAGAGATATCACGTCGGCCTTGGGATGCATCACCTTGAAGGCGTTCACCTTCTTGGCAATGTCGGCGAACAGGTAGTTGTTCTGGAGGTTCAGAAAATGAATGTTTACTAATGCCATAGTTCTTATTGTGTTTGAAGTTTGCTTAATTCTATTTCTCCGTCGAAGACGAACGCAGCAGGCCCCGTCATATAGACGTGGTTGTCTGATTCCCGCCACTCGATGCTCAGCGTACCGCCGTCCATCACAATCTGCGACTTGCGACCAGCCCTGCCCGTGAGTGCCGCAGCAACGGCAGTCGCACAGGCGCCCGTTCCGCAGGCCATCGTAATCCCGCTGCCACGTTCCCAGACACGGGTGCGGATGCTGCCGTCAGCCTGCACACAGGCGAATTCGATGTTGCAGCGCTGCGGGAAAGCCGGATGTGCTTCCAGTAAACACCCAGTCTCTCCCACCTGGTCCACATAATCCGTAAATATCACATAATGCGGATTACCCATTGAAACGAACGTGCCGTGCCCCTGACTGCGACCAGCCACAAACTGCGTTTGGTTCTCAAACACGGGTTCGAGCATATCCACCGTCACGGTCTCCACGATGCCGCCAGTCACGTGGAGCTGCAGCGTCTTCACGCCCGACAGCGTCAACAACCGTATCTCCGTCTTGTCCGTCAGACCGCGCTCATAGAGATATTTGCCGATGCAACGGCTTGCATTGCCGCACATCATCGCCTCGCTCCCGTCCGCATTATAGATATGCATTGAGTAGTCTGCCTCAGGCACAGTCGATGCACCAATCAGCACCAGTCCGTCGGAGCCGATGCCCTTGTGGCGGTCGCTCAATGCGATGGCTGCTGCCTGCGGGTCAGCAACCTTCTCCTCCATCATATTGATATAGATGTAGTCATTGCCACAACCATGCATCTTTGTAAACCTGATTTTTTGTGTCATATTGATACCTTTTTCAGAAGTTTGCTGTCTTTTTGTTATTTTTTCGACTGCAAAGGTATGCAAAAAGTCAATAACCACCAAGAAAACCAGCCTTTTTGTTTGTAAAAAAGTCAAATAAATGTCATTTTGTAAAGCTTTCAGCCTCATATTCGGCCATTTTTCTTACACTTCGCCAACATACCCCCGACTTTTCTTACAAAGTGTCAATTTAACTCATCCAATAGCAGATTAGCCAGCTGAAGTAGATGGCAACCGCGTCGTTCACAAAATTTTCCTACAAAAATTTGCAGATGTCCGAAAAACGCCTTACCTTTGCACAAGCAAATCAATGTGTACTAATATGAAAAGATTATTTTTGATGGTAGTAGCCACCATAATGGTTACAATGAACATGAATGCACAGGACGAGCCGAAAAACGAAATCGGTGTATTCTATGGTGTCGAATCGGCTTCAAACATTCTCTCGGTTCTTACCAGTTCTTTCGCTGCTGCTGCCGGCGACCAAGGGTCTTGGTGGGGCCCTATCGGTGCAGAGTATTATTACCACATTTCGCCTGTTGTGGCTGTCGGTGGTGTAGCTGTGTATGCCAGTTGTAAGGCTGAAGACGAAAAGACCAACACGGAGGATCTCAGCGAGACCTTTATAACATTGATGCCGTCGATGAAGTTCAACTGGCTGCGCAAGAAGAGCTTCGGCATGTATTCGGCCCTCTCTGCCGGTGTGATGTTCGCCTCTATCTCTGTCAACGATGCAGCAAAGAAGGCCGATCCGGATGCCAAGGATGAGACCATCACCCATTTTATGTTCCAGGCTACTGCCTTAGGAATTGAGTTCGGCGGTAACCTCCGCGGTTTCGTAGAGGCTGGTCTGGGAGAAAAGGGTACACTCTGCGCCGGCCTGCGCTACAGGTTCTAAATCAGGGCGTTTTCTGCAATTCTGTTATAGAGTCTGCATGAACATCTGCTGATACGCTGCTACCTTTTTGTCGAAAGACAAGGGATAGGCGCGTGAAGAGGATGGCAGGCGGTAAAGGAGAATGGGGTCGCCATCGAGATTGTATGTGTCGGGGATGGTGACGGAAGTGTTGACCTTGGGAATGGCAGGAATGCTGAGCGAGGCGCAGATGGTTTCCGTAGCTTTCTCGCCTGTGGTAACGATAGCGCGACAATGAGGCAACTGATGCAATAGTTCCGGAATGTCCGTAAGTTCTACAACTTCGAGGAACTTGTCAGAGGCATTGTCCTGTAGGCGACGGATGGCGGTGGATGTGTCGAAGAAGGCGAGACCTTTCTCTTGGCAGAACGCCACGATCTCGTCGAGTTTGAAACGTTTGGCTTCGAGATCCACGAAATGATTTCTATCGCCGAAGAATATCTGCCCCTCGATTCTCCAGTGGTCATTGATAAAATTCGGATAGAAAAAATCCATACTCCATCGCTTGCGCTGCGGCGGAAAACTGCCCAAGAACAACACCTTAGCATGCTCAGGCAGGAAAGGACGGAGCGGGTGATACTCTACACCACCCTTGCTGCGGGCGATATTCTCTGTGTTCAGATATGATTTCATATTGGGGGCAAAGGTACAAAAAATCCCTGAATTCCAAGCGGAATTCAGGGATTTTAATATGGGAATGCCAAATTATCCGCACTGAAGGAAGGCTGCGACTTTTTGGGCAGTCTGACGGCCGCTGGCCATCGCACGAACCACGAGCGAGGCGCCGTTCTGGGCATCGCCACAGACGAAGACGTTGGCGGGGTATTCAGGATGCTCGGGCTTGAGGAAACCCATAGCCAGGAGCACGAGCTCGGCCTTAATGATTTCAGGCTCTCCGGCCTCGACCATAATGGGACGTCCGCCCTCGGGATTGGGTTTCCAGTCGATGGGCTGGATACGGACGCCAGTGAGTTTACCGTTCTCGCCGAGGAATTCGAGGGTGTTGATGTTCCAACGGCGGGTGCAGCCTTCTTCGTGACTCGATGTGGTCTTGAGGGTGCGCGGCCAGTTGGGCCAAGGGTTCTGAGGATCTTCAGGGCCTTCAACGGGCTTGGGCATGATCTCAATCTGCGTGACGCTCTTGCAGCCCTGACGATGAGCCGTTCCGATGCAGTCGGAGCCCGTATCGCCGCCGCCGATAACGAGGACATCCTTGCCTTTGGCGGTGATGCGCTCATCCTTGGAGAACTCCATGCCAGCGAGGACACGGTTCTGCTGAGAGAGCAGTTCAAGGGCGAAATGCACGCCTTTCAGTTCGCGGCCAGGGGCCTTGAGATCGCGGGCGGTGGGAGTGCCGGTGGCGATGACAATCGCATCATAATCGGAGTACTCAGAGTAATCAGAGTACTCAGAATTATACCTGAACTCGATGCCCTCGGCTTCGAGCAGGGCAATGCGGCGATCGATGATGGCCTTGTTGAGCTTGAAATTGGGGATGCCGTAGCGCAGGAGGCCACCGGCAGCTTCGTTTTTCTCGAAGACGGTGACCTGATAGCCCATCAGGTTCAGGTCGTTGGCAGCAGCGAGTCCGGCAGGACCAGCACCAATGACAGCCACCTTCTTACCATTGCGAACAATGTCTGTGTGCGGCTGGATATAACCCTCGCGGAAAGCGGCCTCAACGATGGCGGCCTCATCCTCGCGGTTGGTGGTCGGCTCGTGGTTGAAACGGTTCAGCACGCAGGCTTTCTCGCAGAGCGCAGGACAGATGCGACCTGTGAACTCAGGGAAGGGATTGGTACTGCTAAGCAGGCGATAGGCCTGTTCCCAGTCGCCTTTATACAGCGCGTCATTCCATTCAGGCGCCTTGTTGCCCAACGGACAAGCCCAGTGGCAGAAAGGCACGCCGCAGTCCATACAGCGCGAGGCCTGCAGTTTGCGTTCGCGGGTGCTGAGCGTCTGCTCTACCTCGCCAAAATCGTGGATTCTATCGTGAATCGGACGGTATCCCGCCTCCTGGCGGTGTATCTCTAAAAATGCTTTCGGATTTCCCATGATTCTAATTTCTTTTAATTAATAGTCGCGCTGGATGTCGGCGATCTTCTCGTGAAGTTTTTTCATCTTCTCCTCCTCGAGTACGCGTTTGTACTCGATGGGAACCACTTGGATGAAGTCCTCGATGTAGCGATGCCAGTCGTCGAGCATACGACCTGCGAGGGCAGAGCCCGTGTGCAGATAATGCTGACGGATGAGCTCGAGCAGCTCTTTACGGCTGACGCTGTCTTCGACCAACGAGAGCTCGACCATGTCCATGTTACAGAAGTAGTCGAAGGTGTGGTCGGGATCATAGACATAAGCGACACCTCCTGACATACCAGCAGCGAAGTTACGGCCCGTCTTGCCGAGCACAACAACGCGTCCGCCTGTCATATATTCGCAGCAGTGGTCGCCAGCACCCTCGATAACGGCGATGGCACCCGAGTTACGCACGCCAAAGCGCTCGCCCACCTTACCATTGATATAGAGTTCACCGCTCGTGGCACCGTAAAGGCCCGTGTTACCAGCGATGATATTCTCCTCTGCCTTGAAGGTCTCGCTACGACGGGCTGGCGGCAGGATGCTTATTCGACCGCCGCTCAGACCCTTGCCGAAGTAGTCGTTGGCCTCGCCCTCGAGACGGATGTCGAGACCCTTCACAGCGAAGGCGCCAAACGACTGACCAGCGGAGCCCTTGAACTTGATCTTAATCGTACTATCGGGCAAGCCTGCCTCGCCATATTTCTTGGCAATGACACCTGAGAGCATCGTACCCACAGCACGGTCGGTATTTCTGATGCCGTAGTCGAGCGTAATTTCCTCGCCATCATCAATCGCCTTCTGTGCAGCTTTGATGATTTCCATGTCAGTAACTTCAGCCACCTTCGTAAACTTGCCGCGATCCCAATAGAGGGGTTTGTCTGTTTCCGGCTTATGCAGCAGACGGGCGAAGTCGATGGTCTTCTGCTTGTCTGTGGCGTTCTGCGTGTTCACCTCGATGAGCTCCGTATGACCGATAATCTCTTTCAGGCTCTTCACGCCGATCTCGCTCAGATATTCTCTTACTTGCTCAGCGAGGAAGGTGAAGAAATTCACCACATACTCAGCGCGACCCTCGAAGTGCTTGCGCAACTCAGGATTCTGCGTAGCGACGCCCATCGGACAAGTGTTCGTATTACATTTACGCATCATCACGCAGCCGAGAACGATCAGCGGCAGCGTACCAAACGAGAATTCGTCGGCACCCAGCATCGCCATGATAATCACATCCTTAGCCGTCTTCAACTGACCGTCGGTCTGCAGGCGAACCTGGTTTCTTAATCCATTGCGAACGAGCGTCTGCTGTGTCTCAGCGAGTCCGATCTCAGGCGAGATACCAGCGAAGCGCATGCTCGAAGCGGGCGAAGCACCCGTACCTCCCTCAGAACCGCTGATCACGATAAGGTCGGCCTTGGCCTTTGCCACACCTGCGGCGATGGTTCCTACCCCACTTTCTGCCACAAGTTTCACGCTGACGGCTGCTGTGGGATTGATGTTCTTGAGGTCGAAGATCAGCTGTGCCAAGTCCTCAATCGAATAGATATCATGATGCGGTGGCGGCGAAATCAGCGAGATGCCGGGGATGGCATTACGTGTCTTGGCGATAATCTCGTTGACCTTGAATCCGGGCAACTGTCCACCCTCACCAGGCTTTGCACCTTGCGCCACCTTGATCTGTATTTCTTCTGCATTCACCAGGTATTCGGCAGTTACGCCAAAACGACCTGATGCAATCTGCTTGGTCTTGCTGCTGAGCGACACACCGTCGACGTCAGAATGATAGCGGGCGTTATCCTCGCCGCCCTCACCAGTGTTCGAACGCGTGCCGAGTTTGTTCATTGCTAAAGCCAAAGCCTCATGAGCCTCGATGCTCAGCGCACCAAACGACATCGCACCTGTGACGAAGTGCTTCACGATGCTCTCCACGCTTTCTACCTCGTCGAGAGGCGTCGGCGTTGCAGCCTTCTTCCAGCCGAAGAAATCGCGGATGAAGATCGGGTTTTCCTTTTCATCTACAATCTTAGCCCAATCCTTGAATTTATCGTAGTTGCCCTGACGGGTGGCCAGTTGCAATTTGGCGATGGTCTCAGGGTTCCAGGCGTGCTTGATGCCGTCCTTGCGCCAAGCAAACTGACCTTGATTCTGCAGCATCGTTTGCTCTTGGGCTGCCGCATGCAGACGGATGGCATCACGGGCAATCTCTTTCAGCCCGATACCACCAATAGTGCTCGTCTCTGTGCCGAAGTACCGCCTCAGCAAATCCTCGCTCAGACCGATGCTCTCGAAAATCTTCGCGCCTCGATAGCTGCGGATGGTCGAGATACCCATCTTCGACATGATCTTCTTCAAGCCTTTATCGACAGCCTTGATGTAGTTCTTCTCTGCCGTTGCATATTCCTCCTGAATCTTGCCTTTCTTCACAAGATCGTCGAGGATGGCGAAGGTCATATACGGACACAAAGCGCTGGCGCCATAGCCTAACAGCAGTGCTGCATGCATCGTTTCGCGAATCTCTCCGCTCTCCACAATCAGCGCCGTCTGCACGCGCTTACCCACGCTGATCAGATAGTGATGCACAGCTGAGACAGCCAGCAGACTTGGAATCGCAGCGTGCGTCGCGTCGATATCGCGATCGGTGAGGATGATGTAATTCACGCCCTCATCTACACTTGACTCAGCCTGATGGCAGAGGTCGTCGAGTGACTGACGCAAACCTTCCTCGCCCTTTTCAATCTCAAAGAGCATGGGGAGCTTCTTGGTGTTGAAGCCCTTGTAGCGGATGTTACATAATATATCAAGTTGTGTGTTGGTCAATACGGGTTGCGGCAGGCGAACCATCTTACAGTTCGAAGCATCGGGCGTCAGGATATTCGTTCCCACAGCACCGATATACTCTGTCAACGACATCACCAATTCCTCACGAATCGGGTCGATAGCGGGATTCGTGACCTGCGCGAACTGCTGACGGAAATAGTTGAAGAACACCTGCGGACGGTCGCTGATCACGGCCAGTGGTGTGTCATTACCCATCGCGGCCACTGGTTCTTGTCCTGCTGTCGCCATCGGCACAATTGTCTTGTCGATATCTTCCTGGCCGAAGCCGAAGTTCACGAGTTTCTTGTCGAAATCGCTGACGGAGTTGTCAACGTGGCGACCGCTCTTCAGTTTCTCCAACTGCACGCGGTTCTCACTCAACCATGCACGATAAGGATGAGCCTTTGCCAACTGCTCCTTGATCTCGCCGTCGTAGTAGATCTTTCCTTCCTGCGTATCAATCAGCAGAATCTTTCCTGGCTGCAAACGACCTTTCGAAACCACATCGCCTGGCTCAAAGTCCATCACGCCAACCTCGGATGCGACAACCATCATACCCTGTTTCGTAATCGTATAACGGCTGGGGCGCAGACCGTTTCTGTCGAGCATTCCGCCTGCATAGCGACCATCGCTGAACAAGAGCGCGGCAGGACCGTCCCACGGCTCCATCAGGATAGAATGGTACTCGTAGAAGGCTTTCAGATCCTCGCTGATGGGGTTCTTATCGTTGAAGCTCTCCGGCACCAAGATGGCCATTGCCTGCGGCAGCGAGAGTCCGCTCATCATCAGGAACTCGAACACGTTGTCGAGTGAGGCAGAATCGCTCATACCTTCCTGCACAATCGGACGCAGGTCCTTGATATCACCCAAGGCCTCGCTCGAAAGCACACTCTCACGTGCCTTCATCCAACCGCGATTGCCGCGAATGGTATTGATCTCACCATTATGTGCCAACAAGCGGAAGGGCTGGGCTAACGACCAAGTCGGGAATGTGTTTGTGCTGAAACGGGAATGCACCAGCGCCAGTCCGCTTGTAAAATAGGGATTCGACAAATCAGGGAAATACCTGCGCAACTGTCCGCTGGTCAACATACCTTTGTAGATGATGTTCTTGCTCGACAGCGAACAGATGTAGAAGTCCTTATCGTCGACACGATTTTCGATGCGTTTGCGTACCTTATATAAAATACGGTCGAGCACCTCGGCCTTTGCCTCGCTCACGCCCGTCACGAAAATCTGTACAATGTCTGGCTCTACTTCTCTTGCGCCTACGCCCAGCACTTCCGGGCATGTTGGAACCGTACGCACATGCATCAACTGCAAATCCTCGCGCTCGATCTCTTCGATCATTACGCTCAGAATCTGCTCATGCGCCTTTTTGTCCTTGGGCAGGAACACCAGACCCGTGCCGTATTTTCCCTTCTCCGGCACGGGGATGCCTTGTAACAGAATAAACTCATGGGGAATTTGGACCATGATACCGGCGCCGTCGCCCGTCTTGTCGCGTGTCTCAGCGCCGCGGTGCTCCATATTCTCCAGCACCTTCAGGGCGTTGTCCACCAACTCGTGACTCTTGCCGCCGTGGATGTTCACCACCATACCAACTCCACAAGCATCATGCTCGTATTCGCTTCGGTATAGTCCTTTCTCTTGCGTTTGAAGTTTGCAATGTGTCATATTATCCTTACAATTTGTGTCAATCTGTATGATTTCGGCTGCAAAGGTATGACATTTTGTAATCGTAGCCAAACTTTTACTTACTTATCTTACTTTAAAATTTAACTCATCTGACACTTTGCTCGATTTTTGCTCATTTTCCTTACATTTTGAAATATTTCAGTCTCTCTTCCTCCCCTATTCCTTACACATTGTCATTTTGCAAAAAAATGAAGGCCACTGTGTTCGAACACAACGACCTTCATCCTATATATAATGATAATCAATTCAGAGCAGGCTTCACAAAGATACGGCAATTCTGCGAGACCACAAAAGTTTTTCCTCGAAAAGTGCAGACGAGTCCTCCTTTTGATATATGTCAAGGGTTTTGTGTACGCACACACAAGTAACACAAATGACGATTTGTAACGAAATAGGGGCGTTTCGATGCAAAGTGTAACAAAATGGAAGCAAAGAGGTGTCCAAAACTTACAAAGTGTCAGTTTCTTAAAGTTTTAACAATCAAAATGAAAGAAAAATGAATGAATATTTATCAAAACGTCTTACCTTTGCACTCGATAATTATCAAAAATAGTGCAAACGAGAGCAGAACCAAGTGGACTTGAGTTATGCCGAGTGCAGCCTATTTTCGCAACGTAGTTGCAAAGTGTAACCCAAAGAGAGGGTTGAGAGTAATAATAATTAATAAGGTAAAAAGGTATGAAAAAGATTGAAGCAATTATCAGGAAAACGAAGTTTGAGGAGGTCAAGGAGGCCTTGCTCAGTTCGGACATCGACTGGTTTGAGTACCATAACGTACACGGCATCGGACAGAGCCGTCAGGAAAGGATCTATCGTGGCGTGCAGTATTCTACGGACGTGATTGAGCGTGTGGCACTGACCATCGTTTGTCGCGATCCGCTGGTGGAGCCGACAGTGAAGGTAATTCTGAAAGTGGCCCATACGGGGGATGTCGGCGACGGTCGTATCTTCGTGAGCGACGTGATCGACACCTGGAGCATCCGCACAGGCGAACACGGCGACACTGTTCTTAAGGATAAGAAGTGAACAGTGAATAGTGAATAGTTAATTAGGATAACAAACACAAAAACTTTTAGGATATGAACGAAATTGGATTATCACTCGATACTGTATGGATGCTATTGGCAGCCATGTTGGTTTTCTGGATGCAGCCGGGCTTTGCGCTGTGTGAGGCTGGTTTTACGCGTAGTAAGAACACGGCGAACATCCTGATGAAGAACTTTGTCGACTTCATGTTCGGCTCGTTGTTGTTCTTCTTCCTCGGCTTCGGTTTTATGTTCGGAGGCGATGTGCTCGGAGGTTTCATCGGCGCACCCAACTGGGGCGACCTGAGTTTCTACAAGAGCGATCTGCCCGTAGAGGGCTTCTTGATTTTCGAGACCGTCTTCTGTGCTACCTCTGCTACCATCGTCAGTGGTGCTATGGCTGAGCGCACGAAGTTCTCGATGTATCTGATTTACAGTGCCGTCATTTCGCTGATCATCTACCCCGTTGAGGGTCACTGGACTTGGGGCGGCGGTTGGCTCTGCAACGATGCTGCCGACGGCTTTATGATGACCACCTTTGGTGATGTGTTCCACGATTTTGCTGGCTCTGCCATCGTGCATAGTGTGGGTGGTGTACTAGCCCTGATTGGTGCACTGGCACTGGGTCCCCGTATCGGTAAATATGATAAGAACGGCAAGAGCCGCGCTATTCCTGGTCACAACCTGACGATGGCCGCTCTGGGTGTGTTCATCCTCTGGCTCGGATGGTTCGGATTCAACCCTGGTTCTCAGTTGGCTGCCAGCGGTGAGGTGAACCGCATCGCGATCTCTCACGTGTTCCTGACCACCAACCTCGCAGCTGCTGCCGGTGGTGTAGCCACAATGTTCCTCACCTATATTAAATATGGCAAACCCTCGCTCTCTCTGACACTCAACGGTGTGCTGGCAGGTCTCGTGGGTATCACGGCTGGCTGTGACCTTGTATCGCCTGTAGGTGCTGTGATCATCGGTTTCGTCTGTGGTATCGTATTGGTCTATGCCATCGAGTTCATCGACCACAAACTGCACATCGACGATCCTGTGGGTGCCAGCTCTGTACACGGTGTCTGCGGTATCCTGGGTACGCTGATGACTGGTCTGTTGTCAACTTCGAACGGTGCATTCTACGGTCACGGTTTCGGATTCTTCGCTGCTGAATTGTTCGGCGTTCTGGTGATTGACCTTTGGGCTGCTGCCTGTGGATTCGCTCTGTTCTATGGCATCAAGAAGGTACACGGCCTGCGTGTCGGCAAGCGCGTAGAAGAAGAAGGTCTCGACATCTACGAACACGGCGAGGCTTGTTATAACTAAACAAATAATATTAATAACGACAACTTGAACAACTAAGACAACTTTTCTTTATCGCCTACGGGCGAATGTTGTTATCGTTGTCAAAGTTGTCGTAAAAAAAAGAGGAAAGAATATGAAAAAGATTGTTTTATTCGCAATGGGAATGGTCATGGGAATGACCGCCTTTGCACAGGATGAGATTGAAACGACGATTAGTGGAGATATCGTAAGTAGTTATATCTGGCGTGGCCAGGATCTGGGAAGCGCTGCTGTTCAGCCGACACTCGGCGTGGGATACAAGGGACTCTCATTGTACGCCTGGGGCAGTTACGGCATTGCCGACCCAGCCGACACGAAGGAGTTCGACCTGACACTTGCCTATTCGGTTGGCGGATTCAACATAGGCATCACAGACTATTGGTTCAATGCCGGTCAAGACCCAGAGGCACGCTATTTCAAGTACGACGCCCACGGCACGAACCATGTGTTTGAGGCCACCATCGGCTACGACTTCGGACTGGCCTCGTTGCAGTGGTACACGAACATTGCCGGCAACGACGGGCTGAACAAGGACGGCAAACGGGCTTACAGCAGTTATGTTGAGGCCAATGTCCCATTCAAACTTGCCACAGTCGACTGGACTGCTACGGCCGGTGCCGTTCCTTTCGCCACAGACTTCTACGGTACGACGGGCTTCGCCGTCACCAATGTCGCACTGAAAGCCACAAAGGAGATCAAGGTGACTGACTCGTTCTCCATCCCCATCTTCGGACAGGTAGTTGGCAATCCCTGTTCACAAAAGGCTTACCTGGTTCTTGGGTTTACGCTGCAACCCTAATCTTTTCCAGGCATGTGTCCCCCTCTTTCTTGCTGCAAGGAAGAGGGGATTTTTTTGTAGGTTTTGACGATTTGTAGCGGAATGATATGTTTTATTTGCAAAATGTTATCAAAACGAAAGCAAAACCATTCTCAAACTTTACAAAACGATAGCTGACTAGATTTTTAACAATCAAAAAGTAAGAAAGTTGTCAAAATGTTATTAATATGCAGTACCTTTGCAAAAAATTTCGGTGAACGCAAAGCAAACAACACAAAATAAAAGATATATTATGAAGGTAAAAAGACGTTGGATAATCCTGATGACGGCAATGACACTGATAGCCGTCGCAGGTTTGGCGGTAGGTGAACCGTCGTTTGATTGTGACTGGTCGGTGATCTCAGCGGCCGACGTGGCGTGGCTCATTACAGCCACGATTTTCGTTTTGATGATGACACCCGGTCTATCGTTCTTCTACGGTGGCATGGTAGGCGCGAAGAATGTGATCTCGACGATGTTGCAGTCATTTATCGCTATGGGATTGATATCCGTCCTCTGGGTGGTGATTGGTTTCTCGCTGTGCTTTGGCGACGATATAGGCGGTGTGATTGGTAATCCGCTGACATTTCCGATGTTTCATAATGTGGGTGGTGCCGTCTATACGACCCCCGCAGGCAATGTTCTGGGTGGTGCAACGATTCCACTGGCATTGTTCGCGCTGTTCCAGATGAAGTTCGCCATCATCACGCCATCGCTGATTACAGGCTCGTTTGCTGAGCGCGTGAGGTTCTCGGCCTACATGTTCTTCATGATGTTTTTCTTCTTCGTGATCTACTGTCCGTTGGCCCACATGACCTGGCATCCTGAGGGATTGTTCATGAAGTGGGGTGTCATCGACTTCGCTGGTGGTATCGTGGTGCATGCATCGAGCGGTATCGCAGCGTTGGCAGGTGCTATCTTCCTGGGACGTCGTAAGGCTGAGACACGCAAGAGCGAACCAGCCAATATCCCCTTCGTACTGCTGGGTGCAGCGATGCTGTGGTTAGGATGGTTCGGCTTCAATGCAGGTTCTTCGCTGCATGCTGACGGACAGGCCATCAAGGCGTTCCTGAATACAAACACCGCTTCGGCAACGGCCATGATGACGTGGATCTTCTTCGACTGTCTGCGTGGTCGTAAGCCATCGGCAATGGGTGCCGCTGTCGGTTGTGTAGTTGGTCTGGTAGCCATCACACCATCGGCAGGCTACGTCACCGTCGGCCAGAGCATTTTTATTGCTTTCGTCATCACGCTGATCTGTAACGTCGCCGTCTATTGGCGTTCACACTCCCAGATTGACGATGCCCTCGACGTGTTCCCCACGCACGGTACTGGCGGTATCTTTGGTACGGTGCTGACGGGTATCTTCATTCAGGAGGGTCTCATTGCAGGCACGTGGGACGGTTTTGTGATTTTCCTCTACCATCTGCTGGCCATCGTCATCGTGTTTGTCTATACCTTTGCGATGAGTTGGCTGGGCTACAAACTCATCGACAGTCTCATCCCCATGCGTGTGTCGGCATTCAGTGAAAAGGTAGGTCTCGACTTCTCACAGCACGATGAGCACTACGGTCTGGCGCATATCGGAGAACGGGAACTCGCTGAGTACGAGGAACACATCCGAGAGAAGGAGAAAAAGTAAAAAGGTAAAAAAGTAAAAAAATAAGCAAACTTCAAAACAATTAAGAATGAACACAAAGTACATTTTCGTTACGGGCGGTGTGGTTTCCTCGTTAGGCAAGGGAATCATCTCCGCCAGTATCGGTAAACTGTTGCTGGCGCGTGGTTACAAGGTCACCATCCAGAAGTTCGACCCCTACATCAACATCGACCCTGGCACGCTGAACCCCTACGAGCATGGTGAGTGCTATGTGACGGTGGACGGTATGGAGACCGACCTCGACCTGGGACATTACGAGCGGTTTACGGGTATTCACACCACTCGCAACAACTCGATTACCACGGGCCGCATCTACAAGACCGTCATCGACCGCGAACGACACGGTGACTATCTGGGAAAGACGATCCAGGTGGTGCCGCACATCACGGACGAGATCAAACGGCGAATGCTGCGTGAAGGTCTCGACGAGGGACTCGACTTCGTGATCACGGAGGTGGGCGGTACGATTGGTGACATTGAGAGTGCACCATTTATGGAGGCCATCCGACAATTACGTTGGCAATTAGGGCGCGATGCGGTGTGCGTACATCTGACGTACGTGCCGTATCTGAAAGCCGCCGATGAACTGAAGACGAAACCCACACAGCACTCCGTAAAGGAACTGCAAGGGATGGGTATCCAGCCCGACATCCTCGTACTCAGAACCGAACGCCACCTCAGCGACTCCATACGCTTGAAGGTGGCATCTTTCTGTAATGTCGATTTGGAGTGTGTGGTGCAGAGCGAGGATTTGCCGAGTATCTACGAGGTGCCTGTGAGCATGCAGAAACAGGGACTTGATGCCGCTATTATGCGGAAGATTGGCATTCCTGTGGGCGAGACACCAGCGATGGCTTCTTGGCATGAATTTTTGGAGAAGCAGCGCAATGCTAAGCGCGAGGTGCATATCGGTCTCGTGGGCAAGTATGATTTGCAGGATGCCTACAAGAGCATTCGCGAGAGTCTGAATCTGGCAGGTATCTACAACGATGTGAAGGCTAAGATTCATTTTGTGAATAGCGAGGAGATTACGGCTGAGAATGTCGCCTCGAAGTTGGAAGGTATGGCTGGCATCGTGGTCTGTCCAGGCTTCGGCAGTCGAGGTATCGAGGGCAAGATTATTGCAGCAGAGTATGGCCGAACGAACGATATTCCTACCTTCGGCATCTGTCTGGGTATGCAGATGCTGGTGATCGAGTTCGCACGTAATGTATTGGGCTATAAGGATGCCAATAGCGCCGAGATGGATGACAAGACACCGCATAATGTCATCGACATCATGGAGGAGCAGAAGAATATCACCCAGATGGGTGGTACGATGCGACTGGGTGCCTATGATTGTGAACTTGTAAAGGGTAGCCGTACCTTCGAAGCTTACGGCGAGAAGTCGCTGATTAGTGAGAGACACAGGCATCGCTACGAGTTCAACAATGCCTATAAGGACGAATATGAGTCGAACGGTATGAAGTGCGTGGGTATCAATCCTGCCTCCAACCTTGTGGAGATCGTCGAGATTCCAGAGAAGAAATGGTATATCGGCACGCAGTTCCATCCCGAATATTCATCGACGGTGCTGCATCCGCACCCGCTTTTCATGAGCTTCATCAAAGTATGTTCTGAGTAATCCGAAGAATATGGAACAACTGAAGCATGAGTGTGGTGTGGCGATGATCCGCCTGTTGAAGCCGCTGAGTTACTACGAGCAGAAATACGGTTCGTGGCGCTACGGCTTCAACAAACTCTACCTGATGATGGAAAAGCAGCACAATCGTGGACAGGAGGGTGCCGGTATCGCTTCCGTCAGTCTGACGAAAGAGCCAGGCACGGAGTATATGTTCCGTGAGAAGGCCGAGGGCAAGGACGCCATCACGGAGATTTTCTCTCGTGTGACGGAAGAGATGGCTGGCGAACTGCTGATGGGACATCTGCGCTATTCGACCACAGGCAAGAGCGGACTGCAATATGTGCATCCCTTCCTGCGCCGTAACAACTGGCGGGCGAAGAATCTCTGTCTGTGCGGTAACTTCAATATGACCAATATCGACGAGGTCTTTCAGTTCCTTACCCAGCAGGGCCAGTCGCCTCGTATCTACGGTGACTCATACATCACCCTCGAACTGATGGGACACCGTCTGGATCGTGAGGTGGAGCGACTCTATGCCCTTGCGAAAGAGCAGGGATTGAGGGACACTGCTATTACGGACTATATCGACAACCATGTGGAGATGGCGAATGTGCTGAAAACCACGATGAGTCATTATGACGGTGGTTATGTGATGTGCGGACTGACGGGCTCTGGCGAGATGTTCAGCGTACGCGACCCTTGGGGCATCCGGCCTGCGTTCTATTATCACGATGACGAGATGATTGCACTTGCCAGCGAGCGTCCCGTGCTACAGACGACATTTGATTTGCAGGCAGAGGATATCTGTGAACTCCAACCAGGCGAGGCACTCATCGTGCATAAGAACGGTGAGAGCCAATTGGAACAGATCATGCCTGCACAGCCGCTGAGTGCCTGCTCGTTTGAGAGGATTTATTTCAGTCGTGGTTCTGATCGTGATATCTATCAGGAGCGTAAACGACTGGGCGAGCAACTCACGCCTGCTATCCTCAAAGCCATCGACGGCGATGTGGATCACACGGTCTTTTCGTATATCCCCAATACGGCTGAAGTCGCTTTTTATGGTATGACGGATGGTTTCCGCAAACTACACGGAGAGGTACGCACAGAAAAGGTGGTTTGGAAAGACATCAAACTGCGTACCTTTATCGCCGACAACTCTGAGCGCAACGATTTGGCTGCCCACGTCTATGATATCAGTTATGGTTTGCTCAAGCCTGACGAGGATAACCTCGTGATCATCGATGACTCGATTGTGCGAGGTACGACGCTGAAAGAGAGTATCTTCAAGATTCTCGACCGTCTGCATCCCAAGAAGATTGTGATGGTATCGAGTTCGCCGCAGATTCGCTATCCTGACTACTACGGCATCGATATGTCGCGCTTGGAAGAACTTTGTGCCTTCCGTGCGGCCATCGCGCTGATTAAGGATAGGGGTATGCAGAAACTGATTGCCGATACGTATAAGGCCTGCAAGTATTCGCCAGCGTCACTGAACCATGTGCGCAATATTTATGAGCCTTTCACCGTCGATGAAATCAACGCGAAGATTGTGGAGATGCTGCGTCCTGAGGGTATGCAGTCGCCTGTAGAATTAGTGTTCCAGAGTATTGAGGGCTTGCATCACGCCTGTCCCAACCATCCTGGCGACTGGTACTTCACAGGCCATTACCCCACGCCAGGCGGCATCCGATTGGTGAATCAGGCGTTTGTGAATTATGTTGAACAAGTTTTGAAATTACAACTATAATGAAAATAGCAAGATTAATACTTGAAGATGGCAGTCAGTTTGTGGGCTGGTCATTTGGTTATGATACCAACACGACTGGCGAGGTGGTGTTCAACACCGCGATGACGGGCTATCCAGAGAGTCTGACAGACCCCAGTTATGCGGGTCAGATATTGGTAACGACCTATCCATTGATAGGTAACTATGGTGTGCCTGATACAGGTTTAGGCAGAAACGGTCTGCCGCTGTTTATGGAGAGCGAGAAGATTCATGCGAAGGCACTGGTGGTAGCCGATTATAGTGAGACATATTCGCATTGGAATGCAAAAGAATCATTAGCCTCTTGGCTGAAACGAGAAAAGATTCCTGCTATCACAGGCATCGACACAAGACGACTGACGAAAGTGCTGCGAGAGAGCGGTGTGATGATGGGAAGGATCGAGATAAGTGAAAAGGGAATAGTGAATAGTGATAAATTTGCTACCGCGCTCCCCGAATCAGAAAAAGACTATGGCAGCGTGAACTGGGTAGAGAAGGTGAGCTGCAAGGAAGTGATTACCCATCAGCCTGAAGGCGAAAAGAAGCATCGCGTCGTGCTTGCGGATTGCGGCGTGAAGGCAAACATCATCCGTTGTCTGATTAAGCGCGGCATCGAGGTGGTACGTGTGCCTTGGGACTATGATTTCAATCAGTTGGAGTTTGATGGGCTGTTCTTGGCAAATGGTCCTGGTGATCCTGAGCAATGCAGCAAGACGGTAGCGAACATTCAGACGTTCCTGAACAATGAGACTGTGCGTCCGTGTATGGGTATCTGTCTTGGCAATCAATTACTGGCAAAGGCCGCAGGCGCCAAGACCTACAAACTGAAATACGGTCATCGTTCACATAACCAACCTGTGCAGAAGGTGGGCACGACGCAGTGCTTCATCACCTCGCAGAATCACGGTTATGCAGTCGATGATTCGACATTGCCCTCAGACTGGGAACCGCTGTTCGTGAATATGAACGATGGCTCGAACGAGGGTATCCGTCACAAGACCAATCCCTGGATGTCAGCACAATTCCATCCTGAGGCTTGTTCAGGACCAGTAGATACAGAGTTTTTGTTTGATGAATTTGTAAAGATGTTAGGATGATGGAGAAGAAAGAGATAAAAAAGGTATTGCTTCTGGGTTCAGGGGCATTGAAGATAGGACAGGCGGGAGAGTTCGATTATAGTGGTGCCCAGGCGTTGAAGGCGCTGAAAGAAGAAGGTATCCACTCAGTGCTTATCAACCCTAATATCGCTACGGTGCAGACTTCGAAAGGCGTGGCTGATACAGTCTATTTCCAACCCGTTAAGGCTGAGTTTGTAGAGCGCGTCATTGAAAAAGAACGTCCTGACGGCATCCTTTTGAGCTTTGGTGGACAAACGGCACTCAATTGTGGTGTAGAACTCTACGAAAAAGGCGTGTTGGAGAAATATGGCGTCGAGGTTTTGGGTACCCCTGTACAGGCCATCATCGACACAGAAGACCGCGACCTGTTTGTGAAACGCCTCGATGAGATTGGCGTGAAAACCATCAAGAGTGAGGCGTGTTCTACAGTCGAAGAGGTTCAGAAAGCAGCGCATGAATTAGGCTTTCCTGTGATTTTAAGAGCAGCCTACGCCCTTGGTGGATTAGGCTCTGGCTTCTGTGACAACGAAGAAGAATTGTTAGCACAGGCCGAGGAAGCCTTCTCGTTCTCACCACAGGTATTGGTGGAGAAGTCGTTGAAAGGCTGGAAAGAGATAGAATACGAGGTGGTGCGCGATCGCTATGACAACTGTATCACCGTTTGTAATATGGAGAACTTCGACCCGCTGGGCATCCATACGGGTGAGTCAATTGTGGTGGCTCCGTCGCAGACGCTCACCAATAGCGAGTATCACAAGTTGCGTGCACTGGCCATTAAGATTATCCGCCACATCGGTATCGTAGGCGAGTGTAACGTGCAGTACGCTCTCGATCCCAACAGCGAAGATTATCGTGTCATCGAGGTAAATGCCCGTCTGAGTCGTTCATCTGCTTTGGCGTCGAAGGCAACGGGCTATCCATTGGCTTTCGTCGCTGCCAAACTAGGACTCGGCTATGGTCTCTTCGACTTGAAAAATTCCGTTACCAAGACCACAAGTGCCTTCTTTGAACCAGCCCTCGACTATGTGGTCGTAAAGATTCCCCGTTGGGATCTGACCAAGTTCCAAGGTGTCAAGCGTCAACTTGGCTCATCGATGAAGAGTGTGGGTGAGGTAATGGCAATTGGTCGCACGTTTGAGGAAGCGCTGCAAAAGGGCTTGCGTATGATCGGGCAAGGTATGCACGGTTTTGTTGAGAACCACGCCATAAAGATTCCTGATATTGAGAAATCTCTGCACGAACCCACGGATATGCGTATCTTTGTGGTGTCGAAGGCTTTGAAGATTGGCTATACCATCGAACAGATTCATCAGTTGACAATGATTGACCGTTGGTTCTTGCAGAAACTAAAGCATATCGTGGATATCGACCAGCAACTCAAAGAGTATACCCATCTGTCTGAGATCTCAGAATTTATGGAGCCTAGTGAGTTCAAGGAGTATCTGCAGTCGCCAGAGGTTGCCCTGTTGTTGCGTGCTGCCAAGGTCTACGGCTTCTCTGATTTCCAGATTGCCCGCGCCATCGGTTTGGAGAACCGCATGAAGATGGAACAGGCAGGTCTCACCATCCGCAAATGGCGTAAGATGCTGGGACTCGTACCCACCGTCAATCAGATTGATACCCTCGCAGCGGAATACCCCGCTCAAACCAATTATCTATATTTGTCGTACCTTTAAAAGATTAAGAATATGTGTGGAATCGTAGCAATATTGAATGTGAAGGAGCAGACACATGCTCTTCGTGATAAAGCGTTAAAGATGAGTCAGAAGATCCGTCACCGCGGACCTGACTGGAGTGGTATTTATTGTGGTGGCTCTGCCATTCTTGCCCATGAGCGACTGAGCATCGTGGATCCTGAATCAGGCGGACAACCTCTTTATAGTCCTGATAAGAAGCAGGTTCTGGCGGTGAATGGTGAGATATATAACCATCAGGAAATCCGCCGTCGTTTTGCCGGACAGTATGAGTTCCAGACAGGTTCTGACTGCGAAGTCATCTTAGCTCTCTATCGTGAGAAGGGTATCGACTTCCTCGAAGATCTGAGTGGCATCTTTGCTTTTGTGCTCTACGATGAAGAGAAAAACGAGTTCTTGATTGCCCGCGACCCAATAGGCGTCATACCTCTTTATATTGGATATGACAGCGACGGCACTGTGTATGTGGCCTCTGAATTGAAGGCTCTCGAAGGACAATGTGAACGTTATGAGCCATTTAAACCTGGACACTATTATTGGAGTGTTGATCCAGGTCAGAAGTGGTATTATCGTCGCGACTGGATGCACTATGATGCTGTGAAGGATAACCCCGCCAGCGTAGAAGCCATCCATGATGCATTAGAAGATGCCGTAAAGCGTCAGTTGATGAGTGACGTGCCTTATGGCGTGCTGCTTTCAGGCGGTTTGGATTCATCCGTGATTTCCGCCATTGCTGAGAAATACTCAGAGATGCGTATCGAGGATGACTCGAAGACAAAAGCCTACTGGCCCCGTCTACACTCGTTTGCCGTAGGACTGAAGGGCGCCCCTGATTTGGCAAAGGCCAAACTCGTGGCTGACCATATAGGTACCGTACACCACGAAATCAACTACACCATTCAGGAAGGTTTGGACGCCATCCGCGATGTCATCTATTTCATCGAAACCTACGATGTCACCACCGTCCGCGCCTCTACGCCGATGTATTTGTTGGCTCGTGTCATCAAGTCGATGGGTATCAAGATGGTACTCTCTGGCGAGGGTGCCGATGAGATCTTTGGTGGTTATCTCTACTTCCACAAAGCGCCAACAGCAAAGGACTTCCACGATGAGACCGTTCGCAAACTCGGCAAACTCTATATGTACGACTGTCTGCGTGCCAACAAGAGCCTGAGCGCATGGGGTGTTGAAGGTCGTGTGCCCTTCCTCGATAAGGAATTCCTTGATGTCGCTATGCGCACCAACCCAGAGGCCAAGATGTGTCCTGGCTCGACGATGGAAAAGAAGATTGTCCGCGAGGCCTTCGCTGATATGCTTCCTAAGGAAGTCGCCTGGCGTCAGAAGGAGCAGTTTAGCGATGGCGTGGGCTATTCATGGATTGACACCCTCAAACAAATCACTTCTGAGGCTGTATCAGATGAGCAGATGGCCCACGCTGCTGAACGCTTCCCCATCAACCCACCGAAGAACAAGGAAGAATACTACTATCGCAGCATCTTCGCCGAGCACTTCCCCAGCGACAGTGCTGCCAAGAGTGTGCCCAGCGAAGCCAGCGTTGCCTGTTCCACCGCTATTGCCCTCGAATGGGATGCCGCCTTCAAAGGTATGAACGACCCCTCTGGCCGTGCCGTCAAGGGTGTGCATGAACAAGCTTATTAGTTTTGGTTTATTGATCAGGCTGTTGGTATAATCCCTAAAAACGTTTAAAACTCAGGGTGAATGTGGCGATAATTAGTGAATTATCACTATCTTTGCGCAAATTTTGAAGCGTATGAGTTTTGAATATATGTCGCAGGAGGGTTACGAT
>JAEEGG010004132.1_pt1 | contig 35452 bp, 28 predicted proteins | sample 9134161 | NCBI WGS metagenome assembly JAEEGG01 (sample SAMN16246543, study PRJNA631951) | gut metagenome | biome: gut microbiome; feature: rumen; material: CR-attached | host: Bos | place: Iran: Karaj | collected 2018-10
AGCTGGTGTGGTTGGCAATGCCTGCATGGCTCACGGCGGCAGCAAAGATGTCGGTCACGGTCTGCAGATACTGCGTCATGAAACCACCGTAAGAGGCACCCATGCACCCCACCTTCGCACGATTGATGAAGGGGTGAGCATCGCATATCTTCTTCGTACCCTCGATGATGTCGTCGGCAGGACCGCGCCCAGCTGTATTCACGTGGCGCGAAGCCCACTCCTGGCCGAAGCCGGTAGCGCCACTGGGCTGTAGGATATAGGCCACATAACCCAGCGAGTTCCAGTACTGCGGAGCGTAGGGCGACTCGAAATAGCGCGACACAGGCGAGCAGCCGCCATAGTAATAGACAATCATGGGGTACTGTTTCGAGGCATCGAAGTCCTTGGGCAGGTAGAGACGGCCATAGACGGTGTCGCCTCGCGAGTTCTGGAAGTTCCAGTCCTCACAGGTGCCCAGTTCAGCATCGCCTAATACTGTCTTGCCGTCGAAGAGCAGGATTTGCTTCATCGCACTCCTACCCTTGCTGCTGATATAGCCCACGTATGCCGAAGCTGGTGCCATTGTCTCATACGACAGGTAGCCAATAACGGAAGCGTGTGCCGCCACATCGAAGCGGTAGGCATAGTCGCCTGCATGCTCCAGTTGGATGATGGCTCCTGTATGGGGATCAAGCCGATAGAGCCTCACATAGTCGCGATCCTCTGCTGAGAAGTAGATCATGCCGTCGCCCCACGTCCAGTCGGCGCGGTTGACGGAGGGATTGAAATCCTTTGTAAGCGGTGTCACCTGACGAGAAGCGATGTCGTAGAGGAACAGCTCGTTCTCGGTCATGCTGGGCGTAACGCTGGCTGGCAACTGACAGCCTATGCGGTTGAAAGCCTCGGGATTGCCCGTGAAGAGTATCTTCTTGCCATCGGGCGAGAAGGAAGCTCCCCCCAGGAACTCGGCAGCAGCGAGAAGTGTATCGACCTGCAGCGTGCGGGCATCCATGAGCAGATAGTCGGTGACGGTGGTGGGGCGCTTGGAAAGACGCGAGCGCGACGAGCTGATGAGCAGCTTCGTACCATCCTGCGTGATGTCGTAGAGGTATTCGCCCTTGTTACCGAAGGTGATGCGCTGCGTGAGCCCTGTGGCCCTGTTGTAACGCTCCAGGTGACTGCGCTTGCGCCAGCCGGGCTGACGGTCGTCCATCTCCAGCACCTCGAACACGTCGGCATCTTCCTTGGGGCCTTCCTCCTCAACACTCAGGACGAGGTAGTCCTCGGTGGGACTGATGGTGTAACCACCCTTGGGAAGGTCGCTGACAAAGACCGTGCGACGACCTGTCTTGGGCTCCACTTGATAGAGCATGCGACGACTGCCCTCCCACACCTCTTCTATATATGCGCACGTGCGAGGGAGCCACTGTACGTTCTGCGACAAATGGTTCAGCACCTGTTTCGTCTTCACTTCGATAAGTTCATAGTCCCAACGGCTCTGTCCTCCACGCTCAGTGGTCTGATAGGCTACTGTGGCGTAGGCACCGTCGGCTGAAAGCGAGATGCCACGCACACGACGGCCGTCGGTCAGGTCGTGAACCATGTAGGGATGCTTCTTCTCCAACGTGTAAGACACGGCAGCAGGAGCCTTGATCGTGACACTGATGGAGTCGGTATCGGAAGGCTCGGCCATGAACTTGATGGCCACGGTGTGGTGCTCAGGAGCAAGCTTCAATTCCTCTTTGGCCTCCTGACCATCGACAAACACCTTATACTTGTGCGGTCCCTTCACACAGAGCTGGCCCTTGAGATAGCTGCTGTTGTTGATGTAGAAAGAGAGCACGCCAACGCTCTTCTGCTCCTTGAGCGATGGCAACAAGCCTGCCTGCCACACCTTCGTAGCGGCCGTCTCGGAGAGTCCGATGCCACTCATGAGTGACTGCTCGTCAAACTTCTTGCCGTTCATATCGACGGTGTCGGCTGCAAAAGGCGTAGTCACAGCATAGGGGCCTGCCAGACGAAACTCACGAATCGTAGTTGTGGCCTGCTGTGCCCAACTACAAGTGGAGGCTAACAGCAAGCCAAAAAGGATGGTCTTCTTCATGTTTTCTTATTAGAACAGTTTGCGGAGATCCTTCACACGCACGGCCTTCTTCTCGTCGCTGGCTCCAAGCGAGCCTTTCTGCACGAGACGCACTTTGGGCGTGATTAGAATCTCATCCTTCAGCTGACGGGTAATCTCACGGGTAAGTGCCTGCAACTGTGTGTAGTCATCCGAATCGAGGCGTGCCAGTTCCACGTCAACCGTCATAATGTCACCACTCTCAACAGTCTCCAGCGTGATGAGATAGTCGGTGCCCAGTTCGGGGAAGCCCAGCAGAATCTTCTCAATCTGAATGGGGAAGATGTTGACACCCTTGAGGATGATCATATCGTCGCTACGTCCCTGCAGACGGGCCAAACGCTTGTGGTGACGGCCGCAGGCGCACTCACCAGGCAAGATGCGGGTGAGGTCGCGTGTGCGATAGCGCAGCAGCGGCATGCCCTCACGATTGATGGTGGTGAGCACCAGCTCGCCCATCTGTCCGTCTGGTACGGGCTTCAGCGTGACGGGGTCGATAATCTCGACAATGAAATAGTCCTCCCAGATGTGCAATCCATTCTGTTCAGGACACTCGAAGGCTACGCCAGGTCCCATCATCTCAGAGATACCGTAGCTGTTGTATGCCTTCACGCCCAACTGCTGCTCAATGCGCTGCCGCTGCTCCTCGCTGTGAGGCTCGGCACCTATACAGAGCACGCGCAGACGGGTGTCACGACGCGGATCGACACCCTCCTCACGCATCACCTCATAGATGCGCGAAGCATAAGAGGGAATGGCATGAAGCACGGTGGTGCCGAAGTCACGAATAAACTTGATTTGCCGCTTGGTGTTGCCTGCAGCGGCAGGAACGGTGAGCATGCCCACCTTCTCAGCTCCATACTGGAACCCCAGACCGGCAGTGAACATGCCATAGCCAGCCGAGTTCTGGAACACATCGTCGGGACGCGAGCCCACCATCCAGAGACAACGAGCCACAGCCTTGGCCCACTCGTCGAGGTCGCGCTGCGTGTGCAACACAACGGTGGGATTGCCTGTGGTGCCGCTGGAAGAGTGCAGGCGCACACAATCCTTTAGGGGTACTGAAGCCAAGCCGAAGGGATAGTGTTCGCGCAGATCATCCTTCGTGGTGAAGGGCAGCTTCTGCACATCGTCCAGGGTGCGAATGTCGTCGGGTGTAATACCCAACTCCTTGAATCGCTGTTGATAGAAAGGTGAGTTCATGCAGTGACGCACGGTCTGCTGCAGGCGCTCCAGCTGCAATGCTTCGAGCTGGTCGCGCGACATGGTTTCTAACTCGGGGTCGAAGTAGGGAGAATACATGTAAGTTTGGAAATTAAATATAAAGGGATGAATGGTTAAGTCCCGAAATACGGTGGGGATATTTTTTGCAGCGGACTACAGAACTGGAGGACTCTCTGTGAAAAGAAGTCTTGCCAATCCTGTAGTCCGTTGCTAAAAAAAATTACAGAAGGTTCTTACGCTCAATATCCTTGAAGTAGCGATAAGTGCCAACCTTCAGCTCTTCGCAAGCAGCATCGTCGGCGACGATAATGCCATGCTGGTGCATCTGCAGAGCTGAGATGGTCCACATGTGATTGACGCTACCCTCTACGGCTGCTTGCAGGGCACGGCACTTAGCGTGTCCGTTGACCAGAATCATGACTTCCTTGGCAGCCATCACAGTACCTACGCCAACGGTCAGAGCCGTCTTTGGAACGAGGTTGATATCGTTGTCAAAGAAACGAGAGTTGGCTATGATGGTATCGGTGGTGAGCGTCTTCTGACGAGTACGGCTGCTGAGCGACGATCCCGGCTCGTTGAAGGCAATGTGGCCATCGGGACCAATGCCACCGAGGAACAGGTCGATGCCACCGGCTTCCTCGATCATCTGCTCATAGTGAGCGCACTCGGCTTCAAGGTCGGGAGCATTGCCGTTCAGGATGTGAATGTTCTCCTTCGGGCAATCGATGTGGTTGAACAGATTGGTGAACATGAACGAGTGGTAGCTCTCGGGATGAGACTCAGGCAGGCCCACATACTCGTCCATATTGAACGTGAGCACGTTCTTGAACGACACTTTGCCTTCCTGGTAAGCCTTCACCAAGGCACGATACATACCGATGGGCGATGAGCCTGTAGGCAATCCCAGCACGAAAGGCTTCTCCTTCGTAGGCTTGGCTGCGTTGATACGCTCTACCACATAATTTGCTGCCCACTGCGACATCAAATCATAATTCGGTTCAATAATTAATCTCATAAAAAATTTTGTTTAATGGGTAAATAAATATAAAGTTTATTTGGAAAACAATTTTCTCACTGTTCCGTCAGCCAGACGCACCAGGCGTATGCCCTTCTGTGCGGCCACGTCGCTGCACAAGCGCCTGCCGTTGAGGTCGAACACCATTGTCTCGCCGCTGCCTGGCACTGTTGCCACCTGGCTGATGCCCGTGGGGGTACTGCCACCCATGAAGTCGAACGAAACGAGTCCGTCGTCACTCACCCGGATATTGGTGATGGGCTTCGACAACAGCAGTGAGCCTTCGATGTTCTGGTTGTACATCTCAGTAGCTACTGGCGATGTGTTCGTCAGACTGTCAATCATCGTCTGTTCGTCACCATTAGCGGGATAGGCAGCATTACTCATTATTTTGCTGTTCAGCCGATAAGTAGAATTCTGGTAAACAGCACTTTGGGTAGTCACGCCCATTTGCGTCAGATAGTCCACCCAGTTCTCATAGCTCATCTTACTGGGATCCATCAGCGAGAAGTTGGGCTTGTCGCTGACATTGTTGGGGGTGTTGCCCTTCCATCGCGAAGGCACATAGTTCACGTGATAGGCCACAAGTCCTTTGCCAGGCAGTCCTGCGTCCCAGCCTATCCACTGTCGGTTCTCCAACAGCAGATATTCGTTATCGGTGTGCTTCACTACGTATGCCTTTCCGCCTTCTGAGATAGGCTTCAGGCCGGTAATGGTGGTAGGCTGAGTGAGTTCCTCAAAGTCTAACCATCCCATCAGGTATCGCTCCAGTGCTGTATAATTGGGCGGGCACCATCCGTAGTTGGTGAAGTTGCCTCCATCCATCAAGTCCCATTCGTCCACCACTGAGGCCGTCCAGCTACTTGCCCCTGTAGGATAGATATCGGGCAGTCCCAGCGAGTGCGAGAACTCATGACAAACGGTGCCTATACCGCACAGCGCATTATTGACCCAAAGCTCTGCACTGGCCGAATAGTTCGAAATCTGATGACTGCTGTTGGTGGTAAGTGTCGAGAACGAGCTGGTGTTCGGCCAGATGTGTCCAAACGACTTTGTCGAGTTCTGATTGCCCGTATAGCCTGCATAAACGTAGATCACCTGTTCTATCTTGTTGTCACCGTTCCAGTCGTATGGTGAAAAGTCCATGTCGGCATGCTCAGAGAGAAACATCTGAGTGGCTTCACGCAGCACCGACGAGCCATAGTTCTTTGTGTCTGCGTTTGGGTTCTCGTAAGGCTGTGCCAAGCTGTTCACCTCGTAGGGACCGTAGACATCGAACTGCAGGTTGAACAAGCCGCCTGACTGACTCTTGAAATAGTCAGCCACACATCCTGCTCCCTGCCTCTGGTTGTATCCATGTTCGTTAAAGATGCGCTGATAGGTCTCCAACGGATTTTCCATCGAGAAATCAGTGTCGGCGAAAGTAATCAGGATGACCAGCTGGCGATAGACCTTTGTCATATCCCAATCCGTGTTGATAGCAGGCAGACGGTGTTGGGCAGACACGCGAAGAGCAGTGCCATCAGCAGCCTCAACATCGGGCATACAGCCTCCTCTACGCACCCATGCATCCTGTGACCAAGAAGCCAAGGATACAAGGGATACCAATAGAACTAACAGTTTTTTCATACGTTTATTTACTTCCCACAAGGGGTCCATGGTTTGAGTTGCTTGAAGAAGTCGTTGCCCTTGTCATCGACGAGGATGAAGGCAGGGAAGTCCTCAACTTCAATCTTCCAGATAGCCTCCATACCGAGTTCGGGATACTCCACGCATTCAATCGACTTGATGCTCGACTGCGACAGCACGGCTGCCACGCCACCGATCGTTCCCAGATAGAAGCCTCCGTGTTTCTTGCAGGCTTCAGTGACCACATCGCTGCGGTTGCCCTTGGCAATCATGACGAGCGAAGCGCCGTTGTCTTGGAACTCATCAACGTATGGATCCATGCGGTTGGCTGTGGTGGGGCCCATCGAGCCACAGGGATAACCCTCAGGAGTCTTAGCAGGTCCTGCATAGAGCACGGGATATTTCTTGAAGTAGTCGGGCATACCCTCGCCTGCATCAAGACGAGCCTTGAGCTTGGCATGAGCAATGTCGCGAGCTACGATGATGGTACCTTTCAGATTGACACGTGTTGAAACGGGATATTTCGACAGTTCCTTGCGCACGGCATCGATGCCTTCGTTCAGGTCGATTTCAATGCCCTTGGCGCCCTCACCAGGCTTGGCATATTCAGCAGGAATCAGCTCGCAGGGGTTCGTGTCCATCTTCTCCAACCAGATGCCGTCGCGGTTGATCTTAGCCTTGATGTTGCGGTCGGCTGAGCAACTCACGCCCATACCGATGGGGCAGCTGGCACCGTGACGAGGCAAACGCACCACGCGGATGTCGTGAGCCAATGCCTTGCCGCCAAACTGTGCTCCCAATCCAATCTTGTGGGCTTCCTCCAGCAGTTTCTTTTCTAAGTCAATATCGCGGAAAGCACGACCAGTTTCATCGCCCGTCGTAGGCAGTGAGTCGTAGTACTTGATAGAAGCGAGCTTCACGGTGAGCAGGTTCTTCTCAGCTGATGTGCCACCAATCACAAATGCAATGTGATAAGGCGGACAAGCAGCCGTGCCGAGGCTCTTCATCTTCTCCACGAGGAAGGGCAGCAGCGTGCCTTCGTTCTGGATTGTGGCCTTGGTCATGGGGTAGAAGTAGGTCTTATTGGCTGAGCCACCTCCCTTAGCTACCATCACGAAACGATACTCTGCACCCTCAGTAGCCTCGATGTCAATCTGGGCAGGCAGGTTGCAGCGGGTATTCACCTCATCGTACATGTTTAGCGGTGCATTCTGCGAATAGCGCAGATTATCTTGTGTGAAGGTGTTATAGACACCGCGAGAAAGTGCCTCTTCATCTTCGAATCCAGTCCACACCTGCTGTCCCTTCTCACCATGAATGATGGCTGTACCTGTGTCTTGGCAGAAAGGAAGAATGCCTTTGGCAGCCACATCTGCATTGCGCAGGAACTGCAATGCCACATACTTATCGTTCTCAGAAGCCTCTGGATCGCTCAAAATAGCAGCAACCTGCAGGTTATGCTCGCGGCGCAGCATGAACTCAACGTCATGGAAAGCCTGCTGTGCCAACAACGTGAGTGCCTCTTTCGACACTTTCACTATTTCTTTTCCTTCGAACTGGCTGACGCTCACGCCCTCCTTGCTCAAAAGTCTGTACTCTGTCTTGTCTTCGCCCAACTGAAACATCGGGGCATACTTGAATTCAACGGGTGTTGCCATAATATTATTGGTTTGTTTTATTAGGTTCTACTTTTTCTTATATACATGGTTGCAAAATTACACTTTTTGAATGAAATCGCAAAAGAATTAAAAGAATAATGGCCAAAATTCCGAAAAATTTTGACCATTATTTTATTTTTAGTATCCAAAGATTTCCTCTGTAGTTAGCCTTCGGATAGGGCCATACTGTTCCAGCGACTTCATATCAAGCTCCTTCTCGTTGCCCAGAATGACGTAGCGGTAGGTCTTGTGGGCCATGCGGTCCTCAGCAAACTTCACGATGTCCTGAAGGGTAAGGTTGGGCACCGCATTGTATATCCGCTCATCCTCATCGTAGTCGATGCCGCGCTGCTTGGCCCAGATCCATGCGTTGATGAGGCCGAACTTGGTGGTTCGCTGACTGGCAATGCGCTTCATCACGCCCTCCTTGGCAATCTTAAAGGCTGCCTCGCTCTGGGGAATGGTGTCGAGAATGGCATGGAACTGTCGCACACAGTCAATCATCTTGTCGTTCTGCGTGATGATGTGGGCCAGACCCATCTCGTACTCGTCCTTATAACTGGGGTCGAAGTAGCCGGCATAGGCATTATAAGCCAATCCTCGCGCCTCGCGCATCTCCTGGAACACGACGCTACCCATAGAGCCACCATAGTACTCATTGAAGAGTGCTTTCACACCAGCCTCGTCGGGATTGAACTGGCGCGGCTCGATGTTATACATCTGCATGTAGATGTTCTTGGCATCGTAGGGAGCGATGATGATTTCGTTCTGGGGTGTGGGCTGCATGGCGTAGTGCTTGCCCTCGGGAACTGCCATCAGAGGTGTGGGAAGCAGGGCAAGGTGTGAAGACAGCGACTCAGAGAGCTGGTCCTCAGTCATCGGACCATAATACAAAATGGTGTGCTCATACTGCGAAAGGTTCCTCAACAGGTCGAGCAGATCCTGCGGGTTGGTCTCAGCCAGCTGTTTGGTGGTGAGCAGGTTACGGGTGGAGTTGTAGGGGCCATAGATGCCGTATTGACGCAGTGCTGAGAAGTTGGAACGCTGATTGAGCTTGTTGTCCATGCGTGCCTTATCGAGCACGGCCACATACTGCATGTAGGAATTCATGTCGGGGCGAGCACACTGCATGAGGTGTTCGAGCAGTGCCAGTGCCTGCGGCATGTTCTCGCTCAGTCCGTTCAGGCTGACGGTGATGGAGCGTGCGCCCACACTGATGTTGTAGCGGCATGCCAGCTTGTAGAACTGCTGTTGCAGCTGTTCAGCTGTGAGCGAGTCGGTACCCACATAGTCGAGATAAGAGGCAGCGTAGTTGTAACGCACATCGGTCTCTTCGCCAAACTCATAGCGGAAGTTGAGCGTGAAACGCCCGTTTTCTACATTCTGAACGTAAACGTAAGGAAGAGACGATTGGGAGGCTTGTACCTGACCGAAGGTGAGGTCGCGCTTGAAGTCGATGAACTTTGGCTCGATGGGCTTCACCGTGGCGTTCTGAATGTCCTGTACGAACTGGCTCACCGTATCGCGATTGGTGGGGATGGCGGTGATTTCGGGCTTGTCGATCTTCTTCTGAGTCTCGTCAATGCCCTGACGCTTATAGACAGCTACATAGTTGTCCTTGAAATGACGGTTGGCAAAGGCCACGATCTGCTCCTTGGTAATCTGTTCTTGGCGGTTGAGACGATTGACGTACTGCTCCCAGTCGATGCCGTTGACGAAGGCATCAAGATACATCTCTGTGCGGGCGCGGTTATTCTCGAGTGAGTTGTAGTACTGGAGCTTCAGGTTGTTGATGACTGAAGGCAGCAGGTCGTCGCTGAACTCGCCCTTCTTCAGTTTCTCGATCTCGGCCAACAGAAGGGCACGCACCTCATCAAGCGTCTGTCCCTCACGAGGCAGTCCGATGAGGGTGAAGGTGGAATAGTCCATGAGGGGCTCAACCATAGAGCCGGCTCCCAGCATGGTCATGCGCTGGTTGATGTCCAAGTCTATCAAGCCTGCCGTGCCATTGCTCAGCATGTGATCGATCACTTCAAGCGTATCGGCCTGAAGCGAAGCAGCTTTCTCGAAGCGCCAGCTCATCATGAGCCTTTCGGCCTCCTGCCCTATCACGGTCGTATCAACGGGAGCGGTCAGCTCAGGCTGTTCGGGGAACGTGGGTTGCTCCACATTTTCACCTGGCTGCCAGTCGCCGAAGTACTTGTCGATGAGAGTGACGACCTCATCGGGATTGAAATCGCCTGCCATACAGATGGCCACGTTGTTAGGCACGTACCACTTCTTGAAGTAGTTCTTGATGTTAGTGATGGAGGGGTTCTTCAGATGCTCCTGTGTACCAATAGTCGTCTGAGTGCCATAAGGATGAGTGGGGAAAAGCTTTGCCATCAGTGCATTATAAGCCTTGTCACCATCGTCAGCCAGATAGATGTTATACTCTTCGTAAACGCTCTCCAGCTCAGTATGGAAGCCGCGAATCACCATATTCTTAAAGCGATCGCTCTCCACCTTCAGCCAGTTCTCTATCTGGTTCGAGGGGATGTCCTCCACATAGCAGGTACGATCGTGCCAAGTATTAGCATTGGTGCCTTCAGCACCGATGAGCGACATGAGTTTGTCGTACTCATTGGGAATAGCATACTGAGCGGCCAACTGTGTGACCGAGTCAATCTCATGATAGGCTTGTCGGCGCTCTTCGGGATCGGTCAGTTTGCGGTACTTCTCGTAGCGCTGTTCGATCTCGTCAAGCAGGGGCGCCTCGGCCACGGGGTCAGTCACGCCAAACTTATCAGTACCCTTAAACACCAGATGCTCCAGATAGTGAGCCAGACCTGTTGTTTCAGCAGGATCGTTCTTTGAACCTGTGCGGACGACGATATACGTCTGCAAACGAGGCTGTTCCTTGTTCACTGACAGATAGACTTTCAGTCCGTTTTTCAAGGTGTAGATGCGTGTCTTCGACAGGTCATCGTTCACCTCCTCATACTTTTTTTGACAGGAAGTCAGAAAAAGAACGGTAAAAAGGTAAAAAGGTAGAATGGTATAAAAATACCTAAATGAAATGTTTCTCATTTTTCTAAATTTGATTGATTTAGTTTACCCTTATATCAGTTTTCATAATCTATCTCGTGATCGAGTTTTGAGATAAAGTCTTCGAAGACCTCTTTCTCTACATCGCCCATAGCATATTCTTTCTCAGCATCCTTGCGAATCTCGGCAATCCAAGCACGACGGGCTCGGATATAGTCTTCACGGATGCGCTCACACGACTGCTCGTCGAGTGCAGTAAGATGGTAATAGTCAAGAATGAGCTGATAGGTCCAAGCCCACTGGTACCTGCGGAAGTTGTCGTTGATTTCCTCGAACCTGTCGATGACCTGCTGGATGTTCTCCACATCGCCCGACTTGATGTCGGCAATCAGGCGAAGCTCCTCGCTCTCGGGCAGAAGCAGTCCGCTCAGGTCGCACCAAGGCCCTTTACCGGTCTCACTCTCAGGCACACCGAGCCAGTCGCCCTTGACGGCTCGCTTCAGCACAGCACCCATATAGATGCGCAGGGCGATGTCGTAGTATTTCAAACCTTTCTTGAGCGAAGAGGCGTTGATCACATACTCGTGGAAGTTATAGGTTGAGACGTTGTCGCCACTGGCGGCACGCAGGTTCTCAAGAATCTTACGACCTTCAAGAATCTCGCCTACGGTAAAAGGTGAGAGCCAGTCGAAGTTGATGATGGACTTCTTCGACTGCTTGCTGCGCTTATCGCGCTTGGGCCATTTCTTGATGTCGCGATAAAGACCTACGGTGGTGATGTTGCGGCCAGGCACGAGGTACATGGTTTCACCATAGGCTATGAGATAGGAGAACGGCAGACAGCGTGTGTCGGGATGGTGCATCAGCTTACCGAAGCACACCGAGAACGCACCTATCGTGGCAGGCATCAGCACATAGGAACCTGAGGCGGTCTTGGTGCCGCGCTCAAGGGTGCCGTAGTGCAGGGGACCCATCTTGTAGGCATGGTTGGAGAAGTTGGTGTTCGAGCCTGCATTGTAGAACGAGAACTGTCCGCCAATGAGGAGGCTCGACTTGTGGTGAGAGGCTGAGAAGGGGCCGCAGAAGGCAGCACATGCCTCACCGTTGGCCATGAATGAGTTGGCAAAGAAGAGTGATGCTTCTGCCGTGAAGCCATTGGTGATCTGACAGGCTTCGCCCACGAAGCAGTCTTGCATCTTCACCGAGTTGTTGATGGAGCAGCCATCGCAAATGATTGAGTTCTCACAGATGACACCCGTGCCGATGTAAACGCTGGCATCCTCGCTGCTCAAGATGGTGCACTCAGACAGACGGGCGGCTCCGTTGATCTCACAATCGCCCTTGACCACGGTATTGGTGATTTCCTTCGTATTCACAATCTTCACGCGGTTGCCTATCACACCACGGTCGGGCATAGACACACGCACCTCGTCGTCGATGAGCTGGTGCAATCGGCGTGTGAGTTCCTTGTCGTCACTATGCTTCACCATGAAGGCTGCCAACTGGGAGTTCAGTTCACGGAAAAGGGTAATGTTGCCGTCGCCCATCTCGTTGAGCACAGAGATGGTGCTACCCGCTCCGTAAGTAGCCCCTTCGGTGGTCTCGATGGTAGAAATATTCGAGATGTAGCAATCGTCACCGATGGTGTAGTTGTTGATGAAGTTGCCCACCTTCTCAATCAGACAGTCGTTGCCCACAGACACATTCCTGAGGGTGGCATCGTTGATGCCTGAATGCTTGAAGAAGTCCTTGCTCACCTCGATGCTCTTCTCGAAGGAGCCAAGGCGTATGTCGCCGTAGAACACGACACGATGAAAATTATAGGGGCGGAACGTTTCAGCTACCATCACGCGGGTCCAGTCTTCTGCCCAGCAGGCGTTCTGCTCAAGCACCTGGATCTCTTGTTGTGTTAATTGTCTGTAATCTCTCATAATTGTAATGCTATTGTTTGTGTTAGGTTCATTTTTCGATTTTTTCTATCCTCAGGATTCTTCGATAGGATACAGGAAATCGTTGTACGGATATTTCTGTACGTGGAGCTCGCGCACCTTATTATATAGTAACGCGCGAAGATTCTCTATATTGTGTTTCTCGCGGGCAGAAATGAAGATACAATCATCGTTCATTTTTGCCATCCACGTACGTTTCAACTCGTCCAAGGAGATGTTCTCTCGCTTGGGCGGGGTCAGGTCGTCCTCGTCCTGTGGTGTCCAGCGGTAGGCATCAATCTTGTTGAACACCATGAACGAGGGTGTCTGGGCGCAACCCAGCTCGCTGAGTGTCTGCTCCACCACGCGGATTTGTTCCTCAAAGTCAGGGTGCGAGATATCGACCACATGTACAAGCAGGTCGGCTTCGCGCACCTCGTCGAGAGTGCTCTTAAAGCTCTCCACCAGGTCGGAGGGCAACTTACGGATGAAGCCCACGGTGTCAGCCAACAGGAAGGGCAGGTTGTCGATGGTCATCTTGCGCACGGTGGTATCGAGTGTGGCAAAGAGTTTGTTCTCAGCGAAGACCTCGCTCTTGGCAAGGAGATTCATCATTGTGCTCTTACCCACGTTGGTATATCCTATCAGTGCCACGCGGATGAGTCGGCCACGGTTCTTGCGCTGGGTGGTCTTCTGCTGGTCAATCTCCTTCAGTCGCTGCTTGAGCAATGTGATGCGCTGCAGAATGATGCGGCGGTCCATCTCAAGCTGCGTCTCACCTGGACCACGCAAGCCTACACTACCTTTTCCTCCACCTGAACCAGAGCCACCACCTTGACGCTCAAGGTGCGTCCACAGACGTTGCAGGCGAGGCAGCATGTAACGGTGCTGCGCCAGCTCTACCTGAGCCTTGGCCTCAGCCGTCTGGGCACGCATGGCAAAGATGTCGAGGATGAGCGACGTGCGGTCGAGGATTTTCACCTGCAGCTCTTTCTCGATGTTGCGCAGTTGCTTAGCCGACAGTTCATCGTCAAAGATGACCATGCCAACGGGCTCTCCTTCGCCCTCCTCATAGGCATCTTCACAGGCTTTGACATACTGTTTGATCTCTTGCAGCTTACCGCTACCCACATAGGTCACCTGACTGGGGCCATCTACCTTCTGCGTAAATCGCTTCACGGTTCGGGCGCCCGCCGTATCGGCCAGGAACTCCAGTTCGTCGAGGTACTCGTTAGTCTTTGCCTCATCCTGGTTCTTAGTAATCAGACCTACCAGCACTGCCGTCTCGGTCTTAGCTTCTGAAATAACAAATTCCTTCAAATTTCAATCTTCAATTTGTAATTTTCAATTTTCAATCTTCAATCTTCAATCTCCAATCTCCCTAATACCACTGGACAGCGCCAGTAGAATTGCTGCGTTTGTCATACTTCAGCACATCGGTCAGTGTTGCGGCATTGCAGCGGAAAGAGAAATTATAACTGGTGTAGGGCGAGAGCACCACCGAGCACGACATATTGAAACAGTGCAGGTCACGCGACAGCGATGCCGTGGTCATCGATATTTTCTTGTTTTCGAAGTCGTAGCCCGATGAGAACGTAATGTTCCATCCGTCACTGATACGTATGTTGCCGCTGATGTTCAGGTTCTGGGTGAACTTATAGGGATAGCGCATGGTCTTGTAGTTGAACTTGCTCACATCGGTGTTCTCACGCATGGTGATACCATAGCCAAAACTGATGGACCAAGGTAATGAGAACTTCATGTAGCCATCCTCATCGGTATCAGCCATATTCTTGCTACGCCTCTTGGCACCGTGTTGTCCTGCCTCCATGTCCTTGTCGAGGTTGGTCTCAATACCGGTATCCCCTTCTTCTGGCTGCTCGGCCGCGTTGTCGCTCTCCTTCTTCTTTGTGCGCTCGCCCTTGAGCCATTTGAACCACTTGAGCACCTTCTCATTGTTAATGGTGTATGACAGGTTCTGAGAGATGCCCTGGAAACGGCCTATCTTGCCTTTCTGCCAATAGGTGGTATGCTCACTCAGACGAGGGGTTGCCCCAACGGAGTCAGCCTCATAGACATAGCTGGCAAACACGGCGTTGAGGTTCAGTGTGTAGCTCTTCGTGAGACGCAGGCGCAAACGAGTGCTCAGGTCGCTCCACGGACGCACGTCGGCTGCCATGTTGTAGGACATCGAAGCACCCAGTTCGTCAATCAGACTGATCTTCTTGAATCCCGATGAGTCGTTGTCTGTTCGGATTTTCATCTCCACATTGTTCGAAATATCGAAATTGATGCTACCGGTCTTACCCTTACCCGGCACACCAAAGAGCTGTCCCTGATAGGGTGAGTACTCCACCATCGTCACATTGCCTTTGGCATCGGTCTTCTGATAGGTGTCGTAGTAGCCGTAGCGCGAGGCACTGAAGTCGGGTGCATAGCTGAAGCTCACCTGGGGAGTGAACACGTGGCGGATGGCCTGCACCTTGTCGCCGAACAGTTTCCGCGAGGGGATGAAGAAGCCATAGAGCTTAGTGGATGCCGACACAGAGAGGTTCCAGTTGTACACGTTATAGAAGCCGTTGGTGGTGTCTCTCACCTCACGCTGATTCACGGCGTCCCAGCTGCGATACACCTTGTTGGTATAGGTTCGGTCGGTGAAGTTGAACGAGGGATTGATGTTGATGTAGTTGAACAGCGTGAAATTGCCGCTGATGGGTATGGAGTGCTGCATACCGTTGCGCCAGTCCTTGATCAGGTTGGAGTGGAGCAACTGGTTCTCCTTGGTGTTGATAGAGTTGCTGAAATGACCCGTATAGCTCAGCGATATCTTCTCATACCAACGCTCCTTGCCTGCCATCTTCTTGCGTTTAAAGGGATAGAAACGGGCAATGCTGATGTTCAGGTCGGGCAATGTCATGGAGATGCTTGAGTCGCGCACGTTCTGCGACAGGTTCATAGTGGTGGAGAGGGTCATGCCAATGCTGGAGAAGCTCGTACTGTACGACACTGACGATGTTCGTGTGCTCTGTGTCAGGCGCTGCGGATTGTACATCGAGTTCATGTTATTGGGCTCATAGTTCGACGTAGCAAAGTTCACACTGGCCGAGAGGCTCGAATAGGGATTGGCCTTCGAGTCCTGGCGGTGGCTCCACTGCATCTTGAAACTCGTCTCCTTGGCATAGTCAGGCATGTTTTTCTCGCCCGTGACGGTCTTCTGGTAACTCACATAGACTGAGCCACTGAACTTGTAGCGCTTATGATAATTAGTGGCAGCTGAGATGCCCCATGAACCTTTCGTATAGATCTCGCCAAGCAGTTTCAGGTCCCACAGGTCGCTCACAGCGAAATAGTAGCCACCATCGCGCAAATAGAAGCCGCGCGTTGACTCGTCACCATAGGTGGGCATGATGAAGCCGCTGCTATAGTCCTTGGTGAAGGGGAAGAAACCGTAGGGAACGGCCAGCGGAAGGGGCACGTCGCACACCACGAGATAGGCGGGGCCAAAGACCACGTCCTTTCCCGGGCGCACCTTGGCTCGTGTCATGGCCAGATAGAAATCGGGATGGGGATCGTCGCAGGTAGTGTAGCGTCCGCGCTTCAGACTGAGTTCGCCGTTGGCACCGCGCTTCGACAGTTCACTGGTCAGGAATCCCTCCTGCTGTTCAGTATATACTTTGCTGATCAGACCACGTTTCGACTTAAAGTTGAACGACATCGTGTCGCTCTCATACGTATCGCTGCCCATCTGGAACACCGGCAGACCAATCATTTCGTTCGTGGCGGTGTCGAGTGAGCCAGTGGCATACACCAGTGAGGAATCGAGCTGCATGCGTATGCGGTCACTCTTCAGGTCCATGTCTTGATACTTCACATGCGAATTGCCATAGAGGAAAGCCATGCCCGATCCTTGTTCGAAGATGAGTGAGTCGTTGGCAAAGAAGTCAACGGGCGACTCAATGCCGTTCTTGCTCTCACGGTTCAGACTGTCAGCTTTGATAGAGTCGTCAACGGCCTTGTTGCGTTTCCAGATGGCCAGCTGCAACGAGTCCATGCGCGTCGTGTCGTCAGGATCGGGCTCGGCAAGGAGCTTGCTGAAGTCTGAACTGTCGGGTAGAGAAAAACGGGGTGTAAGTGAAAAGGTGTCGAGAATGGAAGCCGACTGTAGCGCACCACGATACGCACCCGACGTATCGGGGCGTTGCCCGATGTCAGTGCGTCTCGTGGTGTCTTTATCGTCTTCCGACTTCTCGTATCGTAAATTTTGATAGCTCCCCGCTGCCGCAAAGAGGAAGAGGAAAAGCATCAAAAGAATAGCCCACTCTCTTTTCACGCCTGCAAAATTACGACTTTTTAATGAAGAATGAAGAATGAAGAATGAAGAATTTGCTCCTACTCTACATTAATTAACAGAAAAAAGAGATGGGCAGAGTCATTCAAACCGCTCTGCCCATCCTAAAAACTTCACTGCTCCATCGTGTCCGAACTTTTCCAGGCTTTGCGCCGTCTCGAGTACGGTAAGCTCTCGGTCGGGATTCGATTTTGAGTAGAACTTGTCGGCATAGCACACCAACTGTTCCTCAAGTGTCTCAGGCACGAAGAAGCCACTCTTCACCAACTCTTCAGGCAACAAGGGCTGTCCATCCTTGTCAAAGGGAACCGTTGTCAGTCCTGTCCCCGTGTGACGTTCGCACACCCGTGCATGCCGCTCAAAGCCCTCCTTGCGCAGTATCTGGCCGCCTATCAACCCATGACGCAGGTAATGCTCGCTGCCATTACAATAGATGCTGGGGGCATGGCACCAGCGAATGCCGATGTCGTGCAGCATGGCCGCCTCTTCCAGAAACTGAACATCAACAGGCAGTTCAGGGTGTTGTCGGCAAATGCGCAGACAGCGGTCAGCCACCTGACGCGAGTGCTTCAGAAGCAGTCGGTACAGGTCATCGTTCTCAGGGTAGTATTTGTCAAGAAGTGCTTGGTAGTTCATGATTGTACACTTTTGTAAACAACGACAGACGTGAGGTCTTGTCTCTGGCATCATCAGCAAAAACTTTTTTATCTGAAAAGTTCGTCCGCCGTGACTGCCGACTTGACTATATCAGAATGGATGTTCCGTTCTATCGGATTGACAGTCACAAAAGTAAGATGGAATGTCTTGTCGGGCCGAATATGTTCCAATGCATCGATGCGTCTTTGCAGTTTTTCTGCGTATGACTTCGTTATGGAATAATCCGATTTGGAATACTTCATTTCGCAAACATTGACAACATCGTCGGCTCGGTCTATCAGCAGATCTATCTGCATGCCATCGGTATCATCGTCGCCAGCGACGACGAGCGAAGATTCCTGCGAAGTCACGCCAGCAATCTGCAAAGCCATCTTAATTTGTTGGATATGCTGCATACAAACCTCTTCGAATGCAATTCCCCGCCACGATGCTATTTCCGGTTCCTTGACATGATGCAGCCAGTAATCTCGTTCCGTCACCGCCTTTTCTTCTTTGAAATGCAGCCAGAACCAGCAGAAACAATCAGACAGCTTGTAGTATTCCTCATTATGTGCATTGCCCCAAGGCACATATTTCGTAACAAAATCACTCGCGATAAGAGCTTTCAGCATCTTGGTGAAATCGCCATTGGGGCTAATGCCTGTCTTGCTGGCTATCTCATTGCGACGATAGCCTGCATGACGTTTGCTTAGGAAGCGAATGATTTTCATGCAATCAGCAGCATTGTCGAATACAGAATTGAACAGTCGTTCAAACTCATCACCAAGTTTTGCCTTAGGATTGAAAAACAAAGTGTCAATATTTTGCGCCAGACTGAGCGACGGGTTGAAACAGTCAAGATAGAATGGAATACCGCCAAGAATCATGTATGCCTGAATGATGTTGTATCGCGACATGTCTATCTTCCTGCTCTTGAAGAACTGCTCACATTCCAACAGAGTGAATGGTGACAGTTTCATTTCACAGGTCAGACGACCATAAAGACCACCTTTGTTGTTGATAATATTGTCGAGCATCCATGATGTTGCGGAGCCACACACCACCAAACACAGGTGTTGTCGACTGCACCCCCATCCGTTCCAGAACGCTTCAAGAGCGGTCAGGAAACCAGAGCGTGCAGTGTCCATCCATGGCAGTTCGTCTATGAATACAACTTGCCGGGTACCGTTGTCAAGCAGTTCAAGCAACTGTTCCAACAAGAAGAAAGCCTCCATCCATGATGTAGGCTGGGCAACTCCCTCCAAACCATGACGAATCAATGAAAAATGGAAATTCTGGAGCTGTGCTTTTAGCGAAACCCTGCGTTTACGGTCATACGGTGAAAGTCCCGTGTGCCGGAATACCATTCCATCGCCCAGGGCCTCGTTGATCAGGAATGTCTTGCCCACGCGACGGCGACCATATACTGCGATGAACTCTGGCCGCCCACTATCATAGCGGCGAGTCAGCTCTGCTATTTCTTGTTTTCTGCCAATGATTGTACACATGCCTCATTGCATTTTGATGGTGCAAAGTTACGAATAACATTTGAAAAATGCAAGTAGAGAATTGTTAAAATCCGAATAAAACCGCGCTTATTCCGCTAAAAGATGGTTTATTCGACCATCCATAGCGGAATAAGCGCATTTTTATTCTTTTTACTGCTCCCGTTCAATCCAAGCCAGCACGTCGCCCTTGCGCACCTTGGCACCCTGTTTGGCCTGCACATCGACCAGTTTGCCGCCGAGGGCAGCAGGAATGGGAACTATCTCGCCCCACTTCTCCACCAGATAGCAGAAGGTCTGTCCCTCCTTGTAGGTCTGACCGATGAACGGCTCTATGCAAGGAGCGCACTCACCATCACCATTGAACTCATAGAATATCTGTCCGGCTGAGGGACATACCAGTGCGTCGGCCTTGGCATGCTTCAGAGCGGCTATCTCTTCAGCACTCACCTTGCCACCGCCCAACTTGGCATCCTTCGCCTTCTGCAGGTCGGCCAGGAACTGCTTCTTGGCCTGCCCGCTCTTGAAGGGACGATACTGTTCGGGGTGCATAGCCAGCTCAAAGAGCTCTTCGTTATCCTGTCCGTAGTCCCAACCGTTCTCGTCCATTTCCTTCTTGAAGCCGTCAAGGGCATTGGGGATGAGGGTATGGGGATCCACATCGGTGAACTCGCGCTTCTGCTGCTGAGCCAGTTCGACGAGTTCGGGAGCGATGGTTCCAGGAATCTTGCCGCTCTTGCCGAGTATCATGCCCCAGATGGCATCGTCCATCATAGCGTAGCGGCCCTTGCCCTGCTCCATCGTGAGAAGGTTCATCAGGGCTATGTTCTTCGTATATTGCGAGAATGGGGTGACCAGTGGGGGATAACCCACACGCGGCCATACATACTCCACTTCGTTGAACAGCTTCACCAGCATGTCGTCCATTGTCAGCACAGGCTCGCCCTTCTTCTCGCGCAGCTTGTTGATCATGGTCTGAATGCCGCCCAGGTCGGCCATCATCGAGCCCATCATGCCGCCAGGCAGTCCACAGCCGAGCAACAGGCTCGACATGTGTTTGTTGGCTGGATTGATGAAATAGCCCAGCCAGTCGTCGATGAACTCCTGAGTGAGCGTGCGTGCCTGCATGTAGGCATTCATGTTGATGTCCTCCACTTCGAAGCCCTCGTTCTTCAGCATTGACTGCACTGAGATGATGTCGGGATGCACCTTGCCCCAGCTGAGCGGTTCGATAGCAGTATCTATGATGTCGGCACCGTTGTTGCACACCTCAAGGATGGAGGCCATCGAGAGGCCGGGTCCTGAGTGACCATGATACTGAATGATGATATCGGGATGCTTGGTCTTGATAGCTTTCGTCAGCTGTCCCAGCATGGCGGGCTGACCGATGCCTGCCATATCCTTCAAGCAGATTTCCTCGGCGCCTGCAGCTATCACCTCGTCGGCAATAGCGCTATAGTACTCCACCGTGTGAACGGGCGAAGTGGTGATGCAGAGCGTGGCCTGTGGAATCATGCCGGCAGCCTTGGCCCACTTGATGGAGGGGATGATATTGCGTGTGTCGTTCAGACCGCAGAAGATGCGGGGAATATCGACACCCTGGGCTTTCTTCACCTTATACATCAGCTCACGCACATCGTCGGGTACAGGATACATGCGCAGTGCATTCAGGCCGCGGTCCAGCATGTGGGTCTGTATGCCCACCTCGTTGAATGGCTTACAGAAAGCGCGGACTGCCAGATTGGGGTTCTCGCCTGCCATGAGGTTCACCTGCTCGAAAGCACCGCCATTGGTCTCTACGCGGGCAAAGCATCCCATGTCGATGATGACGGGAGCAATGCGCTCCAACTGATCCTTGCGCGGCTGAAACTTTCCGCTTGACTGCCACATGTCGCGATAGACAAGACTAAACTTGATTTTCTTCTTTCCCATAGGTATAATGATTTCTGGTTACATATTTTGGAAAATAATGATGCAAAGATACACATTTTTCTTGAACCGACAAGAAAAAATGGTAACAAAACCTTCCATACTATAAGTTTTCAAAACATCTGTTTCATCTGTTTCCATCTGCAACCTACTGAATATGAATCAGTTGCAGGAGGAGCAGATGGAAACAGATGGAAACAGTATGAATCACGCTGGGGTTTAGGATAGATGGTGCAGCGGTTTTGGGCAGATCACATCACGATTTAGGCTTGTTCGTGTTGTGATTTAGGCTAAATCGTTTTGACGTTTTAGCTTAGATCGTCCTCCGATTTAGGCTAAATCGCTTCGTGAAACAAGCTAAAACATCTGTTTCCATCTGCTTCGCACATAAACAACTGGTTTTCAACTGTTTACATACAGAAACAGATAAAACAGATGTTTTGCAAACTTATAGTATATATAGGTATTTTAAAGTTACTATTTATCAAGAATTTGAGTGCTCGACATTTGGTCGCTTTGCTGCAAAGAATTTGAGAATTATTATTGCAAAGAAGAGAATTATTAGGAATTATCCATCGCAAGCGACTGATCACTGCTGACTGAAATGGAAATGGCCTGCCATTTCTTCTCAAATTCCCAATAATTCTAATAAAGGAAAGATTCTCCCATTCTCTAATTCTTGATAAATAAAAAAGGTAGAAAACTTGAGTAATAAAGTGCAAAAATTAGCCGAAGTTTCGTTATTCTACGAAATTATCACTATTTTTGTCGCGTAAATTCAAAAATAGCGTGAATATGGATTTAACAATTTCGATGAACACAGTGCTGAACTTCTTACACTCGATGGCACTATCAACGAGCAACAAACAGTGGCTCGCTGACCATCTCTACGAGGAGGTCAAGGCGGAAAAGAAGGCTGCTTCTGCCGCTAAATCCAAGAAGAAACTGACAGAGAAGGAGAAAGACGAACTTTTCTTCAGCGTGGCAGGAGCATGGAAAGACGATCCCATTGGTGATGAGGTCCTTGAAGCCATCCGCATCGGTCGTCAGCCCGCAAGTTACGAACGCAAACTAGCCTATTTTGAAGAAGATGAGTAAAAGGAAGTACATGCTCGGCTACGTGATGGTCTCTGAGAACATTGACCATTTTGAACGTATCCCTGGAATAGAAATCGATAATTGGATAGAGCGTCCAAACAAGCAATAGAGACAACAATCATGAAGAAGTTTTTTATCCCATTGATTCTGACCTCACTGCTCACACTGGCCTGTGGCGGTCGGCAGGAGAAAAGCAACATTGAAGAACAGCAAGCCGACACACTCGCATTCGTGCTCGAAGGCGACTCCACCCTCTACGGATTGGTTTGCGAAGGTTCTACCGACACACTACTCATATTCCTGCCAAACGACAAAGTGGCTGAAGACCCCGACACACTCAACATTCTGGATGCTACACGCAAACGCAACATCTTCGGCCAGCTGATGACGGGCGACGACGTAGCAGTGGTGCGCAACAATGATGACTCGACTGTTGCCGACATCGTGATTAGCATGAAGAACCTGAGGAGCACTTGGCGCTACAAGGTACTGCCCACCCTGCACCTGCACGCCGGCATGGACGGAATGACAGAGCAGCAGATGATAGCCAACTTGCCAGATTCTGTAAGCGAGCAACTGGCTGTGCCACACGAGTATGTGCTGGACCTGCAAAACGACCACTCGGTCTATTCATATAGCACTGTCAAGATGAATCAGGAACAAGAGAGCGTCGTAGAATACCCAAAGGCTAAACACTACGGCACGTGGCACCTCTTCAACGGCAAACTACTGCTCACGAGAATGCAAATAGACACGCTGGGCAATCTTGTACCTGAAGCCATTGACACAGCCCAGTTCGTCATGATGAATCGTGACACGCTCATCCTCAACTTCAGTGACGGAATGACCCATTACTATCCTGCCAAGACGACAGAAGAATAGCAACAACAATAAAAAAATGTCAGCTGTGTGGGCTGACATTTTTTCCGCTAAATAATCTGGTGCTGCATCATGCGCTGCTCGGCCAGCTGCTCAAACTTCGTGCCTGGCTTGCCATAGTTGGCGTAAGGATAGATGCTGATGCCGCCACGGGGCATGAACAGACCCACCACCTCTATATATTTAGGCTGCATGAGCTTCACCAGGTCTTTCATGATGGTGTTCACACAGTCCTCATGGAAGTCGCCATGATTGCGGAACGAGAAGAGGTAGAGCTTCAGACTCTTCGACTCCACCATGCGCTCGGCAGGGATATAGAGAATCTTGATCTCGGCAAAGTCGGGCTGCCCGGTGATGGGACAGAGGCTCGTAAACTCAGGGCAGTTGAACTGCACCCAATAATCGTTCTCAGGATGACGGTTCTGGAATGTCTCCAGCACCTCAGGGGCGTAAGTGGCAGCATAGTCGGTCTCTTTACCGAGCAGCTGCAGTCCCTCTTGTTTTCTGTTTTCTTCCATAATTGGGTGCAAAATTACAACTTTTTCTCTGAATAGCGCGCTTATTTCCCTTCAAAATACCATTTGGCCCCTACTCTTACCATGCTTCCCCCTAAAAAAGCACAGGAGATTGATGCAAAATATCGCGTTCTCGATATGGGGTTTTGTGTAAAATATCGCGTTCTCGACATAGGGTTTTATGTAAAATATCGCGTTCTCGATACAGGTTTTTATGTAAAATATCGCGTTTTACCATGATTATTCGTATCTTTGCACAAATGAAAGCCGACAAAACGACAAAAACAATACCTATATATGATAGACAAAAGAACATTGGAATTCATCCTCACAGATCAACAAGAAGAGTTGGAAGCAAGAGCCAACGAGGTGTTGTGCCACAGGCAGGAAGAGCTGTTGGTAGATGCCAAAAGTACTCAGGCCCAAGTTGTAATTGGCGTTAGAAGAAGTGGTAAGTCCACACTTTGCTATCAGGCATTGCAAAGCAAAGGGGTAAAATTCGCATACGCCGATTTCGACGATGAACGGTTGATAGGACTTCAGGCAATCCAATTGAACGATGTCCTGGAGATCCTTTATAAGATATGTGGCGACTTCCAGTACCTCTTTCTTGACGAGATACAGAACGTTGAAGGCTGGCACCTGTTTGTAAACCGTATGCTCAGAAAGAAAATGCACGTCATCATCACTGGGTCTAATGCCAAGTTGCTCAGCAGCGAGTTGGCCACTCATCTTTCCGGTCGTAACAAGGAAATATCGCTTTATCCTTTCTCCTTCAAGGAGTTCTGTAAGATGAAAGAGGTGGATACAGACAGACGTTCCACAAAAGCAGAAGCCATCCGCAGAGCGACTTTCGACAAATACCTGAAGCAGGGCGGTTTTCCAGAGCTACTGACCATCGAGGACAACAACAGCTATGTCAGCACGCTTGTAGAGAACATTCTGAAACGTGACATCGAGCAAAGATACAAGATATCCTATAAAGCAGCTTTCGAGCAACTTGCCCACCATCTGCTAAACGTGTCGCCTGCTGTCGTGGTCACAACAGACTTGACCAATCTGTTCCATTTCAAGTCAGAACACACAACAAAGAACTATGTGAAGTATCTTAAAGAGGCTTATATGTTGATAGGCATACCGAAGTATTCACGAAAAAGCAGGCAGAGAATAGTACAGGAGAAAGTCTATGCCGTTGACGTAGCAATGATGGATAAGCGCGAAAATGCGTTTGCCGGCGAGAATCTGGGACATCGGCTTGAGACCATCGTGGCCATACACATCATAAGAAAATGTAAGGCAGAGGGACTGGATGTTTGCTATCTGAACGACCGTTCCGGCGAATGTGACTTTGTTGTCTGCAAGGGCAATCAGGTGGTGCAAGCCATTCAGGTGTCATACGACATTTCAGCCGAGAAGACTCGTAGGCGAGAAATAAATGGTCTGCTGCTTGCAGCCCGACAAACAAAGTGCGAGAAGCTACTGCTACTTACCGATCATGAAAGTGAAGACATCGAACAAGACGGGCATCGAATAAAGATTCAGCCCGTCTATGAATGGTGTATTGAATTAGGTGTATAAATTGGCTGTAAGAAGTAGCACCCTCAAAAAAATACGGTATAACAACATAAACTGTGGCGGCTCGTCCTCACGGATGGGCCGCCACTTTTTTTTAACTACTATTTACTGCGGTGCACCTGTTCTCACGAATCATGCTAAGCCGCCAAACTAACAATTAGCCGACATTCGTCTCTCCGTCGCCTGAAGCGCTTCTTGCCTCGCAATCAACTCCTCAAAGAGAGCAGAGGCAGAATGTCGCTAAAAATGAAAATGAAAAATTACTATAATTAAAAAAAATGCAGCCGTGCAACCCATGTCCTCACGGAGAAGACTACACGGCTGTTTCTATCTTTTAGACTATAGTCTCTTGACTTTAGACTATAGACTTCAGACTATAGACTATAGACAAAAGACTATAGACTTTAGACTTCAGACGTGATTAATACTCCTCGTCTTCATCGTCCCAAATGCTACCGCCACGACGGGAGAGGTTGCCACTTGTTTCAGTAGTACTGCGACCATATTGCAGAGAGTCAGCCAACAGACGCTGAGTCGCAATACGAACTATTTTTATTGTCGGATTCTGATATATCTTTTTCATTGTAGTGTCTTTTTGTTTGAACATTAATTTCCATTAATAGACCATTAATTTCTCATTAATTGCCTTATTTTACCATCACTTTTTTGCCGTTCTTAATATATAGGCCCTTAGCAGGCTGTGCAACACGCTGGCCATTCAGGTTGAAGAAATTATCATTTTTCATTTCTCCATTATCCTTTAGACGCGAAGCGTCGCTGATAGAGGTCGTTTCACCATCATTCCAAAGGCCGAAGAACGAACGTGCAGTTCCACCATCGAAACCTACAGGTAGATAAGCTGTGTTAGCACCTACGGTGAAGGCATTTACATTCTGATAAAAGCCTATGCCATAGGTAGCATCGTTCATCAGCACATAGCCAGCATTTGCAGCAATCTCAGTATTGGCAGTTACACCCACAAGTTTGTTGGCAGACACATCCGTTGAGCTGCTGGCAACCACAGGAATCGTCACTACGCCTTCACCTCTTAGCAGAATGCCCGTATTGGCAGGAATAGTTCCTGTAATTTCCGACTTAGTGACATAGCCATCAGCACCGCCAATAACCAGATAGGCAGCATCCAAATTGGTAATAGCGCTTGAGAAGTCAAGAGGATAGGGTGAGCAGTAGGTTGCCCAACCGGCAGCAGAGATGGTCTTTGTCACTTCTGGAACAAATTCAAATGAATGAACTCTCATCTGATATGCAGTCGCATGTGCACTAAATATATAGTATGTTGTATTTTTTGTCATCCAAATTCGCCATGAATAATATTCGTTATTGGAACTTTTGTGGCTTGCCTCATACTTACTTCCAGATATCCAAACGCGATACTGAATATTATTATACTTGTAGAAATACAGGTTAAGGTAGCCATCCTCTGTAGGAGTGAACTTATATATTGCTCCAGCTGTTGGTGCATAGCCACTCATAGTTGTTCCCAAATTGGTTCTTAACACCAATTCTGAATCAGTTGTCCCCGTAAGCCAACTGTCGCTGACAGTTACTGTTATCTTAGCAATCTGATTGTTGCTTGGAGAATCAGCGCCATAGATATCTGCAGCTGTAGGTGCGTCAGTTGTATATTTGGTAACTGTGCATGTATAGTCAGCTGTTTCTGAGCCAGGATCAAAAGCATCATATGATGCCCATGCACCATCAGTATATTTAAAGTAATAATCTGTTGTGCTACGTACACCATTGCCCCACAACTCCATTGTAATATCTGGGCATTGTACCTCAGTAAACAATTGGTATTTATCCGTATTATTAACAGTATAAGAGTTGGTGCCTGAAACTATGTCACCATAATCACCTTCGGTAGTTGTGATATACACATTGTCAAGCATTATACCGCGTCCTGTAGTTTTCTGATTGCCCGAACCAACATTAAGTCCTATTATAGAGCCTGCGCCTTCCGGCATACTGACTTCCTTGCTGACCTGCTCTACACCACTTTTATCTTTTATAACTAGGTTTATTTTCTTGGTTGCGTAGTTCAATGTAAAAACAAAGTTCACTCTTTCGTCCCAAGATGTATTTCTCCACGATCCTCCAAATCCGATTTTTTCAAGATCAGATGCTGTTAATCCCATCGTGGATGAGGCAACTGATGTGTTATTGTAAGATTCTGTGACAAGATCGCTACTACTTGTAACAAGTTTTATAGTTTGATTTGCATTAGCTGAACAGTGGCCACCGAAAGCAATCCAAAATGACACATTTACAATGTCTTTTGCCCCCACCGTACCATTTGTCATAGCAATTGTCATATTACCATTGTTGAAAGTCATATGACCATCACCATCAATACCGCCACCGGTTGATACGTCTGAACCAGATGCATACCAGAACCATCCTTGTGTTGTACCACATACTTCATCGGATCCTTTAGAATAGGTACAAGGATTGGCAACAGTAATACTTCCATTAAACAGAACTTTAGCATTTGTGGTTACAGCACCAACCTTACCAGCCCACGCAAAATTTTCCCCCACGCACAGCCCTGCTGCGACGAGGAGCAATCTCAATGAATTAATTAGTTTTCTTTTCATTTTTGTTTTAATTAGAAGTTTTAAAAAATTAGTTTTTAGTTTGTATATCCATCTTCGTGTCTGACATCAACTGGCTCAGAAGTGTATATACACAAAAAAGCGCAGACTCTGCCATATTCTCCGACAGGCCTGCGACAGCCTCTAATTCCCTATGGATGAATCTACGCCTATAGCGCATACTCCATGGGAATTAGACATTGCTCGTAAAAATCTCGTTAGAGGTCGCAGTTCGTCGGAGAAAATGAGCAAATAAAAAAATGGCGTGCTTCAAAGAAACACGAGTGCAAAAGTAATATAAAAATGTGGTAATCGGAAAGGCTGAATTGAAAAATTATAAAAAATTAAACCTTCAGCTCCATTCCAATGGATAGATTTAGAAACGTACTACATACAACTAAATCAACGCTATTTAGCAGATTTTTCAACTCCTGAGAAACGATTTACAAATCAAATTTGTACTTTTGCACGTATGAAACAACGGACAGAAGAAGATTACTACATCGAAAGCAGACGACTCAGGGAAGAGACAATGCGGATGGCGGATGAACTGAAAGACCATCCCATGCGTTTCATTGTTACCAACGTCATCACAATGGACGTGGAGATTACCAAGTCCGACTTGAAGACCATTGTCAGCAAAAACACGCAAAACAACCGTTTCAATGCGTTCAAAAACAAGGTTGCACAGGACATTCGTGGGTTCTTGGAGAAATCCAAATATGAAGGATGGCGTGAAGTGATTCCAGGCAAACATCCTGAAACGGCATACTTTGCATACTTCAGCCGCAAGCTTGGAGAGAAAGCCTATTTGTGTGTACGTAAGATAAAGAACACTGGGTTATACAAGCCATACGCTATCATCGACCAGAAAATGTTTGATGCTGAGATCGGAAAAATAAAGAAATAAAAAACCGCTGAACTGATTTGCTAACCCGATTACGGTGCTACTCTTTCATTTCAGCGGGAGGTAATCGATCTATCGCTTTGCATGCGAAGATATCGTTTCCTTTCAATTTGCAAAGATAAGCTTTTTTCTCGAATCTTCCAAATTTTCGACGCAAGAATTCGCCTTCAGTCCCATTCCAATGAATAGATTTAGCAACGGACCACAGGACTTAAGGACTCGTTCAACAATGCGCAGAAAAGTCCTTTAGTCCTGTAGTCCGCTGCTAAAAGACAAACGAACATTCGGACCCCATTAGTTCAAGAAACTCATCCAACTCATAAACAGGAATCTCAGAAGCTGAGAAGTCTTTCTTGTTTCGGGTAACAATACAATCGGCATCCACAGTTAGCGCCGAACAATGCTGGAGTGCATCCTCAAAGTCGGTAAAGTTTGATATGAGAGCACTTCTCACTACTGATGCATCGACTGTAGTTGGCGTACACATTTGGCAGAGCAAATCTATATTGTTGAAAATATTTTGCGTGCTCATTTTACGAGTCTCCATCAAGTAGCTGGCTGTCCCCAAAGAGAGTGAAGAACAATAGAGGTCAATCTGCCCCAGGTCACCCATGCTGAACACCCGTTGCACCTTAGGGAACCACGGATAGCGTTCGCACAACAAGTCGATGACGATGTTGGCATCAACAAACACGCGTCTCATTTGTACTTCTTCATTAAGTATTCCAGACGCAAACTATCAACTTCCTCATCGGAGGCATACCAAGGATTACCCCGCTGAAACTGCAGCACACGAGGAGAGAGACCTGCTGTTGCAGTATTGGCAACGTCAACTCGATTATTCTGCCCGGCCAGTTTTGCAGGACGTGAGTGATAACGTAATCGCTTCACATAATGCGACACGCTTTCAAGCATTTCAACACTCATCTGGTCGAGCTCGGCCACAATGGAGGTTCTTAGTTCAACTGTTGTCATAATAATCTTATATAATCTGTGCGCAAAATTAATATATTTTTCCAAATACAATACACAAAAACAGAAAAAATTATTATTATTTTCATTCGCACAACTTCAAAACCTGCCTCCCTTACTCTGCTCCCTTATTCTGCTTTTTTCAGAAAATCACATTTTTTTATTGGTGATAAAAGATAAATATGTACCTTTGCCATGAAATAGGAACTTTTTAAACCACACGAAAGCATGAAAAAAACAATCACGCTCGCTGCCCTCCTGCTGGCAGCACTGCCCATAGCGGCACAAGTAGATTTCACATTGAAAGGCATTACTCACGCTAATGCCAGGGAAATCATCGTAGGCGATATGGCTGATCTTCAGACACAACCCTCCATAGTGAAAGTGCAGAACGGTGAGTTCACCCTGCTGGGGAGCCAGCCTGAACAGACGGTGATGGTGGCTATAGACCGCGACAACCGCATGCAGAGCTTCTTCATCGTGGACTGTAAGGAGATTACCCTCGACATGAACAATGATGTGGCGAAGGGATCGGTGATGAACGAACGCCTCTCGTCGTTTGTACAGCTTCTGAACAAATACGAAGAAGATGATGACAAAGCGGCTGCCCTGATCAAACAGACCATCGACGCCAACAAAGACAACGTGCTGGCTGCGTTTGCCTTCAACCTGGGCGTTTACAGTCTGAGCTACGAAGACTTGAAGGCGATTTGCGAAAGCGACGCTCCCTTCCTGACACACCCGCTCTGCAAGCAGGGACTGAAACAGATGGAGGCACTGAAGATGCGAGCCCCTGGCACCATGTTCAAGGACCTGGAGGAGGCTGACACGCTGGGCGTGAACCACAAGCTGAGCGAATATGTGGGCAAGGGAAACTACGTGCTGGTGGACTTCTGGGCTTCGTGGTGCGGCCCTTGCATGGGAGAGATGCCCAACGTGAAGGCCAACTACGAGAAATACAAGTCGAAGGGATTCAACGTAGTGGGCTTGTCGTTCGACCGCTCAGCCGATGCCTGGAAACGTACCATCCGCGACAAGGAACTGAACTGGGTACACCTGAGCGACCTGAAGTTCTGGCAGACAATTGCCGCACAGACTTACGGCATTCGCTGCATTCCGTCGAGCATACTGTGTGACCCAACGGGAAAAATCGTAGCCGTGGACCTGCGCGGTGAGAAATTAGGAGCTAAACTGAAGGATATCTACGGATTCTGACTATCTGTTTTCGTTGCCGTCAGTCTTCATCCTCGTCCCAATCGGCATCCAAGTCGAAGTCGAACGAGCCTTCAAGGGCTGGCGCAACGAACGCATCCATAGCGCGACGGTCTTTCTTCGTAGGACGGCCCGTACCTCGGGCACGATCTACGAAGCCGCTGATGCGGTTCATTTCCAACAGCTCATACTGGTCAGCGGTGGTCACATTCTCGTAGATTTCGGGCAACAGCTTTGCCCCCACTCGCTGCTCGATGGTCTTCAGTATCTTGAAAGAATAGGTGATGGGCGGTTTGCGCACGCTGACCGTCTCGCCCACCTTAACCATGCGCGAGGGCTTCACGGTGGTGCCGCCCACCATCACGCGCCCGTTCTTGCAGGCATCGGCAGCGATGCTGCGGGTCTTGAAGATGCGGGCCGCCCACAGCCATTTGTCAATACGGGCTTCACTCATTTTTTTCCCAATTTGTTATACTGGTTCATCGTGATGTCAATTCCTGCCAGCACGAAACTCTTGATGATCTCCACGCCCAGGTCGATGGCTGGCTGCAGTGTCTTCAGCTCATCCTCACTGTAGCGCCCCAGCACCCAGTCAATCTGTCCGCCTCGCGCATATTCATTACCTATACCCATACGCAGGCGCGGATAGTCCTGACCGATGAGTTGCTGAATGTGGCCCAGACCGTTATGACCACCATTGGAACCACTGGCCTTCAGACGGAAGGCGCCCAACGGCAGAGCCACATCGTCACTAATGACGAGCATACGGTGCTGGTCAATGTTCTCCTGATTGAGCCAGTAGCGCACGGCATTGCCACTCAGGTTCATATAGGTTGACGGTTTCAGCAGGAACACCTTACGCCCCTTGAGCGAGGTCTCGGCCAGAAAGCCGTATCGACGATCCTGAAAAACGATATTGGATGCCTTCGCAAAGGCATCCAATACCATGAATCCTGTATTGTGGCGGGTCATGTCGTATTCAGAGCCGACATTGCCCAAGCCTACAATTAAGTATTTGTCCATTCTTACTGTTTATTTTGCAGCCTCAGCAGCAGCGGCAGCCGACTTCGAAGCACGGGTCTCCTTCACTGAGCATACAACTACCTGTGCGGGAGTAGCCAGTTCCAGACCCTCGAAGTGCAACTCGCCCACCTTGATGGCTTTGCCCAGACCAAGGTTGGTCACGTCGATCTCCAGAATCTCAGGAATCTGCTTATAAGGAGCGGTCACATTGATCTTGCGGATAGAGAGGTTCAGCTTACCACCCTCACGAACGCCCTGTGCCAGACCGTTCAGCTTAACGGGAATACCCACGGTGATGGGCTTCTGGTCGTTCACCTCATAGAAGTCAGCATGAAGCAGAGCGTCGGTTGTGGGATGGAACTGCAGCTCCTTGATGATAGCCTTGCGCTCCTTACCGTCAATGTTCAGGTTGACTACGAAAACATGGGGGCTGTAGATGGCCTTGCGCAGCTCAGACATTGAAGCTGAGAACGACATTGCCTCGGGCAGACCGTTGGCACCCTTTTCCTCACCATACAGATTGCAGGGAACGAGTCCCTCCTTGCGCTGCAACTTAGAAGCCTTCTTGCCTGTGGCCTCACGCTTCTGACCGTTGATTGAAATTTCTTTCATAACTGTTGTGTTACTCTAAATTAAGTTGTTAAACAATTTTTGATTACTTGCTTAATTCACCATCACACGATTTTTTGACATTCTCGATGTGCTTTCGCGAAAAGCGGGTGCAAAGTTACTAATTTATATTGAATGACAAAACGATTTAGCATGAAAAACATAAAAAATAACTCTTTTTCTTGTCGGATAACGGAAAAATTCATAATTTTGCAAACGATATATTTAGAAAAAGGAGCTCAATGATTAATCGAGAAATCATCCGAATTAAGATTGTTCAGTTAACTTACGCGTACTATCAAAACGGTAACAAGAACATTGACACAGCTGAGAAGGAATTATTCTTCAGCCTATCAAAAGCCTATGACCTTTACAATTATCTGCTCTTGCTCATCGTGGCCATCACCAAGGAGGCACGCCGCCGACTGGAGATTGCGCAAGGCAAGGCCAAGCGAGAAGGTACTGCCGAACCGTCACAGAAGTTCGCATTCAACCGTTTCGCGCTGCAACTGGAGAACAACAAGCAACTTTTGGAATTTGCTGAAACGCAGAAGCGCTCTTGGGCCGACACTCCCGAATTCATAGGCAAACTGTTTGAACTTATCGAACAGAGCCAAATTTACAAAGATTATATTGAAAGCGAGGATGACGACTATGCCACCGATCGTGAACTGTGGCGCCGCGTCTATCGCACGCTCATTCAGGAAAACGACGACCTCGATGCATTGTTAGAGGAACAAAGTCTGTACTGGAACGATGACAAGGACGTTGTAGATACTTTCGTACTGAAGACCATCAAGCGCTTCGACGAGAAGAACGGCGACAAGCAGGAGCTGCTGTCTGAATACGACAGCGATGAAGAAAAAGACTATGCCCGTAAGCTGTTTCGCGCCACCATCCTCAATGCCGACGAATACCAGCGCTTGATGAGCGAGTCGTCGCGCAACTGGGACTTCAGCCGACTGGCCTACATGGACGTCATCATCATGCAGATAGCCATTGCCGAGATGCTCACCTTCCCAAGCATTCCCATCAGCGTGACCATCAATGAATATGTGGAACTGGCTAAGTTCTACTCTACCCCACGCAGTGGCGGCTACATCAACGGCATGCTCGACACCATCGCACATCACCTGGTGAAGACGGGCCGACTGCTGAAGAGCATCGACAACCACAACGACGCTCCGCAAGAGTGAGTCTGGGCAGAGTTTCCACCACCCTATCACAGCACATAATTTATTAATACATACTTAAAGTCTGATGACAAACTTAATTCTCGCAGCTCAAGCTGCCCCGGCAAATGGAGGAGGAGGCGTAATGACAATCCTCTTCTTCGTGGCAATGATTGCCATTATGTATTTCTTCATGATCCGTCCGCAAATGAAGCGTCAGAAGGAAGTTCAGAACTTCCAGAACAGCCTCACCGAAGGCATGCAGGTCATGACAGGCGGTGGTCTCTATGGCACCGTGAAGAAAATTGACCTTCAGCGCGGAACCATCGATGTGAAGATTGCCCACGATGTGGTGGTTACCGTCGATAAGAACTACGTCTTCAAGGATGCTGCCAGCTCTCCCATCCAGAACAAGTAATCGGTTGGAGGTTTGAAGGCGATTGACTTTTTCCACAAGATCAGTAATTTCCTGTTTAGTCTCGTTAACAGGGAATTACTGATTTTTTTGTTTTTCTTCGCCGTAGCAGGCATATTCTGGCTACTCACCGCACTCAACGAAACGTATGACCAGGAGATCAGAGTGCCAGTGAAATATGTGCACTTACCCAAGACGGCTGTACTCACATCGCCTGAGACCGACACCATACGCGTCACCGTCACAGACAAAGGCATTGTGCTGCTCACCTATCTCTATGGCGATGCAATGCCGGAAATAGAAATCGATTTTAACAGCCACATCCACAAGAACAACACGGGCGAGGTGACCACTACTGAGCTGACAAAGATAGTATCGTCACACCTCGCTGCCTCATCTAAGCTGGTAAGCATCAAGCCCGACCGACTCACCTTCTACTACAACTTCGGCGAGCGCAAGCGTGTACCCGTCAAGTGGAGAGGCACCGTGATGCCTGACGAGTTGTACTTCATCTCGGGGGTGAAGTACGAACCAGACAGCATTACCATCTACGCACCACGCGAAAAGCTTGACAGCATCAACGTTGTCTATACCGGTGTGCTCAACTACACCGGATTCCACGACACATTACAGATATCCACACGACTGCAACGCATAGCAGGCGTGAAAATGATTCCAGAGAATGTTGACCTGATGTTCATGACCGACGTGCTCACAGAGGAAAGCATCAACGACATACCCGTAGTAGGTATCAACATGCCACCAGGAAAAGTGCTTCGACTGTTTCCTGCCAAAGTGAGCGTGAAATTTGTAGCCGGTGTCAAGACCTATCAGCAGCTGTCACCCTCCGACTTTGTCGTTGTTGCCGACTACAAGGAGATTCAGGGCACGCAAGCCCCCAAGTGCAATATATATTTGCAACAGACGCCACCTGGCATTTCACAGGCTACGCTCACCGTGACACAGCTCGACTATCTCATTGAAGACCAACCCGAACAAGCGAAACCATCCGAATGAAGACAGGCATCACAGGCGGTATAGGCAGCGGGAAGAGCTATGTATGCAAACTCTTGGCCGAACGCGGCATCACAGTCTATGACTGCGACAGCGCCGCAAAAAGACTGATGCGCACTTCGCAGGAACTACGTCAGCGGCTGACCGACCTCATTGGGCCAGAAACCTATCTGCACACTCATCACACAACAGAACAAGGCGAATGGCAGCTGAACAAAGCAGCCGTCGCACAGTTTCTTTTAGCCTCTGAAGCTAATGCCCATGCTGTCGATGCCATCGTTCATCCGGCAGTGTTCCACGACTTCGAAGAGAGCGGCTTGCAGTGGATGGAGAGTGCCATCCTGTTCGAATCGGGCATCAATCGACTGGTTGACCGCGTCATCGTCGTCACCGCACCTGAAGAGGTGCGCATCGACCGCATCATGAAGCGCGATGCCATCAGCCGCGAG